>Ga0307436_1001462_pt1 | contig 10415 bp, 7 predicted proteins | sample SalMarWE160440MG_FD_202513 | JGI IMG/M metagenome (GOLD analysis project Ga0307436, IMG submission 202513) | Salt marsh sediment microbial communities from the Plum Island Ecosystem LTER, Massachusetts, United States - WE1604-40 | ecosystem: Environmental > Aquatic > Marine > Intertidal zone >...
TGACGATCAAGATGTCCAGCAGCTCGGCGGCGAGGCGCTCGATGCAGCGCTGCGCGGCGCCGACCTGACCCAGCGCCTGCTCGCCTTCGCCCGCCGGCAGCCGTTGCAACCCAAGCGCGCCGATCTCAACGAGCTGGTCGGCAACATCACACAGCTGCTCAACCGAACGCTCAGCGAAAACATCGAGATCAGCCTCGACCTCGACCCGGAGCTGTGGCCGGTGATCATCGATCCGGTTCAGCTCGACGCCACCCTGACCAATCTCGCCACCAACGCGCGCGACGCCATGCCGAAGGGCGGCGACCTGACCATCGTCACAGGCAACCGCCACCTCGACGCCGACTATGCGGCCCAGCACGCCGACGTGATCCCCGGCGACTACGCCATGATAGAGGTGAGCGACACCGGCGGGGGCATGGACCGGGAGGTCGCCAACCGCGTCTTCGAGCCGTTTTTCACCACCAAGGGCCCCGGCAAGGGCACCGGCCTCGGTCTCAGCATGGTCTACGGCTTCATGAAGCAGTCGGGCGGTCACATCAACGTCTACAGCGAGCGTGGCATCGGCACGACGTTCCGCCTCTATCTGCCGCGCGCGCGGTTCGAGACGGCGGCGGACGATGCGCCTGTCGCGACGACGATACTTCAAGGCCGCGGCGAAACGGTGCTGGCGGTGGAGGACAATCCGTCGCTTTGCCGAGTCGTCACGCGCCAGCTGCAGGAACTCGGCTACCGGGTGCTGGAGGCTGAGAACGCCGCGGCGGCGCTCGCCATCCTCGAAAAAGAGCGCGTCGACCTTCTGTTCACCGACGTGGTCATGGCCGGCGGCATGGGCGGCATCGATCTCGCCGATCAGGCGCGGCGCCAATGGCCGGCGATTAAGGTGCTCCTCACCTCCGGCTTCCCGGACGCCAAGTTCAACGGCAATGGCAACGGCGGCGGGCCATTGGTGTCGCCGCGCCTCCTCAGCAAGCCCTACCGCAAGGAAGACCTCGCCAGGGCGCTCCGCCAGGCCTTGAGCGGTTAGCCACCGGTGACGCTCATGAAGCGCGGCACCGCCGGCGCGCGATGGTCGCGGTCGATGACGAAGTCGTGTCCCTTGGGCTTGCGGGCGATGGCGGCGTCGATCGCCGCCTGCAGTAGTTCGTCGGACTGCGAAGCACGCAGCGGTGCCCTGAGATCGGCGGCGTCCTGCTGGCCGAGGCACATGTAGAGGGTGCCGGTGCAGGTGAGACGGACGCGGTTGCAGCCCTGGCAAAAATTATGGCTGAGCGGCGTGATGAAGCCGAGGCGGCCGCCGGTCTCGGCGACGTTGACGTAGCGGGCGGGGCCGCCGGTGGTGAGCGGGATGTCTTGAAGCGTCCAGCGCCGCGCAAGGTCCGCGCGCACCTGGCTCAGCGGCAGGTACTGGTCGGTGCGGTCGGCGTCGACCTCGCCCATCGGCATGGTCTCGATCAGCGTGAAATCCATGCCGGAGCCGTGCGCCCAGCGGATGAGGTCGTCGATCTCGTTGTGGTTGACGTCCTTCAGCGCGACCGTGTTGATCTTGACGCGCAGGCCGGCGGCGCGGGCGGCGGCGATGCCGGCAAGCACCTTGTCGAGGTCGCCCCAGCGGGTGATCTTGCGGAACTTGACCGGGTCGAGGGTATCGACCGAAACGTTGACGCGCCTGACGCCGCAATCGGCGAGCTCGCCGGCGAAGCGGGCGAGCTGCGAGCCGTTGGTGGTGACGGTGAGCTCGTCGAGCCCGCTGCCGAGGTGGCGCGACAGCGCGCGCACCAGCGTCATGACGTTCTTGCGCACCAGCGGCTCGCCGCCGGTGAGCCTCAGCTTGCGCACGCCGCGCGCCACGAACGCCGTGCACAGTCGGTCGAGCTCCTCGAGGCTGAGCACGTCCCGCTTGGGCAGGAAGGTCATGTCCTCGGCCATGCAATAGACGCAGCGGAAATCGCAGCGGTCGGTCACCGACACGCGCAGATAGGTGATCGTGCGGCCGAAGAGGTCGGTCAGCGCGGGCGGTTTCACGGTCGGCGCGGCAGCGGGGGGCATGGTTTGATTATGGGCCAGGCGCCGGCCTCGATCAATCCGGTCGGACATATCGAGGCGCTAGTTGGCGCCGTCCGGCGGTGGCGGCAGCCAGTATTCGGCATCGGCCTTGCCGCGCTCGATGCGCACGAAGTTGTTGGCGAAGACGCGGAAGGAGTGGCTCCACTGGCCGTCCGGCCAGCGCACGCGGATCTCGGCGCGTTCGGCGGTGCCGAGGCCGATGTGGGTGAAGCCGGCCTGGCCGGAGGCGTGGCCGCCGCCGACCGCGACGGTGCGGTCCATGACGTTGTTGCCGGCCTTGACCGAGATGCGCGCGCCGACGGCATTGATGTTGCCGTTGGTCTCGGCCAGCTCGACCTCCAGCCAGTTGCCGAGCGGCTGGTCGCCGCCCCAGCTCGTCTTGGCGCCGAGATTGCGGAACAGGCTCACCGGCGCCTCGCGATTGACGACGACGAGGTCGAGCTTGCCGTCCATGTTGAGGTCGACGACGGCGGCGCCGCGGCCGCGCCGTGGCAGGGCGATGCCGGCGCGGGCGCCGACCTCGACGAAGGTCTTGTCCCACTGGCCGAGCAGCAGGTTGTCGGGATCGTCGGCGGCGAAATCGGGCATCGCCTCGACGTTGCCCTTGGAAATGAACAGATCGAGCAGGCCGTCGTTGTTGACGTCGGCGAACTGGCTGTGCCAGCCGGTCGACGGGCGCAGGTCGCCGCCGGTGTAGGGCCGCGCGGCGGTGACGCCGAGCGGATAGGCGATGTCCTTGTAGACCGGCCGGTCGAGGTCGGACTGCTCGTCGAGCTGTTGCAGCTTGGTGTCGCCCATCGAGGTCAGGGCGTAGACGGGATAGCCGTCGCCGAAGAGATCGGCCTGGGCGATGCCCATGCCGTAGATCGACAAATGGCGCCAGCCCTCCGAGGCGGTGTAGAGGCGCGGCGGCTTGCCGGGATCGACGTGCCACATCTGCTCCTCGCCGCCGCGGTAGTACTGCCGGTCGTTGGTGACGCGCAGCGACGCCACGCCCGACTGGTTCCAGTCGGTGAACAGCATCGACAGCGAGCAATAACTGGGCGACAGCGTGGCCGGATCGGCGTAGTCCGGTTTGTCGCCTGGCGTGGGACGGAAGAGATAGCTGTCGGCGCACGTTCCCCACGGCGCGCCGGGCGCCATGCGGTCGACGTAGTTGCCGATGGCCAGCGTCGGGAAGGCGTTGCCCTTCTCCCATGTCGCCGCAAACGCCGTCGTCCAGTCCTTGCCGCCGTTGAAGGCCCAGGCGCCGTTTCTGACCTCGAACTGACAATCGGGCTTGCCCTTGAGAACGAGGTTACGGCCAAGGCGCAGCACCACCAGGTCCATGAGGCCGTCGTTGTCGATATCGAGCGGATAGGCGCCGATGACATGGGTGAGATCCTCGTCGGGGATGCCCATCGACACCTTGGTGAATTTCAGCGGTCCGCCGGTGGCGCTGTCGTTGCGGTAAAGCTCGGCCGGATTGGTGCCGCCGGCGAGGAAAAGGTCGGGGCGGCGGTCGCCGTTGCAGTCGAAGGCGGCGACGCCGCCGCCGACGAAGAACTCCCACGGGCCGGCGTAGGTGTGGTTGATGCCGGCGGCGAGCGCCTCCTCGTGCATGTCGGGGATGTCGTTGGGCACCGGCGGCGGCTTGGCATCCTCGGCGCGTCCGGCGGCGGTGGCGACGAAAACGGCGGCGAGCGCCGCAGCAACGAGCAGCGGCCGGCCGGTCATGGTTCGATCACCAGGGTCTTGAGGAAGGCGATCAGGTCGGAGCGGTCCTCGTCGCTGGCGGCGATGAAGGCGTCGCGGGCGGCGCGGCCGTCGCCGCCGTGGGCGCGGATGATGCCGTCGAGCGTGGTGAAATCGTTGCGGTGGCCGTAAGGCGCCGTCGAACCGACGCCCCAAAGCTCGGCGGTCATGAACACGTCGCGCTCGACGAAGCGCTGGGCGAGCAACTCGTTGCCGAGCTGGTCGACTTCGGCGTCGGCGATCTTGTGACGCTTGAGGTCGCCGAACAACGGCACCAGGATCTGGCCCTTGTCGTTGCGCGGCAGCTGCTTGGCCCAGTCGAGCAGGCCGAGGTCGTAAACGATGGGGTGCTGCACCTCGCCGGCGCGCAGGGTGCCGGCGGTGTCATAGGGGGCGGGGTCGGTGAAGACGAGGCTGTCGAGCGGCAGATACGGCCGGTGGCATTGCGCGCAGCCGAGATCGCCGAACACCTGCTCGCCCCGGGCGGCGGCCGTCCGCCAGGCCGGGTCGTCGGGAACCATGCGGCCGGGCGCCGGCAGGCTCGCCTGGAAGGCGACCAGGGCCGAGATGTCGCCGGGAGCCAGCTCGTTGGCATGCTTGTCGCCGTCGAAATCGGCGCTGCCGGTCCAGCGCTTGCCGAAGCGTTCGCTCGCCTCCAGGCCGAGATGAGCGTTGGCCGCGTTGATGGCGAACTGACGCAACGAGGCGAACACGCCCTTCTGGCTGAACGGGCGGATGGTGAGGTCGGAATCGACGCCGTCGAGGTCGCTGAAATCAACCAGCCCGTCGGGCATGACGGTCAGGCTGCCGAAATCGACGCCCTTGGAGGAGAGCGCGACGGTCTCAGGCTTGCCGCTCTGGCGGGCGGCGGCGACGGCCTTGTCGCGCTCGGCGCGCAGGTCGTGCGTCATCTCGCGACCGAGCAGGTCGATGAGCCCGGCCCCGAACAGACTGACCGAGCCGCGCTCGTTGGAGAATTGCGGGTCGAGGGTATCGAAGTCGGCGCTCTCGAAGCCCTCCGAAATGAAGGCATTGGCGGTGAAGTCGCCCGCTCCGCCGACGGCGGGCACGTTGTGGCACGAGGCGCAGTTGTTGGAGTCGGGACCGGCGGTGCGCCGGAAGGCGGCGTCGGTCGGCCGCTTGCGCAGGGTCGGGATGATCGCCTGGGTCGCCATCGGCCGGCCGAGGCCGTCGTCGACGGTGAAACGCGCGGTGAACAGGTGCCTGCCGGCCGCGATCAGCGTCTGCAGCTGGTCGGATGTCAGGACGCCTTCGAGCGAGGCGAAATCGACGTGACTGACGATGGCGCGCTCCGCCCACGGCGGTGCGTCGCCGGCGGCAGCGCCGCCGGCCAACAGCAAAGTCACGCAAACGACGGTCGCAGTCGGAAGAAATCGTCGTCCACCCCGGCGGGGGTGGCAAGCTTCACTCATACACGCGCCTCGGAATAGGCGTGGGTGATCGCGACGCCCGGCGGAATGCTGCCGCCGATGATCATGCCCAGCACCTTATCGGTGTCGACGTCGTTCTTGTTAACGGTGCCGACCATTCGCGCCGTTTTCATGACGGTGATGCGGTCGGCGAGGTCGAAGACGTCGTGGATCTCATGGCTGATGAGGAAGATGCCGATGCCTTCCTTCTTCAGCTGCTTGACAAGATTGCGCACCTGCTCGCTCTCGGCGGGGCCAAGGGCGGCGGTCGGCTCGTCCATGATCAGAATGCGGGCGTTGAAGTGGATGGCGCGCGCGATGGCGACCGACTGACGCTGCCCGCCGGACAGCGTGATCACCGGGTTCTTGAAGCGAACGAAGTGGGGATTGAGCCGCCCCATGACCTTGCGCGTCGCCGCCTCCATGGCGATGTCGTCGAGGGTGCCCACCTTCGTCGTCAGCTCGCGGCCGAGAAACAGGTTGGAGGCGGCATCGATGTTGTCGGCGAGCGCCAGCGTCTGATAGATGGTCTCGATGCCGTAGATCTTGGCGTCGCGCGGATTGTTGATCGTCGCCACCTTGCCGTCGATGTAGATCTCGCCGGAGTCGCGCCGCTGGGCACCGGAGAGCACCTTCATCAAGGTCGACTTGCCGGCACCGTTGCCGCCGACCAGACCGACCACCTCGCCGGCGTATAGGTCGATGTAGGCATGCTCGACGGCGTGGATACCGCCGAAGGCAACGGAGATGTCGCGCATGTCGACAAGCGGTATGCGATCCTCGGCCATCGTTCGGCGTCCTCCCGACCCGCCGTCTATGCCGTCCGCCGCCGGTAGGCGGTGTCAATACCGACCGCCACAACCAGCACGATGCCGATGATGACGTTCTGTAGCGGAGTGTCGATGCCCATCAGCTCCATGCCGGACTGAAGGGACTGCATGAGAAGGGCGCCGAGCATGGCGCCCGATATCGTGCCGATGCCGCCCGAGAAGGACGTGCCGCCGATGACCGCCGCCGCGATCGTATAAAGCTCGTAGTTGGTGCCGAGTCCGACGGTGGCGGCATTGAGGCGGGCAGTGGCGATCACCGCGGCGACACCACACAGGATGCCCATGACGATGAAGGTCTGCATGATGACGCGGCGGGTCTTGATGCCGGCGAGTATGGCGGCTTCCGGGTTGCCGCCGATGGCGAACACGTAGCGCCCGAAACGGGTGCGCTTGGCGATGAACGTCATCGCCAGCGCGGTCGCCAGTGCGATGAGGACGGGAACCGAGATGCCGAACGAAATGAACAGGCCGCCCTGGGGCCACGGAATGTGGTGCGCCTGGGCGTAGCGCCGGGCGAGGAGCGGGGGCATTGGATAGGCGTTGATGACGGCGACGGCGCCGATGACTGCAATGCAACCGACCACCGAAAGAAACACCTCCGCCCAGATGGGACGCAGAGGAAAATTGAAACGGCGCCGCTGTCGTCGGCCCATGATGATGCTCGCCACCACGCCGATGCAAACGATGACCCCGACGACCCAGCTGGCGGTTGCGCCAATGGTACCGGTGTGGCCGCCGCCGAACCATTGGTAGGTCTCGTCGAGCGGGGCCACCGTGCGGCCGGTGGTCATGATGAAGGTGGCGCCGCGCCAGATCAGCAGACCACCGAGGGTGACGATGAAGGAGGGAACCTGAAAAAACGCGACGATGACGCCCTGCAGCGCTCCGATCACCGCTCCGGCCACCAATCCCACCACGATGGCGATGAGCCAAACCAGCGGCACGTGACCGCCTACCAGCCACGGCAAGAACTCCGCCTGGACCACGGCCACCACCATGCCGATGAACCCGAGCAGCGAACCGACCGAAAGGTCGATGTTGCGCGAAACGATGATCAGCACCATGCCGTTGGCCAGAACGGCGATCGTTGCCGTCTGCACCGACAGGTTCCACAGATTGCGCGGCGACAGAAACAGGCCGTTGGAGGCGATGTGAAAGCCGATCCAGATGACCGCGAGGGCGACTAACATTCCGATCAGGCGTACGTCGACTTCGGTCGCCTGCAGGAGGCCACGAATGATGCCCGCCTGTCGCCCTTGCGCCGGGGCCGGAGCCGTACCAGCAGCCTCAACCATGAATATCGTTGCCTTCGGTCAATCGTCAGTCACGCTGTTGCCAGGCGTGTGAACATACCCCGCTACGTGGGAACCTCCACGCCGCCGGCGAACCGGCGGCGTGGGCCTAGGCCTAGATCAATGCAGACGCTAGCCGCAGGCCGGAACGCTGCCCGCGGGCACGCCCTTGCAGGCCGCGGCCTTCGTGATCCAACCGGCGTCGATCACCAGATTGAGATTGTCCTTGGTGATGGCGGTCGGAGTCAGGAGAACGGCATGCATGTTGACGCCTTTGGGGCCGCCATTGAACATGATCGACCCTTCGATCTTGCTCGGATCGGTGCCCTTGGCGAGAGCCAGTGCAACCTCGGCAGCCGTCTTGCCGAGCTGGCGAGCGTCCTTCCACACCGAAATGGTCTGAGTGCCGAGCGCAACGCGGTTGAGCGCCGCCTGGTCGCCGTCCTGGCCGCTTAGCGCGACGTGACCCGACAGGCCCTGCGCGGCCAGCGCGGCCGACACGCCGGTTGCCATACCGTCGTTCTCGGAGAGGACGGCGTCGACGTTGTTGTCGTTCTGGGTCAGGAATTGTTCCATCTCCCGTTGGGCGTTATCCGGCGCCCAGTTGTCGGTGTAGGTTTCGCCGACGATCTTGATGTCGCCGCTCTTTACCGCCGGGCCGATGACTTCTTCCATGCCTGCGCGCAGGAAGTCGGCGTTCGGGTCGGCCGAGTTGCCCTTGATGATGACGTAGTTGCCCTTCGGCACAATGGCGTAAACGGCCTTGGCCATCAGGGTGCCTACGCCCTTGTTGTCGAACGTGATGTAGAAGGCGTCGGGGTTCTCGAACAGGCGGTCGTAGGCAATGACCGGGATGCCCTCATTGACGGCTTTGGTCACCGCAGGCTGAATGGCGTCCTGATCCTGCGCCAGAATAATGATGGCGTTGGCGCCCTGGGAAATCAGGTTTTCGACGTCGGTCAGCTGCTTCTCGGCCGACGAAGCGGCGTCGGTGGAGATGTATTTGGCGCCAGCGGCGTCGAGCACGGCCTTCATCGCCGGCTCGTCCCACTTGCCCCAACGCTCCTCGTTGTGGTTGTTCCAGGAAACGCCGACGGTCATTTGGGCATTGGCGACGCCTGCCGTAACAGCCAGGCCAAATACAGCCAGCGCCATCGCCAGTGTCTTCTTCATGAGGATTTCCCTCCCTCTCCCTCGGGTCTACACGTCCGTTTTCGTGGCGGACGGCGCAAATCATATATGAGAGCGCCGCGCAACGCGAGACGGTTTTGCGGTCCGCCAGCGGGCGGCAAATCAAGGATATCGGAACGTTCCGATGGGGCCTGTTCGCCTGGTTGAGACGCCGCTGCCCGCATTCGCGGCACCCGACACCCGCCCGGTGCTGGGCCACAACCTCTACGACCGGCGCCTAGGCGATCTCGCGCGCTCCGCGCCCCTCACAGGTAGCGGTTGATCAGCCCCTCCAGGTACTCCTGTTTGCCGCTCTGCGGCTGCGGTTCGAGGTCGCGCTTGAGGACGTAGTCGGACAGGTCGGCGAGCGAGCGCTTGCCGGCGAGGATCGCCCTGCCCTCCCTGCCCTTCCAGCCGGCGTAGCGGTCCTCGACGAATTGGTCGAACTTGCCGTCCTTGATGATCGCCTCGGCGATCAGCAGCCCGCGGGCGCAGGCGTCCATTGAGGCAACGTGGGCGATCAGGAGGTCGTCGGGATCGATCGACTGGCGGCGGATCTTGGCGTCGAAGTTGAAGCCGCCAGTCTTGAAGCCGCCGGCCTTCAATATGTAGTAGCAGGCGAGCGCCAGCTCCGGCACGTTCATGGCGAACTGGTCGGTGTCCCAGCCCGACTGGTAGTCGCCGCGGTTGATGTCGACCGAGCCGAGGATGCCGAGCGCGGCGGCAAGCGCCAGCTCGTGCTCGTAAGAGTGGCCGGCAAGGATGGCGTGGTTCTGCTCGATGTTGATCTTGACCTGTTTCTCCAGGTCGTAGGCCTTGAGCATGCCGTAGATGGTGCCGACGTCGTAGTCGTACTGGTGCTTGGTCGGCTCGCGCGGCTTGGGCTCGATGAGAATGGTGCCCTTGAAACCGATCTTCTGCTTGTGCTCGACCACCATGGCGAGGAAGCGGCCGAGCTGGGCGAGCTCGTGCTTGATGTCAGTGTTGAGCAGCGTTTCGTAGCCCTCGCGCCCGCCCCACAGCACGTAGTTGGCGCCGCCGAGCTCGTGGGTGAGCTCGAGCGCGTTCTTCACCTGGGCGGCGGCGTAGGCGAACACGTCCGGGTCGGGGTTGGTGGCGGCACCCGCCATGTAGCGGCGATTGGAGAACAGGTTCGCCGTCCCCCACAGGACGCGCACCTTGGCCTTCTCCATCTTCCTGGCGAACACCTCGCCGATGGCGCGCACGTTGCGGTTCGATTCGGCGAGTGTCGCTCCTTCCGGCGCGATGTCGCGGTCGTGGAAGGTGAAGAACGGCACGCCCAAGAGGCGGAACATCTCGAAGGCGACGTCGGCCTTCTGCCGCGCGCCCGCCATCGGGTCGGCGGCGTGCATCCACGGCCGCATGAAGGTCTCGCCGCCGAAGGGATCGAGGCCCGGCCAGGTGAAGGAGTGCCAATAGCAGACGGCAAAACGCAGGTGATCCTCCATGCGCTTGCCGAGGACCTTCTTGTTGGGGTCGTACCAGCGGAAGGCCAGCTCGTCGCCGGCCTTGGCGCCGGCGAACTTCACCGGCCTCTGCTGGGCGAAGAAACGCGGGCTCATGACGGCAGTGCCTCCTTGATGGCCGGGTAGAGGTCGCGATAGGCGGCGTGGGCGTCGGCGTAGGCCTCGCGCAGCGCGGCGATCGGTGCGATGGTCTGGTGGATGTCCGGCGGGGTGCAGACCGCGAACGGGTCGGCGTCGGTGGCGGCGGCGAGGGCGAGGCGCGCGGCGCCGAAGGCGGCACCGAAGTCGCCGCCCACCGGAACCGCGATCGGCAGGTCGAGGACGGTGGCGATCACCTCCAGCCAGTAGCGGGAGCGCGAACCGCCGCCGACGGCGATCAGGCGCTTCGGTTCGGCGAGCGGCACTGTC
>Ga0307436_1001464_pt1 | contig 10412 bp, 10 predicted proteins | sample SalMarWE160440MG_FD_202513 | JGI IMG/M metagenome (GOLD analysis project Ga0307436, IMG submission 202513) | Salt marsh sediment microbial communities from the Plum Island Ecosystem LTER, Massachusetts, United States - WE1604-40 | ecosystem: Environmental > Aquatic > Marine > Intertidal zone >...
GGATTTATCCGACTTTGGCGATGATAAGAGCCGAACTCGGCTAAAGCCGAGTTCGGTGGCGGCGGGTGAGGGGGTTACTGCGGTGCGGGGGAACCGCATCTTCTCCTCCCCGCTGGCGCGCCGGTTGGCGAAAGAAGCCGGCATCGATCTCAACCGCGTGCAGGGCTCCGGCCCGCACGGCCGCGTGATCGCGCGCGACATCGCCGCGGCCAAATCGGGCAAAGGCTTGCGCGCGCCGGGCGCCGTGCCCGCCGCCGCTGCGCCCATGCCGCCGCCGGCCACGCCCTCCGACGCGCAGATCCGTGCGCTCTACCCGGAAGGCTCCTACGATTTCGTCCCGCATGACAATATGCGCAAGATCATCGCGCAGCGGCTGACGCTGTCGAAGCAGACCATCCCGCATTTCTATCTCACGCTCGACTGCGACATCGGCAAGCTGCTCGCCGCGCGTGCCGAGATCAACGCCGCCGCGCCCAAGGATAAAGACGGCAAGCCGGCCTACAAGATTTCGGTCAACGATTTCGTCATCAAGGCGCTGGCGCTGGCGCTGCAGCGCGTGCCCGACGCCAACGTGACCTGGACCGAGGCCGGCATGCTGCACCACCATCATTCCGACATCGGCGTGGCGGTGGCGATCCCGGGCGGGCTGATGACGCCGGTGGTGCGCCAAGCCGAGACCAAATCGCTCTCCACCATTTCCAACGAGATGAAGGATTACGCCGCCCGCGCGCACACGCGCCACCTCAAGCCGGAGGAATACCAGGGCGGCTCCACCGCCGTCTCCAATCTCGGCATGTACGGCATCAAGGACTTCGCCGCGGTGATCAACCCGCCGCACGCCACGATTCTGGCGGTCGGCGCCGGCGAGGAGCGCGCGGTGGTGCGTAACGGTGCGATCGTGCCGGCGCAGATCATGACGGTGACGCTGTCCACCGACCACCGCGCCGTCGACGGCGCGCTCGGCGCCGCGCTGATAAAAGTCTTCAAGACGCTGATCGAAAACCCGGTGCTGATGGTGGTGTAGCTTATGAGATTGTCATGCGCGGGCAACCGGGTCCGGCCTTCGGCCGGCCCGGCTGTAAACTTGACCCGCGCATCCCGCTTAGGCCAGCACTGCGTCTTTTATCGAGATGGCCGGGACAAGCCCGGCCAAAACAGGAGGAGCACAATATGCCGCGCGTAAACCTCGATACCGACAAGGATCATCTGGTCACGCCCAGCCATTCCGATGCCCGCGGGCCGGTGGTGCGCGGCCAGTCGATCGAGATCGTGCAGATGAACTGGCGCGCCGGCGAAACCGCGCGCCCGCACCAGCACGCCGAGGAACAGGCGATCTATGTGGTGAGCGGGCGCATGCGCATGACGGTCGGCGATGAAACCTACGAGATCGGCCCGGGCGAGGTCAGCTTCCACCCGTCCAACGTGCTGCACGGCGCGCTTGCCGTAGAGGACACCGTCGCCATCAGTTTCAAGAACATCGTCGCGCCGTTCTATCCGGCCACCAAGACGCTGTAAGCGAGCCGGCCGCGTGATGGTGGAATTTCGTCCCGCCCGCAAATCCGACGCCGCCGCGCTGGCCATCCTGGTCGATATCGCCGGCGAAGGCCTGCCGAGCTACATGTGGTCGCGCATGCGCGAGCCGGGCCAGTCGGTGTTCGAGGTCGGGCGCGCGCGGGCGGCGCGCGACGAGGGAGGGTTCTCCTATCGCAACGCCACCGTCGCCGAGATCGACGGCGAAGTGGCAGCCTGCCTGGTCGATTACCGCCTCGATGATCCTTACGAGCCCGGCGATCTGAATGCGCTGCCGGAAATGGTGCGGCCGCTGGTCGCGCTGGAAGCCAAGGCGCCGGGCTCGTGGTACGTCAATGTGCTTGCCAGCTTTCCCGAATTCCGCGGGCAGGGGATTGGCGCGCGCCTGCTCGCGCTGGCGGAGGAGCGAGGGCGCGAGCAAAAGGCGGCATCCGCAAGCATGATCGTCGCCAGCGAGAACGCCGGCGCCATGCGGCTTTATGCCCGCAGCGGATATAAGGAGGTGGCGCGCGCACCGGTGGCGGAATATCCCGGCTGCGGCCATGGCGGCGACTGGGTGCTGATGGTCAAGCCGATCTGATATGACTAGCTAACAAGCAGACCCCCGCCGGGGCGGCAAACCAGCAAGCGAGCGCCATGGCCGACACCTCCTTCGACGTCCTCATCATCGGCTCCGGCCCCGGCGGCTATGTGACCGCCATCCGCGCAAGCCAGCTCGGCTTCAAGACCGCGATTATCGAGCGCGACTATCTCGGCGGCATCTGCCTTAACTGGGGCTGCATCCCGACCAAGGCGCTTCTGCGCTCGGCCGAGATTTTCCACTACCTGCAACACGCCAAGGATTACGGGCTGAAGGCCGACAATGTCGGCTATGACCCGAGCGCGATCGTCAAGCGCTCGCGCGCCGTCGCCAAGCGGCTCAACGACGGCGTCGGCTTCCTGATGAAGAAGAACAAGGTGGCGGTGATCTGGGGCGAGGCGGCAATCGACGCCCCCGGCAAGGTCACCGTGAAGGCGTCCAAGAGTGAGGCGCCCAAGGGCGCGCTTCCGCCCGGCGCCTATCAAGCCAAGCACATCATCCTCGCCACCGGCGCGCGGCCGCGCGTGCTGCCCGGGCTCGAACCCGACAAGAAACTGCTGTGGACTTACTTTGAGGCGATGGTGCCGCCGTCGATTCCGAAATCGCTGCTGGTGATCGGCTCGGGCGCCATCGGCATCGAGTTCGCCTCGTTCTTCCGCAATTTCGGGTCGGAGGTGACCGTGGTCGAGGTGCTGCCGCAAATCCTTCCCGTCGAGGACCACGAGATTCAGGCGTTTGCGCGCAAGAGCTTCGAGAAGCAGGGCATCAAGATTCACACCAACGCCAAGGTCACCAAGCTCGACAAAAAAGCCGACAGCGTCACCGCCACCATCGAAGAGGGCGGCAAGAGCCAGACCATCACCGTCGAGCGCGTGATCTCCGCCGTCGGCGTCACCGGCAATATCGAGAACCTCGGCCTCGAGAAGCTCGGCGTGAAGACCGAGAACGGCATTATTGTGGTCGACCAGTTCAACAAGACCAACGTTCCCGGCATCTACGCTATCGGCGACGTGTCCGGCCCGCCCATGCTCGCGCACAAGGCCGAGCACGAGGGCGTGGTCTGCATCGAGGCCATCAAGGGCCTCAATCCGCATCCGATGAACAAATTGATGATCCCCGGCTGCACCTATTGCACGCCGCAGATCGCCTCGGTCGGCCTGACGGAGCAAGCGGCCAAGGAGAAAAAACTCGACATCCGCGTCGGCCGCTTTCCCTTCATCGGCAACGGCAAGGCCATCGCGCTGGGCGAAGACCAGGGCCTGGTGAAAGTGATCTTCGACAAGAAGAGCGGGCAACTGCTTGGCGCCCACATGGTCGGCGCCGAGGTCACCGAACTGATTCAAGGGTTCGTGGTGGCGATGAACCTGGAGACCACGGAAGAAGAATTGATGCACACCGTCTTCCCGCACCCGACGCTGTCGGAGACGATGAAGGAAGCGGTGCTTGACGCCTATGGGCGCGTTTTGAATATGTGACGCGTAGCGTCATGGCCGGGCTTGTCCCGGGCATGACGAAGGAGAGAGCCGGGAGGAACGCCGATGGCCAAGTTCAACAACATTCTCGAAACCGTCGGCCGCACGCCGGTCGTCAAGATCAACAGGCTGGCGCCCAAGGGCATCAACCTCTACGTCAAGAGCGAGGCCTTCAACCCGCTCGGCTCGGTCAAGGACCGGCTCGCGCTCGGCGTCATCGAGGCGGCGGAAAAATCCGGCGAACTCAAGCCCGGACAGACCGTGATCGAGGCTACCTCCGGCAATACCGGCATCGGGCTCGCCATGGTCTGCGCCGCCAAGGGCTATCCGCTGGTTGTCACGATGGCGGAGAGCTTCTCGGTCGAGCGCCGCAAACTGATGCGTTTCCTCGGCGCCAAGGTGGTGCTCACGCCGGCGGCCGAGCGCGCCATGGGCATGGTCAGCAAGGCGGTCGAACTCGCCAACACGCACGGCTGGTTCCTCACCCGCCAGTTCGAAAACGAAGCCAACCCCGACATGCACGAGCGCACCACCGGGCGCGAGATCGTGGAGGACTTCAAGGGCGAGAAGCTCGACTACTGGGTCACCGGCTTCGGCACCGGCGGCACGCTCACCGGCGTCTCGCGCGTGCTCGCCAAAGAACGGCCTGACACCAAGATCGTGGTGTGCGAGCCGGCTGACGCGCCGATGCTGTCGACCAAGACGCCGCAGGAGCGCAATCCGGACGGCTCGCCGGCCAAAACCAATCCGGCGTTCAAGCCGCATCCGATGCAGGGCTGGAGCCCGGACTTCATTCCGAAGATAACGGCTGAGGCGGTCGATGCCGGCGTCATCAGCCGCATCATCACCATCGCCGGCGCCGACGCCATGAAATGGAGCAGGGAGCTGGCGCAGAAGGAAGGCATCTTCGTCGGCATCACCGCCGGCGGCACCTTTGCCGGCGCGTTGGAAGTCTGCAAGAGCGCAGCGCCCGGCTCGACCGTGCTCGCCATGCTGCCCGACACCGGCGAGCGCTATCTGTCGACGCCGCTGTTCGCCGACATTGCCGTCGACATGACCGAGGAGGAATTGAAGATTTCCAACTCGACGCCCGGTAACCGCATGCCGCCGAAAGCGGCATAAGCGTGATTGTTTTTCTGTCATGGCCGGGCTCGTCCCGGCCATCCCAATAGGGGACGCAACGGCATTGCCAATCTAAGCGGGATGCGCGGGTCAAGTTTACAGCCGGCCCGCCCGAAGGCCGGACCCGGTTGCCCGCGCATGACAGTCGGGAGATAGGGGCACAGCATGGGCGTCCTCGCCTGGATCGTCATCGGCCTGATCGCCGGCTGGCTCGCCAACGCCATTCTGGGCGGGCGCAGCGGCGGCCTTCTTTACAATCTTGCCGTCGGCCTGGTCGGCGCCATCGTCGGCGGGCTCATCTTCGGCGCCCTGCACATCGTGCCGGAGCCGGGTTTCATCGGCCAATTGATCAGCGCCACTGTCGGCGCCATCGTGTTCCTGCTGATCTGGCGCGCGCTCCGGCGGGCGTGAGGCTTAAGCACGTCGGCGCGGCGATTTCGGCGCGCTCCCTCTCCCCTTGGGGGAGAGGGTTGGGGTGAGGGGGCAAGTGACTCTCGTTAGGCCCTAACCCCTCACCCGGCGCGCTATCGCGCGCCGACCTCTCCCTATGGGAGAGGTGAGTCGAGTATGCGGCCCGCTAACGCCAATTCGCATGACCTTGCGGCGCACCCCTTGCAGCCGTAAGTATCCGTCATGGCCGTCGTTCTCGACCTAAGCAATCCGCGCCCGCGCCATCCCGAGAAGGCGCATCGGCCGGACTCTGGCCAGCCCAAAAAGCCCGCCTGGATCCGCGTCAAGGCGCCGGTGTCGCCCGGCTTCTTCGCGACGCAATCCATCACGCGCGCCAACGGCCTGCACACCGTGTGCGAGGAGGCCGGCTGCCCGAACATCGGCGAGTGCTGGGACAAGAAGCACGCCACCTTCATGATCATGGGCGACACCTGCACGCGCGCCTGCGCCTTCTGCAACGTCAAGACCGGGCTGCCGGATGCACTCGACATGGATGAGCCGGAACACGTGGCGCAGGCGACCGCCAAGCTCGGCCTCGTCCATATCGTCGTCACATCCGTCGACCGCGACGATCTCGCCGACGGCGGCGCGCAGCATTTCGCCGACACCGTGCGCGCCATCCGCGCCCGCTGTCCGCAGACCACGATCGAGGTGCTCACCCCCGATTTCCTGCGCAAGGACGGCGCGCTCGAAAAAGTGGTCGAGGCCAAGCCCGACGTGTTCAACCACAATCTGGAAACCGTGCCGTCGCTTTATCTCACGGTGCGGCCGGGGGCGCGCTATTTCCATTCGCTGCGGCTGTTGCAACGGGTGAAGGAGCTCGATTCCGCCATGTTCACAAAGTCCGGCATCATGGTGGGGCTGGGCGAAGACCGCAACGAAGTCCTGCAGGTGATGGACGACCTGCGCTCGGCCGATGTGGATTTCCTCACCGTCGGGCAATATCTGCAGCCCACGCGCAAGCACCATGAAGTGGTCCGCTTCGTGCCGCCCGACGAGTTCGAGGCGCTCAAGACCATCGCCTACGCCAAGGGCTTCCTCATGGTGGCGGCCTCGCCGCTGACGCGCTCCTCGCATCACGCCGGCGAGGACTTCGCGCGCTTGCGCGCGGCGCGCGCGGCAAAAATCTAGCTTATGTCTCCATTGCCTCGATCGAGAACCCGCTCATTCCCGCCAAGAGCTAATCGACTTTGACATGCCGCAATTCTCCAGCATACGCCGCGTCCGCCACAGCGCGTCCAACATGTTCGATCTGGTGGCGGACATGGAGAAATATCCGGCCTTCCTGCCGCTGTGCAGCGCGCTGAAGGTGCGTCGGCGCGTCGACAAAAGCGAGGGCGTGAGCGTCGTGGTCGCGGAGATGACGGTCGCCTACAAGATGATCCGCCAGACCTTCATCACCCGCGACACGCTCGACAAGCCGAACCTGAAGATCCTGGTCGAATATCTCGACGGCCCGTTCCAGCGCCTGCAGAACCGCTGGACCTTCCACCCCGCCGGCGAGGACGCCTGCGAGGTCGAGTTCTTCATCGACTACGAGTTCAAAAGCCGCACGCTCGCGATGCTGATGGGTGCGATGTTCGACACCGCGTTCCACAAATTCTCCGTCGCCTTCGAGCGCCGCGCCGACCGCGTCTACGGCAAGGCTTGATCGCGCGGGTCAGGCGGGAACGTCTTGGCCGCGCGTCGTCGATCCGGAGCCGGGCGCTTCGAGCGCAACGTCGCCCGCGATCAGCCGCCGCCGCAGATTCCAGATGGAAGGCAGGACCTCCTCGTTCCAGCCGGCGCCCTTGTATCCTTGGCCCGCTCCGGTCAACGGCTGCAATTGACGCGAAGCAGTTTGCAATCATTGCCACCGACTTTTGCACACCGCTTTAGCGCATCGTAGGCTGCCGCCTTGGCGCCTTTGTGGTGCATCGCGGCCAACAGCGCGTCGACGCCGATGCCATCGCGGCGCACGTCACCGTTGCTCCAGATTCGGGCGTTGACCGGAATGAGATAGCTTTGGTGCCCGACCTGAAGGCCGAATCCACTGAACTAGAAGACGGCCGTCGTGCCTTTCTTGATCTTGCCGGTGAAGGCGTCGATCGCTCGCCGAGCCCTCCGTCGATTTGCAGTCTAACAACGCGTGAAGCGGATCGGAACCCGCAATCGAATATGTGCCGCAGCAACCGTAGCTAGCTGCGTCCTGCCATCTCCCGCAACATCGCCAGCGCCTGCAGCACCGACTTCGCCCGCACCTGCGCGCGTCTGATGTCGCCGTAGCGCATCTCCTTGTGGGTGAGAGCGCCGCCGCGCGAAGCGGCCGCGAAATGCACGAGCCCGACCGGCTTGTCCGCGCTGCCGCCGGTAGGGCCGGCGATGCCGGTGATGGCAACCGCCACGTCAGCATTCGACCGAGCGATGGCGCCGCGCGCCATTTCCTCCGCGGTCTGCCGGCTGACCGCGCCGTGGTCGCGCAGCGTCTCGGAAGAAACGCCCAGCATCTGCTGCTTGGCTTCGTCCGAGTAGGTGACAAAGCCGCGGTCAAAAACGTCAGAAGAGCCGGCGATGTCGGTGAGCGCCCCGGCCACCAGCCCGCCGGTGCAGGATTCCGCCGTCGCCGCTTTCAGGCCGCGCGTGCGGCAGACATCGAGGGCGATGGCGGCGGCGGCGTGCAGGTCCTCGTTCATGATCCATTCCTCAAGCGTCGAAGGCTAGCACATCAGCGTCGTTTCCGGTGCAGATCACGCCGGTATGTGTTGCGGGGCCGCGCGCGTCTCTATTATGAGGCCGCGGCGGCAATATCGCCGCAGCAGCATTGCCCCACCGAAACCGCTCACCGCCTGCGCCCATGAAATTCCGATCCATCGCGCTGCTGACGTTGGTCGAAGTGGCGGCCTTGTCGCTGTGGTTCGTCACGGCCGCCATCCTGCCCGACATGCTGCGCGAGGTTCAGATTTCGCCGGCGCGGCAGGCCGCGCTGTCGAGCGGCGTGCAGTTGGGCTTTGTCGTCGGCGCGCTCGGCTCGGCCATGCTCGGCCTGGCCGACCGCTTCGATCCGCGCCGCGTCATCGCCTGCGCTTCGGTCGGCGCTGGGCTGATCAACGCCGTCTTGCTGGCGGTCGCTCCCGGCAGCCTCATCGCGATCGCGGTGCGCGTCATAACCGGCGCGCTGCTCGCCGGCGTCTATCCGGTCGGCATGAAGATCGCGGTCGGCTGGGGGTTGAAGGACCGCGGTCTGCTGGTCGGCGTGCCGGTTGGCGGCACCGTGCTCGGCTCGGCGGTGCCGCATCTGTTTTCGTTCCTGGGCGGCGCCGACTGGCGCCTGAGCATTGCGCTCGCCTCGCTCGCGGCTATCGCCGGCGGGCTGATCTGCCTTGCGGTCTCGCTCGGGCCCTATCACGGCGTGGCGGCGAAATTTCATCCGCGCATGATCGTGGCCGCCTGGACCAATAGGCGCGTGCGGCTCGCCTATGCCGGCTATCTCGGCCACATGTGGGAGCTCTACGCCATGTGGGCCTGGATCGCGGCGGCAACGGCTGTCTCCTACGGCATGTCGTTGCCGCAAGGGGAGGCGGAGCAGCTCGCCAAGCTGACGGCCTTCTTGTCGATCGGCGCCGGCGGCGTGGCCTGCGGGCTCGGCGGCCTGGTGGCAGACCGCATCGGCAAGGCCAAACTCACCATCATCGCCATGGCGCTGAGCGGCGCTTCGGCGCTCGCTGCGGCGGCAACGTTCGGCGGACCGGTCTGGCTCACCTTCGCCATCGTCATCGTCTGGGGCGCGACGATCGTGCCGGATTCCCCGCAATTCTCCGCGCTGGTTGCCGATGCCGCGCCGCCCGAACAGGCAGGCTCGCTGCTCACTTTTCAAACGGCGCTCGGCTTCGGGCTGACGATTGCCACGGTGCAGCTCGCGCCGCTGGTCGCAGGCGCGCTCGGCTGGCCGCTGCTGCTCGCCTTGCTTGCGCTCGGACCGGCGTTCGGGATTGTCTCCATGCTGCGGCTGCGCGCGCTGGGGGCGGACTAGCCGATTTTGCTCAGCGCCATGGCAGCCGCACCGTCGCCGTCGCATAGCAGGCAATGCCTTCGCCGCGGCCGGTGAAGCCGAGTTTTTCGCTGGTGGTCGCCTTCACCGCCACGCGCTCGAGCGCGATGCCGGCGAGTTGCGCGATGTGCGCGCGCATGGCATCGCGGTGCGGGCCGATTTTCGGGGTCTCGCACACCACCGTCACGTCGAGATGGGCGATGCGGCCGCCGCGCGCGGCCACGCGCCCGACCGCGAATTTGAGGAAGCGGTCGGAGGCGGCGCCGCGCCACTGCGGATCGCCGGGCGGAAAATGCGCGCCGATGTCGCCCTCGGCCAGCGCGCCGAGAATGGCGTCGGTTGCCGCATGCAGCACCACGTCGGCGTCGGAATGGCCGGTGAGCGCCCGGTCGTGCGCGATGCGAATGCCCCCGAGCATTAAATGATCGCCCGGCCCGAAGGCATGCACGTCGAGCCCCAAGCCGGTGCGCACGTCGGCGAGATTGGCGAACTGCATCGCTTCTGCGCGCGCGAAGTCTTCGCGGTTCGTGATCTTGATATTGCCCGGCTCGCCCTCGAACACGGCAACTTTCATGCCGGCCCATTCGGCGAGCGCGGCGTCGTCGGTGAAATCCTCGCGGCCAAGCGCGGCGGCTTTGCGGTGCGCCTCGAGCAGCGGTGCGAAGGCAAAACCTTGCGGCGTCTGGATGGTGCGCAGCGTCTTGCGGTCGAGCGTCGCCGCGACGAAGCCGTCGGCATCGACGCTCTTGACCGTGTCGGTCACCGGCAGCGCCGGCACCGCGGCGCCGGTCTTCTGCGCGGCCTCGATCGCGCGCGCGACCAGCGCTGCGCTCGCGAACGGGCGCGCGGCGTCATGCACCAGCACGATATCCGGCTTTTTCGCCGCCAGCGCCTCCAGCCCGGCGCGCACCGAAGCTTGCCGGGTGGCGCCGCCGAAGACCGGCGCCAGCAGGTTGATTTGGGACACCGCGGCCTCATAGAGCTTGAGGTCCTCGGGCCTGATCACCGGCTGGACCAGGCCGACATTGGGGGCTTCTACGAGCATTAACAGCGTCCGGCGCAGCATGATGTCGTCGCCAATTCGCCGGAATTGCTTGGGCCTATCCCCGCCGGCGCGCTCCCCGCGCCCGGCGGCCACCACCACGGCTGCGACGCCCGGCATGCTGCTTTTGCTCCGATTTTCCGGCTTGGCTTTAGCGCGTTCCGGCGAGGGAAGGAAATCTTGCGTGAA
>Ga0307436_1001465_pt1 | contig 10411 bp, 5 predicted proteins | sample SalMarWE160440MG_FD_202513 | JGI IMG/M metagenome (GOLD analysis project Ga0307436, IMG submission 202513) | Salt marsh sediment microbial communities from the Plum Island Ecosystem LTER, Massachusetts, United States - WE1604-40 | ecosystem: Environmental > Aquatic > Marine > Intertidal zone >...
GCTTGAGTACCGTATTGCCCATGGTGACCTGACCGTCACCCCCTATGGCCGTCTTTCCATCCCGCCTCACACAAAGTATTGTCGTACCCTGAAACATTATCGCTCCTTGTTGGATAATTGATTATTTTACACAATGCGGACGCTGCCTGTCATTACGTCATATTACAACTCATTCATGAAGGACCCGTTTCCGGCGTCCGGAATATCCGCTAAAGAGGAGCTTCTATTTCTCTTCTTTCTCTGAAAGGGGATGGGCCTTATCGTACACGTCCATAAGGTGGGTAATGTCGAGGTGGGTGTATTTTTGTGTCGTGGACAGTGAAGAATGGCCAAGGAGTTCCTGTATAACCCTCAGGTCGGCACCGCTCTGAAGAAGATGTGATGCAAAGGTATGGCGGAGGGTATGCGGCCCGATCCGGCCGTTGATGCCTACCATTCTCGCGTACTTCACGACTATCCTTCTCACGCCCCGCTCGGAAAGTTTCGTCCCCCGTCTGTTCAGAAAAAGGGACCTGCTCTTTCTCCTGAGGAGTATCTTCTCCACAAGATACGATTTTATGGCCTCGACCGCCTTGGCACCCACAGGCAGGATGCGTTCTTTTCTGCCTTTCCCCCTAACCTTTACCAGACCTTCCCTGGTGTTGATGTCGTCGATGTTAAGGTCGGCGATCTCGCTTACCCTCAATCCGCTGGAATACAGAAGCTCAAGAACCGCCCTGTCCCTCGCCTGAATGAATCCCATCCCCCCCGGCTTTTCGACAAGAGAAAACACGTCGTCAACGGAAAGAAATTGCGGCAATGCCGACTGCGTCTTCGGCGTCGATACCAGCTTTGCGGGGTTGGATTTAATATAGCCCTCCCTGTGCATGAACTTGAGAAAGGACCTGACCGAGGCCAGTCTCCGCGCGGCGGTCGCCTTGTTCAGCCCCTCCTTGATCTGAAGGGCCACAAAGCCCCTCACATCCGTCAACCCGATATCCGGCGTATCCTTTCCCGCGTAGACGCTGAAAGCCTCCAGGTCTTTTCTGTATGCCCTGAGCGTGTGCCGAGAGGCACCCTTCTGAACCTCAAGATACCTCATGAATTTTTCTATGTGGTCTTTCATGCCAACCCGCCGATATCTCCATTAACAACGGCGAGATAACTCCTCCAGTCAGCGATCGCCCTGTCCGCTATCATCTTCTTTTTCTGTCTCTTGTCTCTTACCCTGCCTGCTCCGTCGGGGACGGGGAACAGACCGAAATTGATATTGCTGGGCTGAAAGTTCTTCGGCCCGGATTCCGTGATATGCCTTATAAGTGCTCCATGAGACGTCGAAGGCGGCACCTTCGCCGGCAGTCTTCCTTTCAGAACAAAAGCGGCATTGATGCCGGCTATCAGTCCCATGGCCGTTGATTCAATATATCCTTCCACTCCCGATATCTGGCCCGCCATGAAGATGTTAGTCATACCCTTGAGAGTAAGATCACTGTTGAGAAATTGAGGGGAGTTGATAAAGGTATTCCTGTGGATACTGCCGTACCGAAGGAACTCTGCATTCTCGAGACCGCCGATCATGCTGAAGACCCTCTTTTGTTCAGGCCATTTCAGGCGTGTCTGGAAACCCACCATGTTGTATGCGGTCATCTCTCTGTTCTCGGATCTGAGCTGGACGACCGCGTAGGGTTCCCTTCCGGTCTTGGGGTCGGGCAGACCGACAGGTTTCATGGGACCAAACCTGGGCGTATCGAAACCCCGCGATGCCATAACCTCTATCGGCATGCAGCCTTCGAAAACCTTCTGTTCTTCGAACCCTCTCGGCGTCACCTTGTCGGCATCCATGATGCCCTCATAAAAAGCCTTGTACTCCTCTGCCGACATCGGACAGTTGAGATAATCGTCGCCTCCCTTGCCATATCGGGACGCCCTGTACACCTTGTCGTAATCAAGCGATCCGGCGTCGACAATGGGGGCTATCGCATCGTAGAAATAGAGATGACCTGAACCGAGGAGTTCTCCAATCGCGCCCGTCAGCAGCTCGGAAGTGAGAGGACCTGTTGCGATGACAGCCGTCCTGTCCGGCAGATCCGTTACCTCCTCCCTGATTATCTCTATATTCGGCTCCCCGGAAAGCCTGTCGGATATGAAAGAAGAAAATATCTCCCGGTCCACGGCAAGCGCCGAACCAGCCGGCACCGACGAGGCGCGCGCCGCCTCCATGATGAGAGAACCGGCCAATGACAGCTCTTCTTTCAAGAGCCCCGGGGCGCTGTAAATATCTGCCGACCTCAGGGAATTGGAACACACGAGTTCTCCGAGCATTCCCGTCCTGTGGGCTTCTGTCAACTTGGTGGGCCTCATTTCATAGAGCAAGACCTTTATGCCGCGCCGCGCGGCCTGCCACGCCGCTTCAGAACCAGCCAGGCCTCCACCGACAACGATCAATTTCTGCATGTCCACTCATTATAACCCAGGTCCGTACGGCCGGGACAAAAAAGAATATAACCACCGGTATCAATCCCGGCTCACTGCGGACAATTCGAGAAGCGAAAACCAGCCTTTGGGGTCAGCATGCCATCTCTCGATCATCATGCCGGCCTCTTCGGCCATGGCCGCGGCCGATCTTCTGCTGAACTTCTTGCAGATTTCGGTACGGATCGTCTCTCCCGCCCTCAAAGTGACATTCAGACCTAGCTTTCCGACTTCGGCTACGATGTTGCACTTCGCCCGGAGATGCATCTCCACCCGTTCTTCATCCGCATTATAGAAGGCAAGATGTTCAAAAAGGTCCACGTCAAAATCCGCGTTGAGCCGCCTGTTTAATACAGCAAGAATGTTCTTGTTGAATTCGGCGGTGACTCCACGGCTGTCATTATATGCAAGCTCCACTATCTCCAGCGGTTTCATCATGTCTATACCGAGAATGAAGCGGTCGCCGGCTTGCATTTGACACGCGATGTTCATGAGGAATTCTCTTCGATTAGCATCGGAAAAGTTCCCGATCGTACTGCCGAAAAAGAGGAACAACCTTTTCCTGCCAAACGATGCGAGCTTCAGGTGCTTTGTAAAATCGCCTACTATTCCCGACACCCTCAGGGCGGGATATGTCCTGCACAATTCAATCGCCGACTCCAGGAGTGTCGGTTCACTCACATCGACGGGAATGTAACATATGTCCGCTCCGGGCGACTTGAAGGCGGCGTCCAGGAGTGTCCTTATCTTAAGATCCTCGCCCGAACCGAACTCTACGACATCGGCCTGCCGATAGTTTTCAATAATCGTGTCCGCGCAGTCTTTCAGGACAGACATTTCCGTTCTTGTCTGGTAATACTCAGGCAGGCGGCAGATCTCCCGGAAAAGTTGAGATCCCCGGGTATCGTAGAAATATTTACTGGGGATGAATTTCCGAGGGCCGCTCAGACCTTCCAGGACATCTTTCCTGAATTCTTCGTCAATGGTGTCTCCAGGAAGCCTCGCGACCTCTATCCGGTCGGTAATGAGGGTGGTATTCATCATTCGTCTCTCTCTTGCCCGGACTTCTTGACAACGTCACACATAAGGGCCTTGTACACCGGGAAACCGGAGATCGGGTCGAACCGGTCGAGGTCGGTCAATTCGTTGATATTGCATTCCCGCCACGCCCTCGGCCCCACCGGTCCGCCCCCTCCCATATTCGCGTCTACGGTGCCTCGCACGATATCATCTGTAACCAGGGCACGCATTGTAACCTGACCCCTCAGGGTCTTTACATGGACCGGTTCCCCATCCCTGATACCCCTTGCCTGCGCGTCAAGGGTATTGATCGTGACTGTCGGCCCCGGCCTCTCTCTCAAGAGAGACGGCACACCGTGATGCTGTGAACGGAAATCGGTCGTCACCCTGGAACCTGAATTGAATATGAGGGGGAATGACTTCAGGAGCTCAGGCCGCGACAAAGGGCCCTCCCCGGGCTCCGTATAGACCGGCAGGGGATCGTATCCGTACTTCGCAAGGATTGTGGACGAGATCTCGAATTTCCCCGTTGGCGTGTCGAAACCAGGCTTCCCGTCAGGCCGTAGCAGCCCTTTTTCCCACTTCTTGTATTGCATCTTCACGGGGGGCATCCTCACGGTGCCTCCGGCCGCCCGTACGTCCTCAGGAGAAAAACCGGAGCCTTTGAGGACATGCCTGAGAAGCCCCTCCTCATCACTGGGATACAGATGCCCGTATCCCAGCCTCCGGGCAAGTTCCGCCGCGATGAAGAAATCGTTTCTCGACTCTCCCACAGGATCGATCAGCCGTTCCCTTATACGGAAATACGGGCCCTGTTTCATATAAGACTCTATTTCGTACATGGTGGTGCCCGGTAACACAATGTCCGCATAGGCGGCATCGGCGGTCAACTGCCGGTCGATGCAGACGAGAAAATCGAGGGCATTAAAGGTCTTCCGCCAGATTTCGGGACGCGGCCAGGAAGTGATGATGGAAGCGCCCATTATGATCAGCGAACGGACCGGGTAAGGTTTCCCGTGAAGGACGGCATCCGGCAAGGCCATCGGATGAGATTCGTGACGGTAGAGACTGTATACGGGAAAGCGGTCACGACCCAGGGTGGCCGCGATGTCCGGATTGGGAACCAGTCCTTCCCTGTTGATCGGGAAATCGCCTCCCTTCATTTTGAAACAGCTCCCGCCGGGGACATCCAGTTGCCCGGAAAGAGCCCACAGGACCAACGTGGAACGTATCGCCTGGACTCCGCTGTCGCTGTATTCGAGTCCTGTATACATGATGGGAGACGCACCTTTCGCCCCGGCGATACGTCGCGCAAGTGATATTACCGTCTCCGCCGGTATACCCGTAATCCCTTCAACGGCAGAAGGCGTATGGCGCCGGACATACCGGGAAAACTCGTCGAATCCGTGAGTCCATTCCCTTACAAATGACTTGTTGTAGAGTCCCTCCCCGATAAGGACATTGCACATGCCGAGAGCAAGTGCACCGTCGGTACCGGAACGGATGGGAACCCATTGGGCGCCTTCCATCCTCGCCGTCCGCGTCCGGTTCGGATCGATGACCACAATTCCCGCTCCCCTCTTCCGTGCCCTCGTGATCCTCCGGAAATTCATGGGGGGCGAATCCGTGGCCGGGTTGGCCCCCCAGACCACGACAAGTTCGGCCTGCTCGATGTCGGAGAACGTATTGATAAGCATCCCACCCATCGTTACGTGAGGGGCTATCATTGCAAACGAAACATAACAGAGGGAGCCCGCTCCCATAGTGTTTGGCGAGCCGAACGGAAATAATACGCTCGAGGCGGAGGAAACCGCGACGCCCCTTGGTTGATAGATGTCGCACATGGCCCTCTCAAAGGCCCCGCGGCCGGTGTAGATCGCGTTTGCCCGGGCCCCATGTTCAGCCTTGGTATTTTTGAGCGCTTCAGTTATTGTTTCATACGCCTCGTCCCAGGAGATACGCTCGAATTCATAATTACCCCTGGGGCCCTTTCGCCGCATGGGATGTTTGAGGCGGTGTTCATTGTATACAATATCGGCCGAATGTTCACCCAGTTTACATGTTATTCCGTATTCCGAACCCTCGTCCGGCCTGACCTTATCAAGTCTGCCTTCGTCATCATAGGTGACTATGACCCAGCATCCCGCCGGACAGATACCGCACAAGCCGCGCCTTTCTCTCTCTCCCAAACTCATCCTTCAGTTATCCTGCTGCCTCCGGCGATCTTCTTTCCGGCCAATCCCGGCCCCGGGGTTGCCGCCGCGCATTCACGCGCGCATATTTAAATGTTCTCACATTTCTTCCTTTCTCGCAAACGACAATCTGGCTTTGGGTTCTACTATTCCCACAACAGAAGTAGTGCTAGAATTGATTGAGGAGGTGTTTGGGTGGAAAAAGTTTCAGTGCTTTCTTCAGGAACATCCGGAAAACGCCGTGACGTGAGGGACAGATGTCTGCCGTGACTCTGATTGCCAGCTTGCTTACCCTGATCGGAGCGGCGTTCATGGGCGCCGCAATCCTGCAGGGACGGAAGATCAAGGGGCGAGTTCCCCCTGAGTTGAAATCCCGGTGGCGCATGATGATCGCATTGATGTTCTTCTTCCTGATTGCCTATTTTTTCCTGATCGTTATTCGTCTGGACAGGCTCCCGCTGCCTGCCCCGCTGATCACAGCACCGGTGCTGCTTGGCGGGGCAATTTTTGTCTTTGTTGTTGCCAACATCACCCGCGATACAATCAACAGGATGAAGTCGGCAGAGGAACAACTGGAGACCAGCGAAAGATATCTGCGTTCCATCATAGAAACAGAACCCGAATGCGTCAAACTGCTTTCCCGGGACGGAACCCTTCTGGCGATGAACCCGGCCGGACTTGAGATGATAGAGGCAAACGCGGCGGATATGGTTATCGGAAAGTCTGTGTATTCCCTCGTGAGTCCGGAATACCGTGATTCCTTTAAGGAATTCGTTGAGGGCGTCTGCGGCGGAAGCAAGGGATCTTGCGAGTTCGAGATCGTTGGTCTCAAGGGAACCCGTTCCAGGCTTGAGTCTTATGCAGTACCTTTTTACGATGAAAAAAACAGGAAATTCGCGATGCTTGCGGTAACCCGTGACGTCACGCAGAGCCGCAAACTTGAAGAACAGCTTTCCCAGGCCGCGAAGATGGAAGCCATAGGCACGTTGACGGGAGGCATCGCCCACGATTTCAACAATCTTCTCACGGTTATCATGGGCTATGGAGAGATCCTGGAAGACGAGATGGACCCCTCGGACCGCTTAAGAAGTTATGTCGAGCAGATTCTTGCTGCATCCCGGAAGGGATCGAGACTCATAGACAGCCTCCTTGCGTTCAGCAGGAAGCAGGCTATCCACGCACGCGCCGTGGAAGTCACTGATATAATCCAGTCTGCCGAACAGCTCTTGACAAGACTCATAGGCCGGGATGTCGAACTCAAGATGAGACTGGCCGATGAGACTCTGACAATACTGGCTGACCCTGCCCAGATCGAGCGCATCCTCATAAATCTCGCTTCCAATGCAAGGGACGCGATGCCCGATGGAGGAGTATTGACAATTACGACAAAGCGGGTCGAACTAGACGACGACTTCACAAGTGCCCGTGGTTACGGAAAAGCGGGCGATTACGCGGTCATAACCGTTGCCGATACCGGTACAGGCATGGACGAAGGGACAAGAGACAGGCTCTTCGAACCATTTTTTACCACAAAAGGAACCGGTAAGGGCACGGGTCTCGGACTATCCATCGTCTACGGAATAATCAGGCAGCACAACGGTTATATCGATGTCTACAGCGAGCCCGGAAAGGGTTCAAGTTTCAATGTATATCTGCCTCTGGTCATGGATCAAATCCGCACCGAAGAAACTGTTCCACATCCCCGGTCTCCCAGGCGAGGCACGGAAACAATCCTTCTCGCGGAGGATGATGATACGGTAAGAAGACTCGCCAGGTCGCTCCTGGAAAAGTACGGATACAAGGTCATCGAGGCTTTGGATGGAGAGGACGCCGTAGAAAAGTTCATGGCAAACAAAGACATGGTCAGCTTACTTCTTTTTGACGTAGTAATGCCCAGGAAAGACGGCAAGGAGGCTTATGAATCGATAAAGAAGATCAGGCCCGACGTAAAAGTCATTTTTGCGAGCGGTTACCCCCGCGACACCCTTAGCGAAAAGGTAAACCTCGGGGACGATCTGGAAATCATTTCGAAACCTGTTTCACCGGCGGAGCTGATGAAAAAGGTGAGAGAGGTTCTGGACAAGTGATCCTGTAACCTGTCCTGCACCCGGCAGTCCCTCATTCATGAACGAAGTGGTCAGGTGGCTTGCTTACTTACCATCCATAGCATAGAGGAGAAAGGTGAAGAAAGTGTGAATGCCTAAGCCCTCTCCGTCTTCCGCTCTCTCCTCCAGATGCCCCAGCTCTTCCAGACGGCGTAGATGGCCGGTATTACGATGAGTGTAAGGATTGTCGCGGATACCATGCCGCCGATCATCGGGGCTGCTATCCTCCGCATGGTGTCCGCTCCCGCTCCCTGTCCCCAGAAGATCGGCAGAAGGCCCGCCATGATGGCCGTCACGGTCATCATCAACGGCCTGACCCGCTCGCCCGCGCCGGCGATAATCGCGTCGTAAAGGTCGCCGTAACTGATCGCATCGTTCTTCTCCTGCATCTTCTTCGCAAGTTCTTCGTCGACGTAGATGAGCAGCACAACGCCGGTCTCCGCCGCAACACCGGAAAGGGCTATGAAGCCCACACCGACCGCTATACTCATGTTATATCCCAACAGATATATGAACCAGACACCTCCCACTATGGCGAAAGGCAAAGCAAGCATCACTATCACCGCCTCGCCCACGTTCTTGAAGTTCAGGTAGAGCAGGAGGAAAATAATGAGAAGTGTGATCGGCACCACTATCTCCAGCCTCTTGTTCGCCCTCTGCATGTATTCGTATTGTCCCGACCACTGGATGTTATACCCTGGCGGAATATGGACATCTCTGGCAACAACCTTCTTCGCATTGTTCACATAGGTAGCAACATCCACACCCCGCAGATCCACATAGATCCAGACACTTGGTCTGGAATTCTCTGTTTTTATTACGGCAGGTCCCTGGTGGATCCTTATGTGCGCCACCTGCGTTATAGGTATCTGGGTACCCGTGGGGGTCGCTATGAGAACACGTTCCAGACTGGGTATGGATTCTCTCAGGCCGCGCTGGTACCTGATATTTATCGGATACCTCTCAAGGCCCTCGACGGTCTCACCCACGTTCATGCCGCCTATGGCCGACTGAATTACATCCTCGATAGCCCCGACAGTCAGGCCATATCTCGCGGCAGCCTCCCGGTCTATGTCATAGTCGAAATAATATCCGCCTACCACTCTTTCGGCGTAGGCGGAGAGAGTACCCGGGACTTTACTGACTGCCGCCTGGATCTCCTCTCCAAGTGTTGAGAGGGTCTTAAGGTCGTTGCCCATCACCTTGATGCCCACCGGTGTCTTGATGCCCGTGGCCAGCATGTCGATTCTGGTCTTGATGGGCATCGTCCAGGCATTGGTCACGCCGGGAAATTTGATGGCGTCGTTCAGCTTCTTCACCAGCTCCTTCTGCGTGATTGGCCGTTCAAGGGGCCATACCTTCGACAGGGGATTTCGCAGAAATTCCGGCCAGCCGGAGAAGAACCTTTTCACCGGCACCTTTCTCCACTCGTCCCGGGGTTTGAGCCTTATAGTCGTTTCGATCATCGACAGCGGCGCCGGGTCGGTCGCAGTGTCGGCGCGGCCGATCTTACCGAAGACGGATTTTACCTCTGGGAAGGACTTTATGATCTTGTCAGTCTGCTGAAGCAGGGCCCTGGCGGTCGTAATCGAGATGCCCGGCAGCGTAGTCGGCATATAGAGGAGGTCCCCTTCATTAAGAGGGGGCATGAACTCCCCTCCCAGTTTCTCAAGGGGAAAAACTGCATCTATCTTTTCAGCCACGGATTTCAGCGGACCTTCCGGCAGCCTGTTGACAACCAACGAGTGGAAGGGCAGCATGGTCAGTACTACGACAACGGCGCCGCCGATCGTTACCGTCTTGTGCCTGAGCACCCACTTAATCGTCGGCCTGTATATACGGATAAGGAACCTGTTGAGCGGGTTCTTCTCTTCAGGGCTGACCGCCTGGGGCCAGAGGATGAGGAAGACCACCGCACCGAGCACTATAGCTATGAGAAGGCCGAAGCCTCCCAGAAGCGTCGCGGGAAAGAGCAGGGACACCAGCCATACCAACAGGAACACTCCGGCGCCTATCACGGCCGACACAATCCTCTGCTTTCTGAGGGACCAGGCTGCCGGAAGGAGCGTCGTCCTGATGAAATACCCCATCAGGACAGGGACGATGGTAACCGAAAGAAGTGCGGCCGAGGCCATGGAATATGTCTTCGTAAAGGCGAGGGGCTTGAATAATCTCCCTTCCTGGGCCTGCAGCGAGAATATGGGCAGGAAGGAGCATGTAATTATGAGCAGGGAGAAAAAGAGAGCAGGACCCACCTGCTTTGCCGAAAGGGTAATAACGGCCCAGTGGTCCTTCATGCCGGGGTTTTTCTCTAGGTGTTTATGGGCGTTTTCTATCATGACTATGGCGGCATCGATCATCGCCCCTATGGCGATGGCTATACCTCCGAGAGACATGATATTGGCGTTTAATCCCTGAAGATGCATGACGATAAATGCCATGAGGATGCCCAGAGGGAGCGTAAATACGGCAACAAAGGTAGATTTGAAATGGAGGAGGAATATGATGCAGACCAAGGCCACAACTATACACTCCTCCAGAAGTTTGTGGTTCAGGGTATGCACGGCCCTTTCGATCAAACCCGAGCGGTCGTAGACCGGCACTATCTGGACGCCCGGCGGAAGACCGGCCTTAAGGCTCTCC
>Ga0307436_1001467_pt1 | contig 10411 bp, 10 predicted proteins | sample SalMarWE160440MG_FD_202513 | JGI IMG/M metagenome (GOLD analysis project Ga0307436, IMG submission 202513) | Salt marsh sediment microbial communities from the Plum Island Ecosystem LTER, Massachusetts, United States - WE1604-40 | ecosystem: Environmental > Aquatic > Marine > Intertidal zone >...
CAGCAGGCAGCCGCTTGTAATAAAAAGAGATACAATTATGACCAGGCAGGCCAGCAGGTATTTCAGGTTTAGCTTTTTCATAGATAGACTTTTCAGTTTGCCTTTAGTAAAAAAATAGCAACCAAATGTTAGAATATTATTAAGAATTGAGGGAGACTCTGGAATTTTCCACGACGCGTTCCTGTCTCAACTCTTTCCACTATTTTAACACGGGGGTAAAACTTCGGCAAAGGGTTTATGGCGCTATCATTTTGCTTTGCAAAGCTGGCAAAATCCTGCTACACTACAGGTTAATTCTTCAACCTAGTTTTTCGCCATAGCGATGATGCCATAGCCGTAGAGCTTTAGTTGTACAGGAGGGAGCTTAGGTAATGAATTTGAAGCTGATGCTTGATGAAGCAGTGAAAAGGTATGGAAAGAAAACGGCGGTGGCTATGGGTGATAGCCGTTTATCCTATACCCGGCTGGATGAAGCCTCCAATAAGATAGCCAATGCCTTAATTGGGATGGGGGTGGGCAGGGGTGACCGGGTGGCTATGCTGCTGTCCAATAGCCTGGAGTTCGTTAATACCTATTTCGGCGTGGTCAAGATTGGCGGTATTGCCGTCCCTCTGGATACTAAGTATAAGCCTGCCGAATTAGCCTCTTTATTTGATGATTCTCAGCCCAGGGTGCTGGTGGCGGAGAGCCCTCTTTTAAAGCCTATAGCGCAGTCGCTGCCGGATTTTAAGTCCATCGCTCACGTTATAGAGGTGGATTCTGAGGGTGAAGGGCAGTTTATTAGTTATGAGCAGATTATGGCTGCCGGTTCGGCGGAGCCGGTGGCGGTAGAGGTGGCGCCCGGGGATATAGCCCATATTGCTTATACTTCCGGGCCCAGCTTTAACCCCAGAGGGGTAATGATGTCCCACCAGGCTCTGGTCAGGGAGGCCGCAATATCAGGCGATGGCTTTGGGCAGACCGATAAGGATATAGCGGTGCTGTTCGCCCTGCCCATGCATCATGCCTTTGGTCTGGTGGTAATATTAATGACCGCAATTACCACGGGTAGCACCGTGGTAATAGTGCCCGGTCTATCCATCGGCAACCTTATGGAGGTTATTGAGAAGGAGAAGGCAACCATTTTCATGGCTGTGCCCTTTGTCCATACCTTGATAGTTAATTCTATTGAGGCCGAGGGCGTAAAGCATGACCTGAGTTCTATCCGTCTGTGGGGTACGGCTGGGGCGGCTATGCCGGCCAATATTTCGCAAAAAATCGGGCAGTATCTGGGCTTCACCGCGGTTGATTTCTGGGGTATGACCGAATCGGCGGCTCATGTTACCTGTCAGTCCCCTGATGGCGGGGGAAAGCCGGGCTCGGTGGGCAGGCCCTTGGCCGGTTGGGAACTGAAGGTGGTGGGCGATGACAACAGGGAACTGCCAGCAAACCAGCCGGGTGAGATAATTGTCCGAGGTCCGATAATGAATGGGTACTATAACAACCCCAGGGCTACCGCTGGAGTAATAAAGCGTGGCTGGCTTTATACCGGCGACATCGGCCGGGTTGACGAGGAGGGGTGGCTGTTTCTGTCGGCGGGCAGGAAGAAGGATATAATGATCGCCAAGGGGCAGAATATCTACCCCGGCGATATTGAAAAGGTGCTGGCCGGTCATCCTAAGGTGGCTGAGGTGGGGGTGGTGGGTATGCGCGATGAAGTGCGGGGAGAAACGCCCCGGGCTATCATCAGGTTAAAGCCGGGTGAGGTGGCTACCGAACAGGAGATAAAAAAGTTTTGCCTGGAGCGTCTGGCTAACTATAAGGTACCCAGAGAGATTGTTTTCACCGTTTCTGAGCCTTAAGAAATAATTAGAGCTTTAAGCCGTTTTTAGTTATAGTTTGCCTTTGGAGAAATACCGTTGAAGAGAAGGGTAGTAGTAACTGGAATGGGTGCCGTAACCCCTCTGGGGGTGGGGGTAGAGGCAAGCTGGCGGTCTTTATGCCAGGGGAAATCGGGGGTGGGTGCGATTACCGGTTTTGATGCCAGCAGTTTCCGGACCAGGGTTGCCGGTGAGGTCAAGGGGTTTAATCCGCTGGATTTCATCGACCGTAAGCTGGTAAGGCGCGGAGACCGTTTCATCCATTTTGCCCTGGCGGCAACCCGGATGGCGCTTGAGGATTCGGGGTTAACCATTAATGCCGGTAATAGTGAGCGGGTGGGGGTATCGGTTGGGACGGCCATGGGGGGCATAGAAAGTATAGAGAAGAACCACGAGCTGCTGATTAAGGGCGCCCGCCAGAAGATTTCCCCTTTCTTCGTCCCCAGTTTCCTGTGCAATATGGCCACGGGACAGGTGGCTATTAAGTTCGGGGCCAGGGGGGCTAATATGTGTTCGGTGACCGCCTGCGCTTCGGGGACACATGCCATTGGCGATGCCGCCAGAGTTATCCAGTGGGGAGAGGTTGATGCCATGATTGCCGGCGGGGCTGAAGCGGCTATCAGGCCTCTGGTATTTGCCGGACTGGAGCCGGTGAAGGTGATGACGGTCAGGAACGATGAGCCGGAGAAGGCGAGCCGCCCCTTTGACAGGGAGCGTGACGGCTTTATTATTGGGGAGGGGGCGGGAATCGTCATCTTGGAGGAGTTGGAGTTCGCCCGCAGTAGAGGGGCCAGGATTTATGGTGAGGTACTTGGCTACGGCCTTAATAGCGATGCCTATCATATAACCGCCCCCGACCCTGATGGTGCGGGAGCCGCCAGCTGTATGAGACTGGCGCTTGACGACGCTGGTATCGCTACCAGCCAGGTTGATTATATTAACGCCCACGGCACTTCCACCTTGCTTAATGACCTCTCCGAGACGCGGGCGATAAAGAGTGTCTTTGGTGAGCGGAGCTATAAGATACCCGTAAGCAGCAACAAGTCTATGCTGGGGCATATGTGGGCCGGGGCGGGGGTGACCGAGGCAATTTTCAGCCTGCTGACCATTATCCACGGCCTAATCCCGCCCACCATTAACCTTGATAACCCCGACCCGGACTGTGACCTTGACTATGTGCCTAATGTTGCCAGAGAGGCTGAGGTAAATATAGCCCTTTCTAATTCCTTTGGCTTTGGCAGCACTAACGGCGCCCTAATCCTCGGCAAATTCTCTTCTTAAAGCATAAGGGGCTAAAGTTTCTCCCCACCCCCGTTTTCAACCTGTGTTTTTCTTTCCCATACCCACCCGCCCAAAAGGTTTCACCTCTTAAGGAATCTTCAGCCCCACCCCCTAGAGGAGAGAAATTACCCCTCTCTTTTTCCCCCACCACAATGGGGGGGTAAAAGCGTAGCTTATGAGGGTGGGTCAGGGTGGGAAGAAAAACAACTTAAAACAGGGGGGTGAAAAAGGAACCTGAGAGAGGTCTGACCTCTGTTTACCCTATTGCCAACAATAGTAGCATATGCTATTGTGCATAGTGATACTAGGTGTTATGCTAAGCGAGGTATTAAAATGGCCAAAAAGAACGAGTTAATCAAGGGCAGTATTGATTCCCTGCTTCTCTGCGTAATAGTTCAGCAGCCTATGTATGGTTACCAGATTATCAAGGAGCTGGAGAAGAGGAGCCAGGGCTACTTTAAATTTAAAGAGGGTACTCTTTATCCCGCTCTCCATCGTTTGGAGAAGGCGGGCTTAATACGGGGCGAGTGGCAGACGCTGCCCAACGGGCGGCAGAGAAGATATTATCACATCACGGAAAATGGGCTGAGTATCCTGGCTGCCAAGAGGGGCCAGTGGCTGGATTTCCTGACGGCCATGAATCTAATTATTCAACCGGTGCCGGAATAGTTTGAGGTGGGGGAATGCTGACTGTCCTCAGTCATTATCTGGATAGTATAAGAGATAACCTGAGGCTTGACCGCTCCTCGGAGAAAGAGGTCATCCAGGAACTGGAGACGCATATTGAGGACGAGGTCCAGGAGCTGAGGGAATCGGGGCTATCGGAGGAGGATGCGGCTGACACCTGTTTGACTTTTCTGGGCTCGGCTAAAATGGTAGCCCGCCAGATATACGAGGTTCATAGCCAGGGTAGCTGGACTCAGGCTTTGCTGGCGGCTACGCCCCATATACTTTTCGGTCTGTTATTTGCGCTTAACTGGTGGCGGGGTATTGGCTGGCTTTTGGGGATGCTGGTACTGATACTGATTATGGCCGTCTACGGCTGGTGGCGGGGCAAACCGGCCTGGCTTTTCCCCTGGCTGGGTTACTCTCTCCTGCCGGTGGTGGCAGCGGCTCTGCTGCTACTTTATCTGCCTAAAAGCTGGTCCTGGGTGGCCATCTTATTATATCTCCCCCTGGCGCTGTGGCTGCTGTACGCCATCACGGTTCGGACTATAAAGAGGGACTGGTTATATACCTCACTGATGCTGCTGCCGTTACCCACCATCGCCGGTTGGTTCCTGGCGGTTGAGCCGGTGAATCAACTCCCCGAGGACTGGCTCCAGCGCATGCATGATTTTGCGCCCTGGATTGGGTTGACCTTCCTCGCCCTGGGTGTAACTGTGGCTACATTCATTCGGGTGAGAAAGCGCTGGTTGCGGGTTTCGGTGCTGGTAGTATCGGGAATGATAACTTTAACCATGGTCGCCTATTATGCTGAGGGTAGGCTCAGTATGCCCGCCTTTCTGATTCTCATGGTGGTAATGCTGCTGGTCCTGCTCAGCCCGGCCTTGGTAGAAAGAACCCTGAGGCATTCCGGCTAACAATTAAGCAAGGGTTTAGGCTGCTATCTGGACAGGGGGCCATAATTGCAGAAGGTAGCTATTGTTGCCGATAGCACATGCTGTATCCCCAGGGATATGGTAGAGCATTATGGAATTACCATTGCCCCCATTCCCATTTCCTTCCAGGGAAAGATATACCGGGACTGGGTAGATATAAGCCCGACCGAGGCCTACCAGCTCTTTCTGAAGGACCCGGGGTCGTTTAAGACCGCCGGCGCCTCGCCTGGCATTTTCCTCGAAGCCTACCGCCAGGCGAGTAAGCGAGCCAAAAATATCCTTTGTGTTACTCTCTCGGTTAAGCTTAGCGGGGCATATGATGCGGCTCAGCAGGCCATAGAGGAGGCAAGGAAAGAGCTGCCTCAGCTATCGGTAGAGGTATTCGATTCCAAGACGGTTACCGCCGCTGAAGGGTTTATTGCCCTGGCCGGCGCGCGGGCGGCGGAGGCGGGCAAAAGCCTGGCTGAGGTGGTTAAAGCCGCCGAGGAGATGAGGGATAGGGTTATCTTCCTCGCCCTGGTAGATACCATCCGTCATGTTTACCGTACCGGGCGTATACCAAAGATAGCCGCCGTAGCCGGGTCTATGCTTAACATTAAGCCGATACTGGCTGTATCCCCTAAGACCTCGGGGGTGGTTCATTTTATCAGCGCGGTGAGAAGCCGGGAGCGTGGCATAGATAAGATGCTTGGGATAATGAGGGACAGGGTGGGTCAGAATTCGGCCCACGTGGCGGTGATGCATGCCTATGCTCCGGACGAAGCCGAGAAGCTGAAAGAGCGGGTGTCGTCTGAATTTAACTGCGCCGAGCTCTGGCTTACCGAGTTCAGCCCGGTAATGGGCTACGCCACCGGCACCGGAACTCTGGGGCTGGCTTTTTACAAGGAGGATTAAATGGTTTATGGCATTATCGCTGTGGTTCTGGGCTATCTGCTTGGTTCTATTCCCACGGCTTATATCGTCACCCGCCTGGCTAAGGGTGAGGATGTCCGCCGGCTGGGTGGGGGTAATGTGGGCGGCTTGAATGTCTACCGGGAGGTAGGCCTGCTGCCGGCGGTGGTGGTAGCCGTCGTTGACCTGGGTAAGGGAGCCGCCGCCGTAGCCATGGCCTACTGGCTTTTGGATTTGTCTGTGCCCTTTGTCCTGGCGGCGGCGCTGGCGGCTGTGGTCGGGCATAACTGGATGGTCTGGCTCAAGTTCAGCGGGGGCAAAGGGATGGGCGCGGCTATAGGCGGCCTGTTTGTTTTGCTGCCCATCTACGGCTATCCACTGGGGTTAGCCTTCTTCTCCGCTGTAGTATTGGTCCTCTTTATCACCACCCGCAATGTCGCCCTGTCTATGGGGGCGGGGCTGTTAGCGCTGCCCTTTATCGCCTGGCTGGGCATGCAGTCTATACCTGAGCAAACCGAGTTTATCATCTACAGTGTTGTCCTCGGTCTGATAATACTGGCGAAATTTACCCCCACCGCTATAGCGGCCGTGGCCAGGACGCGGAGTGTGAAGGGTTTTGTCTTTGACCGCGGGCGTAAAGGTAAAAAACAGTAAGCTGTCTAGTCAAACGGCGGTAAACATTCTATAATGGGGGTTGTGGAGGACAGCAAGCTTCTTTCTGATGCGTAGCGGCTGGCTGGGCTGTCTACCAGCGAATGAAAGCCACGGCCCAGCAGATGTACCGCAACCCCTATGCGGTGGATAACTCCAGAGATATTACTCCGGTGCTGGACAGGGTGGTTCGGGCGGCGGGGCACTAATTTTATAAAACGAGACAGGGGGTTATGGAAACATGAATGAAGAGACTAAGAAATTGAAGGGTCTATTGGAAAAGTTATCTAATGCTCACGGGATTTCCGGGTACGAAGGAGATGTAAGGGAGATTATCAAGAAAGAGGTTAAGCCGTATGTGGACGAGGTTAAAGTCGATACATTCGGCAATTTAATCGCTATCAAGAAAGGGAAGTCGCCCTCGGTTATGATAGCCGCCCATATGGATGAGATAGGTCTGATGACCAAATACATCGATGACGAGGGCTTTATCCGGTTTGCCACGGTGGGCGGCTGGTTTGCCCAGACGCTGGTTAACCAGCGGGTGTTATTGCATACCAAAAAGGGGACAGTGGCCGGAGTTATCGGCTCCAAGCCGGTGCACGTGATGGAGGAGGAAGAAAAGAAGAAGACGATAGAGGCCAAAGATATGTTTATTGATGTTGGCGCTTCGTCAAAGGACGATGCTATGGCGATGGGCATTGAGCCCGGCGTACCGGTATCCATGGACCGGAAACTGGTGGCGCTGGCCAATGATAAGGTTGCCGGTAAGGCTTTTGATGACCGCGCCGGCGGTGTGGTGCTGATTGCCGCCCTGCAGAGAATCGCCGGTATGAGCTTAAAGCCCACGGTAATGGCTGTCTTCACCGTTCAGGAGGAGGTGGGCTTAAAAGGGGCTAAGACATCTGCTTTCGGCTTAAACCCTGACGTTGCCGTTGCCATTGATACCTGCATACCGGGGGACCACCCCGGCATAAAAATGACCGACTCCCCGGTTAAGGTTGGCCAGGGGCCGGCGATTACGGTAATGGATGCCGGCGGCAGGGGGGTGATTACCCACCAGAAGGTGCTGGAATGGCTGCGGGAAACGGCCAAAGCCAAGGGTATTCCCTATCAGATGGATGTAACCGAGAGGGGCACCACCGATGCCACTGCCATCAGTCTGACCCGTGAAGGCATTCCCTCGGGGGTGATTAGCGTAGCCTCGAGGTATATCCACACGCCGGTTGAAGTATTGAGCTTGAAAGACCTGGTAAAGACCACCGACCTGGTGGTGGAGGCTATTAAATCGGTGGGTGGTTACTTCTAGGGGGCTTAATCATGAAGATTAAATATTTAGGTCATTCCGCCTTTGTTATTACCTCAAACAAGGGAGTTAAGATAATCACCGACCCCTATACGCCCGGTCCTGATTTGACCTACGGGGAGATAAACGAGTCGGCTGATGTCGTTACCGTCAGTCACGGCCATCATGACCATAACAATGTGGCCGCGGTGAAGGGTAGTCCTGAGGTGGTTAACCGAGCGGGCCGGTCTGAGGCTGGAGGGATAGAATTTAGGGGCATTGCCAGCTCTCACGACGAGGCTGGGGGAAAGCTTCGGGGCGATAACGTTATATTCTGCTTTGAGGTAGATGGGGTATCGGTCTGTCACCTCGGTGACCTGGGCCACCGGCTTGATGACAGGCAACTAAAAGAGATAGGCCGTGTCGATATATTGCTCATACCGGTGGGCGGTGTTTATACCATTGATGCCAAAGTCGCTACCGAGGTCTGTAACCAGTTAAAGCCGATGGTAATTATGCCCATGCACTATAAGACGGAGAAGGGCCTGCTTGGCATTTCGGGGGTGGAGGGGTTCCTGAGCGGCAAAGCTAATGTCAGCCGGCCGGACTCCAGCCAGGCAGAATTTAAGCCGGGGGAACTGCCCGCCACCGGTCAAATCATAGTGCTGAAACCGGCTTTATAGCTTCAAAGTTGTTGACTATAGTGGTATAATAATATATGGGGGTGAGGCTAGAGGGGATTGAAAATCATACTTTGGATATAACCTGTATTGTTCTTGCTGGCGGCAAGGGCTTGCGTTTGGGGCGGGACAAGGTTCAAGAGACTGTTGGCGCCGATAATTTGCTCCAGCGGGTGTTATCCCAGCTTGCTTCATTTGGCGGCGATATTATTATAGTTACGGCTGGTGATAAGTCTCTCCCCCCGTTTAATGGCTATCAGAGGTCTAGGGTAGTAGCTGATATATACCCCGGTGGGGGTGCCCTGGGTGGTATCTATACGGGACTGGCTGTGTCAAACTCGCCGTATAGCCTTGTTGTTGCCTGTGATATGCCCTTCCTGAACAAAGCCCTGCTGCGTTACATGATTGGACTTTCGGCTGGCTTTGACCTGGTGGTTCCCCGCCTGGGTGATTTGGTGGAGCCACTTCACGCCGTTTACTCCAAAAGCTGCCTGGTTCCTATGGAAAGGATGTTAAAACGAGACAATCTGGAGGTCAGGGGGCTGTTTGAGCTGGTCAGTGTGAGGTATGTGGAATCTGACGAGATTGACCGCTTCGACCCGCAGCACCTGAGCTTTTTCAATGTGAATACTGAGGCTGATCTGGAGAAAGCGCGTCAAATGGTAATGAGGGGTGTTAAGCTGTGATAACTGTTGACCAGGCCCTGGAGAAGGTTCTGGAGCATGTGGCCATTCTTGAGGCGGAAGAAAGCCCGATTTTAAGCTGTCTGGGGCAGGTTTTAGCCGAGGATGTATTTTCTACCATTAACATCCCTCCGCTGGATAATTCGGCCATGGATGGCTATGCCGTCAGGGCAGCGGATACCCGCGGTGCCAGCCTTAAGTCACCCCGTACTCTGCGCGTTATTGGTACCGTTGCCGCGGGGGCTATTTCCAGGTTGGAGGTAGAGCCGGGCACGGCTGTCCGGATTATGACCGGGGCACCGATACCTGAGGGTGCCGATGGAGTGGTTAAATTTGAGGATACCGATGAGGAGGAGCGCCAGGGGACTCCCGCCGAGGTAGGCGTTCTGGTTGAGGTGGCGCCCGGTGCTGAAATCCGGCGGGCTGGAGAAGACATCGCCACCGGGTCACCGGTGTTAAGTAAGGGGACAGTGCTCAGGGCGGCGGAGGTCGGTGTGCTGGCGTCACTGGGTTGCAGAAAAGTAAAGGTTATCCGCCGTCCGGTGGTGGCTGTTTTAGCCACCGGCGATGAGATAGTGGATATCAGTCAACCGTTGCCCGATGGCAAGATATATAATAGTAATAGTTATAGTCTGACGGCTCTGGTCCAGCACTACGGCGCTGTTCCCAAGGTGTTGGGCATAGCCCTGGACAATGAGGATTCGCTGATGGACAAGCTTGGCTCCGGGCGGGATGCTGACATGGTGATAACCTCCGGCGGCGTCTCGCTGGGCGATTACGACGTTGTCAGGGAGGTTGTGGAGAAAGAGGGTGAGATTGTCTTCTGGCGGGTCCGGGAAAAGCCGGGGAAACCCCTGGTCTTTGGTTTGCTTAAGGGGCGGAGTAAAACGGGCGAGGCTAAAAATATACCCTTCTTCGGCCTGGCCGGTAACCCGGTTAGCGCTATGGTTAACTTTGAGCTTTTTGCCCGCCCGGCGATTCTTAAGATGATGGGCCGGAAGAAGCTGGCCAAACCCACGGTGCGGGCGGTGGTGGAGGATGCCATTGAAAATACCGACGGGCGCCGTGTCTTTACCAGAGTCTTTGTGGAAAAGCGCGGTGATGGATACTTTGCCCGGCTTACCGGTCCCCAGGGTTCCGGGATTCTGACCTCAATGACTCTGGCTAACGGTTTGGCTATCGTTCCCGAGGATAAGCCCGGCGTGAAGCCGGGGGATGTGGTTGAGGTAATGATGCTGAATTGGAGTGCAGAGGTCTAGTAATCACTAGAGGAGGCAGGCTTGATATATGATGCTTCGGGGTTCGTTTTTGAACCGCCGGCGGTGATATCCCGGGCGCGGCGGGTTTTGATTAAACCCAGCGCTGCCTACCCGGTACCATATCCGGTGACTACCAGCCAGAGCATGCTTTCTACGATAATAGAGGGTATCAGGCGGATTAGCGATGCTGATATTCTGCTCCTGGCGGGCACACCGGGGGG
>Ga0307436_1001469_pt1 | contig 10407 bp, 7 predicted proteins | sample SalMarWE160440MG_FD_202513 | JGI IMG/M metagenome (GOLD analysis project Ga0307436, IMG submission 202513) | Salt marsh sediment microbial communities from the Plum Island Ecosystem LTER, Massachusetts, United States - WE1604-40 | ecosystem: Environmental > Aquatic > Marine > Intertidal zone >...
TCAACCAGGTGATCCGGGAACAGGGCATGACGGCCATCATCTCGACACACGACCAGACCCTGATCGACCTGTCGGACGACGAGATCAGGCTGGCCGACGGCAAGAGGATCGAGGTCGATGACCGACAAATGGGGACTCGGGCGACGGCGACGGAATGGGGCGGCTTGACCGGAAATCAGGCCCCGAAATAGGGGAAGGGCCCCTGTCGGGGCCCTTCCGTCGTAGCGGGGACAGGATTTGAACCTGCGACCTCCGGGTTATGAGCCCGGCGAGCTACCGAACTGCTCCACCCCGCGTTGCCCCTCCATTCTACCGTCAGCCCATGGGCCAACCAAACCACCCAATCGGACACCCGCGCTAGCGGATCGGATGCCGGTACACCCCACCGGGTTCATAACCGCGCCCGAAATCACAAGGTGGCCGGATCTTCGATCGCCGAGTCGAGAGCCTCGTCCAGTTGCGCCTCAGCCTCAAGTGCCGCGTTGAGAGCCTCCTCGAGCCTGGTCTGGGCTTCGCCGTAGGCGGCGAAATCTCCCTCCGCGAGGGCGGCCTGTCCGTCCTCGATCGCCTCTTTGGCGTCCTGCAAGGCCTCTTCGAGGTCGGCCCGGGCTTGGGCCACGGCGTCGGGCTCGTCCTGCTGATCGGGCTGGTCCGGCTGGTCCGGCTGATCGGGCTGGTCGGGTTCATCGGGATCGACGGTCGACCGGCCGAAGACCTGATCCAGGGCCTCGTCGATCGTGTCCCCGAAGCCCACGGAGTCCCCGAAGGCGACGAATACCTTCCGAAGCAACGGATATTGGGTCCCGGTCGAACTCTTGACGTATACCGGCTGGACGTACAGCAGGCCTCCCCCGACCGGAAGGGTCAGAAGGTTGCCACTCAGGACATTCGTCTCCCCCTGCCTCAGCAAGTTGAGCACCGTCTGGGCCTCCGGATCGGAGTTGAAGGCGTTCTGCACCTGTCCGGGCCCGGGAATCGTGGTATCCCGGGGAAGCTCGAGCAGGCGTAGAGTCCCATAGTCGTCGTCCGGCTGTCCGGCGACGTTCCCGGTCTCCGAGTTCACGGCCAGATACCCCGTCAACACGTTCCTGTTGGTATTCCCGCCGGGGATGAAGACCGACATCATCGAGAAGGTCGGTTCATCTTGATCGGGCATCTGGAACGTGAGGTAGTAGGGAGGTTGGAGCCTGGAGGTTGACGACGAGGTCGGGTCCTCCGGGTTCCGCCAGAAGTCTTGGCCGGAGTAGAAGGACTGCGCGTCCGTCACGTGGTAGGTGGCCAGTTGGAGCCTCTGGATCCTGAAGAGGAGGTCGGGATACCTGAGGTGGGACATGAGCTCGGACGAGATCTCCGACACCGGGGTCAGGGTCTCCGGGTACACCTTCGACCAGGTCTGGAGGACGGGGTCGTCGGGGTCCCAGGCATACAGGGTCACCGTTCCGTCGTACGCGTCGACCGTGGCCTTCACGGAGTTCCGGATGTAATTGAGGTCGGTGGTGGTCCCGTCCTCGTGGGTGAGGGTCAGGTGGTCGGAATAGGGGTACTGATCCGTGGTCGTGAAGCCGTCGACGATCCAGAGCACACGCCCGTCCACAACGGCCGGGTAGACATTCGGATCGAGGGTCAGATAGGGGGCCACCTTCTTCACCCGTTCGACCGGGTCGCGAACATAGAGGATCTGCGACTCCGACGTGACCCGGTCGGAGAAGAGTATTTCCTCGTCGCCGAACCTGACCCAGAACATCAACTTCTCCATGACGTTGCCGATCCCCGGCCCTCCGTCGCCCTGATACGTGGTGTTGATCTGCCCGGTGACGGAGGTGTCGTCCGGATAGTCGAGCTCCCAGGGTGTCGTCCCCTCCGGCGCCCCCACGATCGAGTAACTCGGAAGCCCCGGGCCGAAGTAAAGCCTCGGCTCGTACTCGCCCAACTCGCCCGTCGGGGGGATGCCCCCCTCGAAGAACGTCGGCTGGCCGTCGGCATTCGTCCTGTTTCCGTACGCGGCGACCACGCCGAACCCGTGGGTGAACACCGTCCGATCGTTGATCCAGGTCCGGTTCTCGTCGGAGAGCCCCGCGATGTTCAACTCTCGGACCGCGATGACCGTGTCGTTGAGTTCTCCGTCGATCGTGTAGCGATCGACCGACAGGCTATCGGTAAAGTCGTAGTACTGCTTGTTCTGCTGAAGCTGTTGGAACGCCGGTGAGACGATGTTCGGATCGAGGATGCGGATCGACGCGGTCGTCTCCGCATCCACCCGGAGCGACGCCGATTCCACCTCGGTAGTCGCGTTGTACGGGGTGACCTCGACGTCATCGATTCCGAAGGCCACGAGCGTGGCATCGATGTTTCTCTGTATGAAGGGGGCCTCGAGCTCCTGGGCGTTGGGGTCAACCTTGAACTTCTGAATCAACGACGGGTACAGGCCTCCCACGACGAGGCCCGAGACCAACATGAGGACCACCCCGATGATGGGAACCCGCCAGTCGGCCCGGATGATCACATAGAGGAACATGAGGGCCACGATGACGGCGATCCCGGCGAGGATATGCCGAGCCGGCATCGAGGCGTTCACGTCCCTGTAATTGGCGCCGTCGAACGTATCGCCTGCTCCCATGAGAAGCGTGTACCGTCCGAGTTCGATCTTGATTCCGATGAGCAGCATCACCAGCGCCCCGAGGATGGCCAGCTGGATCCTGGCGGGTTTGGTCGCAGCGAAGGCGCGCCCCCCGGACGTGATCGCCCCGTAGAGCAGGTGAACGAAGGCCGACAGAAGTGCGCACAGCACCCCGATGCCGAGGAGAAAATCCACGACCGCGGTCATGGCCGGGAGGGTGAAGATGTAGAAAGACACGTCCTTGCCGAATTGAGGGTCGACCACCCCGAAGGGGACCTGGTGCCTCCACGCCAGGAAGACCTCCCATTTCGATGCCACAACCGCGCCGGCGATCAGACCGACGACGATCGGGAGGGAGACCATGACCAGCCTTTCGACGGGGCGCAGCTGCTCCCTATATGCATCGAATACCGTCCGATGGCGGGTCGAGACCTTCGGTCGCGCCCGTTTGGCGAACCATAGCGTCGCCCACACGGCGACGGCGGAGAACGTCCCGAATACGAGGAACAGCGCCAGCCGGGTGACCCATGCAGTTCGCCAAACGCCGGAGAAGCCAAGCTGGCCGAACCAGACCCAATCGGTCCACATGCTCCCCGCGATGACGATGAGCATGATCACGACCAGGACCGCTCCAAGCGCGATCGCCCAGGCGGGACGGCGACGGGGAACGGCAATCCTCGTCGGGGCGGATGGGGCGTCGTCCTTGTCGAAAGTCACATTCCTCTCCCTGTCTGTCGCGATTCCAAGACTAGCCTGGCATACTCAGCCGCACGAAGGCAGCACGTCCGTACGCCCATCCCCGATGGCCACGATCGCATCATAGGCCTCATCGAGGGTCGACACCGAAACGACGGTGAGGCCGTCCGGCACGTTCCCCACGACCCACGGGCAGTTGGACTCCGGCGCCAGGAACCATTGGGCCCCGGCTGATGACGCCCCCCTCATCTTGAGATCGATGCCCCCGATCGGGCCGACGTTGCCCTCGATGTCGATGGTGCCGGTCCCCGCCACCTTCTCCCCCTCGAGTTCGTCGTCAACGGTCAGCAGGTCGACGATCCCGAGGGCGAACATCATCCCGCCGCTCGGGCCCCCGACATCGTCGATGCGGATCGTGACCGAAAAGGGGAAGGCAAACGTGGGCTGAAACCAGATCCCCATGATTGCCTCGCCATCATCGTCGGCAATCGTCTCGAAGGACACCGTGACCTCACGGCCGCCCCGATCGACCGTGACCGTGACCCGATCCTCAGGCTCGAGTGGGTCGAAGGCCGTCCCTAGATCGTCGTAGGTTTCGATGTCCGTCCCGTTCACGGCGAGGATGACGTCCCACTCCCGAAGCAGGCCGACGGCGTTAGAGTCCTCGTCTACATCGGTAATCGTCGCCGTCATCGGGACCTCGATCCCCTGGTGGGCGAGCGCGGCCAGCATGGCCATCTCCTGCGATGTGATCCAGTCCTCCTCGATGGTGCTCCCCCCCACATAGGGAATCCGAATCTCGGGCACCACGGTGGCGTCGGGCGACAGCCACGCCCGAAGGAGTCCCCCAATCGTCAGATCCGAACCGGGCCCCCCCTGGACGGAAACCGTGGTCAGCCTCAACTCTCCGGAGGGGTCATAGGTGTCGACCTCGCCCGCCAGGCTGAGAAGCGTACCCCCGTCGTCCCCGCTATACAGGTCGAAGGTTGGCCCCGGCCTCTCCACCAGGTAGGGAAGGCGGACGAGGGCCAGCACGCACATCATGATGGCCGTGAGTGTCCCGCTGAGGGAAAGGACGATAACCCGGGAGTCTGGGCGAGGTGGGACGATCCGCGGGGGGACGAATTCGGAGCCGGGGGTGGTCACCGTTCCATCATCGCCGATGGCGAACGATGCTACGACCATCTTCGCCACTGGCGTACCGTGAAGGTGACGACCCGACGACAGGAGGATCGGTGGCCGACGACGACGCTCGATGGCTGGAGCTTCTCAAGGAGATCTTCGGGGACCGCGCCGAAGAGGCTCTCGAGGAGATGCGTCGCATGGGTTTCGACCCGGACCGGCTCGCGCTCGATTCCGGCGTCGGGGACGTCCCGGGCCTGCTTGAACACATGGTCCGCCAACTCCGTTCGCTTATGGAGCAATCCGAGGGCCAGGATGTCAACTGGGCGCTCACGCAGGAGGTCGCCCGCGGGGTATCCGCCCAAGGTGGAGACCCGGTCGTCACGGCGGCCTCGGCGGACGAACACCGAGGAGCGATCACCGAGGCCGAACTCTGGCTCGACGCCGCAACCGACCTGCCCCCCTCGACCCTTCCGCCTAGGATCTGGAGCCGCGCGGAATGGGTCGAGGCCACCCTGCCGACGTGGAGGGTATTGGCCGGACCCGTCGCGGTTTCCGTCTCCCGGGCCCTCGCCGAACTCATCGGCCGCGAAGGCGTGGGGGAGGGAGCGCTCCTCAACCAAATCAGCCCCACGGTCTGCGGCATGCACATGGGCCAGGCGGCCGGAACCCTCGCCCGGGAGACCTTCGGTGGGACCGACCTGGGCTTGCTCCTCCTCCCCGAACCCCGGGTCGCGCTCATTCCCCATTCCATCGCCGGATTCTCCGAGGGGCTCGACATCCCCGTGGACGAGGTCAGGACGTTCGTGGCCCTCCGCGAATGCGCCCATGTGAGGCTCTTCCTCCACGCCCCCTGGCTCACGGGTCAACTCCACTCGTCGATCGAGCGCTACGCCAAGGGGATATCGATCGATCCGGAGGCCCTCGACCGGGCGGTGCGAGAAGCGGGCGCGGGGGATCCAGCCAACCTCCAACGGGCGCTGAGTCGGGGCATCTTCGCGAGCACGCACAGCGACGACCAGTTGGCCACCCTCGCGACCATCGAGACCCTCCTGGCCCTCGTTGAGGGATGGGTGGAGACGATCGTCGAGGCCGCCTCCGCGCCCCACCTCCCCCACCTTCAACCCCTCGGGGAGATGATCCGTAGGCGCCGGGCGGCGGGAGGGCCGGCGGAACACACCTTCGCCACCCTCCTCGGCCTCGACCTCAGGCCTCGTCGACTCCGCGAGGCCGCCTCGCTGTGGGACTCCCTCACCACCAAGGTCGGCTCCGACGGCAGGGATGCCGTATGGTCCCATCCGGACCTTCTTCCCGAAGCGCGCGACCTCGACGATCCGACCGCCTGGATCGCCTCCCGGTCGCTCGGCGAGACGGGAGACGAGGTCGATCGAGAGTTGAGGAAGATCCTGTCCGAACCGCCCCCCGACGCCCCGTCCCCCGGAAACGACGATGGCGAATCGGACGACACGACATCCCCGGAGCCGCCCGCCTAACCGCGATTGTCGCCTGAGGCACGTACCCTTGGCTTTGACGGTCCATCAGGGCATCAGGCGCTGTGTGTTCCGCCGTATCAGGATGGGAGAGTCCATGGAAGACAAGTACGAGGGCGAGTTCCACTGCCTCAAGTGCCAGGCCAAGGTTCAGGCGGTGGGTGAGGTCGTTACGACCAACGGTCGCCGTATGGCCAAAGGGGTATGCCCCACCTGTGGCACCAAGATGACCCGTTTCCTTCCCAAGGTTCCGGGGTAAGACGCTTCATTCAGGCACTTCGAGCGTGATAGGCGAGGGCGGGCTTCGGCCCGCCCTCGCTCTGTGGATACCCGTTTGACCCTGGGCCCCTCTGCCACGATGGAGCCATGCGGCTGAGATCCGGGGCCCCCGTCCTCGTGAGGGAGCCCGGCCACATCCAGGTGGGTCTATCCCGCCCCCTGGCGTTCACAGACCTTTCGGCCGAGGAAAGGGCCTTTCTGGCCGCGCTCGAGGGGAGGCGGGTATCCATTTCCACGGCCGAGCGCGAGCGCCACATCCGGCTCATCGACGACCTTGACCGACACGGCCTGCTCGAGCCGTCCCACTCCTCGTCCGTGTTCCCAGGCGTCATCCGCATCCAGGGCGTCGACCCCATCACCACGTGGCTCGCCATCGGACTCGCCCTCGCCGGAGTCTCGGGCCTGTCGATCGTCGACCCCAAACGCTCGACACCCCACGGCCGGATCCCCGGGTTTCCCGGGGTCGGGGACGAGCGTTCCCTCCTGCGGCTCCTCAAGGACACGAGCCCGTCGCTTCGGATCGCCACCGCGGATGAGGAAGCCCGGATCGAAATTTTCCGTGGTCACGGCGCCTCGGACCTTATACACGCTCGGACCCTGACCGCACGCGACGTCCCCCACCTCGACATCGTCACGGACGAGGAGGGTATCGACATCGGCCCCCTGATCGTCCCCGGCCAGACCGCGTGCGAGACCTGCCTGGGGATCGAGAAGGCCGAACGCGACCCGTGGTGGCCCCGGCTGGCCTTGCAGCTCGGAGACCCGCGCAGGGACGCTGGCGTCGTGGTTCCCACCTCGGCCGCCCTCGTCGCGGCCGGGATTGCCCTCCGGGAGGTACTCGGGAACCTCAGCGGACGGGAGCCCGAGTCGATGGAGTGCCGGCCCCATCCGGCCTGCGGCTGCGGTGCCCCGATCGGCTAACTCAGTCGGGGTACGAGGCTCCAGGGGGCCTAGGGGCCCCTGAGGCGATCGGACTCGACCACCTCCAAGATCTCCCGACCATAGCGGTCGAGCTTCGTCTGGCCAATCCCCCTTACGGTCGCCAATTCCCCCAGGGTCCGTGGTCTCCTCTGCGCGATCTCCGCCAGGCTCGTATCCACGAGGACGGTGAAGGCCGGCTTGGCGTCGGCCTGCGAGTGGGCGAGCCTCCAGGCCTTCAGTTCCTCGAAGAGCCTGAGGTCGTGGACCGAAAGATCCGCGGCCGCCGCCTTCGGGGGGGTCGGCGCCGGGCGGCGGACATCCGGCCAGCGGCGGGCAAGGAACCTCGTCGGCTTGCGAACGCCCCGAGCCCCCTCCCTTCGTGCCCGGGCGTACGACAGGGTGAGGTGGATTCGGGCCCGGGTGATCCCGACGTATAGGAGCCTCGACTCCTCCCGAAGAGAGTCCTCGGTCGTGGCCAGGGCGATGGGCAGGAGTCCGTCGGAAAGCCCGGCGATGAATACCGCGTCCCATTCGAGTCCTTTGGCCGCGTGCAAGGTCGTCAAGGTGACCCCGTCGACGATCGGGGCGTGTTGTGCCTCTGCCCGGTCCGCCAAGTCCTCCGCGAATTCCTTCAGGCTTCCCTCCCATTCGTCAGCCAGGCCGACGATGGCTTGGAGCGAGTCCCAACGCTCCCGGACGGCACCCCGGCCCGCAGGGGCCTCCTCAGCCCATCCGACCTCCGTACACACCTCCCGCACCGCGATGCCGATGTCGTCGCCCCCGACGACCGCGGCCGCCCGTAAGAGCAGCATCGCCCGTCGAACCTCCTCTCGGTCGAAGAATCGCTCGCCCCCCCGGACCACGTACCCGATCCCCCGATCAGCCAACGCCTCCTCGAATACCTCCGATTGTCCGTTCGTTCGATACAGGATCGCGATATCGCTGGCGGCTACCCCCGACGAGAGGAGCGAGGCCACCCGGTCCGCGACGCCGTTCGCCTCGGACGCGTCGTCCCCGTAGACCTTGAAGGACACCTCGGGTCCGGAGGGCTTCTGGGCGACGAGTCGGACGGATCCATCCCCGCCCAGGCTGTTCGCCAGGCCGACGACCTGGGGCGTGGACCGGTAGTCCCGCACCAGGCGGATGAACTCGGCGTGGGGAAACGTCGTTCGGAAGCGGAGGAGGTACGAGGGGGACGCCCCCGCGAACGAGTAGATCGTCTGGGAGGGGTCGCCGACGACGCAGATCGCGTCCCTACCGCCGAGCCAGCTGTCGAGAAGGAACTGCTGGAGCGGGGAGACGTCCTGATACTCGTCGACGACGAAATGCCGATACTGGCCCCTCACCGCCTCCGCGACCTCCCTGTTCCTGTTCAGCAGGTCGGCCGTGAGGAGGAGGATGTCCTCGAAATCCAGTGCGACGTCCTCGATCTTGGCCTCCTCATAGGCTCGCATGACGTCGGAGACGATCGAGGGGGCGAGCCCCGCCGTCGGGGGTCGGTCTCGCTTGGGGGCGACGACGGGATAGTCCTCCGGCGCGACGAGGGATACCTTGGCCCATTCGATTTCAGAAGCGAGATCCCGGACGGCGAGGCGATCGAGGGAGAGGCCGACGGACTTGGCCGCCCGGGCGACGTAGGGGGCCTTGTGGGACAGGACCGTCGGAAGGCGTCCCCCGACGGCGTCAGGCCAGAAGTGCCTCAGCTGCCTCAGGGCGGCCGAGTGGAACGTCCTCGCGGTCACACCGGAGACCCCCAGTCGGCGGAGCCTGTCCCTCATCTCGCCCGCCGCCCGTGACGTGAAGGTCACGGCCAGGACGGACCGGGGATCATAGGCGTTGACCCTCACCCCGTACGCGATCCTGTGCGTGATCGCCCGCGTCTTGCCCGTCCCGGCTCCCGCGAGTACGCATACGGGCCCGTGGATCGCTCGAGCCACCTGCTGCTGCTCGGGGTCGAGCGAGGCGAGGATCTCGTCCGGGTTCATGGGAGGGATGATGTCACGCCCGGACGACACCCGCGTCCCCAACCGGATCGCCCCCGTACCAGTCGTGGATAAGGGTCCTCGCGATGGTGCCCGGGGACGCCAGCCGGACCGCCCCGTCTTCGAGCCTCTCCCTCAGCTCGTCCCGTGTCACCCACATGGCATCCGTCACCTCAACCCCGTCGACCTCCAGGTCCGCGGAGGCCGCCTTCGCCCGAAAAGCCACCATGATCGAAGCGGGGAACGGCCAGGGTTGGCTTCCGGCGTACTCAAGCCCTTCGAGCCTGAGTGAAGCCTCCTCCCTGATCTCCCGGAAGGCGGCCTGTTCGAACGACTCCCCGGGCTCGACGTATCCGGCCAGGTGGGAATACCTCCCAGGCGAGTGGTATTCGACGTGCGCTAGGAGAATCCTGTCGTGCTCGTCGGTTATCGCGACGATGACGGCGGGATCGGTCCTCGGATACGTCTCGTGCCCGTGAGGGCACCGGCGAACCCATCCGCCGTCCCCCGGCTCGGTACTCCCCCCGCACCGAGAGCAATAGGCGTGCCTCACATGCCACTCGCCCATGGCGACGGCCATGATCGCGAGTTCGAGGTCCCTAGACCGACGATCGTCCCTACTCAGGGCGATCAAGGCCTCCCTCAAAGGAACCATCCGGGCGGGCGACTCGGGGGAATAGCCCGGGTCGACCCCGACCACAACCAGATCCTCACCATCGACGGAACCCAGGAACGAGGTTGAGAACCCGGCGGGACGACCGGAGGCGGGGACGATGATCAGCCGGTCCTCCTCCATGAGCACCGCTCCGTTCGATACGACGAGGCCTCCCGCCGCGTCCAGGTCAACCCGGGAGCGACGTTCGGAGGCCCGATCCACCATGGCGGGGCCGTCGAATGGTCGGGGGCGTCGCATCCACCCACGGTACGACACCGAGACCCCCATGGCGTAACACACCCATTTCGTTCTACCGTGAGGGGCGTGTCCCACTCTCCGCTGGCCCTCGCGGCTCTCGCGACCGTTGCGGTACCCAAACTCGACGTATACAAGGTACTGAGAAGCCCCAACGCGGACGCGGATTTCGATATCGTCACCGTGGTCGACTCGACGGGCCGGAGGTGGACGGTCCGCGCCCCACAACGGCCGGCCGCCGGAGCCGCACTCGAGGCCGAACTCGGCCTCCTGGCGTCGCTCGCCGAAGCGTGCGACGCCGGGAACCTGTCCTTCGACGTCCCCCGGCCGGTGGGGACCGCACCCTTGAGCGAGGGCGGGCGCGCTGTGGTCTATGAGGAGATCCCGGGA
>Ga0307436_1001470_pt1 | contig 10404 bp, 9 predicted proteins | sample SalMarWE160440MG_FD_202513 | JGI IMG/M metagenome (GOLD analysis project Ga0307436, IMG submission 202513) | Salt marsh sediment microbial communities from the Plum Island Ecosystem LTER, Massachusetts, United States - WE1604-40 | ecosystem: Environmental > Aquatic > Marine > Intertidal zone >...
CCACGCCGTCGGCGCCGGCAAAGATCAGCGCGCCGAGCGCCATATAGGGACTGGCGGCCGCGTCGCTCACGCGGAACTCCAGATTGAGCCGCGCCGCTCTCTCCTTCTCGTCGTTCGTAGCGAACACTGGGCAGACGCGGAGCGCGGCGCCGCGGTCTTGGCGTTGGATGTCGGCAACTGTCGGCGCCCAACGATTGGGCGTCAGCCGAAAATAGGACACGGGCGACGGCGCGGTGATCGCCGAGATCGCCGGCAGGTGATGCAACAGGCCGGCGGCAAACTGCGCAGCGACCGCACTTAGGCCGAGCGGACCGTTGGGGTCGTAGGTCACGGGTGCACCGGACTCCTCGTGCAAGCTGAAATGGATATGCACGCCGTTCCCGGCGCCGTCCGCGACCGGCATCGGCGAGAAGATGGTGCGGGTCCCGAGTCGAAAGGCGGCAGCGCGGGCCATCTCGCGCGCGATGACACCGTGGTCCGCAGCGGCAAGCGCTGTCTGCGGCGCTACGGTCATCTCGTATTGGCGTGGGCCGTATTCGGCAAGAAAAGAATCGGGCTTGGCTTTCGCAGCACGAATTGCCGCCATGAGCATCTCGCCGAACGTGCCCTGGCGCCGGAACGCGCTCAGGCTATAGGCATGGCCGGGCACGTCCTCGACGCCGGTATAGACGAACTCCTGCTCGAAGGCGGCGAGCAAATGAAGTCCGCTAGCCTCTTTCAACGCGGCAATGGCGCGGCGCAAGAACGCGCGCACACAGCACTCCCATGGGCTGCCGTCGGTATTGCGGATATCGCCCAGGAAGAAATGCTCCGGCGCTGAGCCGTCGTGAAAGTCCACATGCACCTCGGCGCTCGCATCCGGCACGATCATGAGATCGCCACCCGTGCCAAATGGCGTGTCGAAGATTGGCCCGAAGCAGGTCTGCATCAAGTTGGAATGGGTCCAGCCGATGCCGGCCTTTCGCCGCGCCTGCAGCTCGCTCGCCGGGAACCCCTTGCCGCGCACGAGCCCCGCGATATCGCAGGTCCCGACGAAAATTAGCTCTTCACGCAGCATGGCGCCCCTCGATTGATATGAGAGGCGCTAGTCTACGGCACTTCCGGGAAAAAAGACCTTACCGAAAGAACGGCTATGTCCGGCGGATCTGCGCCCGGATCGGCTCGCTCGCCGTGGCCACGAACTCGGCAGAGAGCGTTCGCAACTCCTGCGCTTGGGCTTCAAGAATGCCCATGTGCTCGTGCCAGTAGTTCATGCCGAGCCGCATCGCTTCGATGGGCGACTTGGCGCCGGCGAGATCGCGGGCAAGCTCGAGCCCGGAGTTCATATTGGCTTGGGCGATATCGACGAGCTTGTGGTTCACCTTGCGGGCCATTGGCAACGCCGCCTTCAGTGTCTTCTCGATCGTGTCCACGGCGCTCTCTACGGCAACCTGGGCGGACTCGGTGAGCCTCTCGTCCGGCTTGACCGAATTGACGAGGACAGGCGCCGGCACCGGCTCGGGCGCGGGTTCTCCACGGACCGCCGTCTCGCTCACCTTGGCGGCGACCACTTTCTTCTTCGTCGGTTTCTTCGCTTGCGTCTTTGTTTGAGGCTTTTTCGGGCGAGTGGCCATGATCTTCCCCGCTACGTTAAGGGCCGCGCCTAATCCTTCATCACCGCTGCCGCCAGATTAGGCGGATTGGCAATTATAGGGACGCCCCGCGGCCATTTTGCGGCGGCGCAAGCGGAGCACGCAGCACCGTCTCGCTGTACCTTGCACGAGGCGTGCCGCCTCAGTCCGCCGAAGATTCGGCCCGCCCCGCGGCATCAAGCGCGGCGAACGCCTCGTCCGAGAGCGTGATATTGACGGCGGCGACGTTCTCCTCCAGATGGGCCACTTTCGACGTGCCCGGAATGGGCAGCATCACCGGGCTGCGGGCGAGCAGCCAGGCGAGCGCGATTTGGCTGGGCGTGGCATCATAGGTTTTCGCCACCTCGTCGAGGATAGAGCCCTTGTTCGCGAGACTACCGTTCGCCAGTGGATACCACGGGATGAAGCCGATGCCGTTCGCCTCGCAATAGTCGAGCACGTCCTCGCTCTTGCGGTTCACGAAGTTGTAGAGGTTCTGCACCGTCGCCACGGGAAACACCTCCTGCGCCGCCTTGATGTCTTCGACGGATACCTCGCTCAGACCTACGTGGCGCACGATTCCGTCATCGAGGAGCGCCTTGACGGCGGCGAACTGCGCCTCCCGCGGCACCTTTGGGTCGATACGGTGGAGCTGCCACAGCCCGATCTGCGACACCCCCAGCTTGTCGCGGCTGCGCCGCGCCTCGCCGCGCAAATGCGCCGGATCACCGTGCATCTCCCACACGCCGGCGCGCGGCCGCAAGAACCCCGCTTTGGTGGCAATAAGCATGCCCTCGTAAGGATAGAGCGCCTCGTGAATCACTATCTCCGACACGTCCGGCCCGTAGGAATTGGCCGTATCGATGAAGTCGACGCCGAGCTCGGGCAAGCGCCGTACCGTGCGCAATGCCTCTTCGCGATCTTCGGGCTCGCCCCAAATCCCTGGGCCTGTCACGCGCATGGCGCCGAAGCCAAGACGGTGGATGGTAATCTCGCCGCCGACCTTGAAGGTGCCGGACTTCCGCGCGTCCAGTGTCGTCGTATCCAAATTCATGGTCTTGCCTTTCGCCTGGGAGGTGCGTGACATTTAGGCGCGCACGCCACAAGCCTGTAGCGCTGAGCCCCGCGACCTTGCGTCCCAGCCGCGAAGCGGGAGGCGCGGCCGGCAGGCTCAATCGCCTCGCTGATCCTTCCACGCACGCCATAACTCCCGACATTTGACATACGCGTTCCAACCGAGAGACACGGTAACCGCCGCGATCATAAGGCCGCCGCCGACAATCAGCATCGCTGGAAACCTTTGCCTGAGGCTTTATGGTGAGACGCCCGCTTCGCCGATTGGTTTCCCGCTCCATGCGACTAGCCGAAGATCCTGCGTTTTTCGATCTGCTTGTCGGTAGCTACCGACGCCTGCTCGGCGAGGAGCCGCCCTTTCTTCCCCCCGGCGCCCCGGCGGATGCGGGCTGGCTCTATAGGCGGGCGCTCTCTTGCGTTCTCGCCCACAATACCGATCCCGACCCCCTGTTCATCTACGCCAACAAGACGGCGCAAAGCTTGTTCGGATATGGCTGGGATGAGCTCGTCACTCTTCGGTCACGGTTTTCGGCCGAAGCCCCGAACCGCGAGGAGCGCCAGCGCCTGCTCAATGCCGTTGCCCGCGACGGTTTCGCCACCGGCTATTCCGGCATTCGCATCGCCAAGTCCGGCCGGCGTTTCAGAATCTCGGACGGCGTCTTGTGGCAACTCCGCGACGCAAACGGCAGCATACGCGGCGTGGCCGCGACCTTCGCTCGCTGGCGCGACGCGTGAGGCGCCTAGTGGCGCTTGCGCCGATTCACTTCGGCTTGGCTGACCTCGCCGTCCTGCACCAGCGCGCGGACGCACGCCTTGGACAGGCTCTCACCGTTGCGGTCCATGCACGAGCGGAGCGCCGTCGTCTCGAGCCCGTAGTCGCCGCAATACTTCTTGTAGTCGGCGCGGCAAAACTGCTGGACGGCCTTGCTGTAGGACGACGCCGGATCCGCCGCGACCGCGTCGCCAAGACCGAGGGTTGCTGTGGAAATGATAAGCAACCCAAAGACTGTGGTCTTCATGAGTGATTCCCCCTCGAGCCTCGGCATTCGAGCCTATCAAAGGCGCTCAGGCTTTCAAGACCGACTCCCCGCCTATGACGCGGATTTCACAAAAAGAATCGGTGTGTTGGTTGTGCGCCACAGGCACGGGGGAGACTCTGCAACCGGCCTTGCCATGTGCTTGGCGATCACGCCCGGCGAGACGGATGAGACGTCCGCCGGCTTCCCGTGTCTCAGTGAAACACGAAAGTGCCCGCACTCCTGACAACTTCCCGGCGCATGCTTAGATAAAGAGACAGACGCGGGGCGCCCTCCGAGGCATTGTTATGCTTAAGCCGAGTACACCAATTCGATCAGGATTGCCGCCAGGGCCCAAAGGCTCCCTGCTCAAGGGCAGCATCCGCTCGTTCGGCTCTACCCTTCTCGACTTCCTGCGCGACACGGCGAAGGAGTACGGCCCGCTCGCGAGCTTCCGAGTCGGCCCCAAGCGTATATTCCTGGCGAGCGACCCGGACCTCATCGACCAGGTGCTGGTCAGGGACGCCAAGCACTACATCAAGCATTTCGGGGCGCGCGGCTTCAAACCCGTGCTCGGGAACGGCCTCGTCACCAGCGAAGGTGCCTATTGGCAACGGCAGCGCAAGCTCGTGCAGCCGGTCTTCATGAAGGCCCGCGTGCGGTCCTATGCACCGGTCATGGCCGACCTCACTGAGAAGATGCTCGAAGCATGGAATCCGGGCGACCTGATCAAAGTCGATTTCGCCTTTGGCGATCTGACCAGCAGGATCGCGCTGAAGACCCTGTTCGATCTCGACGATGCCGGCGACCGCGAGCGCTTCTACGAAACGTTGAAGTTCGCCTTCGACATCATGACGGCGCGGCTCAGCCGCCTCATCAAGATCCCGCTTTGGGTGCCGACGCCGGAGAATGTGCGCTTCAACCGCGCACGCGCCGAGCTGGACCAGACGATACAAGGCTTCATCGAAGCAGGCCACGCGCGGGGAAAAAACGGCGAAGATCTCCTGTCGCGCCTCATCTTCGCCGAGCACGAGGACGGCTCACGCATGACCGACCGCGAACTGCGGGACGAGGCCATGACGCTTTACCTTGCGAGCCACGAGACGACGGCACTCACCCTCGGCTGGACCTGGTATCTGCTGTCGCAACATCCCGCCGTCGAAGACAAACTCGTCGCCGAATGGCGGCGCGTGCTCGGCGGGCGCACACCGACCGCAGAGGACGTGGCCAACCTGCCCTACACCGCGTACGTGATCTCCGAATCCATGCGGCTCTACCCGCCGGTCTATGTGATCGGCCGCGAGGCGACCAAAGATCTCGAGCTTGGCGGCTATCGCGTTAAGCGCGGCTACACCGTGCTGATGAGCCAGTGGGTGAACCACCACGACCCAACCTTCTTCCCCGACCCGGACGTCTTCATACCCGAACGGTGGGAAAACGGGCTCGCCAAGCGCCTGCCGAAATTCGCCTATTATCCGTTCGGCGGCGGGCAGCGCATCTGCATCGGCAATTCCTTTGCCCTGATGGAAGCGGCGATCATTCTCGCCGCCGTCGGCCAGCGCTACCGCTTCACCGTGGACGACAGCTATGAGGTCACCTTCAAGCCGCAGATCACGCTGATGCCTTTGGGCGGCATCCCCGCGACGCTGCAACGGCGCTAGGGCGCGTCAATTGTCCTTGCTGTTGGTCTTTCCGTTCGCCGCTGCGTCCGCCAGGCAGTTGGCCATGAAAGCTTCCCATTCGATGGAGCTGAGCGGCGGCTCGTGCTTCGACGCCTTTTCTAGGCAGGCCTTCTGCGCCTCCTCGGTGGATGCGGCCGCAATGGGGCTTGCGGCGAGCGCAAGCGCCGCAGCGCCCGCGAAAATGAGCCCGGCGAGGCCGGTCGTCATGGTGTGTCATCTGATGTCTCCTCTCTTCTGCTACGGCGCAGCTACTGCGCGACACGCAGATCGCTCAGACCTTTCGCAATGTCACCAAAAATGCTGGCGAGCTGGTCGGAGCTCGGCGAATTGTAGAACATGCTCGGCTTGGTCGCACAGGATTGCAGCAAACTTTGACTCGCTGACGTCACACCGAGACCGATGGTGTAGATCTGGATACCTTGCGCCTTGATGTTGTTGCAAACCGTCGTCGTGTAGGTGTCGAGAGTTGCAGCCGCATCGCTGCCGCTCGTGCTTCCGAGGTGGCCGTTCTTGGCATAGCCGAAGGCGTTGTAATAGGATTCGTCGAAGCCATTTCTTCCACCTCCGACATCGTTTTCGCCATCGGTGAGCAGCACGATCGCCTTGACGTATTTGTCGTCGCCATAGGATGCGCCCTCCGTGAAGGGAGGTGTCGGAGAAATCACTCTCCAGCCCCACAGAAGACCGGCGGGAATGACCGTGCTTCCCTTGGGCGTCAGCGCATCGATGGCGTCGTCGATGTCGCTTCGCGAACTCGTCATGGCAAGGACCGCCGTCGGAGGACAGTTGAAATCGGGTCCCTTCGTTGTGCCGTATACGCTCTTTTCTTTGTACTTGCCGGTGTAGCATTGCCGCTGGTCGTTGGTGCCGCTTCCATTCACGCAAGTCGCGGCCGCGTAGCTGTCATCGCTGAGGTAGTTGTTGGCATAGGAGTTCCAGCTCGAGTCCGGTTCGTCGGGCGCGAAATACGGCGCCCAAAGCGTCTTGGGTATGGCCGTGTCGGGCGAATCGTCGGTGAGAGCATAGGGGGCGCCTCTTTCGCGCACACAGCCGCCCCACTTTCGATTGCTGAGGCCCGTGGAGCTCGAGCTATAGAGATTGAGCGGGCTAATCCCGGTGGTCTTGTCCAAATCCTCGAAAGGGATCGGATCGGCGGACGCATTGCTTGCCGAATATGTTTTCGTGTCGAGCCAGCCGGAATTCACCTTATCGCCGCCGATATTCACTGCGGCCGCGAACGGAACCACACCGACCTTGACCTCGCTGGACGTGGAGCTGCCCTCGAAAAGCGTCGAGACCATCTTCTTTGCCGCCAACTTCAGGGCGCTGATCTTAGAGGTCGAGCCGAGGCTAAAGGCCATCGAGCCTGTCGTATCGAGGACGAGGACGAGCTCGATCTTGCGCTCGTTCTTCCTCACGACCGTGCTTGCGCCCACATCAACGCTGTTGATGTTGGCCAGCTTCATGAATGTCGTCGGCACAGTGCCTGATACCGCGAGTTTGATGTCCCCCCCGCTGAAAACAACGCTGATCTTGCCGACGGAGCCGAGATCCGCAGCTGAATAATTCGCATCGAAGAACTGTTGCGCCTTGGCCGCGAGCTGGTCTTGGCTGAGCCCGGACCATGACCCGATCGCGAGCCCCGCGGCGTCCAGGGCATTATTCATCCGCTCGTGCACCAAAAGGGCACGACCAAAGTCGACGGCAACGCCGATGCCAAGCAGAATTGGAATGAGCGAGAAAGCGAACAGGACCACGACATTGCCCTTGGCATCCTTCGCCAAGCGCCGCCATGTTCGTGTCATCTGACACCCCCGTCGTTCGATTTGTGGGGGTCATCTAGAATTCGAAATTTTGCCGTTTTGTTTTCCGGCCTCCCCAAATGAAGATCAAATTTTACCCGTGACGCCAGGCGTCTATTCGCGGTCGCGGCGAATTACTTTCACCTGACAAAGCGGAGATAAGATGCGAGAGCGAAAAGACGCACCATCCTTAACCAGATCAGGTTCGGTTCCGGTAGAGTCAGCTAGAAAGCCGCCGATGTTGATCATTTTCGTTGATCATCAACGATCAAAGCTGTTCGACAGACCCAAGGTCAAACGTTGAGCCTTTAGGATTCTCGCCGACACGAATGACCGTGTTGCTCGCGAAGTGATAGGGCGGCACCGGCAAGTTGTAGGGCGCCGGAACGCCGGTATAGACGCGTCCGGACAGATCATATTTCGAGCCGTGGCAAGGGCAAAAATAGCCGCCGAGCCAGCCGGCAGCGAGTTCGCCTGGTTTGGGTTCAAACTTCGGAATGCAGCCCAGGTGCGTGCAAATCCCGACAACCACGAGATAGTTGGGCTTGATCGATCGGTGCCAGTTCTTGGCGTAGTCCGGCTGCTGGAGCTCGTTGGATTTGGGATCGCGCAAGAGCGCCGTATCGCGCGATTCTTGCAGGATCTTCAATTCCTGCGGTGTGCGATGGGCCACGAAGATCGGCATGCCGCGCCATGGCACCACAGTCTGCGAACCCGGCTTCAGATGCGAGATATCAAGGTTGACCGGGCTGCCCGACGCCAATACGTCGGCGCTCGGATTCATCGAGTCAACAAGCGGCCACGCCACAGCCGCTGCTCCGACAGCCGCCATTCCACCCGCCAATGTCACGACGAAGTCGCGCCGGGTTTCACCTTCTCCTTCATGCTCTGCTTCCGACGATTCGCTCATATCCAAGACCAAGACAAGGAATGGCTGAGAGCTGCGCTCTTGTTCGAGGCGTAGGCAGAGGAAACGAGCGAAAGAAGCGCACGTTCCTTGCTAAATCGTCGCACTCCTCATGGAGGCGGCGGCGTTCCTCCTTCAAGGTGGCAAATGGGCGAACGCTCCAAATTGAAACGATCCGCTATGGGTCAAAAGCAGACAGGATCATGGCCGACGCGAAAGCCAGCACACCAACGCCGCCTTGGGCTTCCTCGACAAGGGCTCGGCTTTGGGATGTATTCGCGCTCGCACCCCAAGGAAGCCAAGGGAAGAGCGGCTTTTCGTCGATACGAATACGTAAGAAGTGGGTCGCCGGGCGATACCGGCGGGGAGAACCGTGAGACAGGGTCTCGGCGTTGGCGCATTGGCCGCCATCATGGCGATCGTCTCGTTCGCGGCGGGCGCTTCGCCGCTGATGACGCGCAGCGCCCCGCCACAATCTCTCTCCTCGCGAATCTCCCTGCTCCATAGGGTCCTGATCTACGCCAAAGAAGGTAGCCGGAAGCTCATCGACGGGCGCTGGAATCTCGGCCAGAGCCAATCCAAGCTCGGGATCGCGCTTTCAACAGACGAGACGAAGCAACTGATGGCGTGCACGGGGAAGATCGTGTGTCAGAACCGTAACGGCGAGGTGTTTGCCTCCGCGGTAAGCGTACTGCGGCCGGACCTGCTGGTGACGGCGAAGCACGTCTTCACCAAAGGCAGAGCTCGCGCAGTGTCCTTCAGCTGGTGCAGCTTCCGCAGCTTCTTGCATCGAAACGTCGCCATTCCCGTTCGTGTCGATAAGGACCAAAGGAAGGGCTTCTTTCTGAACAACGAGGATTTCATCGTCCTCCGCCTCAAGCACCAATTGGAGGGCTGCAGGCCTTTTGCGCTGAACGGCTCCGATTCGTCCTTGCCCGAGGGAGAGCAGGTCTTTTCGGCAACCGCTTACCAGCGTCATGCCTTGAACAGAATCTCAAGCCGGGAACCGGTGGTCGCGAAGGGAACGATCAGAAGCGTCTCCAGCGGGCTGTTCGGGGGCCCGCCGTTCTACTACGCCGACATCGACCTCGACGAGGGCGGCTCAGGGGGCGCGGTGTTCGCTCTCAAGGACGGGCGTCCGGTTGCGGATGACGAGGGGCGCCTAGTCCTCAGGGGACTTCTGGTGGGCACCGGACCGCATGGAAGGAACGGCAGGCCCTACAGCGAAGACCGAAACTATACGATCGTCATCGGACTTCAGGGCGAATTCAGAGACCTGGTCGAGGGCAAGGCCAACAGGCCGCTGATCGTACAACGGGCGCCCTGTCTTCAAGACGAAGTGCCCAAGATTGATGTGATTTCGGAATCGGTTCCGTTGCCTCCGTCCGAAGAGCTGGCCCCTGTGCTTCAGCAAGACGGGTGCAGCAGCGAAGCGGCGCCCGGCGGCAAAGCTGGCAAGGCGAACGCCAAGTGCACGAAGCTGGCAAAACAGCTGCAGGACCTCGCCAAAGGAATCGCGACGTTGGCCGCGTCGTCGCGGGAAAAAGGGAAGCATCAATTCAAGCTGAGAAACGACACGAGCTGTCCGATCTGCTTCACCTATAAACGGTGCAATGATTACGGCTGTTGGAACGAGGTGGTGCGGGCAAGCGGCAAGTCGACGCTTTTCGCCGGCGTGGGCGCGCGGGCCCCTGTGATCGAGAACCCGCAATTCTGCGCATCGGGCCCCCTGCTCGTCGACTGGCGGCCGCCACTCCCGCCGCGGAGGCCCACGCTGCCGCCGCCTCTTCCACCACGGAACCCCGAACCGGCGCTTACCGGCGTGGCCGATATCGGCAAACAAGCTGTCGCGCCCGACGCCGTGTTCCTCGCCGCCAAGGAAAAGGCAAAGCGCCAGGGCGTCTGGACGCTGACGGCTGAGGACATTCGCGGGCTAAGCCTCGAGCAAATCAGGGAGCTGCGCGGCTACTGAGCCAACGGTGTCAGGCTCAAGCCAACCAGAAGGCCCGAAACTAGCGGCCTTGAGCCCTGACCTCGGGCTTCCGGCGCCCGAAGAGACGTTTGAAGAACCCGCGGCGCTGGTTCGCCTGGGGCTCGGTCGCGTCGGCAGGGGCCAGGGCGGCAGGGGCCGTACTATCGTAGCGCTGACTGTTGCCCGATGTCGTCACGCGGCGCCCCGGCGCAAGTCCGGCCAGCACGACTTCCGTATGATCGAGGCCGTTCTTGGCGACGAGGTCATAAAGCGTCGTGGCATTTTTCGGCGAGATGCGCACGCAGCCGTGGGAGGCGGGCTTGCCGAGATACTTGACCTCG
>Ga0307436_1001471_pt1 | contig 10403 bp, 7 predicted proteins | sample SalMarWE160440MG_FD_202513 | JGI IMG/M metagenome (GOLD analysis project Ga0307436, IMG submission 202513) | Salt marsh sediment microbial communities from the Plum Island Ecosystem LTER, Massachusetts, United States - WE1604-40 | ecosystem: Environmental > Aquatic > Marine > Intertidal zone >...
TTCGTCGGCGGACGCGGCGATCCCGACATCGTGGCCTGGCCGGAGGACCGCCTGCTCGAAGCGGTGCTCGCCGACCTGGACCGGGCGCTGGGGCTGCGCGCCGGTCCGGTCTATACCCGCATGCGCCGATGGCCGCACGCCATCCCTCAGTATGAGATCGGACACGGCCGCTATGTCGAGCTGGCCCGCAATCTCGAATCCACCTTCCCCGGCCTCCACATCGTCGCCAACTTTATCGGCGGCGCCTCGGTGCCCTACTGCATAGAGAATGCGGCGGAAGCGGCGCAGCGCATCATGGCCACGGCCAGTAACGCAGCACCAGTCGACTGAAGCGGCCGCACTCCGTGGCGGCCGGGGTGGGTGGGTTGGATCCGGGAACACGGAGAGCGGAGCCGCCCGCCCCCCGCACCGGCCGGCACAGAGACCGGCCGATTCAATCGGAAGGAGCATGCGCCACCCCCATGAGGATTGGAGCGGCCGCACTCCGTGGCGGCCGGGGTGGGTGGGTTGGATCCGGGAACACGGAGAGCCGACCCGCCCACCCCCCGCACCGTCCGGCACAGAGACCGGCCGCTTCAATCGGAAGGAGCACGCGCCACCCCCATGAGGATTGAAGCGGCCGCACTCCGTGGCGGCCGGGGTGGGTGGGTTGGATCCGGAAACACGGAGAGCCGACCCGCCCGCCCCCCGCACCGGCCGGCACAGAGACCGGCCGCCTCAGTCCGACGACATCTTCGCCTTCAGGTAGTCCCGATTCATCCGGGCGATGAAGTCGATCGAGATGCCCTTCGGACAGACCGCCTCGCACTCCGCGAAGTTGCTGCAAGTGCCGAAGTACTCTTCCATCTTCTCGACCATCCTCTCCACCCGCGAGGTGCGCTCGATCTGGCCCTGCGGCAGCATCCCGAGATGGGAGATCTTCGCCGAGGTGAAGAGCTGAGCGGCGCCGTTCGGGCACTGTGCGACGCAGGCGCCGCAGCCGATGCACTCGGCCGCGTCCATCGCACGGTCCGCCACCGCCTTCGGCACCGGCATCATATTGGCCTCCGGAGCGCTGCCGGTTCGCACCGAGATGAAGCCGCCGGACTGAATGATCTCGTCGAAGGGCGAGCGGTCGACAATGAGGTCCTTGATCACCGGAAAGGACCTGGCGCGCCAGGGCTCCAGCACGATCGAATCGCCGTCCTGAAAGTGCCGCATGTGGAGCTGGCAGGTGGTCAGTCCCGGCAGGGGACCGTGGGCGACACCGTTGATCATCATTCCGCAGGCGCCGCAGATGCCCTCGCGACAGTCATGATCGAAGGCCACCGGGTCCTTGCCCGCTTCGATCAGCGTCTCGTTGAGGACGTCGAGCATCTCCAGGAAGGACATGTCGGGGGTGACCTCGTCCACTTCGTAAGTCACGAAGCCCCCGTCGGCTTCCCGGTTCTTCTGTCGCCAGATCTTCAGCGTTAGGTGCATATCGCTACGCTCCAGTCGTGCGTTACTCCTTGCTTCCGGCCCGCGAGGGAGCGAGTCCCCCCGTCCTCCACCCCGAGGGGTGAGTCACGTCTCATATGGCTCATCTCGTCCTTCCCATCTCCTGACTCACGCCTCGCTCCTCGCTTCTCGCCCCTCGCCCCTCGCCCCTCGCCCCTCGAACCACGGGCCACGTGCCTCGTGCCTACTTATAACTCCTCTGCGTCAACGGCACATTCTCGAACTCGAGCTGCTCCTTGTGCGTCACCGGTTCGTTGCCTTCGCCTGTCCACTCCCACGCCGCTACGTAGGCGAAGTCCTCGTCGTTGCGCTGCGCTTCGCCGTCCGGCGTCTGATACTCGGTGCGGAAGTGCGTGCCGCAGGACTCGTTGCGATCCAGCGCGTCCCGGCACATCAGCTCGGCGAGCTCGAAGAAGTCGGCCACCCGGCCCGCCTTCTCCAATGATTGATTGAGCTCCTCGCCCGTCCCCAGCACCCGCACGCTGTTCCAATACTCCTCGCGCAGGGCGGGTATCTGCTGCAACGCGCGCTGCAGACCGGAGGCGTTGCGTGACATTCCGCAATCCTCCCAGCAGATGCCCCCGAGCTCGCGATGAAACGAGTCGACGGTCCGCTTGCCGCTCACCGAGAGCAGTCGCCGAACCCGGGCGGCGACCTCCTCCTCGGTGCGCCTGAACGCCGCCTCGTCGGTCGACGGCGTATCGTCGCCCATGTGCCTGGCCAGGAAGTCGCCGATGGTGTACGGCAGGATGAAGTAACCATCCGCCAGTCCCTGCATCAGGGCGCTTGCCCCGAGGCGGTTGGCGCCGTGGTCTGAGAAATTGCATTCGCCGATCGCGTAGAGGCCGTCGATCGTGGTCATCAGGTGGTAGTCCACCCACAGTCCACCCATCGTGTAGTGAGGCGCCGGGTAGATGCGCATCGGCACCTCGTATGGGTCCTCTCCGGTGATGTCCTGATACATCTCGAAGAGGTTGCCGTAGCGATCCGCGATCACCTCGCGGCCGAGCCGCGCGATCGGGTCGGCAAAGTCGAGGTAGACGCCGCGGCCGCCGGGCCCGACGCCGTATCCCTCGTCGCACACCGCCTTCGCGGCGCGTGAGGCGACATCGCGCGGCACCAGGTTGCCGAAGGCGGGATAGCGGCGCTCCAGATAGTAGTCACGCTCCTCCTTGGGGATCTGATTCGGCGGCCGTCGATCGCCCTTTCCCTTGGGCACCCAGATGCGACCGTCGTTGCGCAGCGACTCGCTCATCAGCGTCAGCTTGGACTGATAGTCCCCCGCCTGCGGGATGCAGGTCGGATGGATCTGCGTGTAGCAGGGGTTGGCGAACAGGGCACCACGCCGATGGGCCCGCCAGGCGGCGGTGACGTTGCATCCCTTGGCGTTGGTGGAGAGATAGAAGACGTTGGAGTAACCACCCGTGGCCAGCACTACGGCATCGCCGGCGAAAGAGCGCACTTCGCCGGTCTCGAGATTCCGGGTCACGATGCCGCGCACCCGTCCGTCCTCGACCACCACGTCCAGCATCTCGGTGCGCGGGAACATCTCCACCTTGCCGGCCGCGATCTGGCGCGACAGTGCCTGGTAGGCACCCAACAGCAACTGTTGTCCGGTCTGGCCGCGGGCGTAGAAGGTGCGCGACACCTGCGCACCGCCGAAGGAGCGATTGGCCAGCAAACCGCCGTATTCGCGCGCGAAGGGAACGCCCTGGGCCACCGCCTGGTCGATGATCTCGGCCGACACCTGGGAGAGGCGGTAGACGTTGGCCTCGCGCGACCGGTAGTCGCCGCCCTTGACCGTGTCGTAGAACAGCCGCCAGATCGAGTCGCCGTCGTTGGGATAGTTCTTCGCCGCGTTGATCCCTCCCTGGGCGGCGATGGAGTGAGCGCGGCGCGCGCTGTCCTGGTAGCAGAAGCACTTGATGTTGTAACCCAGCTCGGCCATCGACGCCGAAGCCGACGCTCCCGCCAGTCCGGAGCCCACGACGATGATCTCGAACTTGCGCTTGTTGGCCGGATTCACCAGCTTCATGTCGAAGCGGTGCTTGTCCCATTTCTCCTGAATCGGACCGGACGGGATCTTCGAGTCGAGTTGCATCGTCGCCTTCTCCTAACGCACGACTCCGGTCAAGACGGCGACCGGGAACGAGATATTGCCGATGACGACGACCCAGGAGAAGACCTGAGCGAACCGCCGCCGCCAGAGGTTGTACTTCGGGTGGTTCCACCCCAGTGATTGAAACAGGCTCCACAGGCCGTGGTAGAGGTGCATGCCGAGAAAGATCTGGGCCAGGATGTAGAAGGCGCTGACGTACCAGATCGAGAAGCCCGTCACCACGTTGTGGTAGACGTCGCCCGGGATGAAGTCCGGGTGGGCCCACGACCAGCCCCAGGTGAATTGGGCCAGGTGATAGAGCACGAACAGCGCGATGATCACCCCGCCCCAGCGCATCGTCCGCGCCGCATAGCCGAGCTGCACCGCGTCCCGCTTTGCATAGCCGTGCGGCCGCGCCGCCCAGCTGGCGCGGGTGACCGCCCACGCCGACCAGATGTGGATGCCCACCGCGAGCAGCAGAATGATCCTGGCGATCCACAGCGCTACGCCGTGCGGCACCAGCGGCTCGCCGATCTGGCGCAGCCACTCGGCGTAGTGGTTGTACGCCGGCGCCCCCAGATACATCTTCAAGTTGCCCAGCATGTGAAAGAACACGAAGCCGAACAACACGATGCCGCTGACCGCCATGGCGATCTTCTTGCCGACCGCGGTCGAGTACAGGCTACGAGATCTGGCCATGTCGATTCCTCTTACGATCGTTCAATCCGGTTCCTGCCTGCCGAGGATCGCGCCCGGTCACCCAAATGGTGGTTGATGCAGTGCAGCCCCGATCGGCGCTGACACGATCCATATCATATGCCCCTCGCCCAGACCGCCGACTCGCGAACTCAACGGCCGCGGCCTCGACGACCGGAACGGCGGCGGCCACGACCACGCCGCCGGCGCTGCGGATGCGAGGCGGGCGGCCGCGTCACCGAACGGTCGACCCGGCGATCGACGTCCTGCCACACTTCGAGCTCGTCTTCATTCTTCCCCGTCGCCTCGACCATCAAGTCGAGCAGCAGCAACGCATCCGGAAACGAGTGCCGGCGCGCCAGGCGCATTCTCTCGGCTGGCTTCCAACCCCGCCGCCCCAACTCGAGAAACGTCGTCAGCGCCTGCTGTGCCTGCTCGGCGCGCTGCCGCGAGAGAGTGAAGCGGCGTACGAACGGTTGCATGACCTCGTCCACCAGGGCGTGCAGCTCGGGCCGCGACATCGGCGTCTGATTCAAGGCTTCGACGTCGTGCCGGCGCAGCAACACGCCGGGCAACAGCAGCGCCGCGATCGCTCCGCCGTCAGAGACCTCGCGGCCATCGCTCAGCCGCCGGTCGAGCGCCGGCAGCAGGCGCCCGAGATCTCCCAGTCCGCGATCACTCGCCGCCAGCAGGGCGTAGGCCTCCGGCAGCACGATCTCGACCAGGCCGAGCTCTAGCATCCATTGCAGCGCGCCCCCGGCCGCGCCGCAGCGCAGCAGCTGGACGACCTCTTCGGTCAGTCGCGCCGGCGAGGCGCGTTCGAGGAGCCGCCGATTCTCGTGGATCGACTCCTGCGTGCCGGTCGCAATGCCGAAGCCCAGTCGGCCCGCCAGCTCACAGGCGCGCATCATGCGCACCGGGTCTTCCGGGAAACGGACGTCGGGATCGCCGATCGTGTGGATGAGCCGTCGGTGCAGATCCTCCAGCCCGCCGACGTAGTCGATGACCGAGAAGTCGGCGATGTCGTAGAACAGCGCATTGACCGTGAAATCGCGGCGGAAGGCGTCCTCCCGGGCGGTCCCGAACACATTGTCGTCGGTGATCAGCAGATCGTCGGCGTCGCCGTCCTGCTCTTCGGGATCCGGATCCCGGCGGAAGGTCGCGACCTCCACGATTCCTTCCTTGAAGAAGACGTGCGCCAGACGGAATCGGCGCCCGATGATGCGCGAATTGCGAAACAGCTTGCGCACTTCGTGTGGTCGCGCGTCGGTGGCGACGTCGAAGTCCTTCGGCGTCCGCCCGAGCATCAGGTCGCGCACGCCACCCCCCACCAGCAGCGCCCGATAGCCCGCCCGATGGAGCCGATACAGCACCTTCAGGGCGTTGACGTCGATGTTGCTGCGGGAAACCGGGTGCTCGGACCGGGGCAATACGGTCGGTTCTTGAGACTCGCCATCCGGCACCGAATCATTATAAGGGGCTTGGGGCTTGAGGCTTGGTCCACGGCGGGACTCCGGCCCCGGGTGGCGAATCCCCCGCAGCGCTCGTGCCTCGTCCCTCGTCCCTCGCCCCTAGACACAAAAAGGGCCCGGGGGCTTTCGTCCCCCGGGCAACAACGAAGGAGGAGAGCTGCAGTCGAAGTCCGGTTCTCTAGCGGTGCCGTCCGTGGCCGCGCTCGTGTCTGGCGCCTCTTCGCCCACGATCGCGAACCTCGTGGCCGCGCCGCCGAGGCTCGTCCAGCCGGCCGCGATAGGACCGCGGAGCATATGAACGCCGCGGCGACACGAAGTAGCGGCCCCGCGTCTCAAAGCGGCGCACTGGCGGTCCGTAGATCCGTCCCCGCGGCCTCGACCGATAGAGCCTCAGCGGCGGCCGGTATGAATACGGGGCGACGCCGAGCCAGAAGCGGTCGACCGGAAAGCCGTAACGAGTGAAGTAGACGCTCACCACGGGCGAAGCGACGTCGTAGAAGTAAAAGCCGTTGGCGGCGAAGCAATCTCCGCAAGCCGGCCCGTAGAAGCCAGGCAGCGGCCGGCGAGTCCGGAAGTAGTACGTCGGCCCGTAGCCCGCCACGTAGGCCGCCGGTCTGCCAAGCACCAACGCGACGTCGGCACCGCCGATCTGGAAGCTCGAGGCGATACTCCAGGAGAACTCGACGCCTCGATGGGCGGCCCGCGCCTGGCCCGGCACGAACAATGCCACGGTCAACGAGAGGGCGAGGGTTGAAATGAGGATCTTGCGCATCGTCGGTCTCCTTTCGCCCCTATGCAAAACCACGATCCGTGCCACGCCCCGCCGAATCGGCACTAACTTATTCCTTTTCTTAAATTTAGCCCGGCACGGTTCAGCCACCGCCCAAGCCTCGCCCCCCCAAGTCGTCACCCATGGAGGACAGAATGGACCCTGGGCCGGTCTTCGGCCGCCAGTCTCCAGGAGCAGAAGCGGGACGCGAGACGCGAGAGGCGAGTCCGGAATCAAGGACTGGTCCTCTTTCTCGCATCTCGATTCCCGCTTCTCGCTTCTGGGTCCGGGCGAGCCAGGCCCCGTCATGCCGCGCGCCCCGCGTGGTAGCCTGAACTCTCCGATTCGCACCGCAAATCCACCCATGAAGGACCCCACGGCCGAGCGCCTCCGGATCGACATCCGTCTCCATCCGGACTCGATCAGCAAGCAAGGCCTCGAGCTGGTCGCCGCACTGTCCGCCCGGCCACGCCGGATCCCCTCGCAGTATTTCTACGACGCCCGCGGCTCCAAGCTGTTCGAGAAGATCACCGAACAGCCGGAGTACTACCCCACACGTGCCGAAGCGAGGCTGCTGCACCGGGCGGCGCCCCAAATCGCCGCAGCGACCCGTCCCACGGCCCTGATCGAACTGGGCTCGGGCGCGGCGACCAAGACGCGGACCTTGCTCGACGCCCTGGCTGCCGGTGGCACGCTCCAGACCTATGTCCCCTTCGACGTCGACCGCACGATGGTGGAACGCGTCGCGCAGGAGATCGTCACGGAGTATCCCGCCCTGAGCGTCCACGGCGTGGCCGCCAACTTCCTCTACGATCTGAGTGCGATGCCACCCGGTCAGAGCCGCCTGATCGCCTTTCTGGGATCGACGATCGGCAACTTCGATCCCCCTCAGGCCGACGCGTTCCTCACCGAGCTGCAGACTCGAATGCGGCCCGGCGACCACTTCCTGCTCGGCGTGGACCTGATCAAGGACCGGGCCGTCATCGAGGCCGCCTACAACGACGCGGCGGGAATCACCGCCGAATTCAACCGCAACATCCTGCGCGTCCTCGATCGCCGCTTCGGTTTCGACTTCGAGCCCGCGGCGTTCGAGCACCGTGCGGTGTGGGCCGAGGCGCACCACCGTATCGAGATGCGCCTCCGCTCGCGGCGCGACCAGGCCGTCCGTTCGCCGCTCTTGGACTTCGCCATGCGACTCGCGTCGACGGAGGAGATCCAGACCGAGATCAGCACTAAGTACGACCGCGACCTGGTCGAAGGGATGTTGCGGCGCAACGGCTTCACACTGATCGACTGGATGACCCTGGAAGACCAGCTCTTCGGGCTGGCCCTGGCCGCATGAGCCAGCCCGACTTCCCTCTCGAACCGGACCGCGCCGCGATGCGCGCCATGCTGGACGCGACGATCGCACGAGTGCTCGAGCACATCGAGGCGCTGCCGGAGATGCCGGCGAGCAATGTCGAGGGCGCGCTGGAGCGCGCCCTCGAGCTGGTCGAGCCCCTGCCGGAGGAGGGCCGACCGCTGGAAGAGATTCTCGACTTTCTGTTCACCGAAGCGATCCCTCGCAGCTTCAACAGCGCCGGCCCCGGATACCTGGCCTACATTCCCGGCGGCGGCCTCTTCCACACCGCACTGGCCGACCTCATCGCGGACACCACGAACCGCTATACCGGCGTCGCGGCGCCGGCCCCCCTGCTCACCCGGATCGAAGCCAATGCCGTCGGATGGTTGAGCCGCATGGTGGGATATCCGGAGGGCGCCGGGGGCATTCTGACCAGCGGCGGCTCGATGGCGACCTTCAGCGCCGTGGTGACGGCACGGCGCGACAGGCTCGGCGACGACCTGTCGCGAGGCACGCTCTACGCGTCGGAGCAGACCCACCATGCGCTTCTCAAGGCGGCGGCGCTGGCCGGCTTCCCGACAGCAAACCTGCGCTTGATCCCGGTCGACGCGGCGACCTTCCGCATGCGCCGGGAGCTTCTCAAGCGCCGGATCGAGGAGGATCGGGCGCAGGGATTCAAACCCTTTCTGCTGGTCGGCAACGCCGGCACCGTGAACACCGGCACGGTCGACGATCTAGAAGCGCTGGCCGGGATCGCACGGCGCCAGAACCTCTGGTACCACGTCGACGGTGCCTACGGCGGATTCTTCGTGCTCACCGAGCGCGGGCGCCGGGCCCTGGCCGGAATCGAGTTGGCCGACTCAGTCGTGCTCGATCCCCACAAGGGCCTGTTCCTGCCCTACGGCACCGGAGCGCTGCTGGTGCGCGATCGCCACCGGCTACGGGCGGCCCATGCGTTCGGGGCCGACTATCTGCCCGCCTTGCCGGACGACTCCGAATTGGTCAACTGGAGCGACTTGTCGCCCGAGCTGTCCCGCCCGTTCCGGGGACTGCGCCTCTGGCTTCCCTTGAAACTCCTCGGCCTGCAGCCGTTTCGGCAGGCGCTCGACGAGAAGCTCGACCTGGCGCGGCTCGCCGCGCAGCGTCTACAAAGCATGGATGGCGTCGAGCTTCTCGCCGCGCCGCAGCTCTCCAGCTTCGCCTTCCGCCTGCGGGGAGCCGACATGGAAGAGGCGGATCTCGACGCCCTCCACGACCGCCTGCTCGAGCACGTCCACGCCGCCGGCCACATCATGCTGAACTCCACGCGGATCGGCGGCCGACGGGCCATCCACCTCTGCATCCTCTCCTTCCGGACGCATCGCGATCGGGTCCTCCAGGGGTTGCAGGACATCGCCGCCGCGGTCGCGGCGCTGCGCGCCGTCTGAACCGGCGCCGGCCCGCCTCTGCCGTCTGCCCTTCGACTCCACTGCCCGTGCCGAGTGTCGACGGCATGCAGGTTGCTTATAAATACTCCGCCGGAGCGGTGAACGCCGCGTCGGATCAAGGAGGATCGGGAATGAATAGCCTCAACGTTTCCTCGCACAACTCGCCCACTCACCCCAAACCCGGACGGCGCCTGCGCAGCCTAGCCACGATGGCACTCGCACTCGCCCTGCTGGTGTCGATTCGGCCGGCGGACGCGCAACAAGGCAACTTCGGAGGCGAGGTCTCGGTGCACCAGCTCAACCTCGACGTGGTGACGCAAGACGCCAAGGGTCATCCTATCGAAGGCCTGACACAGAAGGACTTCCAGGTACTCGAGGACGGCAAGCCGGTAGACATCGTCGATTTTCGCGCGCCGTCTCCAACCGCGACGGCTCAGCAGACGGCTGCGGCAGCGGCGCCGGCACAACAGCCGCAACCGGCCCCCACGCCGGAGCCGCGCTACATCGTGCTCGGCTTCGACTTCCAGACCGTCGACCTGCAGACTATGTCGCGTGCGCTGCCAACGATCCAGAAATTCGTCGATCGCAGCTCGGGCCCCGGCGTCCACTGGGCGATCGTCATCCTGCGCCCCGAGCCCTATGCGGTCACCGACTTCAGCGAGGATCCCTCGGACGTCGAGACCGGGCTGAAGACGCTATTGAACCTGCGGCGCGGAATCTCCCAGCACATCTGGGGTTGGGGCACCTTCCAGACCGCCTCGTGGGCGCAGCAGGCCTCCGCCTCACCGGCGCAGTTCGACACTTCCGGCACCGACAATACTCAGGCGGACGCCGGCCAGAGCACCGGATCTTCCCAGAACAATCAATCGCCGCAGGCGCCGCAGCGGATGAACAGCAATTCCGACTTCGCCAACTGGCTGGCCAACTGCAGCGCCTGGAATGGCGCATCGGCGGCCGACGCCGCGGCCGGCACGCGTGAGCTCGTCCACTCGCTCGCCACTGCCGACGGTCGGAAGAGCCTGGTCATGTTCTATACGCCGGAACAGGCGCCGTCGCGCGCCCTCTCGGCCGACTGCGTACAGGTCGCACAGAGAGTGCGCTCGTTCTGGCAGGACGCGGC
>Ga0307436_1001472_pt1 | contig 10403 bp, 7 predicted proteins | sample SalMarWE160440MG_FD_202513 | JGI IMG/M metagenome (GOLD analysis project Ga0307436, IMG submission 202513) | Salt marsh sediment microbial communities from the Plum Island Ecosystem LTER, Massachusetts, United States - WE1604-40 | ecosystem: Environmental > Aquatic > Marine > Intertidal zone >...
TCCGGAGCCGGAGCTTATCGAGGGCGCCTTTCGGGGCAGGGATGCCCGTCGCAGGGTTGGGAGTCTCAGCGCGTGATCCGGCGAAAGGCGCCCGAGCCGGCAGTGAGCAGGAACACCGGGGCCCCGGCGATCAGATACCAATAGTAGGTGCCGAAGCGCCAAAGCAACAGGGCGCTGGCCAGGGAGGTGCCGGGCAGGAAAGGCGCCAGCAGGGCGCTGATGCCGAGCTCAACCCCGCCGCTGCCACCGGGCAGGAAGGTGAGCTGCCCGGCGGAGAGCGAGATCATCTGGACGAGCAACAGGTAGGCCCAGGCCAGGGGCTGGTCCAGAGCCCGGAGCACCACGTAGAGGATGCTGTAGCGCAGCAGCCAGTGCCCGGCACAGAGTCCGTATACGGTCACCAGCCGGGACCGGGGCATCCGCAGCAGCAGCGCCACGCCCCCGCGGAACTGCAGTGCTCGGCGCGCCAAGCGGTTGCGGGTACGCCGGGAGATGCGCAGGTGCCGCAGCAAGCGCCCGACCGCCAGCAGGACCTTGCGGTAATGCCCGAGTATCAGCCAGACCATCAGCAGCCCGACCCCAAGCACCAGGCCGAGCAGGGCCGTGAGCCCTCCGAGGTCCGGCAGGTCCGTCCGCGAGGCGAGCAGGATCAGGGCAACCGGCAAGGCGCCGAAGAAGAACAGCAGGTCCATGACCTGCTCGATGGCGAACAGCGCCGCGGCGTGGGCGGCGGGCACGCCGCGGCGGCGCAGCAGCAGGATGTAGGTCAAAGGGCCGCCGGCCCCGGCTGGGGTGGCGCAGATGGCGAATTCGGTGGCGACCATGGTGGCGAGGGCCTGGCCGTAGCCCAGAGCCGTGCCCAGACCGCGGGCCAGGATATGCAGCCGCAGGGCATTCAGGCCCCATCCCACCAGCACCATCCCGACGACCGTGGGGATGAGCCAGGCCGGGGTTTCCAGGAGCGCCTTCAGGGCGCCGAGACCGCCGTAGCTGAGCGGAACGGCGAGGCCGAGGCACAAAGCGAGCAGCGCAAGCGCCCAGTAGCGCCTCAGGCCCACGCCCGCACCCAGGCGCCCTTGGTCATGGCCGGTCGGCTCTCCAGCGTCTGCTCCAGCGTGCCCAGCCACCAACGGGCGACCTCGGGGTAGCCGAGGTCGGTTGGGTGCAGCCCCAGGCGCAGCAGCGGACGCTCCGCGGCGCGCTTCAGCCAGCTCTCGTTACAGCGTCTCGACAAGGCGCGCCGCCAGGCGCTTCGCACACTCCAGACCAGGCTCGGCGTCTGCACCGCCCGCCAGTCGGGCAGGCGTATCACCTGGGTCCGGGTGGAGGTCCAAGCAAACCGCGACTGGCACAGCGCAGTGCGTGCCCCGGGGCTCAGCAGCCAGGCTGGCGCGACAAAGCCCCCCAGGGGCCAGCCGAGGTGCTCCAGGGAAGAGGCGGCTGTCTCCAGGAGCTGGGCCGCGCCCTGCTCGGACAAGGCGGCCAGCTCGCCTTCGCCGCGCGTGTACACCCGACGCTTGATCCAGCTCAGGGGATTGCTCGCCAGGGGTGTCCGGTCCAGGTGATGATAGCCGTGGACCACCACCTCATCGCCGCGCGCAATCCGCCCTTCGATCGTGCGGCGGAAGATCGGGTGCTCCTCGATGCGCCCGTTGTGGTGGTAATCGGGCACCACCAGCAGGGTGAGCGGGACACCGCCGAGCGCGTCGAGCCTGCGGATCAGCGGCATGTAGGCGCCCCAGGTGGCCGGCGCCACGTCGTGTAGCACGACGCTGACGGCGAGAGGCGGATCAGCGGGGGGCATGGACGAGCAGCGGACCGGGGCGTTCCCCGGCGAGCTGGCCGTACGTGGTGAGCAGCCCGCGTAGCGCCTGATCCCAGCCCCAGCGCAGCTCGGCGGTGCGCCGAGCCCGGGCCCCGAGCGCCGGCGCGTCCATGGCGAACAGCGTGTCCACGGCTTCGGCCAAGGCGCCAGGTTGGGCAGACCGGGCCAGCACGCCGCTGCCGGGCTGCACAAGCTCGGCGACCCCGCCGGCATCTACGCCGACCACCGGTATGCCGCTGGCCATGGCCTCGAGCACCACCAGTCCGAAGGTCTCCCGGTCTCCGGCGTGGACGAATGCGTCGGCGCTTGCCATTAGTCGCGAGACCTGGTCGTGCTCCAGGTACGAGGAGCGCACACTGACCCGGGGTCCGAGCTGCGGCGGCATCTCCGGGCCGACCAGGAGCAGGTGATAGGGAGCGCCCAGTTGCTGCACCGCGTGGACGAGAGCGCCTATGTTCTTTTCCCGGGCATAGCGTCCGACGAAGATCAGCAGGCGTGTGCTCTCGTCCAATCCCAGGCTCCGCTTGAGCCGGGGATCGCGCCGCTCGGGCCGGAAGCGCTCGGTGTCGACGCCAAGCGGCTGGACGCCCACCCGTGTGATGCCGGCGTCCTGCAGGCACTGGGCCATGATCTGGCTCGGTGCGAGGACCAAGTCGAAGTGCCGATACAGCCGGTGCACGTAGCGCCGCGCCGCCGCGGCTGTCCAGGCACCGGCGCGGGTGGCGATCAGTCGGGTGATGTCGGAGTGGTAGAAACCGATCACCGGTATGCCCAAGATTCGTCCCGCCTCCAGGGCCGCCCAGGCGGGAACATAAGGGTCGCCTGCCTCGATCAGATCAGGGCGAAGCCCGGCCAGGCAGGCGGCCCAGGGCGATCTGCGCAAGGGAAAGCGATAGCCATGGCCGAAGGGCAGGAGCGGCGCGGGCAGGTGGTAGACGTCCCCATCCGCCGAGAGTCGCGCTCCGGGGACGACCAGACTGTGGCGGTGGGTGGTATGCCGGCCCAGCCAGCTGTGCTTGGCCTCGAGATAGCTGCGCACCCCGCCGCTGCGGGGCGCGTAGAACATGGTCGTATCGACCAGATGCATAAGCCTTTCCTCCGGACAGTCGTACTTTTGCGGGCGCATCCCGGTTTCGGGGCTCGCCAGGCAGTCAGGCAGTGTACCTCGGTTTTGTGGCACAAATGCGCTCGACTCGCCGGCCGGAAAGCGCCGATCGGGAAGTCGGCCGCCAGGCGGGCATTGCTGCCTCCAGGGTCTAGCCTGCACTTCTCAGCAGGGCTCGTCGCGGGGCGACCGAGGTGCCCGTGGATACGAGGCGCGCGACCGATCGGGCGCCTGGGCCGACTTGATAGTACATCGAGCACCCGGGCCGCGCGTAACGCCGTAGACGCGGGCGGATCGGGCGCCGCAGCAGCAGCCGGGTGAGCGGTGCGGGCTAGGTCGGATACCAGACTAAGATTCATTGATGAAACAGGGGCGGCCAACGGACGCTTGCCGCCCCCCGTCGGGCATCATGCCGCCTTCAAGCCGTGAGCACATCGACTGTGTTCCGGCGTGCTTGTTCTCCTCCAGGGCCGCGTGGGCGGCGGCCAGCCGCGCGATGGGCACGCGGGGCTTGGAGCAGGAGACGTAGGTGAGGCCGATGCAGCGGTAGAAGCGGATGGAGTCCGGACGACCGCCATGCTCGCCGCAGATACCCACCTTTATGTCGGGGCGGGTGATGCGGCCCCGGTCGACGGCCAAAGAGGACAGGACCAGTGCCTCCGAAAGTATTCCAAGCCCTACTTCCGCCGCAATGGCAACGGGTGCTCCAGGCCGGGGGTACCGGGTGCGACCCGACCGGAACGGTCGGTTTCCACGCCGGCCCCCCGGGGGCTGGAAGGGGTCCCTACCCGTGTTGGATGGCCGCGTGGGCCGCGGCGAGGCGGGCGATGGGCACGCGGAAGGGCGAGCAACTCACGTAGTCCATGCCCACTTGGTGGCAGAACTCCACCGAGGAAGGCTCCCCGCCGTGCTCGCCGCAGATGCCCACTTTGAGGCCGGCTCGGGTGCTGCGGCCCCGCTCGATGCCGATGCGCACCAGCTCACCCACGCTGTCGCGGTCGATCACCTGGAAGGGGTCCACTTTGAGGATCCCCTTGTCCAGGTAATCGGGCATGAACCCGCCGATGTCGTCGCGGGAAAAGCCGAAGGTCATCTGGGTCAGGTCGTTGGTCCCGAAGGAGAAGAACTCTGCAGTCTTGGCGATTTCCGCGGCGGTGAGGGACGCGCGCGGGATCTCGATCATCGTGCCGTACAGGTGCGGGATCTCCGCCACGCCCAGCTTTTCGCAGACCTCGTGGTGCACGCGTTTGGCGATCACGAGCTGATCGTCGAGCTCCGACTTGAGATCCACCACCGGGACCATGATCTCGGGGAAGGTCTTCTGGCCCTCGCGGGACAGCTCGCCGGCCGCCTCCAAGATGGCCCGGAACTGCATCTCGCTGATCTCGGGGAAGGTGATCCCGAGCCGCACGCCGCGGTGCCCCATCATCGGGTTGTTCTCGTGGAGCTCCTCCGCACGCCTGTTGAGCTGCTCGGCCGTGATGCCGAGCGCCTTGGCCAGCTTCTCGCGCTCGTCGGGCCGGTTGGGCACGAATTCGTGCAGCGGAGGATCGAGCAGCCGGATGGTGACGGGCAGCCCTTCCATGGCCGCCATCGTGGCCTTCATGTCCTTCTTCACGAAGGGAAAGAGCTCCGTCAGCGCGTGGCGCCGCTCTTCCACGGTGCCGGACATGATCATCTTGCGCAGCAGGAACAGCGGCTCCTCGGAGCCCTTGCCGTAGAACATGTGCTCGGTGCGAAACAGGCCGATGCCTTCGGCGCCGAAGGCGCGCGCCTTGGCCGCGTCCTCGGGGGTGTCGGCGTTGGTGCGCACCTTGAGCCGCCGCAGCGCGTCGGCCAGGCGCATGAAGTCTTGGAACCGTGGGTTCTCGGTGGAATCCACCATGGCGAGCGCGCCCGCGTACACGAGGCCACGCGTGCCGTTCAGCGTGAGGGCGTCGCCCTCCCGGTAGGTCTGGCCGCTCACGGAGACGGTCTTTTTATGCGCGTCGATCTCCAGCATGCCCGCGCCCACGATGCAGCACTTACCCCAGCCGCGCGCCACCAGGGCCGCGTGGCTGGTCATGCCGCCCCGGCCGGTGAGGATCCCCACGGCGGCGCGCATGCCCTCCACATCCTCCGGATTGGTCTCCTCGCGCACGAGGAGGACCCGCTTGCCCTGCTTGGTCCAGGCCACCGCGTCGCTGGCGGAAAAGACGATCTGGCCCGACGCGCCGCCGGGGCCCGCCGGCAGGCCCTTGGCGATGGGCTTGGCGGTCTGCTCGGCCGCGGGGCTCACGATGGGATGGAGCAGCTCGTCGAGCTGCTCCGGCTTGACCCGCAGCACGGTCGTGCGCTCGTCGATGAGCTTCTCGGCCAGCATGTCCATGGCCATGTTCAGCGCGGCGGTGCCCGTGCGCTTGCCCGTGCGCGTCTGCAGCATCCAGAGCCGCCCCTCCTGGATTGTGAACTCGATGTCCTGCATGTCGTGGAAGTGCGCCTCGAGCTTGTCCCGGATGTCGTGCAGGGTCCTATAGGTGTCGGGCATCGCCTTCTCGAGGGAGGGCAGGTGCCGGTTCTGATCGTTGGAGGTGGCGTCGTTCAGCGGGTTCGGCGTGCGGATGCCCGCCACCACGTCCTCGCCCTGGGCGTTGACGAGCCACTCGCCGTAGAACTGGCTATCACCGGTGGCCGGGTTGCGCGTGAAGGCCACGCCCGTGGCCGATGTATCGCCCATGTTGCCGAACACCATGGCTTGCACGTTCACCGCCGTGCCCCAGTCGTCCGGGATACCCTCGATGCGCCGGTAGGAGATCGCCCGCTTACCGTTCCAGGAAGCGAAGACCGCGCCGATGCCGCCCCAGAGCTGCTCCAGCGGATCGTCCGGGAACTCCTGGCCGAGGACCTCACGCACCCGCGTCCGGAACCGTGCGGCGAGGTCCTTGAGCTCGGGCGCCGTGAGCTCCGCGTCGCTCTGGTAGCCCTTGGCCTTCTTTACCTCGTCGAGCATGCGATCGAGCTGTTGGCGGATGCCCTGCCCCTCGGCCGGCTCGACCCCGGCGGCCTTCTCCATCACCACGTCGGAGTACATCATGATCAGCCGGCGGTAGGCGTCGTAGACGAACCGCTCGTTGCCGGTCTTCTGCACCAGGCCGGGGATCGTCGTCGAGCAGAGCCCGACGTTGAGCACCGTCTCCATCATACCCGGCATGGAGGAGCGCGCGCCGGAACGCACCGACACCAGCAGCGGGTCCACCGCGTCGCCGAACCGCGCCCCCATGGTCTGCTCCACGGCGGCCAGGGCCGTCTGGACCTCTCTCTGCAGCTCCTCGGGGTAGCTGCGCTCGTGGTCGTAGTACCAGGTGCAAACCTCGGTGGTAAGGGTGAACCCCGCCGGGACCGGGATGCCCAGGCTTGCCATTTCCGCGAGATTCGCGCCCTTGCCCCCCAACAGGTTCTTCTGGTCGGCGTTGCCGTCAGCGCTGCCGCCGCCGAAGCTGTACACGTACTTGGTCATTATCCGCCTCCTCCGGCACCGCGTCGTCGCGGTGCCTTGGTCGAGGGCGCAGGGCCCCGCATCCGACTACGCCGCGATGAGCTTCAAGCCCGCAACCCGGCGCGACAGCCGGTCCAGCGCCGCCGTGACTTTACTTTCAAAGAATAAACAATCTTAAACCGCGGTCTTAGCGGACGACAGCTTGCGCCGAACGGCCGCACCGGTCAAGCGCGAGGCCAATCGCCGGGGATAACGGGGCGGACAGCTGATCCGCGGTTGCCGAAGGGGACCGCGGTGCCTCTGCGAGGGGAGGCAGCAGTCAACCCGAACGCGTATGGAGACGAGGCCGCTTCGAGCGTCGGAGCGGACGCACAGCTGCCTTAGGGCATCTGGTCGTGACGCTACCCGGTAACGGTCTGGTCGCACTCCAACTACAGGCTCCGGTCGCGCCTACGGGGGAAGGATCCGCTTGTCGTGCGCCGCGCCGACCCGCTCCAGCACCTCCGTGGCGAGGGTTTCCACCGGCTTGCCCGTGACGCTCACCACCGGATAGCCGTGGCGCCGGTAAAGGGCCTCGGCCATCTGCAGCTCCCGTTGCGCCGCATTCACGGAGGTGTAGTCCGAAGGTCCAATCTCTCCCAGGCGCTTGGCCCGCTCCCGGCGGTGGGCCATCAGGTGCGCGTGCTCGATGGTGAGCCCCACCACACGGTCCGGCTCCACCGTCGTCAACTCCTTTGGCGGCGGCAGGCCGCTTACCAGCGGTACGTTGGCGACCTTCCATCCGTGCACCGCCAGGTACATGCTGAGCGGCGTCTTGCCGCAGCGGGAGACCCCCAGCAGGACCAAGTCGGCGACCGCCAGATCCTCCGGCCCGCGGCCGTCGTCGTGGGCCACCGTGAATTCGATGGCCTCCACCCGATCGAAGTAGTCCTGGCGCTGTTCGCGGAACAGCCCCGGCCTGCCCATGGGGGCGCGGCCCGTCAGGGTGCCCAGGTGCTCCAGTAGGGAACCCGTCAAGTCGACGACAGGCACGCGGCGCTGCACGGCCTCTCGGCCCATCGCCTGGCGCGGAAGCTCGGCCAGCAGGGTGTGCACCACGATCCCACCGGCCGCCGCGGCCTCTGCCACCACCGCCTCCACGCCCTCCACCGTCCGCACCTGCACCCGCTTCTCTATAAGCACCTGGACGCCGGGGAATTGCGCAAGCACCGTGCCCAGCAAGAGCTCGCCGCTGGCGCCTGTGCCGCCGGACACCAGGTAAACGCAGGGCAGCACTGAACCCCTCCCGTCCTCGCGGGACTCATCAAGCTCGTCGGTCACGGCCCCCGCCACGGTGCTATTTTACCATGCCGGGCGAGCGCACTGCTTTCAGCAGCCGGCGACAATACCATGAGCAAACAATTTCGACAGGCACAGCTGTACCGGCGCAGCCGGGGGGTCGCATCCGGGCCGTTTCGGATTGACAGCCACGAGGCGCGGGGATAATTTCGTCGAGTGATCTCGACCCCAGGTCCCCGAAACGTGTCTGCAAGCCCGCGCGAAATGAGAGATCTCGGCTGGATACAGGTCTTGATGGTGCTCGCCTTCGCGCTGGCGCCGTTGTCCGGCGTCGCGGGCTTAGAGGCGATCGCTTGCCCTCATGGGCATAGCCACTGCTGCTGTCACCATGCCGGCGGCTCGGCCGCCCACCATCAGCACCCCGGTTGTCATAAGGATTCCGGCCTGTGCGGCGGGTGCGAGGGCACCTGCGGTTGCAGGCATTCCACGGTCTATGCCATCCCCGTCGGACTCGCCCTGCCCTTGCCCTGGGCGGTGCCTGGGTTTGCCGGGTGCGCTCTTGCCGCCCCGGCGAGTCCCTTTCCCCCCGTAGAGCTAAAACCCCCGCGTCTGCCCGCCTGACATCGGCGCGAAGACGCTCTTGGGGCCCGGTTTGTGGGCCTCGCCCCATCGTTGGTGTGACCCCAGTCAACTGCCCCCTGTCATGGGCGGGCGTCTTCGTGCTGGTCTTCGGGCTGCGCCGGCGACCGCCCTCGGGCGGGCCGCCACCGGCTGGCCGGCGTCTCGGTTGTATTGGCGGATCGGGTACCCGCCGCCCGCGTTGGCGGGACCCGTGAGGATGAGAGATGAGATCGATAAACCGCTTTGTGCTCCGATTCGGGGCAGGTCTGGCGCTGTTGGGGGTGATGGGGATGGTCCGGGCCGAGCTGACGCTCGCCCGGGCCGAGGCGCTGGCGGGGCGCGGCGAGCCGGGTCTGGGGGCCTTGCGCGAGAAGGCTGAGGCGCTGCAGGAGCAGTCGGTGGCTGATGGTCAGCTGAGCGACCCCAAGCTGAAGCTCGGCGTGATCAGCCTGCCCACGGACAGCTTCAACCTCGGTCAGGAGCCCATGACCCAGCTCCAGGTCGGGATCCAGCAGGCATTCCCGGCGGGACAGACCCTGAAGCACCGGTCGCGGCGCACGGCCCGGCTGGCCGACGCCGCCGGCGACTCCGGAGATGCCCGAGCCCTAGAGGTCCTCAAGTCGGTGCGTCAGGCCTGGCTGGAGAGCTATTACTGGGTCCAGGCGGCCCATGTGGTGGATGAGAGCCTGCACCTGTTCGATCAGTTGGTGGTGATCACTCGGGCGCACTATGCAACGGGCAAAGGCAACCAGCAGGAGGTGGTCCAGGCGGAGCTGGAGCTGGAGCGCCTCAAGGACCGGGAGGTGAAGATCCACACCCGCGAGGACCAGGCCCGCGCCGCACTGGGCCGCTGGGTGGGGCCGGAGCGCGCCGCAGACCCCCTCCCGCGGGATTTGCCCAAGCTCCCGCCGGTTTTCGGGCACGCCGAGCTGGTCAAAGCCCTGGAGCAGCACCCCCTGATCCAGGCCGAGAACGCCCGGGTGGAGGCCGGCGACGAGGGCGTTGCCCTGGCCCGTCAGGCCTACAAGCCGAGCTGGATGTTGGGTCTCTCCTACGGCGCCCGTGGGGGTCGTAACGCGCCCCCCGGGACGAGCCAGGCGCAGCGCGCGCTCAGTGTCGCCCGAACCTGGCTGGCCCAACAGGGCGTCTCCTACCCCAACTACGGGGTGCTCAACAATCAGCTGGCGGTGGAGGGCAGCGAGCGCGCGGACCTGTTCTCGGTGATGCTGACGATGGACCTACCCCTGTTTACCGGCAATCGCCAGGATCGCCGCCTGGCCGCCAGCCGCCATGAGGCTGTGGCGGCCATGCGCAGCCGCGACAATCAGCTGCGCGAGCTCAGGCACACCCTCGATGACACCTATGCCGCCTGGCGTCGGGCGGGCGAGCGCCTGAAGCACTATCGCGGCGCGCTCATTCCGCGCGCCCGGCAGAACAGCGAGGCGGCCCTGAACGCCTATCAGAGCGAGCGTGGGGACTTCGACTCCTTGATGCGGGCCAGGATCGCCGAGCTGAACACGCGGCTGGAGGCCCTGCGCCTCCAGGTCGATCAGGCCAAGGCCCAGGCCGGACTCCTCTATCTGGCGGGAGGTGCACGATGAGCACAGTGCGCTTGCTCAGGGCCCTGATCGGCCTGATCGCCTTTGCGGCGCTCGCGGCCGAGCCGGCCGCCACGGCAGCCCAGCCCAGCGAGACCATGGAGCAGGCGATGGGCGAGACCGCCATGGAGCACGCCCTCAAGCACCAGGACCCCACCTACGTCTGTCCCATGCACCCCCAGATCGTGCGCCACAAGCCCGGCAAGTGTCCGATCTGCGGCATGCAGCTGGTGAAGGTCGATTCGGGCACCGGCAAGACCGGTGGCGGGCGCAAGATCCTCTACTATCGCAACCCCATGAGCCCGACCATCACCTCGGACCACCCGATGAAAGACGAGATGGGCATGGATTATGTGCCGGTCTACGAGCAGGGAGGGGTGGAGGTCAAGATCTCACCCAGCGTGGTGCAGAACATGGGAGTGCGCACGGCCCTGGTGAAGCGGGGGACCCTGCCGCGGCGCATCGACACCGTCGGCTACGTGGACTTCGACGAGGAGCTTC
>Ga0307436_1001473_pt1 | contig 10402 bp, 8 predicted proteins | sample SalMarWE160440MG_FD_202513 | JGI IMG/M metagenome (GOLD analysis project Ga0307436, IMG submission 202513) | Salt marsh sediment microbial communities from the Plum Island Ecosystem LTER, Massachusetts, United States - WE1604-40 | ecosystem: Environmental > Aquatic > Marine > Intertidal zone >...
GCACCATGGCGTCCTGTACGCCCGCCCATACCACGTAGGATTTCGACGAGAAGATCGAGACCGGGATCGCGACGTTGTTGCCGATGTGGAGAACGGCGATGGTCAGGATGAAAGCGAGGAAGAACCAGTTGGCCACATAGATGTGCGGCTCCTTGCGACGCAACAAGGTGCCCAGATAGACCAGGAAGTAGACCACCCAGACGACCGTCAGCCACAGGTCGGCGTACCACTCCGGCTCGGCGTATTCCTTCGACTGGGTGATGCCGAGGAGATAGCCGGTGCCGGCGATGACGATGAAGAGATTGTAGCCGAGCACCACGAACCACGGCGCCAGGTCGCCCGCCAGCCGTGCCCGCGAGGTCCGCTGGACGACGTAGAAAGAGGTCGCCAGAAGGACGTTGCCGCCGAAGGCGAAGATCACCGCCGAGGTGTGCAGCGGCCTCAGGCGGCCGAAGCTGATCCAGACGAGATCGAGATTGAAGGCCGGGAAGGCGAGTTCGAGCGCCAGCCACAGGCCGACCGTGAACCCGGCGATGCCCCAGAAGACGCCGGCAATGGTGGCGAACTTGATCGGGCCGTAGTTGTAGTTGGGCTTGCCGTCGATCTCCAGCGGCGGTAGCGCCGCCGGCCGATCGTCGTAGCGGTAGATGATCTTGAAGATGCCCCAAATGCTGGCCGCCGCGAAGATCAGGGCGTGAAAGGAATAGGCGGTGGTGTAGGCCTTGCCGGCGATCAGTACCGAGACGAAGGCCAGCACCGTCAGGGCGGTGATCAGGCCGGCCTCGCCGTTGGTCATCGTCTTTTTGGCGGAAACGGCCTCAGGCATGGCGCGGGCCCCCGTCGCGTCCGATCAAAACCGATGCATCGTACACGATTCCAAGAAACGGCTAGGTCGGACTTTGACCAGGATCAAAAGAGCGCCGACACGAGGCGGTTGTCAGCGCTTGCCCGGCATGGTGGCGCGTCGGGGCACCGATCGGCTGCCGGAGAGTGATCCGGGTCCGACCGGTGCAGCCCCGGCCGGGACCGTCCCGGTCCTAGATGAGCAGCACCACTTCGTTCCACAGCGGGTAAAGTCTGGGCTCGTCCTCCTCGATGCTGCTGAATCGGCCGAGCGCTTCCAGAAAGTAGTTGTCGGTGAGGTCGTCATTGACCTGTGACACCTCACCGGCAAGGACGGTGCCGTGGCCGGCTTCGCCGTAGAAACGATGCCAAAGCCTGCGCGTGATTGTTGCGCTTTGGCCGGGCACCAGCTTGAGCGGCTCGCCGGCGTCGAGCCGGTGCTCGACGCCGTCCACCATCACAGTGACCGGCGTGGCTGCAAGGCCGCCCGCCCCGTCGAGATTGTGGAACTCGAGCATGAGGTTGCCGCCGCCGCGAACGATGATGTCCTCCATCTTGACGTGGTGATGGTGGAACGGCGTCTCCTGGTTTTCCCCGACAACCAGCAACTTCTCGGCGTAGGGCTTTTCGTCCGCGACGGCCTGGAGCCCGTTGCGCACACAGAAAATCACGAGCCCGCGTTCTGCGAACCTGCCGGAACCGAAATCGGTGACATCCCAACCCATCTGATGCGCCGCGCAATATCGGGCTGCTGCCGGTTGCGCCCGCCAATCGGCTTCGCTCCATCGCGCGAAGACAGGCAAGCTGAACCGATATTCGGCGAAGAGCGCGAGCGCCTCCCGCTCGAGCCGGTTGATGTCAGACCGCTTCATGGTCGCTTCCCTTCGTCTACCCGGGCCCCGCGTACCGGCGAGCCGCTTCCATATCAGTTGACGCTTCGGCGAAGCCCCCCATCAACGGCGAAAACCGCTGCGGCCGACGGCGGCGGGCGCGCGCGGGTCAGCTCTCGACCTCTTCACGTCCGTAGAGCAGCAGAAGCAGCAGGATGACGATGCCATAGATGATGTTGCGGCCATAATCGGGCATGTTCATCGCGAGAAGGACGCTGACCAGCGCCACCAGAGTGACCGCCCCGGCGGCAGTGCCAAGGTAGTGGCCACGACCACCCAGCATGTAGACCCCGCCGATGACGACGGCTGCTATCGATTGGAAGAGGTAAGGATCTCCCATGCCGAGCGACGCCTGCCCGCCGAAACCGACCAGCAGTATGCCGGCGAGCGCCGCGAAGATGCCGCTCAGCATGTAGAGAAGCACGGTGACCAGTCGGACGTTGACGCCGGCCAGATAGCTCACGCGCATATTGTTGCCGATCGCGTATGTCTTGCGGCCGAAGGTCGTGAAGCTGAGCACGACCGAGACGACGGCGATCACCACCAGCCACAGGTACAAAGCGGCCGGTATGCCGAGGAGGCTCCCGTGCACGGCGTTCGCGACGAGCGGCGGCGCGTACGAGGCGCAGGCACCGCAGGTGAGACCGCCGCTGAGACCGAGCGTGAGGCCTTCCATGATGCCGTTCATGGCCAGCGTCATCACGACGGCTGGAACGCCGACGAAGGCGATGGCGACCCCGTTGACCACGCCGACCGCAGCCCCCATTCCGAGGGTCACGGCCAGCGAATAAAGCGCGCGGTCGTCCTGACCGAGCGAGGTGGTGACAAGCAGGATCGCGGCGCCGTTGAGGACCCACGGCACCGAGAGATCGATGCCGCCAATGAGGACGACGAAGGTCTGACCGGCGGCGACGAGCCCGACGAAGGAGGCGATGGTCAGCACGGCGGTGACGCTTTGGAAGCGGGCAAAACCGGGGTGGACGAGCTCGCCGATGACGAACAGCAGCACCGCGGCGAGGAAGGCGTAGGCAACCCGGCGGCGGTCGCGGGTGAGGGCGATCCGCTCGAGAAAGGCGAGACGCTGGCCGCGGGCCGCCATCAGTGACGCCTCCGCAGCAGCAATCCGATCATGGTGCTGAGAACGACCGCGATCACCAGGAAGAGACCTTCGTAGAACGACTGGTAGAGCGGATCGATCTGCGAGAAGAACAGGACGTTGACGATCATGGTCGTCAGGAAGGCGCCGGCGATGACGCCGACGGCGCTGCCGCGCCCGCCGAACAGGCTCATGCCGCCGAGAACGACGGCCACGATCGAGGTCAGCGTGTAGCCGTTGCCGGTGGTGGCGTCGCCCGCCGTCGCCGTTGCGGCGAGGAAAAGACCGGCCGCCGCCGCCAGCATGCCGCTGAGGGTGAAGGCCAATATCCGGGTCGGAATGACCGCGACGCCGTTGGCGCGCGCTGATTGCTCGTCGTTGCCGACGGCGACGATCGATACGCCGAGGTTGCTGCGCCGAAAGGCCGACCACAGGAGGCCGAGCAGCACCACGTAGACCAGGGCAAAGGGCTGATTGGGGTCCACCAGCGCGGCGGTGTACGACGGCGGTACGGCGCCGCCCGGCTGCGGCAGAACGCGGATCGCCAGCCCCTGATAGACCGCCAGCGTGGCGAGGGTGACCAGGATCGGCTGCAGGCGACCGACCGCCACCAGCAGTCCGTTGATCAGGCCGAGGCCCGCGCCGATCAACAGGATCACCAGGCTCCAGCCGACCATGCTGGCCAGATTGTCGTGCAGCAGCACCGCCGCCAGCGCGTTGGTGAGGTCCATGACGCCACCCACCGAAAGGTCGAGTCCGCGCGCCAGCACGACGATCGCCTGCCCCATGGCGACCAGCACCAGCGGCATGGTGTTGTTCACCGTCGAGGTGATCTCGAAGTTGCCGGGCAGCGTCTGCAACTGCATCCAGTAAACGACGCAGTAGAGGACGACCGCCGCGGCCAGCATCACAAAGACGAGAACCAGACCGATGTTCTGGCGGAAGAAGTGGATGGCGCGGCCGCGCCGCGGCTCGGCGATCGCTTCAGTGGACAACGGACTCTCTCACGGCGGCGGCGACGATGTCTTCGGCGGTGATGCCGCGGGACGGCAGCTCGGCGGCGATTCGTCCCTCGCGCATCACCAGAACGCGGTGGCAAAGATGCGCCAGTTCCTCCGCATCGCTCGAGTAGAAAAGCAGGGCGCGGCCCTCGCCGGCCAGACGCGCCACCAATTCATAGATCTCGTGCTTGGTGGCGATGTCGACGCCGCGGGTGACGTCGTAGAGCAGGAGGATGCGGGAATCGGCGATCAGCCAGCGGCCGAGCAGAACCTTCTGCTGGTTGCCGCCGCTCAGTTGTCCGGCGGTGGCGTTGAGCCCGGGGGTGCGTATCTGCAGCTGGCGGATCATGTCGTTGGCGACGCGGCGCTCGCCGGCGGCGTGGATCAGGCCCAACGAGGCGAGGCGCTGGCTGACGATCGGCAGGGTCAGGTTCACTTTCACCGACATGGGAAGCAGCAAGCCTTCGGTCTTGCGGTCTTCCGGAACCAGGGCGATGCCGCGGCGGACCGCTTCGCGCGGATTGCGGATATGCGCCGGCGCGCCGTTGACGCTGATCTCGCCGGCGGCGCCGGGCTGGGCACCGAACAGGTAGAGGAACAGCTCGCGGTGGCCGTGGCCGGCGAGACCGCCGATGCCGAGGATTTCGCCGGCGTGAAGGGTGAGCGAGACATCCTGCAGCCCCTCGCCGGTGACGCCGCGCGCCTCGAGCATGGCCGGGCTGTCGGGCAACGGCGGTATCGGCGGATAGAACGCCTCGACCCGACGCCCGGTCATGAGCGTGACCGCCTTGCTCTCGTCGATCTCGGTGAACGTGCCGGTCTCGGTCCCGTTGCGGAAAATGGTGATGCGGTCGGCGATGTTGGTGATCTCGTTCCAGCGATGCGAGGTGAACACGATGCATTTGCCGCGCCCCCGCAAATCGTGGATCAGCTTGAACAGCCAATCGACCTCGTGCTCACCGAGGGAGGACGTCGGCTCGTCGAGGAGCAGCGTCCCCGGGTCCTGGATGATCACCCTGACGATTTCGATGATCTGGCGCTGGGCCAATGGCAGATCGTCGATCAGGGCACGGGGGTCGATGGCGCGGATTTCCAGGCCCGCCAGAATCGAGTCCGCTTCCTCGGCCATGCGGCCGCGATGGATGAGACCGAGCGCGCCGCGCGGCTCGCGGCGCAGAAGAAGGTTTTCCGCCACCGTCATCCACGGGAACAGGGTCAGTTCCTGAAAAACGGTCCAGATGCCCAGGTCGTGCGCCGCATGCGGGCCGGCGAGGGCGACCTTGCTGCCGCCAACGCGAATCTCGCCGGCGTCGGGATGCAGCCTGCCGCCGAGCAGCTTGATGAGGGTGCTCTTGCCGGCACCGTTCTCGCCGACGAGAGCATGGACCTCGCCCGTGGCGGCCGAGAAGGATGCATTGTCCAGCGCCTGGACGCCGCCGAAGGCCTTGGCGAGCCCGACGCCTTCGATCGCCGGCGGATCGGATCCGCCGGCGAGTTCTCGTGGCCGCATTACGCGGCCGGGAGCTTCACCTGGAGCTCACCAGGGCACGCGGTTCCGTTGAGGGCGCCGTCGACGCACATCTTGACGGTCGCATTCGGCCCGCTGTCGGTGAAGTCAGCGAAGAAGCTGTCGGGCAGATCCGGGAAGACCGTCTCGCCGACCTTCACCGTGTCGTTGGTGACGAAGGGGAAGGGAATGGTGACGTCTTTCTTGGGATAGTCCCCGTTGAGAATGCGTCGCGCAAGCTCAAGCGAAATGACCGACAGGAACGGCGGCTGGCCGATGGATATGCCCTCGACCTTTTGGTCGAGGTAGCCGATCATGAACTTGCGGAAGCCGTTCTCGGCTTCGCCGGCCGTGGGTGGCAGCGGCCGTTTTGCCGCGATGAACGCCTTGAGCACGCCATCGGTACCGCCCTGGCACCAGATGCCGTCGATCTGGGGGAGGGAGGGCAGGATGGAGGCGGTGTTGCGCTCGGCGGTGGAGGAGTCCCACATGCCGGTGTAGCGGTTCACCACCTTGATGCCGGGGTTCTGCGCCCAGACGCTGTCGGCGCCCTTGTTGCGGTCCTCATCGACCGAGGTTCCCGCGACGCCGGTCACCATGATCACGTTGCCCTTGCCGTTGAGCTTCTTGGCCAGCCAGTCGGCAAGCTGCCGGCCAAAGGCGACCTGATCGGTGTTGACCTTGAGGGCGGAAGGCTCGGTGACGATGTTGTCGAACGAAACGACCAGAATGCCGCGGCTGCTCGCCTGGCCGAGGATGCCGTTGAGCCCGGTGGGCGAGGCGGCGTCGACCACGATCGCGTCGACCTTGCGCGCAATCAGATTGGAGATCTGCTGCGACTGTTTGCTGACGTCGTTTCCGGAATTGTACCACGAGCCGTCGACCTCCGACTTGAATGGCTCCATCTGCAGCGCCGCCTTGAAAACATTCTCCATCTCGATGCGCCACTTGTTGCCAATGAACGAGTTGGCGAGGGCGATCTTGTGTTGCTTGGCCGCGGCGGCCAAAACAGGCCGTGGCAACAGGCCCGTGGCGCCGAGGCCGACCGCGCCGGTTGCCCCAAGCAATAGCGCCTGGCGTCGTGTGATGTGATTGGTCATTGAGCATCCTCCACTCGGTTATGTCGCCCGCATTCGGGCGCCGTTCTCTCTTGCCTGCCGCTACTTTCCGGCGGCCGCTCCCTTCTTGGGTGCACTTAGGGTGACCGGCACCATCGCAAAGAATTTCCACTCATCGCCGCTGGCGAAAAACATTATCATACTAGTTCCCCTTAGCAATCCAGTCCCCCTTGGCGATGGTGGCTGGGGCGTGGCGGACCGGCGCGCGGGCTAGAGCGTTGCTTCGATCATGGCGCGCAGCTCCGGCGTCACCTCGGGCATGATGCCGAACCAGGCATGAAAGGCCGGCCGCGCCTGGTGCAGCAGCATGCCGAGGCCGTTGACCGTCCGGTTGCCGCGCCGGCGTGCCGCCGCCAGCAGCGCGGTCTCGCGCGGGATATAGATAATGTCCGCGACAAGGGCGGTCGTCGGCAACTTGGCGAGCCGGATATCGAGGGCGGGGCGCCCGACCATGCCCTGGCTTGTGGCGTTGACAAGCATGGCGGCGCGTTCCAGCCCGTCGTGGCGCGCCTCCCACGAATAGGCCTTCACCGCACCGCCGAAATCCTGCGCCAGCGTCTTGGCGTGGTCGTAAGTCCGGTTGAAAAGCCTGAGCTCGCGCGCGCCCTTTTCGATCAGGCTGTCGACGACCGCGCGCGCGCCGCCGCCCGCGCCGAGCACCACGATCGGTCCGGCGTCGGCGCGCCAGTCCGGCTTGGCTTCGCGCATGGATTCGATGAAGCCGAAACCGTCGTTGTTGCCGCCGTCGAGCGAGCCGTCCGCGTTGACCACGATGCAGTTGACCGCTCCGATTCGCTTCGCCGCCGGCGTCAGGCTGTCGACGATGCCGATGACCGCCTGTTTGTGCGGGATCGTCACGTTGCATCCCGAGAAGCCGAGGGCCGGCAGGGCACGCACGGCGGCCTCCAGTCCTGGTGGCTTGATGGCAAGCGGCACGTAGGAGCCCTTGAGGCCGTGCTTGGCCAGCCAATAGTTGTGGAGGGCGGGCGAGCGCGAGTGCATGACCGGCCACCCCATCACGCCGGCGAGGAGGTAGCGCTCCTGCGTCACGATTGTTGCTTCCGTCGGGGCATGGTTGCGCGCTGATAGCACAGGCACGAGGGGCCTGCCATCGATGAGCGGGGCGCGCCATGGGCGCAATCGGCGCCCTCGTTTGGACCCAAATGGTGCCGACAGCCGATCGGTGATGGCCGGTGCGGCACCGCGCGAATCTGTCCGACATCTTTTTCGACAGCGCGGGCCGCGCTTGTTCGCGCGAGCTTTCGTAGAATAAAGTAATCGCGGACCCACGGGCGACAGGGAGCAACCGGGCGTCCGCTTGACAGTTCCCAAGGGAGGAAATCGCAAATGCGCAATGTAGTGAAACTGCTCGCGTTCACCGCCCTCGGTACGGGCGTGATCGTCGGCTCGGCGCTCGCCGACACCAGCGGCAAGAAGATCGCCTTCTCCAACAACTATGCCGGCAACTCGTGGCGGCAGGCGATGTTGAAGAGCTACGACATCGTCACCAAGAAGGCGGTCGCCGACGGCGTGGTCGCCGCCGCCGACGTGTTCACCACCGCCGACCAGGAAGTGCCGACTCAGGCGGCGCAGATCCAGAACCTGATCCTGCAAGGCTACGACGCCATCGTCATCAACGCCGCGTCGCCTGACGCGCTCAACGGCGCCATCAAGCAGGCCTGCGACGCCGGCATCGTGGTGGTTTCGTTCGACGGCATCGTGACGGCGCCGTGCGCCTATCGGGTGGTCGTCGACTTCGAGGACATGGGCAAGCAGGAAGTCGTGCAGATGGCCAACTTCCAGCCGAACGGCGGCAATCTGCTCGAGATCCGCGGACTCGCCGGCACCTCGATCGACGACGCGATCCACAAGGGCATCGTGGAGGGCGTGGCCGCCAATCCCCAGTTCAAGATCGTCGGCTCGGTCACCGGCAACTGGGACCAGACGACGGCGCAGAAAGCGGTGGCGACCGTGCTGCCGTCGCTGCCGGACACCGTCGGCGTGGTCGATCAGGGCGGCGATGGCTACGGTGCCGCGCAGGCGTTCGCGGCGGCGGGCCGGCCGCGTCCGACCATCATCATGGGTAACCGCCAGGACGAGTTGCAGTGGTGGAAGGAGCAGAAGGACAAGGACGGCTACGTGACATGGTCGGCGTCGATCGCGCCGGGCCTGTCGACGCTGGCCTTCTGGGTCGCCCAGCAGGTGCTCGACGGCCGTACCGATGTGCCGCACGACATGCTGGTGCCCTACCTCGCCTTCACCCAGGACGACTTCGAGCAGGTGCTGCCCACCATCGCGAAGGGCGGCGTCGCCAGCCACGAGTACACCCAGGACGACGCCATCGCGGCGATCAAGGCCAACATGAAATAGAAAGGGTTGCCTGAGGCGGCAGCGGTCAACATCATCGGCCGCAGTGGGGCCCCGGCTGGCGATGGCCGATTCGAAAGCTGCAATCGTCAATCTGGACGGCGTCGAAAAGCACTTCGGCGCCGTCCACGCACTTGACGGCGTCGACTTTGCCGTCAATGCCGGCGAGTGCATCGGGCTGGTCGGTCACAACGGCGCCGGCAAGTCGACACTGATGAACGTGCTCGCCGGGACGCTGGCGCCCGATCACGGCACCATCGTCGTCGGCGGCGAGCGGCGGAGCGCCTATTCGGTAGCCCTCGCCCAGAAGCTCGGCATCCGCTGCGTCTTTCAGGAGCTGTCGCTGTGCCCGAACCTTACCGTGGCCGAGAATGCCCGCATCAACCATCCCGGCCTCACCGGTTTGGGATGGCGGCGGCGGGCAGGCGAGCTGATCCTCGCCAAGCTCGACGAGATATTCCCGGGCCACGGCATGAGCCCCTACGACGTGGTGCGCGATCTGTCGATCGGCCGCCGGCAGATGGTCGAGGTGGCGCGCGCTTTCACCATCACCAGAGATCCGCTGAGGCTGGTCATCCTCGACGAGCCGACCTCCTCGCTCGACGTCCACAACGCCGGCCAGCTGCTGGCCTTCGTGCGCCGAGGAGTCGAGGCCGGCGGCAGCTGCGTGCTGATTTCCCATCTCCTCGGCGAGATCATCGACAATTCCGACCGCATCGTGGTCATGCGCGACGGCAAGGTGGTCGCCGCCGACAAGGCGGCCGCCTTCGACCGCGACAAGCTGGTGACGACGATGGGCGGCGCCGAGGCCAGCGGCCGCGCCGCGGTTGCCGCGCGCTCGGACGATCGCGCCGCCAAGCCGGTGCGCATCCGCGCGCGGCCGCGCCGGCAGACCGGCGGCACCGAGCTCATCGCGCACGAGGGCGAGATCATCGGACTGGCCGGGCTCGCCGGCCATGGGCAAACCGACCTCCTGCTCGATATCTTCGCCGCCGCCGGCCGCCGTGCGTCGCAGATCGAGGTCTCCGCCCCGGTGGCGCTGATCGCCGGCGACCGCGTCACCGACGGCGTCTTTCCGCTGTGGTCGATCGCCAAGAATATCGGCATCCGCTCGATCGCGGCCCTGCGCAACGGCCTGCTCATCTCGCCCGAACGGGAGGACGAGCTGGCCGAAGCATGGAAACAGAAGATCGGCATCGTCACGCCGGACGTGCACAACCCCATCCTGTCATTGTCGGGCGGCAACCAGCAAAAGGCGCTGTTCGCGCGGGCGCTCGGCTCCGACGCGGTCATCGTGCTCATGGACGACCCGATGCGCGGCGTCGACATCGGCACCAAGCTCGAGGTCTACAACCTCATCCGTGAGGAGGCCGCCAAGGGTCGCACGTTCCTGTGGTACACCACCGAGGTCGACGAGCTCGACAATTGCGACCACGTCTACGTCTTCCGCAGTGGCCAGATCGTCGCCAACCTGCACCGCGGGGAGCTGTCGGAAGAGAAAGTGATCCAGTCGTCGTTCCAGGAGGTCGCCTGACATGAGCGCGGCGACGGAGGCCGGCCGGCGCCCTGCCATTTTCGCC
>Ga0307436_1001474_pt1 | contig 10400 bp, 12 predicted proteins | sample SalMarWE160440MG_FD_202513 | JGI IMG/M metagenome (GOLD analysis project Ga0307436, IMG submission 202513) | Salt marsh sediment microbial communities from the Plum Island Ecosystem LTER, Massachusetts, United States - WE1604-40 | ecosystem: Environmental > Aquatic > Marine > Intertidal zone >...
TTCTAAAGGACTCTTTTTGCGACAAAAGCGGCTTGACTGCCCAGAGGACTCGGGCAATATAGTCACGATGCGCCTTCTGAAATACATGTGGGAATTTGAGAAACAATATGGATCGATGATCGAGAAATTGAATCAGAGCTATCCAAAAGTGCAGCGCTTTGAGGCCCGCTCAAATGATGATCTGATGCAGATTTACTATCGATTAAAAAGAGGACTAAAAAAGAAAGCTTTTGCTTCTTCTGACCAAAAGGAGCAAATTTTTTCAAAAAACCTATCCGAATAAAAATCCTAGAAAGTTTTTCTATATTTATTCCCACTTTCTAAATTCAACATCTAAAAGAAATTGAGTTCCGCTTCACTCATTTTGGTTTACTCAGAAATCAAAAAGGTAATGGGCGCTTGCTTGGGATGTGCTGCTTTGTATTCTTCGACAAAGGCTGTGAGTAGAGAATCCAAAGGATTGTCTTGAGACAGAGTTTTTTTCCGTTTCTCAAAAGAAACTGTCCCATTTCGCTCTATTGGGATAGAAACCTCATCCACCTCCAGAGAATGAGACCAAATAACAGAAGTCAATTCACAACCATTTTTGATCACCTTTACTTTTCCTATGACGCGAATAGATGATGAAAATTCGCCCTTTGGTTCAATAGAAATAAAAAGCAGGGGATTTTCCTCTGCGATCGGGACCTTTGCTTCAATGACTTGACCAATAGATGAGAGTTTTTCTTTTAGATTTTTTTTTATTTTTTCTTCATTAAGATCTCCGTAAGGAGAAATGAATAAGGCAACCTGATACCTATCGATATTTTTAAGAGGATTTGAAGCACAATTAGAAGAACTGCAACCAAAAAATACCAGAGAAAAAAAGAGCAATAACAAAACCGTTATCGGCAAACAACTATTACTATACCTTGGTAAACGCACCCCGCACCTTTTCTAATTTGTTTGATTGAATATTTGAAGATGGAAAGATCACATAGGGAGCATATCGAACTCCTTTGTCCATGCATTCTTTAAGATACTTCCAAGCATCTACAATTGGACTCAGACATTCTGTCCAGTGCTCTCTTTCGCAACAGGCATAAGCTTTTTCTTCGAGTTCGAAGATACTTGTTTCTGCAGCAAATCGAACAGCAGAATTTGGAATTTTTGTACAAAGTGCTCGCATTGCGATTGCTGTCGCTTTAACGCGTTGTTTGCATTGCTCTGGAGTTAGCTTTTCATTAGGATCAGCAAACTCTGCGATCTGAAATACAGAGTAGGCTAGTCCTTGATTTTTGATGCTAGAAGCAATTTCATGCTGGCAATTGCATTTGCCATGGAGAAATAAATTCCGAATTAAGAAGAGATCAGAAAGAGATTTTTCAATTTCATCTGAAAATGCATAAGCAAGGAACCTTCCCCAAAGCACAGAAGCAAAGAGAGAACGATCCTTTATTTTTCTATCTTCTAGTTTATTCATGACATATTCAAAGTCTTCAATCGCTGCATCATACTCTTGAGATAGAACCAGGAATAAACCGCGTTCATTTCTTAACTCGACTGGGCATAAGCTTTCCGGGTAAGAATTGATTTCTTCCGTTAAAGCTTGGATATCTTGGCAATATTCGTCTTCATGATTTGCCGAATTTCCTACTTCTGGATAATGGATAACGAAGACTTCTTTGTATCCAAAAACAAGAGTCTGGAAAAAGAGTAGTGAAAAAACCAACTTTTTGAACATGACAGCAATGCTAGCATCTTCTTCATTCGCTATCAAATATTTTGGCATGCCAGGGTCTGGAAAAACGACGTTTTCCCATCAGATCTCAAATTTGACGGGGATTCCAATTTTCCACATAGACAGGCATTTATTTGAGCCGGGAAAGGGTTGGAAAAAGTGGCCTCGAGAAGATTTTTTAGCCGATGTGAAAAAAGAGCTTTCTAAAGATGCCTGGATCATTGAAGGATGCGGAATGCGTTCTCTCGAAATGCGCTACAAAGAAGCGGACATCGCCATTTATTGCGCTCCTCCTCTCTCCATTTGCTTTTACAGAATCTTTTCCCGCGCTTCTAAAGGACTCTTTTTGCGACAAAAGCGGCTTGACTGCCCAGAGGACTCGGGCAATATAGTCACGATGCGCCTTCTGAAATACATGTGGGAATTTGAGAAACAATATGGATCGATGATCGAAAAATTGAATCAGAGCTATCCAAAAGTGCAGCGCTTTGAGGCCCGCTCAAATGATGATCTGATGCAGATTTACCAACGACTGGGAGAAGAAGTTTAAGAGATGATACTTCCAGGCTCAGCATCTTGGATCTGGACGAGCTCGAGCGAATCACTATAAGCCGAGGCGAGAATCATCCCTTGGCTTTCCACTCCCATCAACTTAGCAGGCTTGAGATTTGCCACGACGATCACTTTCTTGCCGACAAGATCCGCGGACTCAGGGAAGAACTGCGCAATGCCCGAGACAATTTGGCGCGTTTCAAGACCAATATCGACCATGAGCTTGAGGAGCTTTTTGCTCTTGGGGATCGGCTCGACGGAGAGGATTTTTCCAACACGCAAATCAAGTCCCGCAAACTTGTCAAAGGTGATCTGCTCTTTGAGTGGCTCAAAGGGGGATTCTTCTTTGGGGAGATTCTCCTTGAGGAGCTTTTCTTCTTTTTCGATGATCTCATCTTCGACTTTTTTAAAGAGGGGCTCTGGTGTGGGCAGAGGAGTGCCCGCTTTGGATTGCTGCTGCATGATGTCTTTCCAGTTGAGGGTTTCTAGTGTGGTTTCCTTTCCGATCAACTCCCAAAGCTTTTGTGCAGTGGTGGGGATGATCGGCGAGGTGACCAGGCTTAAGATTTGCAGGCAATAGATGCAAAGGTTGATGCAAGTCTCCATTTCTAAGCGAGTGGAGGGATCTTTGGCAAGTTGCCACGGTTTCTTTGCATCGAAGTAGACGTTGCCTGCACTTGCGAGTTCCATGATGAGAGAGGTCGCTTTCCGCAAAGAGAAGTGGCTATAGGCCTGGTAGATCTCACTTGCAAGCACGTGAATCTGATCGACGAAGGCCTGATCTTTCTCTTTGAGGTGGATCTTCGGAATTTTCCCTTCACAGTGCTTCTGCGCAAAGACAAGGGTGCGGTTGGCGAGATTGCCCAGCTTGCCGAGGAGCTCGGCATTGCAGCGCATCTGAAACTCTTTCCAGGTGAATTCGGAGTCCTGGGTCTCAGGAGCACTGGCAGCTAAATAATAGCGGATCTGGTCTGTGGTGAAGTTTTGAAAGAAGCGCTCGAGATCAATTGTCCAATTCTCCGATTTGCTGAACTGACGCCCCTCGAGGTTGAGAAATTCATTTGCGGGGAGCTGATCGACGATCTTGTAGGGCTTATTTTGTCCCATAATCATTGCAGGGAAAAAGACTGCGTGAAATGGGATATTGTCCTTGCCGATGAAGTGGACGAGCTCGGTCGATTCATCACACCAAAAGGATTTCCAGCTCTCTGGGTCCCCTTTCATTTGGGCCCACTGGCGAGCTGCTGAAATATAGCCAATTGGAGCATCGAACCAGACGTAGAACACTTTTCCCTCGGTCCCTTCGAGGGGGATGGGAACTCCCCAGGTGGAGTCCCGAGTGATGGCACGGGGTTTGAGGTCTTCTATATAAGATTTAGCGAAGTTGATGACGTTTGGTTTCCAATGTTTTTCAGAGATCCACTTTGCGAGCTTTTCTTTGAAGAGGTCGAAGCGAAGAAACCAGTGTTTTGTCGGTTTCAATGTGAGAGGAGCTCCTGAGACTTTGGAACGAGGTTTTTTGAGATCTGAGGCTTCATAACTGGCTCCACATTTAGGACACTCATCGCCCCGAGCCGATTCGAAGCCACACTTCGGGCAAGTTCCCACAACATAGCGGTCAGCCAAAAAGCGATGGTCTTTTTCCGAGTAAAGGTGATCGGTCACTTTCTCTTCGATGTAGCCATTTTCCAAAAGATCTTTGAAAAATTGTTGCACCGTCTCTGCATGACCTTCCCAAGTCGTTCTCGAGTAATTGTCAAAGGAGAATGAGAGCTTTTCAAAAAAGGCCTTGTTGATCGCATGGAAAATATCGACGTGCTCCTGAGGAGTGCGACTGGCAAGTTCAGCACTAATGGTAATCGGCATGCCATATTCATCGGACCCGCAGAGGAATAGGACCTCATTTCCCACTAATCTCTCAAAGCGCGCATAGACATCCCCCGGCAAATAGGCCCCTGCAATGTGTCCAAAGTGAAGGGGACCATTGGCATAGGGAAGAGCTGAGGTGATGAGGATGCGTTTACTCATACTTTGAGGAATGTCTCGCCTGGGCCTCTCGCTCGATTTCGTCGATATTTTTGAGCTCTTCCAAATAGCTCGGATTGGGGTGCTTGCGGACATCACGCAAAACTTCTTTGAGGGAGGTCTCCCTTCCCGATTGCATGTAATAACGCGCTAGATTGATTGCATAATGGATGAGGTGGAAACTGCTGTCGCAAATTCCCTTCATCATCTCATTGGTCAGAGCTTCTGTCATGGTATCTCTCCGTTTTATGTTCTTCGGCGATTAGAATGCTGCGCAAAATATCAAATGCGCGGTGCAGGTTGTCATTTTTGACAATGTAATCGTATTTTTCTTTGAGCTCCATCTCTTTTTCGGCCCACTTGAGTCTCTCTTCGATGTGCTCGCCGCCCTCTGTTTTCCTATGAAATAGGCGGGATCTGAGCTCTCCCATTGAAGGAGGTTCGATAAAAATATAAACAGCTGGGTATCCCCGCTCTTTGAGTTCCATCGCCCCTTGAGTATCGATGACAAGCAGAACATGCTGTCCCTTCTCACACTTTTGATCCACATGGGCTCTGAGCGTTCCGTAATAATTCCCAAACACCTCAGCATATTCGAGGAACTCCCCCGCCTCAATCTTCTCTTTAAAAGTCGCTTTGTCAATGAAGTGATAGTGCTTGTTTTCGATCTCTTTAGAACGCTTTTTTCGAGTCGTGCACGAGATGCTTTCAGTCACTGAGGGAAATTCATCCATCAGCATCCGCGATAAGGTAGTTTTCCCTGTTCCCGCCGGAGCGCTGATGACGATGACCATACCTCTTTTGAGGCCTCCTACTAATGTTTCCATGGTATTGGCACTCCCATATTCACCATTAGTGACTCGAAAAGCATTTTTTGAAAAATAGAGGATCGTCTCATCATTCGATATTTTGTACCTGTTCCCGTATCTTTTCCAATTCCGCTTTTCCCTCAACAGCCATTTTTGTGATGGAAAGATCTTGTGATTTCGAAGCAATCGTGTTGATTTCGCGGAGCATTTCTTGGGTTAGAAAGTCAAGTGTCCTTCCAATACTCTTTTCCCTCGCTTGGAAGAGATCTTCTATTTGCTTGATGTGGGAGCGTAGGCGGATGAGTTCCTCTGTCACGTCGATTTTTTCGGCAAATAGGGCAACCTCTTTTAAGACTCTCTCATCTTCTTCGGCAGATCGCAAAAGATCCGACAGCTTTTCGATTAATTTTTCCCGATACTTGGCAGGTCCTGATTCCGCTTGCTTTTCTATTTTGCTGGTGAGATCTAAGAGAATTTTGAGTCGCTTTTTGATATCTTCAGCGAGGGCTTTCCCCTCAGCTTCTTTCATTTTGATGAATGTGTCGAGCGCTCTTTTCAAAGTGTTTTTGATTTCGCTCTGGACTTTTGGGCCCAAGGAGTCCTCGAGAGATATGCGCCCTGCTTGTTCGAGCAAAAAAGGCAAATCCACTTGAGCTGTATCAAAGCCCAGCTCTTTGGAGATGGCAATCCATTCTTTCTTTAGTTTTTTGAGTAGGGGAAGAGTAGCCTGGCCCCTAGTTCCGTTTCGAAAGTGAATTTTTACATTGATCTGCCCCCTATGAACTGCACTCGAGAGCATTTTGCGGAGTTCAATATCGAGAAAGAGGAGTTCTTTAGACAAATGCAAATGGAGATCGAGAACTTTGCGATTGACAGAATGGATTTCACAGACCCAAGAAAGGCCACCTACTTCCTCGCTTAAGACCCGAGCATATGCTGTCATACTTCTAGTCATGCATCACTCCTTTGAAGGTGCGCCTGTGAATCGGGCTTGGTCCCATCTTTTCAAGAGCTTCGTGGTGTTTTTGCGTCCCATATCCCTTGTGTTCTTTGAATCCATAATCTGGGTAGAGATCATCGTATCCGATCATGATATGATCCCTTGTCACTTTTGCCAAGATCGAGGCAGCTGCAATGGCTTGAGACTTGAGGTCTCCATCGACTATACATTCGGCGAGGATGGAGGTCTCGGGGATGTGCTTGCCATCGATGAGAAGAAAATCTGGGCGTTTGGAAAGACGATCAATGGCTCTTCGCATCGCCTCGAGGCTGGCATAGTGGATATTCAGCCGATCAATCTCCTTTGCCTCGACAATTCCAATCCCCAAAATCACATCGGGATGCAAGATCAGTTCTTGATAGAGGCTGTAGCGCTTTTGATCAGTCAATTTCTTGCTGTCGTTGATTCCTCGAAGTTTGTATCCACTGGGCAAAATGCAAGCAGAAGCAACAACGGGCCCCGCCAAAGGGCCTCTGCCTGCTTCATCTACCCCAGCAACCTGCTCATAGCCCAATTCTCGGATTTGGGATTCGATGCTCAGCAAGCGTTTGAGACGAAAGGTCTCCGCCCGTTTTTTTCCCGCTGCGCTTCCCGACGCGTTCAAGGGCTACTCTTCTTCTTTTTTCGCTTCGCCTTTCGGCTTTTTTGCTTGTTCTTTCTTGGCCTTTGGCTCTTTTGCCTTGGGCTTTTCTTCTTTTTTCGGCTCTTCTGCTTTTGGAGATTCCGCGGGCGCTTCTGGTGCAGCTTCTTCTTCTTTTGGAGCTACAGGCTCTGCAACTGCACTCTTTTTGCCCGCTTTGAGGATCATTTCTTTTACTTTAGCCTTCTTACCAAAGATGCCGCGCAAGTAGTAGAGTTTGCTCTTGCGGACCTTGCCTCGCTTGACGACTTCGATCTTGGCAACGCGAGGGCTGTGGATCAAAAGGACCCTTTCCATCGCAGATCCATATGCAACGCGGTAAATTGAAACTGTCTCAGAGATCCCCTTCCCCTTTCGCGCAATCACAGTTCCGGTAAAAACCTGGATCCGCTCTTTTTCTCCTTCGATAATGCGGTAATGGATGCTAATGGTATCCCCCACCTTAAACTCGGGGATATCTGTCTTGAGCTGACCCGCTTCAATGCTTTCAATCAGTTGGTTCATCACTTGCTCCTACAATTAATCGTTCTTGTTCTGTGCGCCACTTCTCAATTTTTTCGTGGTTCCCACTGAGGAGAACTTCTGGGACGCGCTTTTTTTCGTATTCTTCGGGCCGCGTGTATTGGGGAGCTTCTAGCCTCCCATTTTGAAACGACTCGGAAAAGGGCCCTTCCTCGTGACCGAGCACACCGGGAATAAAGCGCGAAATCCCATCGACAACAACGATTGCAGGCAAACAGCCATTTGTCAGGACATAGGGTCCGATGCTAATTTCTTCGTCGATTTCCATATCTATCACGCGCTGGTCAATTCCCTCATAATGGCCACAGAGCAATATCAAATGTTCTACCTTGGAAAGCTCCTGGCAACGACTCGCAGTGAGAGTCTTACCTTTAGGAGAGAGATAAACCACATGGCTCTGAGCCGTTTTCACACTTCGGATTGCCCGAATGCAGGGGCCTGGTGTCATGAGCATTCCAGGTCCTCCTCCATATGGGCGATCATCCACTCGGCGATGCTTGTCTTCTGAAAAGTCTCGGATATCGATCAAATTCAGTTCAAGCAGTCCGTTTTCTCTCGCTCTTCTCAAAATGCTCACATCAAAAGGTCCCCGGAAATACTCGGGAAAAAGCGAGAGGATGTCGACGCGCATTAGGCTGTCGATTTGGTTCCCGCTTTTTTGCGAGCAGCGCGTTTTTTCGCAGCGACTTTCACTCGCTTGGCTTGACGCTTCTCATTCCACTCTTTGATCACATGAGGAGCTGTGCGCGCAATGAGATTTTTGGCATCTTCCGTCATCTCTGCTCCGAGATTGAGCCAGTGGAGGATTCTCTCCTCATCGAGCTTCGCGTTCGCTTCTTTTCTGTGAGGATCATACCATCCGAGGTTGTCGAGGTATTTTCCATCGCGCTTGACATGGATATCACAAGCGACAAGACGGTAGGTCTTGTGGTTAGTTCGTCCCTGCTGGCGCATGCGAATTTTCACTGCCATTGCATTGTCTCCTTTAAATTTGGCATCGCTTTCATCGATTTCGGCATCGATTTGAACAATTTTTTCAGTTTCTTAAATCCTTTAGCGAGGCGGTTCACATCATCGATTGTCGTTCCACTGCCGGAAGCAATGCGGCGGCGGCGACTGGGAATGAGTTCTACCTTCTCTTCCCTTTCATCTTGTGTCATCGACTGGATGATCGCCTCGGTTTTTTGAAATTCTTTTTCAGACATGTCGAGATCTCCCATGTCGGGAAGTCCGGGAATCATTTTGATGAGACTCTTGAATGAACCCATCTTTTTCATCATTCCCATTTGCTTGAGGTAGTCGTCGTATGTAAAGGCGGCTTTGCGGAGCTTTTTCTCGAGCTTGGCACTCTCTTTCTCGTCCATTACCTCTTCGGCTTTCTTGACGAGGTTGACCACATCCCCCATTCCGAGAACGCGATCGGCCATTGATCGAGGGTTGAAAACTTGCAAATCCCCGATATGCTCACCAACCCCTTCAAATTTGAGAGGCTTCTTTGTCACTTCGAGAATCGAAATGGCAGCCCCTGCGCGTGCATTTCCGTCGAGCATTGTCAAGATCGAGCCGGTGATTTCGATTTTTTCGTCAAACTGCTGAGCTGTCTTGACGGCATCTTGCCCCGACTGCGCATTGGCGACAAAGAGAACTTCTTGGGGATTCAGTGCTGATTTGATCGCCTGTAGCTCATCCATCAACTCTTCATCGATGTGGAGACGGCCAGCTGTGTCGACAATGAGCACGTCCATCCCCTCTTTGCGCGCCGTTTCGAGCGCTTTCTTTGCAACCTTAAGGGCTTTTTTCTCGCCCTCTACAGAATAGACGGGAGTTTCGATTTCTTCACAAACACGCTTGAGCTGTTCGATAGCTGCAGGGCGCTGCAAATCGCACGCTGCGACGAGGACCTTCTTATTTTTCTTTTTGAGATAGGCAGCGAGTTTTCCACAAGTCGTCGTCTTTCCCGACCCTTGAAGGCCGCATATGAGGATTACTGTCGGAGTGTTCGCGAGTTTGAGCTCCGGCTCATCGGAGCCCATGAGAGAGATGAGTTCTTCGTGAACGAGTTTGATGAACTGTTGATCAGGCGTAACGGATTTGAGAATTTCATCGCCGAGAGCTTTTTCCTTGACCCGTTTGACAAACTGGGATGCAACGCTGTAGTTGACATCAGCATCGAGCAAGGCAAGGCGCACTTTGCGAACGGCATCAGAGACATTCTCTTCCGTCAATTTTTTCTTGCCTGCAAGAGAAGAAAAGAGCTCAGTAAATTTATTTGCAACAGAATCAAACATAATGGGTAGTCCCCATTATAGAGGAATTTTCTTTGACTTTCAAGATAAAGAAGCGGTCGTGCCCAGACCAATCCTGTAAGATGCAGAGATCTTCCCATGGCCCTTTCGAAAAGATCCTTTCCACCTCCTGTCCTTGGCCCGCTCCGATCTCAAAAAAGATCTTGGCATTCGGATTGAGTATAGGGGGAAGCTCTTCTGCCAACCGCTCGTAAAACTCGGTGCCTTTTTTGCCTCCAATAAGTGCCATTTTGGGTTCAAAATCTCGCACGCTCGGCTCGAGATCGGGATACTCCGCCTCAGAAACATAGGGGGGATTGCAGACGACGAGATCGAATCTTTGGCCTTGCAAAGGTTCTGTTAGATCGCCTTTCAGCCACTCGACATCCGAGTGATTCTCCCGCGCGATTGCAAGGGCTTCATCAGAAAGGTCAACTCCAACAACTGCCATGTCAGGATAGCGCGTTTTCAGAGCTGCTGCGATGCAGCCACAACCTGTGCAGAGATCAAGAGCACGTTTCTCTGAGCCATCAATCTTCTTGCAGATGTGATCGAGGAGAATTTCCGTTTCTTGCCGAGGGATAAGAACGCCAGGAGCGACTCGGATTTTGCAACCAAAAAAGTCCACTACACCCAAAATATAGTCGATAGGCTCAAAAGAAGCAGCCCGCTTGATTGCATCGCGAAAAGGGATGAGTTCTCCTTCTTCAAGGGGCCGATCAAAGTGCATGTAGAGCTCGATCCGCTTCAAGCCGAGGTAATGGGAAAGAAGTGTGTCGGCAACAAGGCGAGGGCGTTTCACATCATGCTTTTCCAAATACCCTGTAGCAAGATCGAGAATGGATTT
>Ga0307436_1001476_pt1 | contig 10377 bp, 10 predicted proteins | sample SalMarWE160440MG_FD_202513 | JGI IMG/M metagenome (GOLD analysis project Ga0307436, IMG submission 202513) | Salt marsh sediment microbial communities from the Plum Island Ecosystem LTER, Massachusetts, United States - WE1604-40 | ecosystem: Environmental > Aquatic > Marine > Intertidal zone >...
AGTCCGGCGAATAGGGCTTCGGCATGCTCGTCCCTCCGAATCAGTCGGAATAGACTCGCCGAAATGGCCCCGCTTGAGAATCCCCGCTCAAAAATGATGATTCAAGCCGACCGGATTATGCTCTAACTCTCATGGGGAGAGAAGCGAAATGAAACTTCCGCTCAGCATCGGCATGTCGGTCAATCCGCGGACACAGCCTATCTTTGATGGCGCCGTGACCGCCGACGCCATCGACCTCTTTCCGAGCGCCGTGCATCCTTCCGAGCTGTTCTGGCGGCAGCTGCGCTTTGCCGATTTCGACGTGTCGGAAATGTCGCTTTCGTCGCTGATGATCGCGGTGACCAAAGGCGACGATCGCTGGGTTGGCCTACCGATTTTCACCACGCGGTATTTTTTCCACACGCGCATTCTGGTGCGCACCGATGCCGGCATCGACAAGCCCGCCGACCTGAAGGGCAAGCGTGTCGGCGTGCCGGAATATCAGCAGACCGGTGCATTGTGGACACGCGGCGTGCTGCAGCATGAATTCGGCGTTAGGCCCTCCGACATGGAATTCTGGATGGAGCGTCCGCCGTCCCACAGCCACCGCACGGCGGTCGGCTTCGAGCCGCCGCCGGGCGTCACCATCCATCAAATCCTGCCGGAGCAGAACATCGGCACCATGATGGCGTCCGGAGCGCTCGACGCCACGCTGCTCTATCTCAGCCACGACAATCTGGTCGACCGCAGCCGTATCGATCTATTGAACCATCCGCAGGTCAAGCGCCTGTTTCCCGACTCCGTCGCCGAGGGCACGCGCTACTACCGCAAGACCGGTCTCTATCCGATCAATCATGGCATGGTGATCAAGCGGGAGATTGCCGAGAAGCACCCTTGGGTGGTGCTCAATCTCTACAAGGCCTTTCAGCAGGCCAATCAGATGGCCGACGCGCAGCGGCGTGAGCACATCGAATATCATCTCGCCGCGGGGTTGATTGCACCGGAATCCGGTATAGCTCTGGCCAAGCCGGTGCTACACCATGGCATTGCCGCCAACCGCGCGGTGCTGGAAACAGCGGCGCACTATTCGCACGAACAGGGCCTTACCTCACGGCGGGTGGAGCTGGAAGAACTGTTCGCCGCCAGCACCATGATGCAATAGCACTGGCGCTCTGCCCTCGCCCGGGTTTGACGGGATGGCGCAACGCCGAGCAGTTTGTCGTGGGCCGCGATGGCGCCGGTGCTGAGGCGTTGGGCTTCGATCCGGCGCCAACGGGCCGACACCCGTTGCGATCGCCAAGATCGCCGTCAAAGCGGCGCGGCGCTATTCGGCCCGCGCGACCGCCGCCGCGAGCAGCTTGCGGCATTCGCCGAGTTCGTCCAGCGCGGCCCGCAGCTTGTGCAAATCCTCGCTGGCAAGGCGGGACGCCGGCGGCGGGGCTGGCGGCGCCGGCTCCGCGCCCGGCGCGGCGGCCTCCCCGGCGCCATGCAAAGCACGGTCGCTCAGTTCGACGCGCGGCATCGGCGCGCCCTTGAGCGGCGGCTCGGAGCGCTCGGCCGCGTCGTCCTGCCGGTCGCCGAGGTCTCGACCGATCAGGGAAACGAGCCGGCCGCGCAACCCGCGTTCCTCTTGCACCGCGTCGGCAGGCGAGGCCGCTTCGTCGGCCGCCTCCTCCTCGTCGCTCGCCCCATGCGGCGGCTGGGCTGCGCCCTCCTGCCATACCGCCTGCACGAAGCCGACGCCCTGCTCGTTGAGGATGCGCTGCACGCCGCGGATGGTGTAGCCCTCGCCATAGAGCAGATGGCGGATGCCGCGCAGCAGAGCGACGTCGTCGGGGCGATAGTACCGGCGCCCGCCGCCGCGCTTCATCGGCCTGATGTCGCGGAAGCGCGTCTCCCAGAAACGCAACACGTGCTGCGGCAGATCTAGCTCGTCCGCCACCTCGCTGATGGTACGAAAGGCTTCCGGCGCCTTGCTGTCCACAGCCGCCACACTCCTCATGGGGTTGAACGCATTACTGAAACCAAGGCTTCAAGCGGCGCGCCACCGTTGCACGGGAACTTCAGATCGGCTTGTGGTTGTCGCCGCCGCCATTGATGCGCTGCTTGAGGATCGCCGAGGGCTTGAACACCATCACGCGGCGCGGCGAGATCGGCACTTCTTTGCCGGTCTTCGGATTGCGCCCGATTCTCTGGCCTTTCTTGCGCACCACGAAGGAACCGAAGGAGGACAGCTTCACGGTTTCGCCGCGCTCGAGGCAGTCGGTGATCTCCTTGAGCACCAATTCCACGAGCGCAGCGGACTCCGTGCGCGAGAGGCCCACTCTCTGATAGACCGCCTCGCACAGGTCGGCCCGCGTTACTGTTTTTCCGGTCATCGCCTGCCCTGCCCCCGGCGAAGATATCCCGCTGAATTATCAAGGATATTAGCATGACCCACGCGGGTCAACGGGCAGATTGCAAATTGTGACCGCGATTTGTCGGGGAAGTGGCGGGACGGTCGCGGGCGTTTTTTGCGCTTCCCCCCACGCTCGCGCCGCTCACCAGCGCAGCAGAGCCGAGCCCCAGGTGAAGCCGCCGCCCATCGCTTCCAGCAAAATGAGGTGTCCGCGCCGGATGCGGCGATCGGCCTGCGCATCGGCCAGCGCCAAGGGGATCGAGGCGGCCGAGGTGTTGCCGTGCCGGTCGACGGTGGTTACGACCTTTTCCGCAGCAATACCAAGCTTATGCGCCGAGCCGTCGATGATGCGCTTGTTGGCCTGGTGCGGCACGAACCAGTCGATGTCGGCGGCGCAGGTGCCGGTGGCCTTGAAGGCGTCCGCGATCACGTCGGTGATCATGGCGACCGCGTGCTTGAACACTTCGCGGCCCTCCATGCGCAGATGGCCAACGGTCTGGGTCGAGGACGGGCCGCCGTCGACATAGAGCTTGGCCCTATGGCGGCCATCGGAGCGCAGATGGGTGGTCAGCAGGCCGCGGTCGGAGGTCGCGCCGGGCTGCTCCTGCGCCTCCAGCACCAGGGCGCCGGCGCCGTCGCCGAACAGTACGCAGGTGGTGCGGTCGTTCCAGTCGAGGATGCGCGAAAAGGTCTCCGCTCCGATCACCAGCGCGCGCTTGTGGGCGCCAGTGCGCAACAGCCCGTCGACGACGGCTAGCGCAAAGACGAAGCCGGAGCAGACCGCCTGCAGGTCGAAGGCGGCGCCATGGGTGATGCCGAGACCGGCCTGCACCGACACTGCGGTCGCCGGAAAGGTCTGGTCCGGCGTCGAGGTGGCGAGCACGATGAGGTCGATGGTGCCAGGCTCGACGCGCGCATTGGCAAGGGCCGCCCGCGCCGCATGCAGCGCGAGGTCGGAGGTGAACTCGCCGGGGGCTGCGATATGGCGCTCGCGGATACCGGTGCGCTGCACGATCCATTCGTCGGTGGTGTCCACCGCGCGCGCCAGATCTTCATTGCTGAGGATGCGGCTGGGCAGATAGCTGCCGCAGCCGAGAACCACGGAACGCAAGACCGTCACGAAGCTGCTCCGCTCGCCACGCGCGCCGTCGCGTTGGCCTTGAGATCGCGCTCAACCGACTCACCGATCTTGGCAAGCAATCCGTAGCGCACCATGTCGTAGCCGATGTCGATGGCGTTGGCGAAACCTTCGGCGTCGGCGCCGCCATGGCTCTTGATCACGATGCCGTTCAGGCCGAGGAAGACGGCGCCGTTGGACTTGCGCGGGTCCATCTTGTCGCGCAGCGTGCGGAAGGCCTGGCGGGCAAGCAGATAGCCGAGCCGAGCCGCCCAGGTACGGTTCATCGCCGCGCGCAGATATTGGCCAAGCTGGCGGGCGGTGCCTTCCGCGGTCTTGAGCGCGATATTGCCGGCAAAGCCCTCGCTGACCACCACGTCGACCGTGCCCTTGCCGATGTCGTCGCCCTCGACGAAGCCGTGATAGGCGAAATGCGGGAAGTTGCCCGCGCGCAGGATGCGGCCGGCCTCGCGCACGGCTTCCAGCCCCTTGATCTCCTCCACGCCGACATTGAGCAGGCCGACGCTCGGCCGTTCGACGTCGAACAGCACGCGCGCCATGGCGCTACCCATGGCGGCGAGATTGATCAGATGCTCCTCGTCGGCCCCGATCGAGGCGCCGACATCGAGCACCACCGATTCCCCGCGCATGGTCGGCCAGATGGCGGCGAGCGCCGGCCGCTCAATGCCCTCGATCATGCGCAGGCTGAAGCGCGCCATGGCCATCAGCGCGCCGGTATTGCCGGCCGAGACGGCTGCGTCCGCCGCCCCGCGCTTGACCGCGTCAAGCGTCAGCCACATCGAGGATTTCCAGCGCCCATGGCGCAACGCCTGGCTCGGCTTGTCGTCCATGCGGATGGCAACGTCCGTATGCACGACCTGCGAGCGCGCCTTGAGGCGGGGCAGCTTGTTCAGCAGCGGGTCGATCGCCGCCCGGTCGCCAAACAACAGGAATTCGATATCGGGATGGCGGGTGAGCGAAATATCGGCGCCCGGCAGGACGACCGAGGCGCCATGGTCGCCACCCATAGCGTCGAGAGCGATGCGCACATTATCGGGCATGGGTCGACCTCGGCGGCGTCAGCTTGATCGCCGGCGGTGCGGTCTCTTTGAGGCAAATCACCGTGGCGACCATAGCCGTTGCGAGGCGCCAGACAAGCCGGTTGTCGTTGCGTTCCACGGCTTGCTGCCGGGTCAGGACGCGCCGCCGCCCGGGCGCTTCTTCAGCGCCGCCAGCGCGGCAAAGGGATGATCGGCGCCATCCTCGACCTCGGGTGGCGCAAATTTGGCGCCGGCTTTGCGCGGATAGGGATCGATGCCGAGCATGAGGAACTCGGTTGCCAGCGCGCCGAGGTCGACCTTGCCATCGATCAGGGCTTCCGGCTCGTCGGCCGCATCGAGCGCCTTGGCCGTGGCGGGCGGCTGGCTCGCGCCCGGCGCAAAGACGACGTCGATCGGCTCATCGACGGTGTTCTCGATTGGGTCGAGCGTGACGACGCAGGTCTGGCCGACCTGCGCGTGGACGCGGCCGCTGACCGCGACCCCGGCGCCGCGGCGCGCCAGATCGAATGCGGCGGAAAGCTGCGGCAGCGCGCGCAAGCCGGCGAGCTTGGCGATCGCCGCGCGCGCCTCGGCCGGCGCCTCGATTTCGCGATGCAGGCCGCTCTCCGGGATTTCCTCAAGGGTCACTGGCACGCTCCAAATGTTGACGGCTTTATCCATGGAATCAGGCTCTTATCTTACGAGCTTAGCGTACTGTCTTAAGGGCTGCGGCGGGGGCGGGGAAATGTAAGGCTCCTGCCGCCAGGCCGGCCGGCGCTTGTCCGGCGAGCTCACCTACCGCCTCCCGCATATAGTCCGCAAGCCGGCGCGGCGCATCCGGGTCCGCCGCTGCGCCGCCATAGACATTGCGGGCCAGCGCCTCGGCGAGCGCGCGCTGGTCCGCCCTCGCCAGCGCCGCGCGATAGGCCTGGGCGCGGCCGTAATAGGCCTCGCCCAGCCGGCGCATCTGTTTGGGAACAGCGAGGTCGCCGACGCCCATTTCCCGCAGATTATGCTCCATGTCCCGGCAGAAACGGTCGAAAAGCCCCTGCCCCAGCTCGCGCAGCTCCGCATCCGCGGAAAACCGCTCCAACACCAGCGCCAGATGAAGCACTACTAGGTCGAAACGGCCATCGACCGTGTCGGCAACCGCGTATTCCCGGTAAAAACAGGGTATTCGCGCCTGCGCCACGATCATGCCATACAGGGTCGAAATGGTGTCGGGCCGCGCGCCGCGGCGAAACAGGGGGAAAATCATCGGGTTGGATCAGCGGTGCGGCCTTGCCGCCCGGTAAGGCATGCTCCGCGCCGATGCAAGATCAAAATGACGATGCCGGGTTCCTATCACGCTTGTAACCGCCTTCCCGCACGCCGCCTGCGCACTGCGGCGCTGGCGCTCGGCTGCGCGCTGGCGCTTGCCGGCTGCGGCCGCTTCACGGAAACCTTCCAGCGCGGCTATGTGCTGCAGGAAGGCGCGCTCGAACAAATCCCCATCGGCGCCACGCAGGAACAGGTGCTGATCGTGATGGGCACGCCCTCGACCGTCGCCACCGTCAGCGGCGAGGCCTTCTATTACATCTCGCAGAAGGGCGAGAAGGGCGCCGCCTTCATGCCGCAACGGGTGGTCGACCAGCGGGTGATCGCCATCTATTTCGACAAAAACCGCAGGGTGACGCGGCTCGCCAATTACGGGCTCAAGGACGGCAAGGTCTTCGACTTTATCTCGCGGACCACGCCGACCGGCGGCAAGGAACGCAGCCTGATCGGCGGCATGCTTACCCACCTCAATCCGTTCTCGTCGTTCTAGGCGGCGGTTGTCGGTATCCAAATGTGAGAGGACCCGCGCGAAACGCGGGCCCTTTGGCTTTTCGTTTCTGCTATCGCCTGATCAGTGCGCCAGCACCGCCAGCAATAACAGGGCGACGATGTTGGTGATCTTGATCATCGGGTTCACCGCAGGTCCCGCAGTGTCCTTATAGGGATCGCCGACCGTGTCGCCGGTCACCGCGGCCTTGTGCGCCTCCGAGCCCTTGCCGCCATAGTGGCCGTCCTCGATGTATTTCTTGGCATTGTCCCAGGCGCCGCCGCCCGAGGTCATCGAGATGGCGACGAACAGGCCGGTGACGATGACGCCGAGCAGCATGGCGCCGACCGCCGAGAAGGCCGCCGACTTGCCGGCCGGCCCGCCGCCCGCGATCACATAGATCACGAAATAGACGACGATGGGCGAAAGCACCGGCAACAGCGAAGGCACGATCATTTCCTTGATCGCCGCCTTGGTGAGCATGTCCACGGCGCGGCCGTAGTCCGGCTTGTCCTTGTGCTGCATGATGCCCGGCTTTTCGCGGAACTGGCGGCGCACTTCCTCGACGATGGCGCCGGCGGCGCGGCCGACCGCCGTCATGCCCATGGAGCCGAACAGATAGGGCAAGAGGCCGCCGAACAGGAGGCCGACGACCACGTAGGGGTTGGTGAGCGAGAAGTCGAGGTGAATGCCCTGGAAATAGGGATGGCCGGAGGCGCTCTTGGTGAAGAACTGCAGGTCCTCGTTATAGGCGGCAAACAGCACCAGCGCGCCCAAGCCGGCCGAGCCGATGGCATAGCCCTTGGTGATCGCCTTGGTGGTGTTGCCGACCGCGTCCAGCGCGTCGGTCGCCTTGCGCACTTCCTTGGGCAGGCCGGCCATCTCGGCGATGCCGCCGGCATTGTCGGTGACCGGGCCGAAGGCGTCGAGCGCCACCACCATGCCGGCGAGCGCCAGCATCGAGGTGACCGCAATGGCGATGCCGAACAGGCCGGCCAGGCCAAAGGAGACCAGGATGCCGGCGATGATCACCAGCGCCGGCAGCGCGGTTGATTCCATCGAGACGGCCAGGCCCTGGATGATGTTGGTGCCGTGGCCGGTGATGGAAGCCCTGGCTATCGACTGCACCGGGCGATACTCGGTGCCGGTGTAGTATTCGGTGATCCAGATGATCAGGCCGGTGACCACCAGGCCGACAATGGCGCAGAAGAACAAGGCCTTGCCGGTATAGACGGTGGCGCCGATCTGGCCGAAGCCGATCAGCTTCCAGGTGACGAAGGCAACGGCGAACAGCGAAAGGACCGCCGTGGCGATGAAGCCGCGGTAGAGCGCGCCCATGATCGACTGGCTGGCCGGCAGCCGCACGAAGAAGGTGCCGATGATCGAGGTGATGACGCAGGCGCCGCCGATGGCGAGCGGATAGGTCATCATGTGAAACAGCATCGGCGTGCCGGCGAAGAAGATCGAGGCCAGCACCATGGTGGCGACCACGGTCACCGCATAGGTCTCGAACAGGTCGGCGGCCATGCCGGCGCAGTCGCCGACATTGTCGCCCACATTGTCGGCGATGGTCGCCGGATTGCGCGGATCGTCCTCCGGAATGCCGGCTTCCACCTTGCCGACCAGGTCACCGCCGACGTCGGCACCCTTGGTGAAGATGCCGCCGCCAAGACGGGCGAAGATGGAGATCAGCGAGGCGCCGAAGCCGAGCGCGACGATGGCGTCGATGACGGTGCGGTCGTTGGCTGCCTTGTGCAGCGTGCCAGTGAGGAAGCCGAAATAGAGCGTGACGCCGAGCAGCGCAAGGCCGGCAACCAAGAGGCCGGTGACGGCACCGGCCTTGAAGGCCAGCTCCAGCCCGCCGGCGAGCGACTTGGTGGCGGCCTGCGCCACCCGCACATTGGCGCGCACCGAGACGTTCATGCCGATGAAGCCGGTGAGGCCCGACAGGATCGCGCCGACGGCGTAGCCGGCGGCGACCAGCCAGCCGAGGGTGAAGCCGAGAATGAGGAAAATCACCACGCCGACAATAGCGATGGTGGTGTATTGCCGCTTGAGATAGGCCTGCGCGCCCTCGCGCACGGCGGCGGAAATCTCCTGCATCTTGGCGCTGCCGGCGTCGGCGGAAAGCACCGAGCGCACCGCCCAGATGCCGTAAAGGATCGCGAGCACGCCACAGCCCACGATGATCCACAATGTCGTCATGGTGGCTTCAACCTCGTCTTCTTGTCACGGAGCTGGCGGAAGAAACGCCCCCGCCCGGCGCCAGGGAGCGTCGAGGATGGCCGCCTTAAGTCGCGCTTCACCCCGACCCGTAAAGCGCGCGGATATAGCCAAAAAGAAAGCCCGCACGCAACGCGGAATTGCCTTTATTTGCGGCGGCCTCCACAGCGGGCGGAAGCGCCCGCAAAATTGGGCCAAGACGGGCATTTTGGGCGGCCGGCGAGCCGCCCCGGCACGTTGGCGAGGCGCGCGCGCTCCGCAAAGCGCCGCGCAGAGGCGCCTCCGGGCGTTTGGTGTCCCCCGGCCGGGGCCGCCCGAAGCGCGGGCTAACGCGCCGCGCCTGCCGGCACGGCCCCTGCCCTATCATTGGAACGTCCCGCGATGACGTTCACGCCGCTGGCCCGCCCGTTCCCGATCTATGCGAGGATCCATTGCGGCGGGCTGCCGCCGTCGCCCGGCTTCACCTCGGGCGACAAGAACATCGGACGGCTGACCACCGTGATACCGCCCATTGTCAGCGGCGGCATTGCGGTCGCCAACATCAATTACAGTCTGGCTACGCCCTACGATCCGAGCCGCCCGTATCCGACCCCGGATGCGACGGAACGCCTGGCCGGCAGCCCTCATCGATGCGCAGCATCGCGGCCGCACTGGCGATGCACGATCGCCATGACGCATGGGACCGCCTACCGGTTCGTGCCGTATGTGCAAGCGCAGCGCATAATGATGCCTACAAATGCTGAGCTTGACGCCGAGGTCATTCGGCTCGACCGGCAGCATGAAAGCGGTTTTTGTCTGAATCTCTTTCGTATATGCTTGGTCTTGCCTGTGCTTGCAAAAGGGATTCAAGCCATGCGCAACAAGACTAAATCATTTATTTTTCTGTTGGCGCTCACACTCGCGTCTTCAAAGGCAATGTGCAGCGAATGGAACACGCTGCCGCGAGACGACAAGAGCCCATTGGTGGCTGCGAGCTATAAAAATGATGACGGCGGGATGCTTGTTGTTCGGTGCGACACAACTTCAAAAATAATTTCGATTGGACTAGAAGAGCCACGCGCACACTGGCAGACCGGTGCGCCTATGCCATGGATCACCAAAGCGGACGCAGGAGCAGAGTTTGTGCCTTCAAGGGGTTTTGTGATCGCGCCGACGCGGATAATCGTCAAAGCCCAATCGAATCTTGATATTCGGACGATGGCGCAAGCGAAAAACTTCTTTATAGTAGACGTCGGCGATTATTCTCGCATCTTCCCGACGGTCAATTTCAAAAAAGCGATTGGACAAGTGCTGCATGCTTGCGGCGATCATTGGTAGCAAGGTCGATTCCGCATTTTCGATTTCCACCTTGAGTTCAGCGCCGGAACCGGAGACACCACTGGTGCGACCCCTTGCCTGCCGCGCTCGCCTTTTGCAAGTGGCCTCGGCGCATTTGGCCTGATCGGCTGGCGGAGGAAACGGAAGTCCACTCTTCTCATGGCGGTCTGATCAAATATCAGATCGAATTCCAGAGAAACCGCCGCGAGGTGGTCTTTCTGTTTTTGCGATGCATGAGTCTGTTTGTTGCTTTTAGCGGACATGCCGGCCTTTGCGGCGGATGGCTGCTTCAGGGTAGTACGAGACATAGAGCGGATGCAATGGCAACTCGCTTTATGAGTATACGCCCTCGATAGGCGTGCCTGTCGGCGCCTGGTGAGCGCCGGAGCAATCGACGGCAAAGCCGCAGCGATCAAGGCGAGGACGACGGCACGCTCACACCACCGCCTCTTTCCTTCGCAGGCTGTGCCAGGCCAAGAGCGCCGCGGCGACGAAGATG
>Ga0307436_1001478_pt1 | contig 10368 bp, 10 predicted proteins | sample SalMarWE160440MG_FD_202513 | JGI IMG/M metagenome (GOLD analysis project Ga0307436, IMG submission 202513) | Salt marsh sediment microbial communities from the Plum Island Ecosystem LTER, Massachusetts, United States - WE1604-40 | ecosystem: Environmental > Aquatic > Marine > Intertidal zone >...
GCAACTCTGCTCGTGTCATCGACGCAAGGAAGGAGTACACGCGATGAGTGAACCTACGACTCAGGCGCCGCCCCCGCCTCCGCCGCCTTCTCCGCCGCAGCAAGGGGGTAACAGCGGCAATCGCACGATCATGCTGGTGCTCGCTTACGTCTGGATCCTGGCTCTCGTTCCGCTCCTGGTCGAGAAGGACGACAAAGAGGTCCAGTGGCACGCCAAGAACGGCCTGGTCATTCTCGGCCTCGAGTTCATCATCTGGATCCTCTTCACGGTCATCGGAATGGCGACGGGCGGCCTGGGCTGCCTCCTGGCTCCCGTGCAGCTGCTCATCTGGGTGGCATTCATCGTCATCCGAGTGATGTGCGTCGTCAAAGCCCTCAAGGGTGGCCGGTTTATTCTTCCCGGCATTAGCCAGTTCGCCGACAAGTTCTGATCGCGAGACGAGTTCGACGAGAGACTCATTAGAAAGGACAAGACATGGAACCGACGACCGGAGGGACTGCCCCGACACCACCACCGCCGCCACCGCCGGCTGCGCCACCGCAGAAATCGAGCAAGGCGATGGTTTCGCTGGTGCTCGGCATCCTCGGCATCATCTGTTGCGGCCTGCTGGCGCCGATCGCCTGGGTCATGGGCAAGAACGAGCTGGCGGCGATCGCCGCGGGCACGGCTCCGGCCGAGAACGAAGGTCTTGCCAAGGCCGGGAAGATCCTCGGGATCATCGGCACCATTCTGCTGATCTTCTCCTTGATCTGGATCTTCTTCGCCGGCGGGATGGCGGTGATCCAGGGCCTGGCAGCGGCTAGCCACTAGTCGTTCGAGGCTTCGCGTGTCATCCAAGACCGCTTGGGGGCTCACCGGATTCGGTGGGCTCCTGAGCGGTCTTCTGTTTCGTCTTTGGACTCCTGCCGGTGATCCGAGTCACTCGATCTGTCTCTTTCGGCGCACCCTTGGCTTGCCTTGTCCCGGCTGCGGCCTGACCCGCGCCTTTGCCGCCCTCGCCAAGGGAGACTTCGCCGCCTCGTGGCATCTGCATCCCTTCGCGATCGTGCTCGCCGCCGAGTTCGGTGCCGCCTGGTTGGTCGTTGGCTGGTGGCTGTGGCGCGAGCGACCGCTGCCCGCGTCGCGTGTCGTGATGCCGTGGGTGCTTGTGCAGGTGGGCATCTACCTGGCGCTGTGGACCGGAAGAGTTGCGACCGGCACACTCCCCTGGTGAGAGCCACCAGCGGAATTGAGGACTGAAGCGGCCGGACTCCGTGCCGGCCGAGCCTCGAGCCCTGCCTACCGTAGACTGCTCCCATGTCGGGACGGCGAGTTGTCGTGCTCTGCGCGGTCGTGTTGCTTGCGGCCTGGTCGCTCGACCTGGTGCGGGCCCCGGAGCGGCAGTGGACGGCGCGAGCTGAGATCGCCGGCATTCACCTCTACCAGCAAACGCTGTCGGGTCACATTGGCGTGCGCTGCCGGTTCAAGCCGTCGTGCAGTCACTATGCCGAGGCGGTGATCCGCATGCACGGCGCAGTCCTCGGCACGGCGAAAGCCGCCTGGCGCATCCTGCGCTGCGGACCATGGACGCCGATGGGGACGGTGGATAGGCCGGAGTAGGGTTTAGGGGCGAGGGGCGAGGGGCGAGGGGCGAGGGGCGAGGGGCGAGGGGCGAGGGGCGAGGGGCGAGGGGCGAGGGGCGAGCCTTCCCCCGCCTCCCCGGGTAGGCGAAACGCGTTGTCTTTCTCGGCCTGGACCCACCCTCCAGGGTAGGCGATTGCCCGCGATGAGCGGATCTGTGGCGGCGCGACGGAACTCTGACGCGCCTTTCGCCACTTGCTTCTTTGCCCCTCTTCACCACCGCTTGACACTCCTTCGTCGCCCACCTATCCTTCCTGGGTTGCGGGTATCGAGAAAGCTTGCCTGCCCCTAGGGGCGGTGTTGTGGCGTGGCGCAGATCTTCCCCAAGTGGCTGAACAAGCTTCCGTTAGTGCTGGGCGTCGGTGTTCCCGCTTTTCTCATCCTGGCAACCGCCTTCGTCTGGTACTACTTCTCCCCGAAATACACGGACGCCGGCTACTCTCCGGTTCAGCCGGTCCCGTTCAGCCACAAGCTGCATGCGGGTGACATGCAGATCAGTTGCTACTACTGCCACGCGCAAGTGGAGGTCTCGAAGGTCGCGACCGTGCCGCCGACTCGAGTGTGCATGAACTGCCACCGGGTCGTCGGCGCCGACAAACCCACCCTGGATCCCTTGCGAGCCAGCGCCAAGAACGATCGGCCCATGCGCTGGGTCCAGGTCGACGCGTTGCCGGGCTTCGCCTATTTCGATCACAGCGCGCACATCAAGGCTGGCGTGGGCTGCTCGACCTGTCACGGTGATGTCGCTTCGATGGAGCGCATCCGCCAGGTCGAACCGCTCAGCATGCATTGGTGTCTCGACTGCCACCGCAACCCGGTCATGGCCCTGCGGCCATACGATCAAATCACCAACACTACCTGGACTCCGCCGGCCGATCAGGCGAAAGTCGGCGCCAAACTGATGGCCGAGCGCCACATCGCTCCGCCGGTCGACTGCAGCGGGTGTCATCGATGAGCGACGCGGAACGGCGCACCCAGCGGTCGTACTGGCGCAGCCTGGAGAGGCTCTATGAGTCTCCCGCATTGGCCGACCTGGCGCCGGAGTTCGCCGAGGACACGGGAGAGCCGCCGGACGGCGTGACCCGCCGCTCGATTCTGCAGTTGATGGGCGCTTCCCTGGCACTGGCGGGCCTCGCCGGTTGCCGCCGGCCGGTGGAGTACATCGTCCCCTACGTCAATCCTCCCGAGGAGGTCGTGCCGGGCATTCCGCGTCACTACGCGACTACGTATCCAGCCGGTCTGCACGCCTACGGAGTCGTGGTCGAGTCGCACGAGGAGAGGCCGACCAAGCTGGAGGGCAACGCGGCGCATCCGTTCAGCCGCGGAGCGGCCAGCGGCTGGATGCAGGCGTCCACCCTGAACCTCTACGATCCGGACCGTTCGCGTCGCATCATGCAGCGCAAAGGCGAAACCGTGAATCCGGTTTCGTATGACGCCTTCATCGACTCCTGGAAGAAGCGCGCGACGGAGCTGGCCGCAAACGGCGGCGAGGGGCTGGCCGTCCTGTTGGAGCCGGTCGCCTCCCCGACACTGACTCGTCTGCTGAAGGCCCTTCGTGATCGCTTTCCCCGGGCGCGCGTGGTGGCCTGGGAGCCGCTGCATGAAGCGGCCGCGCTGGCAGCGAGCCAGAGCCTTTTCGGGCGGAGCGCTCTGCCCCTCTATCACCTGGACCAGGCGCGAACCGTCCTGGCGCTCGACTGCGATCTCTTCCTGAGTGAGCCGGAGGCGGTGATCTATGGACGAGATTGGGCAGCCGCCCGCAATCCTCGCAACAAAACCATGGCGCGGCTCTATGCGGCGGAGAGCACGCTCAGCCTCACCGGAGCCAACGCCGACCACCGGATCGTGATGCGCGGCGCCGAGATCCCGCTCTTTGCGGCTGCCGTGGCGAGTGAGCTCTCGGCGCTGGGCATCACCGTACCGGGGGCGGGAAGCGCCCCGAAGGCGCTTTCCACGGAGCTGCGGAAACGGGCCGCGATGGTTGCCAGGGATCTCGCCGCCGCGGGGCGCCACGGGCTCGTTGCCGCAGGCCGAATGCAGTCGGCGGCGGTCCATGAGCTGGCGTTGGCCATCAATGCGGCGCTTGGCGCGATCGGCACGACACTCACTCTCCATGCGCCGCAAGATGCCGAACTGCCGACCGCTTCCGGGTTGCATGATCTGGCTGCGGCGATGCAGAGCGGCGCCGTCACCGACCTGATCATGCTCGGCGGCAACCCCGTGTATTCCGCCCCGGTGGATCTCGATTTCGCCGGCGCGCTGAGCAAAGTGCAGCACACCGTGCATCTCTCCTCGCATTTGGACGAGACCTCGGAGCTGGTCGAGTGGCATCTGCCCGAGACACACTACCTGGAGGCCTGGGGAGACGCGCGAGCGATCGATGGCACCGCCAGTGTGATCCAGCCGCTCATCGCCCCGCTCTACGACGGGCACAGCGCCATCGAGCTCGTGGGCGTACTGGCCACGGACCAGGAGCAGAAGAGCTACGAAGCGGTCCGGCAGACCTGGAAGGATCTCCTGCCCGCCGGTGACTTCGAGACCGGTTGGCGGCAGGTGCTGCACGACGGGGTGCTGGCCGACAGCGCCGTACCGTCCATCGCCGCGACGTCGGCCGCCTCGGCCGCGGAGGCGTTTGGCGAGGCCTCCAAGGCCCCGGTTTTTGAGCGCCTAGAGCTGACATTCCATCCCTCCCGTTCTGTCTTCGACGGGCGGTTCGCCAACAACCCCTGGTTGCAGGAGATGCCTGATCCGGTGACCAAGATCACCTGGCGCAACGTGGCGCTCATGGCGCCCGCCACGGCCAAGAAGCTCGGCGTGAAGAGTGGAGACGTGGTGGTCCTGCGCCAGGAGGGCCGCAAACTGAAACTTGCGGCGTGGGCTCTGCCCGGCCAGGCGGAGGATTCCATCGCCCTCGAGGTGGGCTATGGCCGCACCAGGGCGGGAAAGGTAGGCAACGGGCGCGGCGCGAATGCATACGACCTGCGCACCAGCACGGCGCCGGCGTTCGTTTCGGCCGCCGCGCTCGAGCGAGTCGGTCGCTGGGAACTGGTCCCGCAGACGCAGCAACACGGTGAGATGGCGGGGCGCGATCTAGTCCGCGAGGCGGACCTGGACGAATTCCGCAAGGATCCGAAATTCGCGCAACATCCGGACGAGGACATCAAGCCGAGCCCGCTCTATCCGCAGGAGCACAGCTACGAATCCGGGCACCAGTGGGCGATGACGGTCGACCTGAATGCGTGTACCGGTTGCAATGCGTGCGTGATTGCCTGCCAGAGCGAGAACAACATCCCGGTCGTCGGCCCGGAGCAGGTGAGCAAGAACCGGGAGATGCAGTGGCTCCGGGTCGACCGCTACTTCACCGGCTCGGAGGCGGCGCCGTCCGTGGTCTTCCAGCCGGTCCCCTGCATGCAGTGTGAGAACGCGCCATGTGAAGAGGTTTGTCCGGTCGGCGCCACGGTGCACGATCGCGAAGGCCTCAACGTCATGGTCTACAACCGCTGCATCGGCACGCGGTACTGCTCGAACAACTGTCCCTACAAGGTGCGGCACTTCAACTTCTTCAACTACACCAAGGACACGCCTCAGGTCGTCCGCCTGGCGATGAACCCGGACGTCACCGTGCGCTCGCGCGGCGTGATGGAGAAGTGCACCTACTGCATCCAGCGCATTCGCGAGGCGGAGATCAGTTCTCACAAGACGGATCGGCCGATTCCGGACGGCGAAGTCAAGACCGCCTGCCAGCAGACCTGTCCGGCCGACGCCATCCGTTTCGGCGACCAGCTCGATCCAAAAGCTGCGGTTCTGGAGACCAAGAAGGATCCGCGCAACTACATCCTGCTAGCCGAACTCGAGACCAAACCACGTACGTCGTACCTCGCCGGCTTGCGCAATCACAATCCCGCATGGGAGGACGAGGATGCGTAGCGAGAGGCGGGTCACCCGCGTCTCGTCGGAGGCAAGGACTGAAGCGGCCGGTCTCCGTGCCGGCCGAGCCGCAGCGAGCAAACCGCTCGTCGCCCACAGTCTGAAACGGCCGGCCGCCGTGCCCCAGGCCTCAAGCCTCAAGCCCCAAGCCCCAAGCCCCACCTCCCGCAAGGCGACAGCCTTCCCGCTGCTGATATTTCTACTCGGAGCCGTGATGCTGGCAGGCGCCTGCACCCGAGGCTCCATCTCCAAGAAGCCGCCGATTCACATCAACCCCAACATGGACATTCAGCCCAAGGCGATGCCGGAGGCGTCGAGTGACTTCTTCGCCGATGGCAAGACCATGCGACCCAAGCTCGCGGGGACGGTGGCGCGCGAGGATGCCGTCGACGACCACGGCCTGTCGTCGGGCAAGGACGCCGCCGGCAACTACCTGAAAGAGTTTCCGATGAAAGTCGACGGTGCTCTTCTGACTCGCGGCCAGCAGCGCTTCGACATCTACTGCGCGCCCTGCCACGGCGAGAGGGCGGACGGCAACGGCATGCTGCATCAGCGCGCCAACGTGCGAGTCGCGAATCTGCTCGATCCGCGCATCGTAGCCATGCCGCCCGGCCAGATCGTCGACACGATCGACAATGGCCTCGGCCTGATGCCGAGCTACCGCTACCCGATACCGCCCCATGATCGCTGGGCGATCGTGGCCTGGGTGAAGAAGCTGCAGGCGCAGCAGGCAAGCAGCGGCGCGTCCGCGGACGAGGAGGCAGGGGCCGGGAGTGGCAGTCCGGGAACGGCTGCCAGCCGCCAGCTACCAGCTGCCAGTTCCCCCTCCCAGCCCGGTGAGCAGAGAGCGGAGGCCGGAGGCCGGAAGCTGGAGGCCAGTTCTCGAGCCTCGAGCCCCAAGCCCCAAGCCTCAAGCCCTGACACCGGCACCGGAGGTGCCGAATGAAACGCCGCGCCTTCATCGCCGCCATCATCGCCGTCGTTGCGCTGTTCGTCGTGGTGAAAGGGGCGGAGTGGTTCAACACCCGCCTGTCGTATCACCCGCCGACGGTCGAGAAGAGCGAGTGGACGCCGCGTCAACAGGAGGTGCAGAAGGAGAAGGCCGAAGCGCAGGCGGAGGCCAAGAAGGAGGCGGAGACCAAGGAGCCGGTGTATCCGGAGTACCGCGCCTTCCCGGTCATCGGCAGCCGCGTCGCCATCTGGATCGCGGCCCAGCTCCATCTGCTCTTCGCCGCCTTCGTGCTGGCGGTGCCGCTCTTCGCACTGATCATCGAGTTCATCGGCTATCGCACCGGCGACAAGCGCTACGACGACCTGGCCTACGAGTTCTGCAAGTTGCTCAGCGTCTCCTTCTCGCTGACGGCGAGCTTCGGGGCGGTGCTCACCTTCATGCTGATCATCCTCTACCCGAAGTTCACCAGCTACTTGATGACCATCTTCTCGCCGACCTTCGCGCCCTATCTGGGCCTGTTCTTCTTCGAAGCCTTCTTCCTCTACACCTACTACTACGGCTGGGGGAAGTTCGGGAAGCGGGTCCACCTGTTGCTCGGGTTGGGGCTGAATCTCGTCGGCACCTCGATCATGGTGATCGCCAATGCCTGGGTCACCTTCATGATGAGTCCGAAGGGGGTCTCCGAGAAGGGCGCATTACTGAGCCTGCACGACGCCATCCACAACTACACCTGGATGCCGATCAACATCCACCGCTTCATCGCCAACATCGCCTTCGGCGGCTCGGTGGCGGCGGCCTACGCGGCCTATCAGTTCCTCAAGGCGGAGACCGACGAGGAACGGGCGCATTACGACTGGATGGGCTACATCGGCAACTTCGTGGCGATCTCCGCGCTGCTGCCGCTGCCCTTCGCCGGCTACTGGCTGGCCAAAGAGATCTACGGGTTTTCGCAGTCGATGGGCCTGACCATGATGGGCGGCGCCTTTTCCTGGCTGTTCATCATCCAGGCGGTGCTGATCGGCAACCTGTTCCTGGCCGCCAACTACTACCTCTGGCTGGGAATGGGCCGCATCGACGGCGCCGAGCGCTTCCGCAAGTACATCAAATACCTGCTCATCGTCATCACGCTCTGTTTCATGGTCTGGGCGACGCCGCACTCGATCATCGCCACAGTACGGGAGGTCCAGGAGATGGGTGGGGCCTTCCATCCGATTCTCGGCTTCCTGGGCGTGATGGCGGCCAAGAACACGGCGGTGAACATCCTCATTCTGACCACCTACGTCAGCTTCCTGCTCTACCGCCGTGGCGGCAAGCGGCCGACCGTCTCCTGGGCGCACTGGGGCAACCGGGCCGAGTTCCTGATCTTCGTCCTGGCGACTCTGAGCGTGCTGTTCTTCGGGATTTACGGCTACTTCGTCCCGGCCGAGGTACGGATCAAGCTCTCAGTTCCACAGGTGGCCTCGGTGCTCTTCACGATCATCTCAGTGACCGCCATCGACATCGCGATGCTGCGCGGCGCCGAGAAGATCGGTCGCACGCGCTGGGGGCAGATGCCGGCGCGTTCCCAGTACGTGCTCGTCTTTCTCGCCGTCAGCTTCACCTGGTTGATGGGGCTGATGGGCTACGTGCGCTCCGGCCTGCGGCTGCACTGGCACGTCTATGGCATCCTGCGCGACACCTCGCCCGACGCCTTCACGCCGACGCTGGGCTTCGCCACCAAGGTGGTGTCGGTGTGCGTGCTCATCTTCTTCCTGTTTATCGGCTTCATCTTCTGGCTCGCCGGATTGTCGGGCAAGGAGAACTCGCACGGTAAAGAAGAGCCTGCCGAGACCGCGCCTCCGCTGGAGGGTGGTGAGCAACCCGCGTTGGAGGGAGAGATCGCCCCGTGAAGGTCCCGGTGACGCTGCGCATCGTGCTGCTCGCGGTCGGAGCCACGGCCTTCTATACGTATGTCGGCCAACTGGTGCCGCAGAAGAGGGTGATGCCACCGCCGCCGCCGAAGCAGATCCAGAAGAACGTCACGCCGGCGCAACTGGCCGATCTCGGCAAGGAGATCGTGCACGGCAAGGGAACCTGTTTGAACTGCCACACGATCGGCGAACACGTCCCCAATGCGCGATTTCCGGACCTCGCCAACGTCGACGAACGGGCCAAACAACGCGAGAAGGGCTTCTCCGACATCGATTACTTCGCCCAGACGCTCTACGAGCCGGACGCCTACATCGTGCCCGGCTTCAGCCCCGGCATGCCGACCATCAACAAACCGCCGATCGGGCTGAACGACGACGAGATCCGGGCGGTCATCGCCTATCTGCAGTCGCTCGGCGGCAAGCCGACGATGACCATGCAGACACCGTTGCGTTTCGGACCGGAGGCGACCAAGGCAGCGAACGCGACTGGTGAGCAGTCGGCACAGCCAGAGGCGGAGAGCTCGACACCTCAGGCGGCCCCGGCAGCGCCGGCGCCCGGAGCGAGCACGTCATGAAGTGGACCGTCATCGTCGGTCTGTTGGCGGCGCTCATCGTGCTGCGCTTCTTCAAGCCGCGCATGCTGATCTGGGCCGCCGCCTGGTGGGTTGCCTGCTTCAGCTTCGTCCGTTTCGGCTTCAAGGTGCCGATCCCGCATTCGGCGGTGATGATCTACATGACGATCGTCACCGGCGGGCTACTGGTCTACATCACCACCGACGCGAAGCGCTTGGCCGAGGTGCGCGACCCCATCGTCGCCTTCATGACGGAGAAGCGCTTTCAGATTCCGCTGATCGTCGTGGCGCTGCTGATTCCCGCCCTGGTGTCTTTCGACATCTACCACTCCATGACCGAGCCATTGCAGCCGCCGGGGTTCGCTCGCACGGTTCACCCGGCCCCGCCGGCATCGATCACCGTGCATGGCAAGGAGTACAACCTGCTGACGCTGGAGAATCCCTACGCAAAGCTCAAGAGGAGTGATCCGGCGGCCTACGCGAAACATTTGGAGATCGGTCGCGAGGTCTATTTCCGCAACTGCGTCTACTGCCACGGCGACGCGATGCGGGGCGCCGGCATGTACGCCTATGGCCTCAATCCGATCGCGGGCAACTTTCAAGACCCCGGCACCATCGCCATGCTCCGCTCTTCCTTCCTGTTCTGGCGCATCAGCAAGGGTGCGCCCGGCTTGCCGGACGAGAGCGGGCCGTGGGATTCCGCCATGCCGGAGTGGGAGCGTTTTCTCGACGCGGACCAGATGTGGGACGTCATCCTCTACCTGTACGACTTCACCGGCCACGAACCACGGGCGGTCGAGGCGACGGCAGGAGGAGTCGAAGGGAGCAAGAAGTGAAGCGGTTGGCCGTCCTCGCCTTCGGCGCTTCGCTCTTGCTGTCGCTGTGGTTGCTCGCCGCGCCCACTCCGGCGCAAGACCAGGGCGCTTCACCGGAGGTTCAGGCCGGCCTGAAGTTGTATCAGCACAGTTGCTCGCAGTGTCACGGCGAGAAGGGAGACGGCAACGGCATCGCGGCGTCGCACCTGGAGCCGAAGCCACGTGACTTCACCGAGGCCAAGTTCCGGGTGCGTTCCACCTCCACCGGCTCGCTGCCCACCGACGCCGATCTCGAACGGGTCGTTCGCGACGGGCTGCCCTACACCGCGATGCCGTCGTTCGACTGGATGTCGGACGACGAGATCAAGAGCCTGGTGGCGGCCGTGAAGAGCTTCTCGCCCAAGTTTCAGGATCCGGATCTCAAGCCGAAGTCGCTGAATCTCCCAAGCCCGCCTTCGACCTCGGACGAACTCATCGAGCAGGGTCGCAAGGTCTACGAGTCCACGGGTTGCACCGGCTGCCACGGCGACCTGGGCCGGGCCGACGGATCGTCGGCGCCGACGCTCAAGGAC
>Ga0307436_1001479_pt1 | contig 10368 bp, 4 predicted proteins | sample SalMarWE160440MG_FD_202513 | JGI IMG/M metagenome (GOLD analysis project Ga0307436, IMG submission 202513) | Salt marsh sediment microbial communities from the Plum Island Ecosystem LTER, Massachusetts, United States - WE1604-40 | ecosystem: Environmental > Aquatic > Marine > Intertidal zone >...
TACCGCGTGCCATCAACGTCACTGCGCAAACGAGAATTTTCAAGGTAATATGGATAAGTAAGCTGTGTATCGAGCATCTGCTCGATATGATTTTTGTGGCTAATGCGTACAGCCAACTGAGGTACGGCTTGAATTCCGGCCTGGCCCACCCACAATAAGCCGGCTAAAGCTGCCAGCCAGAACCTGCGGTCCTTAACTAATGAAACACAAAGGAATCCGGTTAAACCCATTAAGAGCGCTCCGGGTACGGCAGGTAAAGTCTTTACACCAACCGGCGCAGCCGGCGAGTCCGTAAAAGCGGGCGGGGGCTTGAGAAATTCAGCGGCGGCCTGGGCCAAATGAGAATCGCCGAATTCTGTGGCAAAAGCAGCGTCGGCCACAACAGGGATATGCGCATTTGAAGTGGGGGACACAGCAGAAGCAACAAGACTGCTGCTGCAATTGTCAACCGTTGGCGCGGCACTTACTACCGTCACAACAAGCAACGGCAGCAACACAGCCAACCACTTATTCCTTTTTCCTGATGCCACCACTCCGTCTCCTTATGGGGGACTTCGTTGTCGAAAAGAACCTTCAGATTGCATCCGTGCATGATAACCACCCCATCCTCATAGGAAAGTAATGTTAATTTTATACCAACATAGTAATTAAACGTCAACGTAAAAATGCAGAGAATTTTTAAATTAATTTCGCTGGCACTACCTATGGGATATACCATAAGTGGTAGAAAATCCGGTTGTGAAGGTTCTAACAGTTACGCGAGGAAGAGATTTAATTGTGAAAAAAAATGAGGAAAGAGATGAATTTTTTTGAGTGTGCTATTGAGGGGAGAACAAATTAGTAATTTTTAAGCATTTCGCCGGAGGCAGGTGTTTTTTTAGTTGGGTTTTTTCCGTCTACAATGGGGACAGAAGAAGTACGGACAGATTCACTGAAGAATTCGTTTACATCCTCCATAAATCTTAAGAGCAATGTGATTTTATTTCTAGCGTGTGTCTTGCCAAAAATACTTTTTATGTGGGTTTTTACCGTTCCCGGCTTGACGTCAAGCTTAGCCGCGATGTCGCCATTGACGTAGCCCCTGCAAATGAGTTTTGCAACCTCAAGCTCTCTTGGGCTTATGTGATAACGCCTCTGGACATATCGCCACTGCTTATCGTTGAGCAAGGCGACATCGGGCTGCTTATAAAGAGAGCGACCGGGATTGACATTTTCGCTTTTGTCTTTTTTTATTTGCTCTGACGGTAAAGGCATAACTATTCTCCCAGTGATAATTCCTGAAGAAGACTTGTCGTCTCCTCTGTATCTGTGTTCGATAAACCCACAACTTCAGCATTCAACTCTAAAGCTTTGTTTAATTTTTCTATAGCTTCCTTTTTTTGCCCCAGTTCGGCCAAGGCCCTTCCCAAATGAAAATACGTGGCTGTCAATGCAGGTGTCCCTGTGGGATACAATGTCAGGCACGTGTTGAAGTCCTGACAGGCTTTTTCAAGTTGGCCGAGTCTGTAATAGGCGACTCCACGGGTATCAATTAGGTCAATGTACTTGGGGGCAATTTCCAAACCGCGCTGGGCAAGGTCGAACGCCTGTTGATGCTTGCCTTGCTCTTCACAAAGTGCCCAGGCCAGATTATTGATGGCGACTACGCTATCAGGTTGAATCGTAAGAATCTGCTGGTAAAGTGCGGCTGATTCTGCAGGACGGCCGGTCAGTTGCAGCAGCATAGCAAGTGAGCCCATTGCCGGGAGAGAATTGGAGTCGTTAGCCAGGATTTTGCGAAGTAAATCTTCGGCTACTTTTTGAGCCTGGCTGTCTCCAGTGGCCGCTAAATCCCCGGCAATAGCGTTAGGTATACGGGTATCGTTTGGGTGGTTTTGACACCAATCTGAGACCATCTGGTTTAATTGGCTCCAGAGCTTGTCGTCTCTTAGCAATCGGACCTGCGCTAATAACGGACCCGGGTCATCCGGCGCAGACTGGTATAACGAGTCAAATATCTTTTGAGCATCTGCTTTGTTGCCGTTTTTGTGCAGCGCCTGAGCAAGAGCGATATTTACTTTCCGCTCATCGGGGGTACCGCTGCAAGAGACTAATTGTGTTTTGAGAAGACTTACGGCTTTTTCAGGTGCACTTGCCGCAACGTAAGTACTGGCCAGGAGCACCGCACTATTGACATCGTTCGGCCCCATTTCGCATAGAAGCTTAAGAGTGGGAATCGCCAGGAGCGGCGACCGCGCCGCCTCAGCCTGGGCCTTCAACAGGAGCAGCCCCTTATTGTTGAGCGTATGCGCAAGGCCCCGCAAAGCAATATCCAAAGCCTTTCCAGGCTGTCCCTGCCTAAGCGAGAGTTCACCCAGCAGCGCCCAGGCCTGGCTGATTTTAGGCTGGTCTTCGGTTATCTTTTGAAGAATCCGTGTGGCATTTTCGATAGCTGGAGCTGTTCCTTCGTCAAGCAGGAAACGGGCATTGTATAGACGCAGCTCAGCATCCTCAAGATTTGCTGTAAGGGCTTTATCAAGAATGGTTTTTCCCTGCCGGACTCTGTCAGGATTGCCGGATGTTAAAAACAGCGAAATAGCGCGTTTTTGGACAAGGAGGTTACCTGGAGCCAGCGATAGTGCCTGTAGTATATCAGCAATTGCCTTATCTGGCCGGCGCCGGCCTATGGAACGGTAAAAATCACTCCTGGCCGCCCAAGTCTCGACGTTGTTGGGCTCGATAGTTATGGCGTGGTCTAAATCTTCTATCGACTTATTGGGCTCGCCAAGGGAAGCGAATGTTCTGGCGCGAAGGATGTAAGCCGATGCGTTGTTCTGGCTGTTTATTATCTCATCACACAGTATGATTGCTTGGGCAGATTTTCCTTGACGAATGTTCCATTCAATTTCTGCAACTGTTACGGGCAGTGAGTTCGGTTCTTGACTCCTCAACTTGGCCAGCAATTCGCCTGCCTCGGTAAACTTATTTTGCCACATCTTGATTCTTGCAAGAGCTAAGAGGACAGTGATGTTATTGGGGTCATCAGTTAATAAGTCTTCCATAACATCACCGGCTGGTCCCAATTCGCCGCGTCTAAGGTAGCTTTGTAATTGGAGTTTTTTTAGCTCTGGGTGGAATAGTCCTTCGCCTCTGGCCGCTCGCTGAAGAATCTTGTCGGCAAGTTCGTGTTCTTCTACCTTATATAAAGCGTTAAAATAAGCAGCGATTATACGGAGGTCCTGAGGAGAGCGGTCGTAAGCTTGGCGATAGGTTGAAATCGCAAGCTGCAACTGCCCTGCCCGTTCGTAGCTGTGAGCGAGAAGCATTCGGCTGACCTGGTCATCCGGATTATCAAGCAGATTTTTTTTAAGGAGTGAAATAATTTGTGGATATTGGTTTTTGAAATTGTCCTGTGCAAACCAAATTCTTGCCTGCTCATACCGCCATTGCCAACCCTCCTCGCCCTCAAGAGTCTTAATTTTGTCGACTAACTGCTTGGCACGGACGGAGTCTTGTATTATCTTTTCGCTTCTTAAAAGCTCTCGCTGAATAAGGATGTCGTCCGGGAGGTCGCTGGCGAGTGAATTGAGGAGCTGGTATCGTTTTTCCTGCTCGTTCCAGTCTTTATAAAAGCGGGCCAAGAATAAACCCAAGTCCCTTTTGGCGCCGGGTTGTTCTATACGAGTTAAAGCATCTTTAATAATCTTTTCGCACTCTTGAGTCTTATCTTCTGCTGCTAACAAATTAGCGAGGTATTTTACGGCAGTGATGGATTTTGGAGACGCGCTGACAATATCATATAATTTTTGTGCCGCACCATCGGTTTTGTCCTGAGCAATTAACAATTCAACCTCTGCCATAGCAACTTCTATACGAGAGGGGTCGCTATTCCTCATATCGCTGAGCAACTGCTGAGCTTTACCGAACTGAGACCGCAGGACCGCAAGCTGAAGCTGTGAAGCCTTAACTGGAAAGGCATTATCAGTGGCTTTTTCCAGCGCAGCCAACAGGTCCTCTAAAGCCTGCCAAGTCGGGGAATCTCCCTCTGTTTTGCTTTCCGCAAGCATTTGTATCCGGGCTTGAATATGGAGTAAGGCCGCATCGAGACTGTTCGGGGAAATTTGTCCGGCAATCCGGGCTTGCTCTGCTGCCTCGGCCCAGTTTCCGGTTTGAGCTAACAGCCTGGCAAGGGCCAAACGCCCATTGAAGAGATTAGGACTTTCAGAAACCAAGGTGCGTAACTGGCGCACTGCCGATTGTGCGTTACCTAACCGAGACAAGGTTGATGCCAACGCTAATCGAACTTGCGGGGATTTATTACCTATTTGTATTGCCCGGTGCCAACATTTGACCGCCTCAGACAGGTGACCTTCTCTGTCGGCTACAAGACCTTCCAGGAATGCGGTGGTTGGGGGGGCAATATCTTTTTGGGATAGTTTGGAAATACAGTCGCCGGCACGGCCAAGCTCATCACATCTGATATATAGCTCTGCAGCTGTGGGCATAAAATCCCAGGGTTGAGAAGAAAGCTCTTTTAATCCGGTTTCGGCAACTTTTAGCATTGTTGTCTTTGAGTTTGATTTCAGTGCGAGGGTCGCCCAAGTTCGCCAAAGCAGTAGGTTGCCCGGATCGGCGGCTTGAACAGCCTCAAGGTGTTTCTCTGCCTTGTCGAAGACATTTGTGTTGATAAATTCCCCTGCAAGGCGCAGCCGTACGATAGGTTCAGATAAATCCAGTTTCTCAGCCTGCTCTAAGTCAGCTAAAGCTTTGGATCTATCGTTGCTTCTTAAATGAAAAGCGGCACGAATCATGTACGCCAAGGCCGAGGACGGATTGTTCTTTACCGCTTCGTTAAACCAATCGTTGGAGTCCGGGAAATCTTCCGGACGCTGCTCTGTGAGTTGACCTAATGTTTCGTAGGCTAATATCTGGTCAGGATGTTCCGTTATTATGTTTTCCAATTCCGTCGCTGCTTCATCGAACTTTCGCTGTCCGGCCAATGCCATGGCTAACATCCTGCGAAGCTTAAGGTCCTGGTTTATTTTAAGGTATGTTGTAGCAATTAACTCAGCCTCGCCGGGCGTACGCATCTCTAAATACAACTCAGTCAGTTTCGTAACGGCTTCAGAATTGTTTTTGTCTTCTCTCAGGGTGGCTCGGTAAGCTGCAATAGCTTGTTGAACGTTGTTGTTTTTGAGAGGCCTGATATTAAGTTGGGCATCGGCGTATTTGAGCAGTATCGGCACATTGGTTCGTTCAACAGTCAGGTAACGGCCCAATTGTGATGCCGCTTCTTCGTAACGATATTCATTGTATGCCTTATTGCCAAGGATGAGTCCCCGCTCGGCTCTGCTGCTTCTGCGCCATTGGCGCAGTCCGAAAGCAGTCACGCCTAAAACAACAATACCGATTACCAAAACAATTGCTAATTTCCAGTTAAAATATCTTCTTGGCATTTACTTATCCTTTCTGGGTTCTTATTTTGCAGCAAATTACACAATGGGGTCCCTTTCATCCATATACTATGGTTGTTAGAACTGCTTGGCGAAATTCCTGACCAACTTTTTGATTGTTTGCCAACAGACCCATAAGTCCGTTTTTAATGACAGGTCCCTGACATACTTGGTATCGTAATGTATCCATTCCTGAAAGTCTTTCATCGGCTGGCGGGTTCTACAAACCTGCCAGAGTCCCGTGATACCGGGCCGAACTGAGAGTCGGACATCACGCCAGGATGGACACAGCGTATTCTCCGATTCGGGAGACGGTCTGGGACCAACAACGCTCATCTGACCAAACAACACATTAAGGAATTGAGGTACTTCGTCGATATACGTATCTCGCAAAAATCTTCCGACACCACTTAATCGCGGGTCATCCTCCATCTTATAATGGTCGCCATCAACCTCACTGACGCTCCTTAGTTTATCTTGTATCTCGTCAGCACCAACGATCATAGACCTGAACTTCAGACAGTTGAATTCTTTGCCGTGCAGCCCCTGTCGTATATCTTTGAAGAATACCGGCCCACGAGAGGTTAATTTCATAATCAAAGCAACTATTGGAAGAACAGGTGCAAAAAGAATCAGCACGATTGCAGCCGCAACGATATCAGCAATTCTCTTAAAGCATCCGGCATAGGAAAATCTTGGCCAAGAGCGAAAAGTGTCCTTTATACGCTGCTGGCGGCTTAAACCAAACTTCGTGGAGACAATCATGTTTGAATTATTGTTCGTAGCTCGAGTTAGGCGTTTCCAGTTGCATTGTGGTCCTTTTACAACACGATTCTGGACAAGTTGATTCACCGGCACGCAGACTCCCGGGCCTATGATCGATGAATTTATGACGGCAGAGGAGCCAATTCTTACGTTATTGCCAATAATGGTTGGGCCCACAATGATAGCTTTCGTGCCGATGTGAATATTCTTTCCTAACAGCACCTTACCGATTAATCTTGAATCCGGTGATATCGTATTTGAATTATGAATCTTGAATCTTGAACCTTGAATTTTTGAAAGCTTTGCCCTACAAAAATCCAAAAATCCATCTTCCGTCTCTAAATCCAAAGCGACACCACCCACATTAACTGCGGTCAGCGTCACTGCTTTCGACCGGCACCTTCTTAGAAGAACGGAAAAAGATTGAGGCAAATCGCGGTCAGGTGCGACCTGGCCAAGCACATTAGTCTTAATAAAAATATGATGAGGCCAATCAGTAGGAATGGGTACGGGTTCGGCAGAATCAGAGTACAACCGACGGAAACCTGCCACCTTGCCCTGGGTTGTCAATCGCACTTTATCTCGTTTGCCCAGCGATTCAGGTTCGACATTAACCGCTAACACATCCGCCTGGGCGCTGGCCAGCACTTTATCAAGCAATCCACTATCAATCTGCGTAGCGAATCGTCCGTCGGAAACAACGAGCCATGAGTTTCGTTTGGTTTTTTGCAGGAGCTCAGAGCAGATTGATACATTTTCCCTGTAAGCTATTATCTTTGATGTCGCTGCGCCGGGGTCAACGCTCCATCCTTCCGGAGCGGAAATAACAGTGTTTGTATCACCGTCCAGGCATAAATTTTTGCTTAATCCATCGAGAATAACGTCGGCAATAGGCTCGCTGGAGATAGCAAACGGAAGTAGGCCATCACCGCTGTTATTTGTGGAGTTCCTGTTTTTATGTATGATAATCAGGTTCATAGATAATCTGAAAAAATAAATAGACAGACAACTGATGTCTCATTAACAATCTTCGGCAAATTAACTTTCTTCAGGGGTCTGAACAACCGCTGGAATTATGTTTTTGGTTCTGCAGGCAGAAGCAGCTTTGCGGCGGCTTGTTTGGCATTTTTTCTCGAACGTGCATTCTGCTCGTAATAATTGTGGCTATAACGGTAGTAACTACTACCGGCCCTGACGTTACTTAGAATAGTGCCAAGTACCTTAGCATTTATTTGGGCAAGTTTATCAGTTGCCTCTCTGAGGTCCGGAGCGGTTGTTTGGCCGGCGAAGCTGGTCAATATGACAGCATCCGCCATCTTGGCCCATACCAAAGCGTCGGGAAATGCCAGCACGGGAGGAGTATCAATAATCACGTGGTCGTATGTTTGGCTGATTGTTTTTATGCGCTCTCTCGCCCCCGGCAAAGCTAATAGTTCGCAGGCATCGTCTCTATTGCGAGAATCCGCAGCCAGCACATCCAAACCGGTTGCAGGCATAGAGCAAACGACCTGGTGATATTTTTTTCTACCGAAAAGTAAATCCTGCAGGCCCCTTGAGCTTCTTGGTAAATTCAACAGGTACGCAACATCAGGTTTTCTCAAGTCACCATCTATCAGCAGAACCTTTTTCCCTGACCTGGACATGCTTGTCGCCAGATTAATGGCAAAAGTAGTTTTGCCTTCTCGCATTCCCGGGCTTGTAACTACGAGCATTTTTGGTTCTTTGTCACCATTAAGCAGACGTAAGTTGGCACGAATAGTCTGGTAATCCCCGGCTATCTGTCTTGGGAAAAGAGCTTTTTTGATGGTGTCTGAACCGGTGGTAGTCCCGATTATTCGGATACCGATGCGCTTAACGACATCGTCAGGTGTACGCAGGCGAAGGTCTGCCTTGTCTCTCAGGAAAGCCAATAGCATTCCACAAGCGAACGCGCCAAAGACCAAAGCCACTGAGTATTTTACTCGCTTGTCCCGGATAGAGGCAACGTCGGCTTCATAAGCGTAAATCCTTGCAGGACGCTTTTGTTCCATTTCCAACTCGTCTATGCGCCGGCCATATTTATCGTATGTTTCCTTAGTGAAAGAGAGCTCATCCTGCAGTTCCCCTATATTCAGCTGCCGACGGCCCACATCAATGGTCTCTGTATCCTCCTCAGCGAGCATACCCTTAAACCGCTGTTCAAGCACACTGGCTAATTCCAACTCGCCCTGCATATCAGTTAGTTGCTTTTTAGCGTTAAGCAGCTTTTCTTCTTCCGCCTCGGCAGTTTTCTTAGCCATGAAACTATCATACATTTCACCCACTTCCGTCTTACGCTGCTCAATACGTTCTTTCAATGTTTCTATCACATCAGCTTTGTCCTTAAGTTCCGGATTTGTAGGTGTTAATATCTGTCTGGCAACGATGAGTTCCTGCTCTAACTGTGTGAGATTTGCTATGAACGTATTTAGGGTTGGGTCGGCATTTACATAGCTGCGGCGCGTCAGGTCATTCTGGTCTGTGGCCTGCGCCACTTCAGTTGCCAATTCGTCCCGCTCTACGGGTTGTTCTTCTTCATTTGCATCGGGCGATTCCAACCTATTTTTTAGCACCTCCACCTGGGCCTCCAGGCGAATTCTATTTGCTTCCCATTTAGTAACCTCGTTGAGCAGCATTCCAACACGCTCGAGCTTTATTTCTTGAAGTTTGTCAAATGTGTTCGTTGATTTAGACCCAAACTCTTGCGCCAGGTCTTTGATGTTATCACGCTGGCTTTTCAATTTTACGGCCAGAACCTTTTGCTCGTTTTCCAGCGTAGTCAATTTTTGACGCTCATCCTTGCTGGAACTGTCTCCTTCGATGGCCTTATAGGCGGTAATAAAGGCATCTACAATCTGCTTTGCTTCTGCTGGATTTGTGCTTTTCATAGTTACCATTATTAGCTCGGTACGACGGCCCGGGGTGGCCGTGATGACGCTATCGAATATTGCCTGCTTCAATATGCTTGCCGGCTCAGGTTTTGCTTTGGTGTTTGTTAGTGCCTGTTTTAGTTTCGTTACAAGATTGGTTGCTTCATTTTGAAAGAAGGTCAGGTTTTTGTCTGCTAAATCATCTGCTGCTCTTTGCACCACCGGGCCGCTGGTGATCATTTGTGCCTGAGTATTCATAAAGTTGTCATAATTTGATATTTCTCCTTTGTCTGCTTCGCCGGTCAGGATGTTTGATAAAATAGGAGCAACTCTTATTACGCCGGTTACGTTGTATAAAGGCTCGATCAAAAACCATATTGCAGGAATTCCAACTGCGCACATTACAAAGAATACCAGCAGCACAATGTACCAGTGGCGTAGGATGCCGATAATCAAATTGGACGTGGAATGACCGGCAGATTCAGGCGGCATTTCAAAATTAGCAGGCCTTTGTTCAATGACAGGACTTTGATATTTTTCTAAATCGCTCATTTTCTGGTTCTCCTTCACTTCTGTTTGCTAATACTAATCAGTGTTCAGGCCTCATTTTGCGACCATTGTCAAAACGGGAACGGTACCAAACACATTTTTTGCACTTTGTGTCACTCACGGCTTTTGCCGTGCGATTATTATTGCTTCTTCTTTCAAAGGAAGCATAGTAAGTTTTGCTAAAAGCCAAAGCTCAGCAACTATCGCTGCAAGGGCCAATGGCATCATTGCGTATCCGCCAAAATCGTGGAATATTTTCTCCCAATGCTCTCCTTTGAGCACTGTAAAAGCGATTGCTGTGATTGTTAATCGCACTGTGTTACAAAGTAGAGCAATGGGCAGGCTTGATACCAGGATGATAAGCTTTTCCCACCATGCCCGCTTAACGAGCATAACGACCAAGCCGCTAATCACGAAAAAGGCGGTGACCATTCTTAAGCCGTTGCAAGCTTCGGCGACTGCGACTGTTGCCTGGCCGATATGGATGATATTGCCTTCCTGAACGAACTCGTAGCCCATCACCTCCAGACAGAATGCAGCCGATGAAGTGGCCCAGCTTTGTAGAGGCAGCGCCACAGCCGCCTGGACCCGGTTGGGCCAGGGCAGCATCAGGCATAGAAACAGCAATACCGTAGATACCTTTCTGAGAAACTGCCAGCCAAACAAAAGCAGCACCAACGCAGCAATACTTAGAGCAATGGACAAATTCTCTGCCGAGCCATACAAAAAGAACA
>Ga0307436_1001482_pt1 | contig 10354 bp, 9 predicted proteins | sample SalMarWE160440MG_FD_202513 | JGI IMG/M metagenome (GOLD analysis project Ga0307436, IMG submission 202513) | Salt marsh sediment microbial communities from the Plum Island Ecosystem LTER, Massachusetts, United States - WE1604-40 | ecosystem: Environmental > Aquatic > Marine > Intertidal zone >...
ATGGCGGAGCACCGAATTGGTGCCGAGCTGCCACAGCACCAGGTCGGGCTCGGCGGCGACCACCGCAGAATCGAAGCGCTTGAGCATGTCGCCGATTTCCTCGCCGCCGATACCGCGATTGATCACGCTGATCGGATGATCGGGGAAGCGCTGCTTCAGCTCGGCCTCGAGCCGGCTCGGATAATTCGCCGCCTTTGAACTGGCGCCCGCCCCCGCGGTCGAGGACGAGCCGATGGCGACGATGACAATCGGCTCGCGGCTCGCCAATTTGCGCGCTACGTGCGCGAGCGGCTTGGCCAGGCGAACGAGGTTGAGCGGCGCGTCGCAGGCCGGCTCGGCGCGCGTGCCCATCGGCACAGCAAGCGCAATAAGCGAGGCGGCGACGGCGAACGCTCTCGCCGTCCGACGAACACTGATCTGATTTTTCACCTGGACGCCCCCGCCCTGTTTTTCTTGCGCCGCTAGCGGCCGTTTGTCTGTTGCCCTTCCGGCTTGGCCGCCTCGACGATGAGGCCGGACAACAGCCGCCCAATGCAATCATGAACCTGTTTCGCCATGTCAAGCTTATTCGTGGCGGTGGTAAAGTCGAAGGTGCCGAGATCGGCCCACAGCTTCATGATGCTGAAGCGGTCGAACAGCGGCACGCTATGTTGCACTGCAACCCAGAGCATATCCTCGGCATAGGTGCCGAGCGCGATCAGGGATTCCGTGCGCGGACTGTATTGGGCATTGACGAAAATGAGGTCAGCACCCGCGGCCTGGGCCATGCCGATGCCACGCTCGAGCGCGTCGCTGAAGTCCTCCGGGTCGACCGCGAGCATGGCGTCGACCGTTCCGGTCTGCCAGACGACGAGGGCGGGCTTGGCTGCCGCCAAGTCGCCAGGCAGCGTCTTGATCATCTTGGCGGCGGTACGCCGCGCCTTGACGTCGGTTGCGACCTTCACCGCCACGCCGGGCAGAGCCTCGGCCAGCGCCCGCTGCAACCGCGCCGGATAGGCGGCCTTGGCGCCGCCCGGGCCCGGCAAAGTGGACGAACCGGCACCCAACACCAGCACATTGAGCTTTCCGGCCGCGATGGCGGCGGCCGTATGCGGCAGCAGGAATTCCGCCGCGACCAAGTGCTGGGCGACCCTGCATTGCGCCGGATGCTCCGGCCGTGCTTCGGCACCGGCCGACCCGGCAAAGGCCATCAGTGCCAGCGGAATTGCCAGCCGCCGTATCATGCGCCGCCCCCGGCATAGCCCGGCAGGGCGGCCGGCGGCCGCGGCCCCGGCCGCCGCTCCATGCGCTTATACCACGAAACCAACGCGGCGACGGCCACCATGATGGCGATGCCGCTGGCGCTGACCGCGACATGCATCAGCAGGCGGTTGGAAACCTCGGTGAACACGAAATGTCCGGCGAAGGACAGGAACACGCCGAGGCAGAAGGTCTCCAGCGAATGCTGTCCGCACACGATCGCCGGCCAGAAAACCGCCGATTTGAGCCCCGGCCAGGCGCGCGGCACGAACCATACCGTGATCACCGCCAGCGAGAAGAAATGCAGGATGCGCAGTACGTCGAGATTGGTCTTGGAGATCGGGTAGATCACGTCGCCGACGAATTTCGGCACATAGACGGCAAGCCGCGGGAAATACCAGGTCATAGTGATGGCGAAGGCGAAAATGAGATAGGCCAGCGCCAGCCCGATTACGATGCGCGAATTGAGCCAGCGCGCCAGCCGCTGGGCGCCGCCGAGCGCGCACCAGGCGCCGAACACGAACAGCAATTGCCAGGCGAAGGGATTGAACACCCAGACGCCCTTGGGATAGGCCGCGATGTTCCAGCCGAAATACCAGGTCAGCGCGTAGAGCACGGCGGAGGCCGTGAGCGCCGTCGAGGGCGCGCGCAACAACAGCCACAGCATAGGTGGGAAACCGCCGAGCAACAAGATATAGAGCGGCAACACGTCCATGTTCACCGGTTTGAACTTCAACAGCAGCGCCTGGACGATGGTGACGTCCGGGTTCTGCAGGAAATGAAGCACGCCCATTTCCTCGGTATAGAGCGGGTTGTCGAAGGAATGCACCACATAGGCAATCTCGGCGAGATAGATCGCGAACAGGAACACGTGCGCCACATAGATTTGCCAGGCGCGCCGCAAGATGCGTGCGGCGGCGACGATGAAGCCGTGCTCGCGCATGGCGCGGCCATAGACGAAGGCGGCGGTGTAACCGGAGATGAAGACGAAGATTTCGGTGGCGTCGGAGAAGCCGTAATTGCGGATGGTGATCCAGCTCACCGCATTGGACGGGATGTGGTCGAGGAAGATGAGCCACAGCGCCAACCCGCGGAACAGGTCGAGCCGCAGGTCGCGTTCGGTCGAAACCGGAGGCATCGGCGGCATGGGGCGGGCGGTTCGGTAGGCGGCTTTTCTTCGCCAGGGGGTTTCGGCCATAATCGCCCACTAAGGCGGCGGCGTGGCAAGCGCCAAACACAGCATTTCATAGGGCATTTCGATGTACCGCGCCGTTACCCGCAAGGTGGAAGTAACGGTGACGCCGCGCTTCGTGCAGGAGCGCTCGTCGCCGGCGAACGGTTATTACTTCTGGGCCTATACCATCGACATCACCAATCTCGGAGCGGAGATGGTGCAGCTCAAGACCCGGCATTGGCGCATCACCGATGCGCTCGGCCGCTTGCAGGAGGTCAAGGGTCCGGGCGTGGTCGGCGAGGAGCCGATCCTCAAACCCGGCGAATCCTTCCAATATACCAGCGGCGTGCCGCTGCCGACGCCATCGGGCTTCATGGTCGGCAGCTACGGCATGGTGACGACGGCGGGCGAGCATTTCGATATCGAGATACCGGCGTTTTCGCTGGACTCGTCCTATGCGGAGCGGACGATCAACTAAACGGTCGCCACCGCCCGATCCTGCGCGAGATTATGCATTGCCTCTTTGCAGGGCGTCAGCCCGCCTTGGCGCCGACCTCTTCCGGCGCAAACATGTAGTTGGCGCTGCAGAACTCGCAGGTGACCGAAATCTTGCCGTCCTCGACCATGTGGTCGCGGTCGTCCGGCGGGAAGCTCTTGAGCATGGCCTCGACCGTCTCGCGCGAGCAGGAGCATTCCGCCCGCAACGGACTGCCGCGGAACACGCGCACCCCAGGCTCGTGGAACAGCCGGTAGACCAGCCGCTCGCTGGACAGCGCCGGGTCGATCAGTTCGAGATCCTCGACGGTGGAGACCAGCGCGCGGCCTTCCACCCAGGCCTCGTCCTCGGGCACGACATGCGGTTCCATGCCTTCCGGCGCGTCACCCGGATGCAGGTCGGCAACCCGCGCGCGTTCCGGCGATTTGGGCAGGAATTGCAGCATGATGCCGCCGGCGCGCCAGCGATGGATGGCACCGCGTTCCCCGGCGCGCAGTTCCTCGGCGACTGCCAGCCGCACCTGGGTGGGGATCTGCTCGGAGCGGTGGAAATATTCGTGCGCCGCGTCCTCCAGTGAGCCGCCCTCGAGCGCGACCAGGCCCTGATAGCGGCTCATGTCGGGCCCCTGGTCGATGGTCATGGCGAGATGGCCCTTGCCGAGCAGGTGGCCTGCGTCGCTTTTGCCGGCGGCGATGGTCTCGGCCACCCGCGCCGCATCGAAGCGCGCGCAGGCGCGCACCTTGCCGGGCGTGGTGAAGTCCACGACCAGCATGCGCACCGGCCCGTCGCCCTGCGTCTGCAGGATGAACCGGCCGTCAATCTTCAAAGCCGAGCCGAGCATGATGGTGAGCACCACCGCCTCGCCCAGGAGCTTGGCGACCGGCGGCGGATAGGCGTGGCCGGTCAGGATCTGGTCGACCGCCGGCCCGAGCCGCACCACGCGGCCGCGCAGGTCGAGCTTGGCCACTTCAAACGGCGTGACGATGTCGTCGGTCGGCGTCGCCGAGGGCGCGCGCGTGGGGATGGCAATGTCGGATTGGGGAAAGGCGTGATCGGTCATGAGCCTTATGTAACGTTCGAGCTGTTGAATGCGAGCCCCACAAAACCGTCATTCGGGAGCGCCGCGAAACGGCGAGCCCGGAATCCATACTCCGCTGCAGGGGTTGTGGATTCCGAGTTCGCGGCCTTCGGCCGCACCCCGGAATGACGGCGAAAATTACGCCTCGGCGTGCAGGCACCAGGCGAGCAGGCCTTTCTGGGCGTGCAGGCGGTTCTCGGCCTCGTCGAATACCACCGACTGCGGACCGTCGATCACCTCGTCGGTGACCTCATCGCCGCGATGCGCCGGCAGGCAGTGCATGAACACGGCGTCGGGCTTGGCCTTGCCCATCAAGCGCGCATTGACCTGGTAGCGCTTGAGCACGTTGTGGCGATGCTTGCCGTCGCGGTCGCCCATCGACACCCAGGTATCGGTGACCACGCAGTCGGCATCCTTGACCGCGGCTTCCGGGTCGTCGCCGAGGACGATGGCCGCGCCCGAGGTCGTCATCCAGTCCATCAGCCATTTCTTGGGCTTGAGCTCGGACGGCGTCGCCACCCGCAGATTGAAGTCGAAGCGTTCGGCCGCATGCATCCAGGAGGCGAGCACATTGTTGGCGTCGCCCGACCAGGCCACGGTGCGGCCGCGGATCGGGCCCTTCTTCTCCTCGAAGGTCATGACGTCGGCCAGCACCTGGCAGGGATGCGAGCGCCGGGTAAGGCCGTTGATCACCGGCACTGTCGCGTAGCGGGCAAGCTCGGCCACCGCCTCGTGGTCGAGGATGCGGATCATGATGGCGTCGACAAAGCGCGAGAGCACGCGCGCGGTATCGGCCAGCGTCTCGCCGCGCCCGAGCTGCATCTCCTGCGCGGTGAGCATGATCGCCTCGCCGCCGAGCTGGCGCATGGCGACGTCGAAGGAAACGCGCGTGCGCGTCGAGGGCTTGTCGAAGATCATGGCCAGCGTCTTGCCGGCGAGCGGCGCCTTGGTGATGCCGCGCGCGCGATCCGCCTTCATCTCGCGGCTCGCATTGATCATGCCGGCCAGCGTCGGCTTGGGGATGTCGATGAGATCGAGGAAGTGCCGCACGCCATTGCCGGTCATGACGCCGCCTCCTTCGCCCGTCCGTGCATCGGCGCCAGCCGCGCGCAGGCGCGGTCGATGCGCGCCACCGCCTCGCCGATCTCCGCTTCGCTGATAATCAGCGGCGGCAGCAGCCGCACCACATTGTCGCCGGCGGCGACGGTGATCATCTTCTCGGCGCGCAATTCGTCGACCATGGCGGACGACGGCGGCTGCATGCGCAGGCCGATGAGCAGGCCCTCGCCGCGCACCTCGGCAATGATGGAAGCGTGCCGGTCCTTGATCTCGGCCAGGCGCTGCTTGAGCAGCAGCGACATCTCGCGCACATGGCCGATGAAGCCGGGCGTCAGCACCTCGTCGAGCACGGCATTTGCGACAGACATTGCCAGCGAATTGCCGCCGAAGGTCGAGCCATGCGTGCCGGCGGTCATGCCCTTGCCGGCTTCCGCGGTGGAAAGACACGCCCCGATCGGGAAGCCGCCGCCCAGCGCCTTGGCCAGCGCCATGATGTCCGGTTCAACCCCGCTGCGCTGATAGGCGAACAATTCGCCGGTGCGGGCGATGCCGGTCTGCACCTCGTCGAAGACGAGCAGCAAGCCGTGCCGGTCGCACAGTTCGCGCAAAGCTCGCAGGAAATTAGGCGGCGGCACGCGCACGCCGCCCTCGCCCTGGATCGGCTCGATCAGGATGGCGCCGGTCGAAGGACCGATCGCCTTCTTCACCGCTTCCAGGTCGCCGAACGGCACCTGGTCGAAGCCGTCGACCGGCGGGCCGAAGCCGTCGAGATATTTCTGGTTGCCGGTGGCGGCGATGGTGGCGAGCGTGCGGCCGTGGAAGGCACCCTCGAAGGTGATCATGCGATAGCGCTCGGGCTGCCCGCTCACCGACTGGTATTTGCGCGCCATCTTGATGCAGCATTCCAGCGCCTCGGCGCCGGAATTCTGGAAGAACACGGTGTCGGCGAAGCTTGCCGCGCACAGCCGCTCGGCGAGCCGCTCGCTTTGCGGGATGCGATACAGGTTGGAGACGTGCCAAACCTTGTGCGCTTGCTCGGTCAGCGCCGCGACCAGCGCGGGATGGGCATGTCCAAGCGCATTAACGGCAACGCCAGAGGTGAAATCGAGATAGCGCTCGCCCGCGGCCGTATAGAGCCAAACGCCCTCGCCCCGCTCGAAAGCGAGGTCGACGCGCGCATAAGTCGGCAAGAGATGCGAGCTCACGGCCGGTTTCTTCCACGACGATCTCGGTTACGCATGTTTTCCGAAAACCGCTACGGACCCCGATCGGGGACAGGCTTTCGGGAGACATGCTTTTTCCTGCGCGTGGTCTTTTCCGAAAACCGGTACCCATTTTTCGGGACCACGCGCGGGTCGAAATGAAATGTGCCGCCCCGCCGGGCGGCACTTTTGGCATTCTATTGCCGCACCCCGCGCTGTCAACTCGACCGTCCGCCCGCCGCCGCGCCTGACTCAAATTTGCCGCAAGGCGCGATTCTAAAGGGGAAAACTGTTGGCAGATGGACTTTCGGGGCTTGCAGAGCTTGCATACGAACCACCCGATATTGTAGCTTTTTGATCAGCACGTACGATATCTCGTGCGGCTGATCGATTTCTGTTCATTCCTGAAGCGTAAGCGTCAGGCGCCTTTGCACGGGTGCCCGATGACGTGGGTGGATTCCACCCAAGGCCTTGAGCGGCGAGGAGAACCCCGATGAGCTGGACCGACGAGAGGGTCGAACTCCTGAAGAAATTGTGGGCCGACGGCCTGTCGGCCAGCCAGATCGCCGGCGAACTCGGCGGCATCACCCGCAATGCGGTGATCGGCAAGGTGCACCGGCTGGGCCTGTCGGGGCGCGCCAAGAGCCCTTCCTCGGGCACCCCGCGCCCGCGCAAGGCGCGCTCGGGCGGCCATATGCTGCGGGTGTCGCGGCCGAGCATCCGCGGCAATACCGCTCTCGCCTACGACTACGACATGGAGCCCGAGCCGGAATTGCTGGAAATTCCGCTCGAGCAGCGCAAGACCTTGTTGCAGCTTAACGACAAGACCTGTCGCTGGCCGATCGGCGACCCGGGCAATCCGGAATTTTATTTCTGCGGCGGCGAAACCGTGAACGAGCTGCCCTATTGCGCCTATCACTCGCGCGTCGCCTACCAGCCGGCCGCCGACCGCCGGCGCGACAGGCGGCTGTTCCGCGGATAAGGCCGCAATCTCCCATCCTCCCCCGCTTGCGGGCGAGGGAAAAGCAGACATACGAAATCGCCCGTATTCTTTTCCGGCCCCGGGTAGGCCGTATTCCCATCTCTCCGCAACGCTCCCCGAAAGTGCCGAGGGCGCGCGGGACGCCTTGGGAATGGCGGACTTGCGGCTGATTCATATTTTGTTCTTCCGCCGCCGCACGGCATGCCTTATTGATTTTGCGCCATGCCGCAATTCACACCGCAGCAGGATACGGCCCTTGAGGCAGTCGCCGGCTGGCTCAAGGCCGGGCCGGGCCGCAACAGCACGCCGCAGGTGTTCCGCCTGTTCGGCTATGCCGGTACCGGCAAGACCACGCTGGCGCGCACCATCGCCGAGCATGTCGACGGCGAGGTGAAGTTCGCCGCCTTCACCGGCAAGGCGGCCTCGGTGATGCGCGGCAAGGGCTGCCGCGCCGCCTCCACCATCCACGGCCTGATCTACCGCGCGCGCGAGAGCGGCGAGGAGGTGCCGAGCTTCGACCTGTGGGACGAGGCGCCGGCCTCCAAGGCCGACCTCATCGTCATCGACGAATGCTCCATGGTGGACGCCGAGCTCGGCCGCGACCTGTTGTCGTTCGGCGTGCCCGTGCTGGTGCTGGGCGACCCGGCGCAACTGCCGCCGATCCAGGGCGGCGGCTTCTTCACCGAGGTGGAGCCCGACGCCATGCTCACCGAGGTGCACCGGCAGGCGCAGGACGATCCGATCGTGCGGCTGTCGATGGACATCCGCGCCGGCGAAACTCTCGAGCCGGGCCGCTATGGCGATACCGAAGTGGTGCGCAAAAGCGATCTCGATCCGCAAGCCGTGCTCGACGCCGATCAGGTGCTGGTCGGCCGCAACGCCACGCGGCGCGCTTTCAATGCGCGCATGCGCGAGCGCCGCGGCTTCGAGGACCCGATGCCTGCCTCCGGCGACAAGCTCGTATGCCTGCGCAACAACCGCAAGAAGGGCCTGTTCAACGGCTCTTTATGGACGGTGAAGGAGCGCGGCGGTCGCAAGAGCGGCATCATGACGATGCGCTTGTTGCCGGACGACGAAACCGGCACGCGCGGGGTGAAGGTCTCGGTGCGGCCGGAATGTTTTGCCGGCGGCATCGAGCAGGTCGCCTGGGAACGGCGCAAGCCTTACGACGAGTTCGACTACGGCTATGTGCTCACCGTGCACAAGGCGCAAGGCTCGCAATGGGACGACGTGGTGCTGTTCGACGAGAGCTTCGCCTTTCCCGACAGCCGCGAGCGCTGGCTCTATACCGGCGTCACCCGGGCGGCGAAGCGGCTGACCGTGGTGGTATAGCCGCAAATCCGCTCATTCCCGCGCAAGCGGCAATCCAGATAAGTATGCACCGGACCCCCCGCGTTGCGCGGGGGTGAGCGGAAGAAAGATTTATCCCGCCGCCACTCGCCTGCGATGCGCAAACGGCAGCGCCACCAACGCAACAGCCGTGAACAGAGCGCCGGCGAGAAAAGTGCCGTCGGGGCCGACCCATTCCCACAAGCCGCCGGCGATCACGCTCGCCACCATTTGCGCCAGCCCGCTCACCAGGTTGAACACACCGAAGCCGGTGCCGCGCAGGCGCGCCGGCGCAGTGTCGGCGACCAGTGCCGACAGCAGGCCCTGCGTCAGCCCCATGTGCAGGCCCCAGAGCGCGACGCCGAGCATGACGAGCGCCGCACCGCCGCCGAAGGCGAGCACCAGATCGGCCACGATCAGCAGCGCGAAACCGGCGATGAGCAGCCGATAGCGGCCGACGCGGTCCGATAGCGCGCCGGCCGGCCAGGCCGACAGCGCATAGACGATATTCATCACCACCATCACCGTCGGCACCAGCGTCAGCGGCACGCCGACCGACTTCGCGCGCAGCAGCAGGAAGGCTTCGCTGAAGCGCGCCAGCGTGAACACGGCGGCGATGCCGACCACCAGCCAATAGCCGGTGTCGAGATTCTTGAGCTCGGCGCGCGACAGCGGCGCGCGCACGCGCTGCGCGTCCGGCGCGCGCTTCGGCTCGCGCACGAACAGCATGATGGTCGCGACCGCCAGCACAGCCGGGATGACCGCGATCCAGAACACGGTGGTGAAATGGTCGGCGAGCAGCGCCATGAAGGCGATCGCCAGCACCGGCCCGAGCACCGCGCCGATGGTGTCGAGCGACTGGCGCAGGCCGTAGGCGGTACCGCGCAAATCGGCCGGCGTGAGGTCGGCGATCAGCGCGTCGCGCGGCGCGCCGCGGATGCCCTTGCCGACGCGGTCGATGAAGCGCGCGGCGGCGATCCAGCCGACATCGGGGGCGAGCGGAAAGATCGGCTTCGACAGGGCGGCCAGGCCGTAGCCGAGCGCGGCCAGCCATTTGCGCTCGTGCAGAAAGTCGCTGAGCGCGCCGGAGAACACCTTGGTGACGGCGGCGGTGGCTTCGGCGACGCCTTCGATCACGCCAACGGTGAGCGTGGAGGCGCCGAGCACGCCGACGAGATAAAGCGGCAGCAGCGCATGGATCAGCTCGGAGGAGGAATCCATGAACAGCGACACCAGCCCGAGCGCCCAGACGCTGCCGGGTATCTCGCGCCAGCGAAGGAGGGAGGGGGATTTGTCTGCCATGGGGCTCTCAACGCGCGGGACGCGGTGTGGTTCGCCAGCAGCGCACTGTAGTTCGGCAGCCATCACCCGTGAAAGCGGGTGATCCAGTCATCACTGCATTTTTCGTGTGTACTGCTTTCGCGGGGGATGACAGCCTTAGTGTCACGCCGCCGCTTTATGCTTTCCCGGTGCGAAACGGCTGTAGAAGGTCTCGTTCTTCTCGGCGAGGTCGATGAGCAGCTTGTTGGGCGCAAAGCGCGGGCCGTATTTCTTCGCCAGCACGCGGCAGAGCGCGACGAACTTGCGCGTCCCTAGCCCATCGATCCACGACAGCGTGCCGCCGGAAAACGGCGCGAAGCCGAAGCCGAGGATGGAGCCGACATCGGCCTCGCGCACGTCGGTCAGCACGTGCTCCTCGAAGCAGCGCGCGGTCTCCAGCGCCTGAATGCCGAGCAGGCGCAGCTTCAATTCGTCGATGTCGATCGAATCGGGATCGAGCTTTTTCGGCTGCAAT
>Ga0307436_1001484_pt1 | contig 10353 bp, 8 predicted proteins | sample SalMarWE160440MG_FD_202513 | JGI IMG/M metagenome (GOLD analysis project Ga0307436, IMG submission 202513) | Salt marsh sediment microbial communities from the Plum Island Ecosystem LTER, Massachusetts, United States - WE1604-40 | ecosystem: Environmental > Aquatic > Marine > Intertidal zone >...
GTGGGGGAGGGAGCAAAGCGGGTGACGACCGTCATTCCATCATGTCTGATCGGGATAGGCGGGGGCTGTTCCCGCGAGGCGCGCCTATTTAGCACGGCGCAAAAGCTCCCGGCAAAGGCGCCATGACCGGCGAGGCCGTGCCGTCGCTGGCATCGCCCGCGCCCTTCGGCGCGCTCTCCCGTTTCCGGGCGTGGTTCCGGGACAATGCCAACGAAGAGCGCGATCGTTGGCCGCTCTTCGCACCGGTGGCGATGGGCTGCGGCGTCGGCCTTTATTTCGCCTTGCCGGTCGAGCCGGATCTGTGGCCGGCGGTGGTCATTGCCGGCGCGGGTCTGGCGCTCGCCCTCTCGGGTCTGCAGCGGATTCGCATGGGCGCATCGCGCTGGACGGGGGGCGCGGTCGTCCTCGGGCTCATGGCGGCGCTTCTCGGTGTCGGCCTTGGGACGGCCAAGATCCGGACTCTGATCGTCGCGGCACCCGTGTTGGAGCGCCGTACGCCGCCGGTCATGGTCGGCGGTCAAATTGCCTCGGTCGAAGACCTGCCCGATGGACAACGGCTGATCCTGCAGAATGCGACGATCCCGGATGTCTCGGCGGACGCAACGCCCGTGCATGTCCGCGTCAGCTTGCGCAGCCGGGAGCAAAATCTTCGTCCCGGCCAGTGGGTGAGGTTCCGCGCCATCCTCGGCCCGCCGCCGGCTCCGGCCATGCCCGGCGCCTACGATTTTGCGCGCGCGGCTTATTTCAAGAGCATCGGCGCCGTCGGGTTCGCGCTAGGCCATGCCACGGTCGTGGCGCCGCCGTCCGGCGAACCGCCGTCTTTTTGGAACAGGGCCAGGCTCTGGAAGGACGATCTCCGTCATTCCATCGCGGCCCGGGTGAGCAAAGGGATCGGCGGCGAGGAAGGGCCGGTCGCCGCCGCGCTCATGACCGGCCAGCAAGGCGCCATCTCAAAGGATGTGGTCGCGGCGATGCGCAATTCGGGATTGGCGCATCTCCTGGCCGTTTCGGGTTTTCACTTCGTCATGATATGCGGCATCGTCTTTTGGGCGGTGCGGGCGGCGCTCGCCCTTATCCCGCCGCTCGCGTTGCGCTTCCCGATCAAGAAATGGGCGGCGGTCGCCGGACTCCTCAGCGCCCTGGCGTATTTCCAGATCACCGGCGATTCGATTGCCACCCAGCGCGCCTTCATCATGATTTCGCTGGTCTTCATCGCCGTGCTGGCCGAACGCACGGCGATCTCCATGCGCACGCTCGCCTGGGCCGCCGCCATCGTTCTTCTCGTCAATCCGGAAAGCATGCTGGGCGCCAGCTTCCAACTTTCCTTTGCGGCGGTGACGGCGTTGATTGCGGTCTATGAAGGCTGGGGCACTTCGGCGCTCGAGTCGCTGCGGGCGCATGACGGCGACCTGACCCCAATCGCCCACAACATGCGGAAGGCGGCCGTCTATGTGGGCGGCGTCGCGCTGACGACCGTGATCGCCACCGCCGCGACGGCGCCCTTGCTCGCCTATAATTTTAACCGCATCGCCGCCTACGGCCTGGTCGGCAACCTCTTCGGGGTGCCATTGACCGCGATCTGGACCATGCCGTGCTCGGTCCTGGCGTTCGCCCTCATGCCCTTCGGCCTGGAGCAGATCGCCCTGGTTCCCATGGGCTGGGGCGTCACCGCCCTGATCTGGATCGCCAAGACGACGAGCAGCCTGCCGGGCGCGGCGGTGACGCTGAAAGCGATGCCGGTCGCGGCGGTTCTCGTCACCGTGGCGGGCGGGCTTTGGCTGTGTCTGTGGCGGCAGCGATGGCGTCTTGCCGGCATCCCCGTGATCGTGGTCGGGCTCGGGCTGGCCTTCACCATGCGGCCCCCGGACATCCTGGCGGATGAAAATGGCAAGCTCATCGGCGCGCGCGCCGCCGACGGCACTCTCATGTTGTCGTCGCTTCGCGCCGGGACGTTCGCCGCGGAAACCTGGCTGCGCCGCAGCGGTATGACAGAGGCCGAGCCATGGCCGAAATCGGGCGCCAGCCGCGACGGGCGGCTGACGTGCGACGCGCTGGGGTGCCTCTACCGCGCCCGCGGCAAAACGGCTGCCCTGGTGCGCAACGAAGCCGCACTCCTCGACGACTGCGCCACGGCGGATGTGGTGGTGAGCCTGGTGCCCGTGCGGCGCGGCTGCCGGAGCCCGGAGGCGGTTATCGACCGTTTCGATCTATGGCGGAATGGGAGTTACGCGGTTTGGCTGGATCCGGCTCGGGTCCGCATCGAAAGCGTCCGGGAATGGCAGGGCAGGCGGCCCTGGGTCGTCGAGCGTTTCAGCAATCGCGGGTCGGGCAAGACGAAGTAGCGATCGGTCGGAAATCCCTTGACCCACGGCCGCTATAGGAATATAATCCGACGCTGATCTTTGTCACGGTGAAGACTGCGGGGGATTGGATCGCGCATTTGCGCCGCATCCGGCGGCAACGCGCGGCAACGCGCGGCAGACGAACCGCAAACGGTGGCATCACCCCGGCGCCGAAATCGCGGTTTTCGGGCTTTGGCGCGGGAAAATGATGACAAATGCGAACATTTCCTTGGAAAACCCGGCGGCCGGATTCTCTCGGGCCGGATCGAAGCGGGTGGGCCCTGGCCGCCCGCGACGGCGGGCGGAAGGGGGGTCTAGTACTTGCGCATCAAACCGACGAGACGGCCCTGCACCTGCACCCGGTCGGGACCGAAGATGCGCGTCTCGTAGGCCGGATTGGCCGGCTCCAGCGCAATCGAGTCGCCCTTGCGGCGCAGCCGTTTCAGCGTGACCTCGTTGTCGTCGATGAGGGCGACGACGATGGCGCCGTTATCGGCGGTGTCGCAGCGCTGGATGACAATGGTATCGCCGTCGTAAATGCCGGCATCGACCATCGAGTCCCCGTCCACCTCGAGGGCGTAATGCTCGCCTTTGCTGAGCGCGGAGGCGGGGACATCCACGGTCGTCGAGGAGTCGCGCAAAGCCTCGATCGGCGTGCCCGCCGCGATGCGGCCCAAAAGCGGCAGCTCGACCGCGGCGCATTCGGCGGCCGGCTCCGCACCCGGCAGGGCGCCGCGGAAATTCCCTTGAATGACATTGGGCGAAAATTTGGCGGCGGCCGCCGTAGCCGGTTGCGCGGCGCTGGCAATCGCCGTTCCCTCGGGCAGCCGCAGGACCTCGAGCGCCCGCGCCCGATGGGCCAGCCGCTTGATGAAGCCCCGTTCCTCCAGCCCGGTAATGAGCCGGTGGATGCCGGACTTGGATTTGAGGCCCAGCGCTTCCTTCATCTCGTCGAAGGATGGCGACACTCCGGTCTCGGTGAGCCGCCCGTTGATGAACATCAGGAGGTCGTGCTGCTTGCGCGTGAGCATCTTTGGGATCCCAAAAGCCGAATTACAACATATGGAACAAAACCTAAACGCTTGCCCATGTTCTAGTTTGGTTCTGAACCCGCGTCAAGCCCAAAACCGGAAGCGGCAAGAGCCCTTGCCGTCCTTTTTTCGGGCTCAGGTGAAAGCTTAGGGCAGGGCCTCAGGCCGCTGCGGACGACAGCAGAATGATCGGCACCATGCCGCCAGCCGCAATCGGCGGCGCATGGGGCGGCCGCACCACCAGGCATTCCGCCCCTGCCAGATACGCCAGCATGGAGCTGTCCTGGCGCTCGAAGGGCTCGGCGATGGCGGCCCCCGCGCCGTCGAAGCTGAGTTTGGCGCGCAGGTAGTCCTGGCGATGGTCGTTGGCGCCGAGACCGCGCGCCAAGCGGGCGACGCGCACTGTCCCGGGCTCCGCGCCCGCCCCCAGCATGATGCGGATGGCGGGACGCATATAGACGATCGCGCAGACGATGGCCGAGACGGGGTTGCCCGGAAATCCCAGCATGGGCAGTTGGCCGATGCGGCCGAACAAGAGCGGCTTTCCGGGGCGCATCGCGACCTGCCAGAAATTGGCGCTGAAGCCGATCTCGGCGAAGGCGTCCTGGACGAGATCGTAATCCCCCACGGACACCCCGCCGGTGGTCACCAGCATGTCCGCGCCCATCGCCCGCTCGGCGGCGCTTTTGAGCGCCGGGATCGAGTCGCCGGCGATGCCAAGGTCCAGGGGCTCAGCGCCCTGGGCGGCGATGAAGGCGGAGAGCGCCGGGCCGTTCGAGCTGACGATCTGATTCGGGCCCGGCTTCTGGCCCGGCGGCACCAGCTCGTCGCCCGTCGCCAGCACCGCGATCCTGGGCTTGCGGGAAACGGTCACCTCGCTCGCGCCCATGGCGGCGGCGAGCCCGATATCCCGCGGCGTCAGCTGGCGGCCCTTGCTGAGGCCGGTTTCGCCCGCCTTGAAATCGAGGCCCTCCGGCCGGATGAACTTTCCGGGAATCGGCACCTCCAGAATCTCGACCCGGCCGTTCTCGGTTTTGGCGCGCTCCTGGATGACGATGGCGTCGGCGCCTTCGGGGAGGGGGCCGCCGGTGAAGATCCGCACCGCCTCTCCCGGCTTGAGCGTGCCGGCGTAAGCCCGCCCGGCCGGCGCCTCGCCGACGACGTTCAAGCTGGCCGGGACTTTGGCAGTGTCGGCGGCGCGGACCGCATAGCCGTCCATGGACGAGACCGCGGCCGGCGGCTGGCTCAGCGCCGCCTTGACGTCTTCCGCCAGCACCCGGCCGCAGGCCGCCGATAAGGGCACGCGCTCGCTCCCAAGGGGCCGGAACGCCGCCGTGACCCGGGCAAGGGCTTCTTCGACCGATATCATCACTCGGCCTCGAAAGTCCCTGATTTGCCGCCCGATTTATGAGTGAGCCGGATGTCGGAAATGGTCATGCCGCGGTCCACCGCCTTGCACATGTCATAGACCGTCAAGGCCGCGACCGAGACGGCGGTCAGCGCCTCCATCTCGACGCCGGTTTTCGCCTGGACCTTGCAGGTCGCCGCGATATCCACCGCGCTGCGGGCGGGGTCGCAGGCGAGCGTCACTTCGATCGAAGCCAGCGGCAGCGGATGGCACAGTGGAATGAGCTCGGCGGTCCTTTTCGCGGCCTGGATTCCCGCCAGCCGCGCCACCCCCAACACGTCGCCCTTTTTCGCCATCCCGTCCATGATCATGCGCAAAGTCTCGGGGGCCATGCGGACCGTGCCCTTGGCGACGGCGGTGCGGGCGGTCACTTCCTTGCCGGAAACGTCCACCATGGCGGCGTTTTCCTCGGCGTCGAAATGGGTGAGCTTGGCCATTTAGGCGCGCGCCTTCGCGTCTGTGCCGTCCAGCAGGCTGCGGGTGGCCGCCGTCACGTCGGCCACGCGCATAAGAGACTCGCCGATCAGGAACGCATCCGCCCCGGCGTCGGCGAGGCGGACCAAGTCTTCATGGGTCTTGATGCCGCTCTCGCTGACCAGAATGCGGTCGTCCGGAATTTCGCGGGCGAGCCGTTCCGTGGTCTTAAGATCGGTTTTCAAGGTTTTGAGATTGCGGTTGTTTATGCCGATCAAGCGGGAGCGCAGCCGGAGCGCTCTGGCGAGCTCGCCGCCGTCGTGGACCTCGATCAAGACGTCCATGCCGTTGTCCAGCGCCAGGGTTTCCAGGTCCTTGGCTGTGTCGTCGTCGAGCGCCGCCATGATGAGCAGCACGCAATCCGCTCCCAGCACCCGGGACTCGAGGATTTGATAGGGGTCGAGCATGAAATCCTTGCGCAGCACCGGCAAGCCGCAGGCCTTGCGCGCGGCCTTCAGGTCCGCGTCCTTGCCTTGGAAATGCGGCTCGTCGGTCAAAACCGACAAACAAGCGGCGCCGCCTTTCTCATAGGCGCGGGCGAGCGAGCCGGGATCGAAATCGGCCCGGATTTCGCCGCCGCTGGGCGAGGCCCGCTTCATCTCGCAGATCAAGGCGAACCGTCCGCTTTCGGCCACCCTCTCAAGACGGTCGGCGAAGGCCCTGGGCTGCGGGGTTTTTTCGGCTTCACTGATGAGCGCGGCGAAGGGCTTTTCCGCTTGCCGCGCCTCGATATGAAGGCGCTTGTCGGCGCAGATACGCTCCAGTGCGTTCACGCCCGCTCCTCGCCGCCGGCCCGCACCGGTTTGTGGCCGACCGCCACCAGCCGCTCCAGGGTCGCCAAGGCCGCGCCCGAATCCACCGCCTCGGCGGCCCGCGCTACGCCTGCCGCCAAATCTTGGGCGGCGCCGGCGACGATGAGAGCGGCCGCCGTATTCAGCAGCACGATGTCGCGGAAGGGTCCGGGCTGCCCGTGCAACACGGCCCGGAGCGCCCGGGCGTTGGCGATGGCATCGCCGCCTTTGAGGTCCTCGATCTTGGCGCGGCCGAGACCGGCTTCTTCCGGCGTCACGTCGAAGCAGCGGATCGCCCCGTTCTTCAGCTCCGCCACAAATGTGGCGCCGGTGGTGGTGAGCTCATCCAAGCCGTCGCTGCCGTGCACGACCCAGGCCGCCTCCGCCCCCAGCCGCTTCAGCACTTCGGCGAGCGGCTGCACCCAGTCGCGGGAATAGACGCCCACCAGCTGGCGCCTTGTGCGCGCCGGGTTCGACAGCGGTCCCAACAAGTTGAAGATCGTGCGCGTGCCCAAGTCGCGGCGGGCGTTCATGACATGGCGCATGGCGCTGTGATGGCGCGGCGCCATCAGAAAGCCGATGTTGTTGTTCCAAAGCGATTCCTCGACCAGCCGGAAATCGGCATCGAGATCGACGCCCAGCGCCGCCAGCACGTCCGCCGAGCCCGACTGCGAGGTGAGCGCGCGGTTGCCGTGTTTCGCCACCGGCACGCCGCAGGCGGCGGTGACGATGGCGGCGGCGGTGGAGATATTGAGGGTGCCGAGATTGTCGCCGCCGGTGCCGCAGGTATCGATGGCGTTTTCCGGTGCATCCACGCCCTCGGCGTTGGCGCGCATGACGCGGGCCGCGCCGGTGATCTCGTCCACGGTTTCGCCGCGTACGCGCAGGCCCATCAGGAACGCGCCGACCTGCGCCTCACTGGCGCCGCCGGACATGATGATGGCAAAGGCCTGTTCGGAGTCCTGTTCGCTCAGGCTCTGGCCGGCTGCGAGCGCGGCGAGAAAAGGCTTGAGCTTGCTCATGTTCCCTTGGTTATCAGGCGACGGCGGGCACCCGCGCTCCGGCGAGCTCGAGGAAATTGCGCAGCATGTCGTGGCCATGCTCGGTGGCGATCGATTCGGGGTGGAATTGAACGCCGTGCACGGGGAGCGTCCGGTGCGCCAGCCCCATCACCAGCCCGTCGTCGGTTTCCGCGGTGATCTCGAGGCAATCGGGCAGACTGTCGCGCTCGACGATGAGGGAGTGGTAGCGCGTGCCCGGGAAGGGGCTGGGGATACCGCGCAGCACGCCCGTTCCCTTGTGGTGGATCTGGCTCACCTTGCCGTGCATGGGCACCGGTCCGCGGATGACCTTGCCGCCGAAGGCTTGGCCGATCGCCTGATGGCCGAGACAGACTCCGAGAATGGGAATGCGCGGGGCCGCGCGCTCGATCAATTCCAGGCAAATGCCGGACCGGTCCGGATCGCAGGGGCCCGGCGAAATGACGATGCCCTGCGGCTTCATGCCGAGCGCCGCGTCCACCGTGATCGCATCGTTGCGATGGACGGCGACATCCGCCCCCAACTCGCCCAGGTAATGGACAAGGTTGTAGGTGAAGCTGTCGTAGTTATCGATCAGCAGGAACATGTATCACCCGAAAACGCCGGAATTCCGCCCCAGATATAACAGGAAGGCCGGAACGAAGGAAGCACGCACAAGCCTCCAAGGCCGCAAAAACCCTCGTTCTTTTGGGGCATCCCGGACCGCCTGGGCCCGGCGCCGGGGTCCGTGTCACGGCCGCCCCGGACGCCTCAGCGGGCCGCCTTGCGCGCCGGAGGCGTCGCCCCGTTCACCGCAAACCGTCCGGCTTCCTGGGCCGCCCGCATCAGCGCCCGGGCCTTGTTGACCGTCTCCTGATATTCCGCCTCCGGGTCGCTGTCGGCGACCACCCCGCCCCCTGCCTGGACATACATGACGCCGTCCTTCACCACGGCGGTGCGGAGCGCGATGCAGGTATCCAAATCCCCCTGGCAGGAGAAATAGCCGACTGCGCCGGCGTAAATATTGCGCCGCGTCTTCTCCAGCTCGTCGATGATCTCCATCGCCCGCACTTTGGGCGCGCCGGACACGGTGCCGGCGGGAAAGCCCGCCACCAGCGCGTCCACCGCGTCGTATTTCGGATCGATCTCGCCTTCGACGTTGGAGACGATGTGCATGACGTGGGAATAGTATTCGACCACCATCTGGTCGGTGACGCGTACGGTGCCGGTCTTCGCCACCCGCCCGACGTCGTTGCGCCCCAAATCCAGCAGCATCAGATGCTCCGCCAGTTCCTTGGGGTCGTGCAGCAGGTCTTCCGTCAATTCCCGGTCTTCGGCTGCATTGGCCCCGCGCCGCCTGGTTCCGGCAATGGGGCGGATGGTCACGGTGGAATCGCGCAGGCGCACCAAAATCTCCGGGCTCGACCCCACGACCGCGAATCCTCCGAAATCGAAGAAAAACAGGAAGGGGGAGGGATTGAGCCGCCGCAGCGCCCGGTACAGCGCAAAGGGCGGCAGGCGGAACGGCAGCGAGAATCGCTGCGACGGCACCACTTGGAAGATATCGCCGGCGAGGATGTACTCTTTGGCCTTGGCGACGATGGCGTGATACTCGGCGCGCGTGGTGTTGGAAACGGGCTCCGGCAGCGTTTCCGGCGCTTCCTCCGGAATGTGCGCGGCCTCGAGCTTGCGCTCGAAGCGCGCCGCCACCTCCACCAGCCGGTCGCGGGCCTTGGCATAGGCCGCGCGCGCCGGAACCGCGGGGCTCGGCCATACCGGCGTCACCACGAACATGCTGTCTTCGACAATGTCGAAAATGGCCATGATAGTGGGGCGCAGGAACATGGCGTCGGGCACGCCGAGCTCGTCCGGATTCTTGTTGGGCAGCCGCTCCATCAAGCGCACGGCGTCGTAACCCATATACCCGAACAGGCCCGAAGCCATCGGCGGCAACGCTTCCGGAAGATCGATTCGCGACTCGGCGATCAGCGCGCGCAGCGACTCCAGCGGCGCGCCGGGGCAAGGCTCGAATTTGTCCGGATTCGAGATCGCCGACCGGTTGATCTCGGCCTTCGTCCCGCGGCAACGCCAGATGACATCCGGGTCGAAGCCGATCGCGGAATAGCGTCCGCGGATCGCCCCGCCTTCCACCGATTCGAGCAGGAAGCTTCCCGGGCGGTCGAGCCCCAGTTTCATCATCGCCGAAACCGGCGTCTCCAGGTCGGCGACGAGAACGGCCCACACCAGCTGTGCGCGGCCCGCTTCGTAAGAAGCGGCGAATGCTGCGAAATCCGGCGCCGTCTTCATGATTCCGGCCCCTCAGAACAACGAGTTGAGCCGTTCTTCGTTGACGTCGACCTTATAGCGGTTTTCCAGCGCCGCGCCATACTGCACCAGGTAATCGGTGCCGAAGGCCTTATTCAGTTGCTGCTGCATCTTGGCGACCGCGTCCTTGTTCGCCGTGGGGTCGGCGGGCGTCACCGTCGTGACCACCGCCACCATGTATCCGGACGCCGATTCCCCGGTCCCGACCGTGCCGGTTCCGCCCTTGAACAGGTCCTTGATCAAGGCTTCGGGCAACACGTCCGTTTGGCCGCGCTTGAACGGCTGGCTGGTATGGACGGTCAGATTGTATTCCGCCGCCACGTCCTGAATGCTTTTGCCGCCCGTGATCTTGCCGGCGATCTCTTCGGCTTGCGCCTTGGCGCGTTTCTGCCGCTCTTCGCCTTTCCATCCCGAAACGACGACGTCGCGAATCTCTTCGAGCGGACGTATGGCCGAGGGCGTGATCTTATCCACGCGCAGCACGAAATAACCGTCGTTGGGAATTTCCGTGAGCGCGCTCGGCAGGCCCTCCTGCGCGTCGAAGGCGGTGGCGGCGAAATTCTTGCCGGGCAGGTCTGCAATCGGCTCGCCGGAGGCGTCAAACCCGCGCGAGTCGACCGCCTCGATGGTTTCCACCTTTAGCCCAAGCTTTTTGGCCGACTCTTCGATCGTGGCTCCGCCCGCAAGCGCGTCCTCGAGCTTGTTCGTCAGCCCGTCGATTTCGTCGCGGGCCTTTTCTTCGGCCAGCTCCTGGCGCAATTCGTCTTTCACATCGTCGAAGCTCTTGGACGTGCCGGGAACGACCTTGACCGCCCTGATGATGTGCCAGCCGAAAGCGGTCTTGACCGGCTGGCTGACCGTGCCCTCGGCGATGCCGAACGCCGCCTCACGCAAATCCGGGGGAATCTGGTCGGGGAGCACGGTGCCGAGTTCGATGGCGTCTCCTTGTTGGTTGGCGACCTC
>Ga0307436_1001485_pt1 | contig 10348 bp, 2 predicted proteins | sample SalMarWE160440MG_FD_202513 | JGI IMG/M metagenome (GOLD analysis project Ga0307436, IMG submission 202513) | Salt marsh sediment microbial communities from the Plum Island Ecosystem LTER, Massachusetts, United States - WE1604-40 | ecosystem: Environmental > Aquatic > Marine > Intertidal zone >...
CGCCCAACGCTGTGTCGGCTTTCGGCTTGGCGGTCGGGGTCGGGGCGGGGCTGGCCCTTGGGGCAACCGCGGTGGTGCCGGGTTACGCAGGAACGCTCTGGATCGCCGCCGCGCTTATGGTACTGCTTCGCGGACTTTCCAATATGTTTGACGGGATGATCGCGGTCGAGCAGAGCCGCGGGACTGCCACAGGGATTCTGTGGAACGAGGTTCCGGACCGGATTTCGGATGCGGTGCTTCTGATCGGCGCGGGCTACAGCCTTGGTGGAAGCCCTGTCGCAGGTTGGACGGCGGCCTGCCTTGCGTTGTTCGTATCGTACCTGCGCATACTTATCGTCCTTGCCGGTGCGCCCGCCGACTTCGGTGGGCCCTTCGCCAAACAGCAGCGAATGTTCTCGGTCGCCGGTCTCGCGGCGATACTTGCCGTCGTGCCAGAGTCGTGGCGGTTCGCCTGGGGCCCGGGCGGTGCCTGGGGTCCCATGGCGGTGCTTCTTTGGATCATGGTGCCCGGGATCGTATGGACTGTGGCGCTCCGCCTGCGTCGTGCACTCCGCGTTTTAAATCACACAGTCCACCAAAAGCGGATGACGTGAAAGTAGATCGGCGCCGCGAAGAGTAGAGAGTCGATCCGATCGAGGATTCCGCCGTGCCCGGGGATCACGGCTCCCCAGTCCTTCGAACCGCGGTCGCGCTTGATCGCCGAAAGGACGAAGCCGCCGAAGAACCCCATCACCGCGACGAGCAGCGAAGCCAGCAGCGCCTCCGTCGGCGAAAAGGGCGTGATCCAAGAAAAGAAGACACCGACTGCACAGGCCGACGCGATTCCGCCAACCAGCCCCTCAACCGTTTTCCCGGGCGAGATCGCCGGGGCGATCTTGTGTCGCCCAAGCGCCTTGCCCCAGAGGTATTGAAAGACATCACTCGACTGCACGACCAGCACGAGGAAAGCGACCAGCAGGATATTGCGCCCCTCGAAGCCGGGGATGTTCAAAAACAGTAATGCCGGCACGTGCGAGAGGCAGAACACGGCGAGCATCAAGCCCCATTGCGTTTCGGCGACGTTCGAAAGAAATCCCTTTGTTTCTGCTCCCAACACGGCAAGGATTGACATGAGCAGAAAGCCATAAACGGGTATGAACACCGCGAAGAGGCCGTACCATTCCGTCCAGACAAGCCAGTACTGCACCGGGATTACAACGAGGAATGAAGCGGCTGTGACGAGGTGGCTACTCCGGCGATCGCCGCCAAGCACGAGGAATTCGTACAGCGCGACAGCCGAAAGGATGGCGTAGAGGACGACTGTAACAGTCTTGCCGGCGAGCATGGCCACAGTCAGAATGGCGACCATGATCCACCAGGCGTAGGTCCGGCTCTGGAAGTTTGCGATCGCGTCCGTTCGCCCGTAGCGCATTTGCATGGCCACGCCCGCGAGCGTAGCCACGACGAGCGCACCCAGGACAAAGGCGAATAGCCTCAAGATCAGTTCGCCCGGCATTGTCCTCACCGTGTCTTGCCGGCAAAGCACCACCGGCGAGGATAGCAGATCGCCTTTCGTCGATCGTCGACTTCAATTGGCCTCGCCACCGTCACTACAGACAAAATGTCTGCTTCCCAATCCATTTGAACGTCTTTTGGACAGTCTACAGACAGCTCCACTCGAACCGATTTTGCAGCCCTGGTCATCTTTGGACATCGTGCGCGACCCGGCTTCAGCCTTTGCCTGAAGTCGACGCACACGCCCTATTGTTAATCGTGGTCTGACGATGCACCATCAGCTCTTGGGCTGGCCGTGGCGCTTTCGAGGGTCTGCAGACTCCGGGGGATGATGAGACTATGGGCGGCGGCCGCGATAGGGAATGCCTCGTCCCGGCTTGTTACCGGGTAGACCCGAGCCCGGCGATGGCTTGCCGGGGTGTGATCGACCGGCTGCGTCCGCGGGCCCGCCTCGGCGGGGGGCCCGCATGACCGAAGAACGGGACCGCCCGGACCACCCGCGCCCGTCGCCGGCGGCGGAACTCGGCCAGGTCGAGCCGACCCGGCGGACCGTTATTTCGTTGTTCCTAGCCGCGTCCGCATGGTCGGCGGGGCTTGGACGCGGTCTGGCGGCCACGTTCTTCAACCCCTTGGCCCTTCCGTTGCCCTCGCCCGACGACGAGTTCGACGTACCCGGTGCGCGTACACGAACACGGCTCCGGGTGATCCGACCCGACGATTTCGTCTACCTCGACGTCGAATACGAGAACATCGCCGCCGACGGCGACCCGGCCAAGACGCTGCGCCGCGTCAATCCCGGCCAGCCCGCCCTGCTGATCGTCAATCACCAGCCCCAGGCGATCGCCGACCAGGCCTACCAGCAGGTCACCGTGACCGAGGCTGCCACGATGCCGAACTCGGACGGCAAGCCCTATTCCACGCCGACCAAGAGCGAACCCGCGCCGGCACCCAAGAGCGAACCCGCGCCGGTACCTCCTGCGGTTGCGAATGCGCGGATGGCCAAGCCGAGCCGTGTCGCCTTTGTCATGCCGGCGGAAGTGTCGTCGATTCCCTTCACGCTGGCGAGCCTGCTCACCGCATTCCGCACGTGGGCGATGAATCTCGACTACCAGGCCGCACCCGACACGCGGCCACGGCTCCGTTTCGCGGCTGTGCCGGACGTGGTGGCTGCCCTCAAGGCTCACTTCGATCGGTTGGCAGCATTGCTGGCGGCCGGCGCCGGGGCCGCCGATCGGGCGGCGCTGAACAAGGTCCTTGCGCAGACCTATGCTGCGGTGACGGCCAGGGTCGTGGCGGGCGGCGGTCCCGTCGCGGACCAGACAATCGACACGCTGATCGATCAGGAATTCCAGCGCAATCTGCAAGCCAGCGGCGGATCGCCATCCCTCGTGCGGCGTCTTGGCGGCAACAAGCCGGCCAGGTCAGCGCCTTTCGCGACAGCCAGGCCGGGCGCGGTGCAGCTCGCTCCGAACCTGCAGCTCAGGCTCGGCAAGCCGCACCAGCCGGCCGATACCGTCACCGCCATCGAGCTGCCCTATCGGCTGATCCAATCGCCACTGGCGACGGCGGGCTGGTACCACAGCGACACGCCAGAGACACACGGCGGCCACACCGAGCTGTGGCATACCCGGCTGGGAGCGCGACTGAGCAACCGCATCGACGACACCGCGCCCGAGCCGCTGCGGGCGATCTGGTCGCCGGATTATGTCAGTCCCGAGCCGACCGGTTTCCCCTTCACGATGTCACTGGATGGCACCGACCGCCGCATGCTGGTCCAGTTGACCGCTGGCTACGACGAGTTTGTCGGTGGCACTTCGCTCGCCGGGCGCCAGTATCAGCCAACGCCGGCGATTGCCCGGCGTCTGATGCTGACCGCCCTCGGCGGCTGGCTGCTGGAGGACGGCAACTGGCCTGCGGGCACCGGACCGACCGGTGTCGACCTCACGCAATGGAACCACCGCGCGGCGATGGCGCGCGACTACTACGTCCGCGTCGTCTATGCCGGCTTTCTCTTTCCGCTTGGGCACGCCGCATCGCTGGTCAAGGTGACCGAGCGCAAGTTCGAACCGCAATCGGGCGGCGGGCGCGTCGCTTTGCTGCGGCAGCGCTTCTTCATCATCGTGCGCCAGAAAACCAAGACCTACCCCGGCGCCAACCAGTTCGCGCAGGGCCGCGACTTTCCGTTTTCGCGCGTCGACATCCTGACCACGACGACGCCGGACCTCGCCCAGCCCGGCTCCAGTCCCGACGACCGCATCTCGGATCCCGCCTTCTACAACGGTCGACCCTTCCGCGAGGCGTTCTGGCCGGTCACCACCGGCGCCTACCCCGGCATGTCCAGGGATTTCCAGTTTCAGGCCGTCGGTTACGACCAGGCGGAGACCGCCATTGCGTTCACCACGCCGCTGTTCTTCATCTCGATCAATTGCAACAATGCCAGCGACCTCGCCAAGATCATCGCCGCCTACAAGGCAGTGAAGGACAAGACGCGGCGCACGCGGCCCTTCAACGGCGCCGTCATACAGTTCGCGCCCAACATCGGTGCCGACCCCGGCGACACCAATACGCCGACGGTGTCGATCACCTTCATCGGCGCCCAGCCCGTCGGCGGCCCGGTGTCGGCAAGCGTCGACGACCCGCTGCCGGCCCAGTTCTATCCCGGCACCGAGAGCGCCAGCCTCAAGCTTGCCGCGGTCCAGCGCCTGCTCGGCACCGACCAGCCGGTGACCGCCAGGGTCGCCGACACCTATCTCGCCAACGGCCTCGACGCAGCGGCAAACAAAGGTCAGGTGTTCCTGTCCCTCGACAACGCCGGTGGCACCGTGACGCCCGGCGTGCCTACCGACAAGGGCGGCGGGATCGTCACGCCCAACCTGTTCCCGACGGGGCTCTCGCGCACCTTCGGCACGGTCGCCGGCGCGCAGAACGCCAAGGCCTTCGTCGACGGCTCGTTCAATCCGAGCGACTTCCTCGGCGGCCTGACGCTGTTCGGCGTCATTCCACTCGGCGAGATCCTCGCCAAGAGCCTGCCGCTGGAGAAGGCGCCGAAGCTCGTCAACCAGCAGTTTCCCGATCGCGTCGAGACGCGGTTCGACCTGCATCAGGAAAACCTTCAGCCCTATGTGCTGCCGGCACCCGCCCCGCAGGACAATCCGATCTTCGTGCCGGACGCCGACGGCATCGCCTCGGCCCTCGACGTGACCGCCGTTGCCACGGTTCACAAGAACGGTGGGGGGCCTCCCGGATCGCCGACGACCACCGTCGACGGCGGCATCAACAATTTCAAGATCAACCTGTTCGGCTGCGTCATCCTCACCTTCGACAGCCTCAAGTTCAGCTCGAAGCCCGGCTCGAAGCCCGATGTCACGGTCGGCATCAACCCCGACCACGGCGTCCTGTTCGGCGGTCCGCTCGAGTTCGTCAACAAGCTCAAGGACTACCTGCCTGCGAACGGTTTCACCGATCCACCCAACATGGCGGTGACCGCGGCCGGCATCACCGCCAGCTACTCGCTGGGGCTGCCGTCGATCGCGGTCGGGGTGATGACCCTTCAGAACATCAGCCTCGGATCGGGCTTCAACCTGCCGTTCGACAGCAACTCGCCGGGGGCGAAGTTCAACTTCGCCGACCGCCATAACCCTTTCAACCTCACCGTCTCGCTGTTGGGCGGCGGCGGTTTCTTCGCGGTTGCGGTTTCGGCCGCCGGCGTCGACGAGATCGAAGCCCAGCTCGAGTTCGGTGCCTACGCCGCACTCAACATCGGGGTGGCGTCGGGCTCCGTCTACGTCAAGGGCGGCTTCTACTTCCACTGGCAGGACCCCACCCACAGCGTCGACCTGGAGGCCTTCGTCGAGCTCGGCGGTCACCTCTCGGTGCTCGGCCTCATCTCGGTGTCGCTCACCTTCCACGTCGATCTCGCGTACGAAAGCGACCACGGCCAATCGTCGCTCGTCGGCCAGGCAACGCTCAGCGTCGAGGTCGACGTGCTGTTCTTCTCCAAGTCGGTGTCACTGACCGTACAGAAACAGTTCGCCGGCTCTGCGGCCGACCCGAAGTTCGCCGACTTCATTCCCGACGCGCACACCTGGCAGCAATACTGCGCCAAGTTCGGCTAGGAGCGGTCATGGCGATCTCGCAACGCATCACCTGGACGTTGCTGCCGAACGGGACGAAGGGAGCGAATACGCTCCGTGCCTCGGTCTACATCTCGCCGCGCCTGTCGATCTCCACCGCCGACATCGGCGGCAGCGAGCCAAACCTTTCCCACTTCTCCGACTGGCTCGCCTGGCCGCAGCGGATCCTCGCCGCCGGTTTCAGCGTACGCGTCGGCAACTCGGCGCCAGTACCGGCAGCGCGCGTGTCGCCGGACCCGCAGCTCGACTACTGGCAGGCGCTTTTCCCTCCGTCGACCCTGGTGCAGCCGTACGACTTCGCCGGCAGCGACTTCAGCGGCAAGGTCGTCCTGAGCTACCCGGTCGCCACCATCGCCAACAACGTGCGCGCGATCTACGGTCAATTCGCGGCCATCGGTGGCGAGATGCCGCGGGCCGACCAGGTCGAATTCCTGGCCGTGCCATCACGCGAATATCGCGACCTGATCAACAGCCTCCTCAGCCTCGGCGGCAATCCGTTTGACAGCATACGCCCACCGCCTGGCATTCCAACGATCGCGGCACCGCCAACGATCAACCGCAGCGATTTGTTCACCGCGCTGAACCTCTTGACGCTCTTCCATCGGCCGCTCAATAAGGAGGTCTCGGGCTCCTACACCAAAAAGGTCGGCGTCAAGCCACCCGACATCCACGAGAACGTGTCATGGCGCGCCTACAATCGGGTGGCGCTGCCGACCTCCGCCGAGCTTGCCGACAAGGTCGATTTCCACCGCATCGTCGCCTCCCTCGCCCAATATTACCAACTCCTGCGTCTGACCGGCCTGGTCGTCGATCTCGAGTTTGCCCGCCCGGCGAGCGACGGCGACTACACCATTCAGGTCTTCGTCGACTGGCATCCCGATCACAGCGCCACCGTCGCCACCGAGGCTGACCTTCGCCCGCGCCTGCGCACGACGCTGAACGGCAGCAGCTTCGTGGCGACCCCACGCGATCCGATGAAGACCGCCATCGTCGATCGCTTCCTGCGACTGAGGAAAGTCGGCCCCGAGTTCTATCCCAGGCCCATCTACTTCGAACTGTTCGAGATGGATGCCGACGGCGCCGGCATGAAGCTGAAGAATTTCCTGCTCGGCTGGCAGGCGGCTCAGGGCGCGCAAAGCTACGACGATGAGACCGACGCGTCGACGCAGACGCCGCCGGTGACCGCGCCATCGCTTCGCTCCGGCGGCATCATGCTCGCCAACCGGGTCCACGACACGGACGTGTCGACCCTGTTTGCCCGCAACAAGACGCTCAACTCCCAGTCGACGGCGGAGGTCAACAACGGTTCGGGCGATCCGGCCTCCGACGACGCGCTGCTCTACGCGGAGGATGTCGTGCGCGGCTATCGGGCCGACATCCACGACTTCACCCGCAAGCGCTGGTTCTCGCTCAACCTGCGTGACGCCACCTACACCTTCCAGAACAACGGCAAGAGCCTTGCCACCAGGGCCGAGGAGGGGATGGCGCGGCTCGCCGCCGCCACCTCGACCGATGGTGCCAACGCCGACATCGTCAAGGTCCACGAGGCCGTGTTCACGTGGCGGGGATGGAGCCTGGCGGCGCCGGAGCCGGGGAACTCGCTGCTCGCCGATATCGCCCCCGATGCCGACACCAGCAAACCTGAAAACGTCGTCGGCAGCGGCGAGGCGGTCGTTCCCGACGGTCTGCCGCTCAAGGCCGACTTCACGGTTAGCGACGGGACGTTGCCGAGCCTCCGCTTCGGCCGGTCCTATGCGGTGCGCGTGCGCCTCACCGATCTTGCCGGCGAGTCGGCGCCGTTCACCGCCGACGATTCGCAGCCGGACGAAGCGGTCAGCGATCAGGTCGTCTACCGGCGCTACGAGCCGATCGAATCACCGGCGCTGGCGCTAGTGCGCGGGCCGTCAGGGCTCGAGAAGCCGGCGGAAGGCGAATCGATGGGTCGCCTGGCGATCCGCTCCTTCAACGATACCCCGGCCAAGAACACCGTGCCGGTTGGCGACCGTGCCCGGCGCCACATCGTGCCGCCGCGCGTCACCCATCGCTTCGCCGAGACGCACGGCGTCATGGACGCGCCGGACGGCAAGGTCAACCCGCACCTCTACGGCATGCTCAAGCAGCGCGACTACCCGCTCGACGAGGAGACGTGGAAGAGCGCGGACGGGTCGACGCTCACCTACGCCGCCGCCGACGAGACCTTCACCCTGCCCTACCTTCCCGATCCGTGGGCGCTCGGGGTGGTGTTCAAGGTCGATGGCATGCAGGGCATCATCGATCCCCAGAAGCTCTACCCGGTGCCCCTCTACGACACCGGTTTCGCCTACAGCAATACGAAAAGACCGGACTGGCCGAACGCCAAGCCGTTCACCATCGTCATCACTGAGACCGGTCCGGCGGAGCCCGCCTTCGACCCCGCCAAGCGCGAATTTCACGTTTCGATGCCTAAGGGCGAGCGCGCCCGCGTGCGGGTAAGTTCGCTCCTGCCGACACCGGCGATTCTGTCGATGGCGGTCACCAAGATGATCATCGATCAGAAGCTGCCGCAGGCCGAGCTCGACAAGCTCGGCATCGTCATTGCCGCCGGCCAGCACTGGATGTTCACCCCCTGGCGGGTGATCGAACTCGTTCACGCCGTGCAGAAACCGCTGATCAGGCCGGCGCCGACGCAGCTGACGGTTTACCGGGATCTCGGCTCGGTACACGCGGTCCCGAGCTTCGTCACGCCACTGCACTCGAAGAGCACGGCAAAGATCGACCTCGGCGCCCGCTGGATCGAGCCGAACGACGATCCGGCGCAATTGGTTCTTCTGCCGGCCGGCTATACCGGAAACAAGCAGAGGATTCCCGGCGCCGTGGGGCAGCCGGACCTCACGCCGGCGGACCCGGGCATCGTCAAGCATGCCGCCCACGCCTACGAGCTCAAGATCGCGCGCCTTGCCGCCATCAACAACACCTTCAAGGTCGGTGGTCCGCCCGATCCCAATGCGAGCGCCGAGCAACGACCGCAGCACGTTTTCGGCGACACCCATTATCGCCGCGTCTTCTACAAGGTCACCGCCACGACGCGATTCCGCGAATACATGCCGCCGGCCATTCAAAACGACCCCAGCCAGCTCATCGTCACTTCGGACGAGGCGCGCACCTGGGTTCCAAGTTCGGCGGCGCCGCCGACGCCGAAGCTGCTCTACGTGGTGCCCACCTTCGGGTGGGGACGGGCGACCGGCAACGGCCAGTCACGATCATGGCGCTCCGGCGGCGGCCTCAGGGTTTATCTCAACCGCCCGTGGTTCGCGACGGGGTTCACGGAGATGCTCGCCGTGGTGCTGCCGCCGGGGCCGGTGTTCCACAACTGGGCCCCCTACGGCGACGCCCAGGCGCTGCCGCCGTATGTGACCCAATGGGGTGCCGATCCGGTGTGGGTGAGCGGCCAGGTACAGACCGTCGCGCCGCAACCTCAGGCGTTTCCCCTGGCCAAATGGCGTGCGCCCATCACCTTCGAGGGGGCGGACGCGTTTCCGGCCGATGAGGGCAGCGACCTTCCGCCGGGCAATTTTGCGGTCGCCGGTCTCCGGGTTCCGGAGATGCTTGAGAGCAAGGACGTCGACCCGACCACCCCGGGCGAACTCGCCGTCGCACCGCACGCGGTCGGCTACGACGCCGAGCGCCAACTGTGGTACGCCGATATCGTCGTGTTGCCGGGCAAGACGTATTTCCCGTTCATCCGGCTGGCGCTCGCTCGCTACAACCCGATTTCGGTCGCCGGTGCTCATCTGTCGTCGATCGTCATGGCGGAGTTCGTCCAGCTCACGCCCGACAGACTGGCCATCGTCACGCAGAACGACGGCAAGGTGCACGTTGCCATCTACGGCATCGGCACCAGCGCGCCGGCGAACGCCGGCTCGCGCGGCGGTCTGTTCGAGATCGTCACCGAGACGCTGGCGCCGGGCGCCGATCCCGATCTCGGCTGGCAGCGTTCCGACGCGCCGGGGGCGTCCGGCCTCGCCGATCCGAAGTCCGATCCATCGCCTCCGCCGGTCTTCACCGGCGGCGGCAACATCTATGCCGAACCGATCCTGGGGGGCCCAACCGCGGCGGCCGCCGGCATGCTTGCCCGCGGCGAATACGCCGATCTGCTCAAGCGTCCCGACTTGCTTGCCACCGTCGCTCCGCCATTCCTTTGGCAGGGCGATGCCGATGTGCCGGCGGTGCCCCCGGGCACGCGCGTCCGGCTGGTCATCACCGAAAGCGAAGTGTTCCAGACCGCCGAGCCCGGCCAGAGCACAACGCTGACGAATTCACGTGTGGTCTACGTTGAGACTGTCGAACTGGCGCCGCAGAGCCAAATCCGGACGCCGCCGCCGGTCATGACACCCCCGCTGCCGAAGCTGCGACCGCAGCAGCCACCGGTGATGAGACCCCCGATCGAGCGGCTGCCACCATCGCAGCCACCGATCATGAGACCACCGATCGAGAGGCTGCCACCGCCGCAGCCACCACCACCCGTCGTGACGCCGCCGGTGCGGGTGCTGCCGCAGTCACCGCCACCGACGCCGCCCGTCATGGGGCCGCCGGTCGAGGCGCCGCTACAGCCGCTACAGCCGCCACGGCCGCCGGAGCGTGCGCCGCCGCCGACCATCACCGCTCCGCCAGGGCTCACGCCCCCCGTCCTCACTCCCGCGGCCCCGGTTCCTCCGGTCACGGGTCCGACGCTCATGAGGCCG
>Ga0307436_1001487_pt1 | contig 10344 bp, 10 predicted proteins | sample SalMarWE160440MG_FD_202513 | JGI IMG/M metagenome (GOLD analysis project Ga0307436, IMG submission 202513) | Salt marsh sediment microbial communities from the Plum Island Ecosystem LTER, Massachusetts, United States - WE1604-40 | ecosystem: Environmental > Aquatic > Marine > Intertidal zone >...
TGCCGCGGTCGCCCTCAACGCCGATTCCACCGCCCCCAAGCACGCCAAGGTGCTGTCGAAGCCGATCCACTTGCGCGAGCTGGTCACCGAAGTGCAGAAGCTGCTGGCGGCTTGAACTGCTTGCCTCTCGTTAGGCGAGCCGATAAGACCAATCCCGTCAGTGCGTGATCCCGAAAAGCATGTCCCCGGCTCGGACGGGGATGGGTACCGGTTTTCGGAAAAGATCACACGCCAGGCTTAAAGGGTGCGTAGCTCAGCGGAAGAGCACTACCTTGACATGGTAGGGGTCACAGGTTCGATCCCTGTCGCACCCACCACCCAGTCCCAGTTTTCGCCGACATCTAGAGACTTGCCGAATTCGCCCGCTGTTGGCGGGCTTTTTCAATGCGCGCTTGTGTTCCTCCAGTCTCCGCAGAGGGCAGACGGGGCAATTCGGGCGTCTGTCTCCGCGCCGAAAATTCCCGTTCCTGGCGCCGAAAAGCTGTGGTGTCGAGAGCTTCACCTCATAGCTGTCGTCTGCTCGGCAGGACGCTTTTCTTGGACCAGAAGCATCGCGTGAACGGCTTCGGCTGCAAGCTGGCGCGGCTGCAGGCCGAGTGTGCGTTGTTCGTTATTGGCGGTGAGAATCAACTCGGCGCCAGACCAAGCCGTTCGAACTGGAGCGACCATTCTGCCGGCGCGTCGCGCAAGGCAGCAACGCCAATGCCACGGGGCAGCCGTCCCTCGATGGCGGCCTTGACCAGAGCAGGCGCGATGAAGGCAAGAGAGATCGTCATGTTGACGTGGCGTACGCTGCGTCTCTGGCGAGCGGAGATCTGCTCGACCGTTGTAGTGCCGGCGACGATCTCATCGAGCCAGGCGCGCCCGCGGGCGATCGATTTGAGTAGCGCCGCGCGACGCTCGAATTTGATCGGCCGCACGCGGTGTCGTTCGATGGCTGCCGGCAACAAGATCTCCTTGAACCTCTTAGGCGGCGGCTTGGTCCACGGGATCAGCAGGGAAGGGGCGCGGTCCCCGGCTGCAGCTTGATCTGCATCACCCTCCTGCTGCCTGTCGTCGCGAGCCTTCAGGCAAACCGCCAGTTCACTATTACGCACTTCGATCCGGGCGACATCCGCGAGGAGGCCGGTTCGATCTGTCGTATCTTTGTGCTCGGGGGTGATGTGCCGACGATGCTCCTCGATCGTCTTGGTCACGGCCATCTCGATCTCGGCGGCAGGAACACGGACGATGGCTCCGGCCGGCGGCTTGGCGAGGCCGCGCAAATAGGGCTGCGACACGTAATATCGATATCGCAGGCCGAGCTTGGTGGCATGGGTCGGGATCATGGGGTTGCCGGCAGCATCGAACAGGAGCCCTCGAAGGGGAGCCCCATTGCTGGTCCGGGTCGTGACGTGATGCGACCGTTGCTCGGTGAGACGCACTTGTACGGCATCGAACAGCGCACGGTCGAGCAGCGGCGGCTGGGGACCAGGGCAGATCTCGCCCTTGTAGGCGACCTCACCGATGTAGAACCGGTTGCGCAGGAGGTAGAAAAGGGGGCCTTGGGTGAAGGGCACGCCGCCGCGCGTCTTGCCGTTCGACAACTGGCGGATCCTCGTGCGGATGTCACGCTCACGAAGCTCCAGCACCAGCCGGTTGACGCTGCCGAGAGCGAGGTAGCGCTTGAAGATCAGGCGGACCCGATCGGCTTCTTCTTCGACAATCGAGAGCTTACCGTCCTTGAGTGCATAGCCCAGCGGCACCATCCCACCGACCCACAGCCCCTTGCGCTTGGAAGCCGCTACCTTGTCGCGGATGCGCTCGGCAGTGACCTCCCGCTCGAATTGAGCGAAGGACAAGAGCACGTTCAGCGTGAGCCGGCCCATGGAAGTGGTCGTGTTGAACTGCTGCGTGACAGAGACGAACGACACCCCGTGCGCATCGAACAGCTCGACGAGCTTGGCAAAATCGGCGAGCGACCGCGTCAGGCGGTCGACCTTGTAGACGACGATGACCTGAACCTTGTGCGCCTTAACGTCCGCCAAGAGCCGTTGCAAAGCCGGCCGGTCGGTCGAGCCGCCGGAGAATCCACCGTCGTCGTAGCGCGTTCGCACCTGCGTCCAGTGTGCGTGCGCCTGGCTGCGGATATAGGCGGATGCAGCATCGTACTGGGCGTCCAGCGAGTTGAACTCCTGATCGAGGCCGGAGTCGGACGACACCCGCGTGTAAATGGCGCAGGGGATAGGTTTGTTGGAGCGAGTCACGGACTGGCCTCCGGCTGCTTCCTGTCGCGCAAGCCAAAGAACCGGGGCCCGTTCCACTTGGTCCCGGTGATGGCCTTGGCGATTTCAGAGAGACTGCTGTAGGTCCGCTCCTGCCACGCGAAGCCGCCGTCGAGCACCATGACCCTGTGGTGCTGCCCGCCCCACTCGCGGGTCAGCACCGTGCCGGGCGACAGGTCGCGCATCCGCCGCTCGAACGCCTGCGTCAGGGGTACGGCCGCCTGCTTGGAGGGCGTTAAGTCGATCCGTTCTAGAAAGCGCACTGTCTCGGCGTCCAGGTCGCCCACCACCTCGGCCTGCAGACGATAGGCGAGCATCGCAAACAGGAGATGCCGGGCAAGGTGGGGTGAGGCGTTGTGCCCGAAGCTGGTCCGCCAGCGAGCGCGCAACGCTTTGACGTCGAGACCGCGCAAGCGCGCGATCTCGGCTTCGATCGAGGAGACTTGGGGAACCTCCGCAGCGATCCTGGCCCGCGGCATGGCCGTCAGGACTTGTGACTGTCTGACTTCGTTTCCGCTGGCTTCGAACCATACCCGCTAGTGATCCGGTAGACACGGACGCCTTCGACGACCGCCGATTCCAGTTTGAGCTTGAGACGTTTCTTCACGACCCCCGCAAGAAATCCGCGCACCGAGTGCGACTGCCAGCCGGTCGCTTTTTCGAGCGCAGCGATAGTCGCGCCACCAGGCGAGCGCAGTATCTCTATTGCTGCTGATTGCTTCGTGCCGGACCGGATGACTGCACCGCGGCTGCCCTGCTGCCTCGTTTTCTTAGTCTTCGGGCGCTTGCTCGATGATGATGCCGCGGATCTTGCTTTGGTCCGCTTCTTTGTCGCCTTTCGCATTGGGATCTCCTTCGGTTCAACGCAGCCATCCGGCTGCACCGCCGAAGCCCCGCAAAAGCCCATAAGCCGGCGGGGCGAGATCCCGGAACGGAAAAAGCGCGCCGGAAGCAAGCACAGTAGCGCTCCGATTGCACCGAATTGCCAGCCCTTTCTGGATAATCTTGTTGCTCAGATTGCCCGCTCTATTTGCCGAAAAAAGCCAGTCGCTTCTGGATAATCTTCTTTTGGCCCTTCCTGAGTATCAAAGCAGCTGACTCTTAATCAGCGGGTCCAAGGTTCGAGTCCTTGTGCGCCCACCAGTACTTAGCTGGAATTGGGGCGGCAAAAAATCTTCAAAAGTAAAGCCCGCGACAAGAACGAGTCGCGAACCCGATAATCAAGGAGATTCCGTGAAGGCGATAGACGCAATGCTCGTATGGACCTCTGATCGGGCGCCTTTCGAACGCGCGCGCAGTAAGGGGAAGGTCGCTGTGGTGACGATCCCCGAGCCTCCAGCGACGCGCGAACTTATGTGTTCGGTCGGCGCTTGCTCTCTCGATTGGACCGAAGCGAATGATGCAGGCCGCAAAGAGCTTATGCAGGGGTACGTCACCGAAATGATCCACCACGACAACATTCCGGAAGCGGCAGTTCGCCAGGAAATTTCGAAGATTGACGAGTACTCGAATTTTCCGTTCTCCACGGCCAAGCCTGAGCCCGAAGACGAATAGGGCCGATTTGAGCAGTGCTTTTCGCGGCATCGTTTCTATGGCGGAAACGCGATAACCTTATTCTGATTCGTGGTCGGTCCCGATGTATGAAGCTCGGAAAATTTGCAATTTTCTGATTGCGCGTACTGACGCGCAATTTGAACTGACTAATTTGCGTCTAAACAAGCATTTGTATTTCATCCAGGGCTGGAGCTTAACGAGCCGTCCGGGTGGACTGATACGAAATCATTTTCTGGCATGGAAACTTGGTCCGGTTATTCGGCCAGTGTTCGACACCTTCAAAGTATATGGCGAGTCAAAAATCACAGAGCCAGCGCGGTATCTTGATTACCTATCCGGCCAAACCAGACCCGTTTCTTACGATGATATCAAAGCCGAAGACGCCGAAATTATTGCGCGCGTTTTCGAAAGTTATGACCGTTTCACCACAAGCCAATTAGTTGAAATGTCGCATGAACTCGGCGGCCCTTGGGATGTCGTGTATCAGGCGTGGTCGAAGGATAATCGGCTTAACCTTCGCATTCCGAATGAGCTGATTCGGAAACATTTTTTGAAAGAGGCCGGTGGACAAGTGCGCCATTAGTGCTTGCTGTGGGCAGACGAATCGTATGATTTTGGGTACCATGGACCGAAATTGAATTGGAGAGTTCCCCTATGGCGGGGCATGGAAGATATTATGAATTGGTCGATGTGCCGAAATTCGCGCTGCCGAACGTGCTTTCGCTTCAAGCCGAACCAACATCTTTCAATTTAGCTGAGCGGACCATCGGCGGCGGGTTCATGTCGTACGGCCAAATCTGGCCGCGTTTCGATATCTTGGTCAACGGACTAGCGACCGACGCCTTCATTGATGGCGCTTTCAACTCCTACGAAGCTGAGTGGAAGAACAAGGCCATTCGAGACGCTTACCGGCTCTTGCGCGACCTTTTCGGCGGCAAGGGCAGTTGGTATCGGATGCCCAATATTCGTACCTATGTTCTAGGATGCTGGTTCAAAACGAGCATCAAAGGATTTTGGGTTCATGAAGGCAAAGTTTTCGCGGTTCTAATCAATGCGCGAAAGGGTCAGCCGCTGAGTCAAAACGATGTTCGTTTCCTTGCTCGCGGCGTCTACGAACTGCACTGCATTGACGATCCCAACAACCCGACGCCGCTGATTGTTGATCTAGGTCTTCATTCAGAAGACGAGGAAAGGAAAACGCGCGTCTATGAAGTGCCGGTCGAAGAAGCCATCTCTCTTGAAGCTTTCGAAGCGGCAGTTCGCGAGTTCTTGATCGCGTTGAATTTGGCGGGTATTTCGTCGCCGCCACCGCCGGAAGTGGAACATATTCTGGACCTGTTTCGGCGCTAATCGGGGCGAAAGAATGCAGTTCTAAGCCCGGCTATCGCGCCGGGCTTTTTTGTTTCTACTAGGACGCGAAAAAGTTTTTAGCCTATCCTTGCTCGTCCGGAGGACTAGGGCATGGGCTGGCGAGCGTGGGACGCATACGAACGGGGCGCCGAAGAACGACGGCGTGCGTTGCCGTGGCGTGAGCGGTATAGCTGGCGCGGAATAATCGTCTTTGCGTTGATCCGACCAGGCGATGTGCCTGCGTCGGATTCACCGTGCTTTCGAGCAAGTTCTGACTCTGGCGTTATTCCCGCGTCAAATAACTAGACTGATACAAAGCGGAATACTGCATATGAAAATCACCGATGCGCGAGTTTGGAATTACAAATGCTTTGAGGATAGCGGTCGCATCCAAATTGGTGAAACTAGCACGGTCTTGGTTGGACAAAACAGTGCAGGCAAGACTGCATTTTTAGAGGCATTGAGTGTTGGTACGTTGCAAGAAAAACCTCATAGAAAGCCGGGCACTGGGGAATTTCCGTACATACCTGCTCCTGGCTCAAAAGTTGCATTTACAACGACGCTGAGTGGCGCTGAATTACAACATCGTATCTTAGCCAAGGGGGGCAATTTCACAATTCCGGCGGCTAGCACAGACCCGCCAGGATACACACGTTTTATAGATAACTTATTTCGAGCGCCAAGCTTAGAGTTTAGGTTGACATTTACTGCGGGTGGCTCGTGGGGGAGCGATGTAAAGCCTTCTCATCAACTTTGTCCGAGTGGTGCAAACGTGGTTGGCGCGCGAATTTCGGTAGATAATTCTCGACGCTCATGGAAGTTCGAAGGCACGCAGAAAGGCGACGACTTTCCGAACTTTGTTGGGGATGCATTGCGCCGCTCAATTTACGTTTTCCGCGCTGAACGAATGAACATCGGAGAGTCCGCGATAAGCGATAATCCCGAATTGCTACCAGATGCGAGCAATTTGCCATCAGTCTTGCTGCATCTCCCCGGTAATATGGCTGCGCATCAACAATATCTAAAATATCTGCGTGAAGTCTTTCCAATTATTTATGGAGTCGCCGCAAGCCCAGTATCGACTAATCGCGCTAGAATTGCAGTGACCATGAATGATCCCGCCGCAGGGACAGCAAGACCTGGAATTGATGTTCCACTTCAGGATAGCGGCACAGGCATTGGTCAAGTTCTTGCCATGCTGTACGTTGCCGTGACTGCTCCTGCACCACGTATCATTGTCATAGATGAGCCAAATAGTTTTATTCATCCCGGAGCAGTGAAGAAATTATTGGCAATCCTGCGAACGCTTCCGCACCAATATATAGTCTCCACCCATTCGCCTGATATTATACGTACGCTTGATCCGGCGTATATCCACTTGACCAAGTGGGAAGGAACGGCAGCAGTGTTCCAAACGCTCGATCGGGCAAAGGTGGCAGACCAACGCCAATTGCTTACCGAACTAGGCGTTCGATTGTCGGACGTATTTGGCGCAGATAACGTCCTTTGGGTCGAAGGCCCAACAGAAGAGCATTGCTTCCCTTTATTGCGAGATCATTTGCGAATATCGGCACCTACAACGTCTATCGTTCCGATGATCGCCATTGGTGATTTGGAGGGGCGACGTAGACCGCGTGCTGCTCTTGCTTGGGAACTATATGAGCGCTTATCAGCCGGAACCGCTCTAGTTCCTCCTGCTATGGCCTTCAGCTTTGATCGAGAAGGCAGAACACCTGCCGAAATGGAAGACATGACGCGGCGCTCAAAGGGTGTTGTGCATTTCTTGCCAACAAGAACATACGAAAATTTCCTGATCGATGCAGACGCTATCTATTTTGTGCTCAGGGAAGTAATGGAGGGTGAAAACAAACCAAGTCTCGAAACAATTGCCGATTGGCTTCGGGCCCGCGCAAGGCGAGAACGAATAAAGATAGCGGATTATTCGTTCTTTTCAGTTGACGGGGCACGAGTGTTGCACGATGCGTTTTCAACTTTATCGGGGGCTACAGTCGAATACCGAAAGACAATTCATTCCGTCGCACTTACGAAATGGCTACTTGCAAATAAACCAGAACATATGACTGAACTTCTGGAATATGTACGTGGGTTGTTCGCGGTCTCTAGCAATGGCTAGGCGCATTGCATGTGTGGAATGTCACCCTCCGAACCCACTGTAGTGTCGCCTACGCTTTTCCATCAATCCGATCAATTAGTGCCGGATCATTGTCCGGCGCACGCGAGCTATTGACGCACGTCGATACCGGCCAAACTTGCAAATAATCATCGGGCGCTGGCCGAAGCAATTCGCTTCCGGCAGTGCAATCGAGCCATTTGTCAAAGTCTTTCGTCCCCAATAGGACCGGCATTCGATCATGTATCTTGGCGGCTAGCCTATTAGCTTTGGTTACAATTAGCGTACATGACTTCAGAGACTTGTCCTTTCCGAAAATTCGATCCGGCCTGGATTCGCGTGCCCGGGCAGAATCGTCGCATCATGAAGGGCGATGTTTGCGATCCTTCATGCCCTTGGAATGGTCGTCGCGGACCTGGTCAAGTCGCGCGTCCGACTTGAAGCCGAGATATTGCTTCTTCGGCATCAGTTGAACCTTGCATTGCGGCACGCGCCGCCGCGGGTTCGACTGCACGGTGGTGATCGCGCCTTCATGGTTTGGATGGTTCGTTTATGGCCGAGCCTGCTTGATGTGGTCCACGTGGTTCAGCCGGAGACCGTGCTGCGATGGCACCGAGCGGGGTTCCGTATCTATTGGCGCTGGAAGTCGCGGAAGCGGGTAGGGCGGCCGAGGATTGACCGGGGACTGCGGGATCTGATTCGGCGGATGAGCCAGGAAAATCCGCTTTGGGGCGCATCCCGCATCCACGGCGAGCTGTTGATGCTGGGCTTTGGGGTCGCCCAGTCGACAGTGTCGAGATACATGGCGCGCTGCCGATGGCCTCCGTCCCAGAGCTGGAAGACGTTTCTGCGCAATCACGCCAATGCGATTGCGGCGATCGATTTGTGCATCGTTCCGACGGTGACGTTTGAACGGCTGTTTGCCTTCCTGGTCGTTGGCCATGACCGACGGCGGCTGCTACGGATTGAGGTGACCAAGCATCCGACGGCGGAATGGTTGGCCCGCCAAATCACCGAGGCGTTTCCCTGGGCTACGGCGCCGAAATATCTAATCCGCGACAATGACGGCGGCTATGGACATGTCTTCACCGGCCGGGTGAAGGCGATGGGGATTCGCGACCGGCCGATCAGTCCGGGTTCGCCGTGGCAAAATGGCATAGCCGAACGATTGATTGGCACGCTTCGCCGCGAATGCCTGGACCACGTCGTTGTTTTTGGCGAATGCCACTTACGCTGCGTGCTCTTTGCTTATGCTGCTTATTACAATCAAACGCGCCCGCATCGGTCGCTCCAGAAGGATGCGCCATTGCGGCGAACGATACAACGGATCGGCGAGATCGCAGCAATGCCGATCCTGGGCGGATTACACCACCAATACGTTCGGATATGATTTTCGGAAAGGACAAGGCCGAGCGCCGCTTCATGCGTGCCAGTCAACGCTTCCGCCGAATTTGGAATACTTGGCAGAACGTCATCGGGAAATCACTCACCACAGGAAGCCCTCGCGCAGTTGACTCACACCTGCTGCCAAAGCGAACTAACCGCGGCTTTCTTAGGCGACATTGAGTCTTTGGATAATATCTATTCTTGGAGGGATTAGAGCCGTTATGCCGTCCTCACCGCGCGAAACCCCGCAAGTCGCCGCCAGCATCGAATATCGGTTCATTCCGCGCCCGGGCGGGCTCGCGCCGGAATTCCAGCCGCTGAAGGAAACGTCGCTGCGGTTCCTGTCGATCAAGCCGATCGACGGATTGGAGATCGAAGGCGCCTTGTGGGAGCCGGCGAACAAACCGGTTTCCGATACGATCTTGATCGTGATGGTGCACGGCAGCGGCGGCAGCTACCGCGGACCGCCGGAGAATGCCCTCGGCCCAAGGCTCGCGGCGAAGGGATACGCGGCCCTGGCGATCAACACGCGCCAGCACGATGACAGGCTCAATACGGACAATTTCTACGACGTCCGGCGCGACATCGACGCCGCCGTGCATGTCGCGCGATCGCTGGGCTACCAAAGGCTGGTGTTGCAAGGACACAGCCTTGGCAACATCCAGGTCCAGTTCTACGCGGCGACGAACTGGGATCGCGATATCAAGGCCGTCATTTTGCTGGGCGCGTTCGCCGATCTGCCTTGGAAGTCCCGGAATATGCTCGTGCAGGACGAACAGCGCTTCCGCGCGCTGATCGACGCTTCGCTCAAGGCTCTGCGCGACGGCACCGCGGACCAGGTGCTGCCGGTGAAGATGCGCTTCTCGATCCCGGTCAATCCCTCTCCCGTCGAGGCGCCGATGACCGGGCAACACTTCCTCACCTATCGATGGGACAGAACCAGCACCGCCGACGGCACATTCTGGATTCACCGTATTCCGTATCCAATTCTGATGGTGCGCGACCAGGCGGATGCTTCGATCGCGTCGTTCGAGCCGCACATGCTGCTGAGCGCCGCGAATTCGGGAGGGACACTCGCGCCCAAGGTCGATTTTGTCCTGCTTCCCGACCCGCAGCCGGTTTCACTCAAGGGCCATTACTTCCAAGGCAATGAACAGGCCCTGACGGATACGATCGACACGTGGCTTGCGGATCAGCAATTATGATCGATGCGGCCCGCGGCACTGACCTGACCTGGCTTTTTTAGACCAAGCGTTGTGAGAGAATGGCTTGGAAAGGAGCTGGTCATGTCAGGGTATTCACTTCGGCGGCTATTAATTGCGCTTCAGATATTCGGCGAGCCCGATTTCGAGCATGGCCGCTGCCGTCGTCTTCAGCGTTTCGAATTCGTCGCGCGCCAGTTGGTATAGGTCCAAGAATGTTTCGGGGCTCATTGCCGCTTGAATTCGAAGAATCTCAGCATGGGGCGGTAGAGTAGGCCAGCGGCGCGGCGCGTCCGGCGGTCGTTGCCGCATTTCGTCGAGCCCGCGATAGACCATATAAGCCGCGACCTGAGAGGCCGGTTTGCCATTATTGACCGCGAGGCTTTGGATCTGGAAATCCACTTCGGCACGCACGGGGATGCCGACCCGCTTTTTCAGGCGGTCGCGTTCAATCGAG
>Ga0307436_1001489_pt1 | contig 10342 bp, 6 predicted proteins | sample SalMarWE160440MG_FD_202513 | JGI IMG/M metagenome (GOLD analysis project Ga0307436, IMG submission 202513) | Salt marsh sediment microbial communities from the Plum Island Ecosystem LTER, Massachusetts, United States - WE1604-40 | ecosystem: Environmental > Aquatic > Marine > Intertidal zone >...
TGAGGAGCATTGGCTGCGCTACGGCGTGAGCGCGAGGCGAAAGCGCAACCAGCGCCGGCTCGAAGGGCTGCTCACAATACGCGGCGAGCGCGTACGCGCGAAGCAGAACCGCGTCCAGGCCGATGTGAGGCTCACCCTGCACGAAGCGGAAGAAGCGGGGAGGAAGGTGATCGAGGCGCACCAGATCGCCAAGAGCTATGGCGATCTCTGTCTCGTCCGCGACTTCACCATCAAGATCGGCCGCGGCGACCGGGTCGGTATCGTGGGTCCGAATGGAGCCGGCAAGACGACGCTCATCAATCTCCTGACGGGCGCGCTGAAACCCGATGCCGGCACAGTGAAGCTCGGCACCAATCTTCAAGTGGCGACGCTTGATCAGCGCCGCGAGGCGCTCGACCCGGAGCGGAGCGTGGCTGCGACGCTCACGGATGGGAGCGGCGATTCCGTGATTATCAACGGGGAGTCGCGGCACGTCGTCAGCTACATGAGGGATTTTCTGTTCACGCCGGAGCAGGCGCGGACGCCGGTGAAGGCGCTTTCGGGCGGCGAGCAGGGGCGTCTCATGCTGGCAGTCGCGCTCGCGCACCCCTCGAACGTGCTCGTGCTCGACGAGCCGACCAACGATCTCGATCTGGAGACATTGGACGTGCTCCAGGAGATGCTGGCGAGCTACCCGGGGACGGTCCTCCTCGTCAGCCACGATCGTGACTTCCTCGATCGCACCGTCACCTCGGTGGTGGTCGCGGAAGGTGACGGCATTTGGATCGAATATGCGGGCGGCTATTCCGACATGGTGGCGCAACGCGGCCATGGCGTGGATGCCCCACCGGTCAAGCTCGCGCCGAAGAGCGCGGCGAAGCAGGCGGCGCCTGCCAAGCCTGCATCGGCGCCGGTGCCGCGTAAGCGCCTGAGCCCGACCGAGCAACACGCCTTGAAGACGTTGCCCAAGCGCATCGCAGCGCTTCAGGAAGAGATCGGACGCTTGGAGCGGACGCTTGCCAATCCGGATCTCTATGCGAAGGATCGCGAGGCTTTCGCGGCTGCGGGCGATGCGTTGACGAAGGCGCAAGCCGATGTCGCCGCCGCCGAGGAGGAGTGGTTGCGGCTTGAGCTCCTACGTGAGGAACTCAAGGAGGAGGCGTCATCCTCCGCCGTGCGGTAGGATCGGGTTTTCAGGAGGAGAACACGCATGAACAGGCTAAGTGTCGTTGGGGCGATCGTGCTCGGTATCATCATGTTTGCGGCTGCTGCGCATGCCGAGGCGCCGATCGCTACGGCGACCTTCAAATGCGCCGACGGCAAGGCCATCGACGCGACCTTCTATGACGGCAAGGTCGATCTCGTACTCACCGATGGTCGTAGCCTGGAGCTGCCCCAAGTGATCTCGGGCTCCGGCACGCGTTATGCCAACGCCGATGAGTCCTTCCAGTTCTACAGCAAGGGTGACACGGCCTTCATCACCGAAAACTCGGACTACAACATCACCTTCAAGGATTGCACGGCCGTCAAGTAAGAGCCGTGTCGGCGGCTCAGTCGCCCGCGGCCAGCGCGGCGATGGTCGGCGGCGGCAAATACATGATCGACGCTTTGCGCCTCCCGTCCTGGACGAAGCTCACGGAGAGGACCGCGCCACCGAGTTTCTTGGCATCGTCCTTAGTCAGAGCTGTCGCGGCAAGACTGAACCGCGCCCCCGGAGGGATGACCGCTCGGCCGTGCCGTCCTTCGAGGTCGAGCGCCACTTCGCCTTCGCCTGAATCCGGCTTGAGAACCGCTTGGACATCCTCCAAGGGGTGATCGGAGACGTTGGTGCCGCTGAGCGCGAATGTCTCATTGGTGGCGGGCGCATCGAGCAGCCACTTGATCGGCACGTCCGCGCTCGCCTCCGATGCGGGCTCGGGTTTCGGCTCCGCTTCCCGTCCGGTTTCCGGCTCGGTCTTGGACCAAGACCTCCAGGAGAACCAATCTGAGATCGACGCGGCCAGGACCGGCTCCGGCGCGCGTGCGGCTGCCTGTTTCCTCGCGGCTGCTGAGGCGACCGAGGCCTGTCCGATAGCGTTGGCGAGGCCCAGCGCGGGTTGATCCCAGCCGGACGGGAGTTTCGTCGCAAGGCGCGTGAGGCCATCGCGGACGGGGTTGGACTCCTCTGCTGTCGAGAGAAAGACGAAGCCGGTGATCAAGACGATTGAGAGCGCCGTTGAGCCGAGCGTGAGCCACGTCCTGCGCTCGCTGTACGTGGCAAAGAGCAGGACAAGAATCACGATACTGGTAATGAGTAGATCCAACGTGTGCCCCCACGTCAGTCTCTATTGCGCTCGAGAATGGCCCAAAACCGTGGCACGAGCACGGCATACGGCATACGAAAAACCCATGAAAATTTGGCTACCCTCGAACGCGAGAAGGGCGAGGCTGGTTCCCTTGCCCCTCCGCGCAAGCCCTGGGAGTTCCGGCTGCAAGGGAGCCGCCGAGGTCACAATGTCCTGCCATTAGCAGGACACAAACCATTGCCATGAGAGAATCAACACATTGAGGGAGCGCGAGGCCGCCTCGCTTCGAGGGAGCCGGGGGAGGCGGCCAGCGCAAACGTTGCGTCGGGGGAAGAGGCAGTGACCGACCTCTACAAGATTCTGGGCGTGAAGCGGACCGCGCCGCCGAAGGACATCCACAAAGCCTATCGGAAGAAGGCCAAGACCGCCCATCCGGATAGTGGCGGCTCGGTGGAGGCCTTCAACGAGCTGGTCACGGCCTATTCCGTCCTGTCGGATGCGGACCGGCGCACGAAATACGACGAGACCGGCGAGATCGATGTGCCGCAGCCCGATAACTTCAACGGCGGCGCCATCGAGATCATCGCCGAGAAGCTCGGCCTCGTCATCCATGCGGAGCACGAGCTCGAGACCATGGATGTGGGTGGGCTGATCGAGCAGGCCATCCGTGACGACATCGCGGCGCGGAAGGGCAGCGTGGCGCATCAGAAGCGGGCTGGCGAGCGGCTGGCGAAGCTTCGCGCCCGGACCAAGCGCAAAGAGCAAGGCGACGGCAACCTCGTGGCGCGGGTGCTCGATTGGCACGAGCTCGCGATCAAGAACCACATCAAGAAGCACGAGGAGTCGATCCGCTTCCTGGAGCGGGCGCTCGAGATCCTGCAAGACTATTCCTTCAGCGACGACCTCGTCGTGGCGCAGACCGAGGAGGTGACCGGCGCCCTGAATGACATCCTGGTGGCGCTCGACGAGCTTGCGGCGATCCTCAACACCAGCCCGGCCCGCGCCGAGGCGATGCCGCAAGAGGCAGGGCCAACCGCATTCGGCTGATCTCGATCGCCTCAGGGGTGGCCGAACGGGGCGGTCTCGCGTAAATTTCCCGGCAGTCTCTGGGGGATAGGGGATTGCGCGAAACCTTCCTGATCACCGCCCTGGGTTGCGCCTTGGTCGGGCTTGCGAGCTTGTCGGCCGTTGGGCTTGCGCGTGCCGAGGAAGCGGCTTCGGTGCTGCCTTGGGAGAGAGCCAAGAAGGCCGCGGAGCCGCCGGCTCCATCGTCTCAATCTTCTCAACCGTCCGAACCGTCGCAGAGCGCCAGGATCCGTCCGGAGCCCGAGGATGCGCGGGAGGCTAAGGCCTCACCCTCCGCGCCGGCGCACAAGGTGGTGGCGATCATCCGCGACGAGCTCGCCGGCGCCGATATCGAGAAGGATGCCGAGGCGGACGACGTGGCGGCGCTTCGCGCCTTCTACGGCGGGTGGGGTAGGCCGCCGCTGTGGATCACGGATATGGGGTTCTCGGCCAAAGGCCAGTCCGTCCTGTTCGAGATCGCGAAGGCCGACGATTGGGGGCTCGACGCCAAGGCTTTCGTGCTACCGGACGCAGGCGCGCTACCGGCCAACGCGGAGGCACAAGCTGCGGCTGAGATCAAACTCGACCTCGCCATCCTGAAATATGCGCGCTTTGCCCGCGGCGGCAGGTTTACCCCATCGGAGATCAGCGAGGTGGTCGATCAGACGCCGCCCTTGCGCGACCCGCAAGAGGTGATGGCCGAGATCGCCGTGACGGCTGCGCCCGACGCCTATCTTCGATCGCTTCATCCGCAGCACGAGCAGTTCGTGCGCCTGCATCAGGCCTTGCTCAACGCCCGCGACAAGGATGGGGAGGGCGCCAAGACCGACGAGACCGCGATCAAGCGCATCATCATCAACATGGAGCGCTGGCGGTGGATGCCGGAGGACCTCGGCCCGCTTTACGTGTGGCTCAACACGCCCGAGTTCATGCTGTACGTGGTCAAGGACGGGAAGACGATCTTCAAAGACAAGACGCTTGTCGGCACGATCGGTTTTCCGACGCCGGTGTTTTCCGCCGACATGCAGACCATCGTGTTCAATCCCGATTGGATTGCGCCGCCTTCGGTTCTGGATGAGAAGCTGCTGCCGGCCTTGCGGCAGAAGCACTACAGCATCATCAAGTCCAATAAGCTGCTCGTGAGCTATGGCGGCAAACGCGTCGATCCCACCAGGATCGATTGGAACCGTGTGAACATCCACAATTTCACGTTCACCCAGAAGGCGGGACCGAAGAACGTTCTCGGTAAGGTCAAGTTCCTCTATCCCAACGCGCATATCGTCTACATGCACGACACGCTTCCCTATCGGCAGAAGGTCTTCAAAGAGAAGAAGCGCGACATTGGCTATGGCTGCGTGCGTATGCAGAGGCCGAAGGGTCTCGCCGAGCTGCTGCTTGCCGAGGAAAAGGATTGGCCGGCAAGCAAGGTCAAGGCGCTGTGGGACAAGGGCACCGACAACCGCGTCGAGCTGGAGAACGGGCCGCCGGTACACACGACCTATTTCACGGCGGTGGTCGACGATAAGGGCAAGGTCGCGACCTTTGGCGACCTTTATGGGATCGACCGTAAGATGGCCGTCGCACTGTTCGGCGACGCCACGGGCTTTCCGGAGCCGCCGCCGGAGCCCAAGCACCGAGACAGCAGTGTTGCCTCTACGCCCGCCAGTCACCCCAGCGGAGGCGGAGGCTTTTCACGCGCGGTCGGCTTCCTCGACGACTAACCGAGTTTCGGCACATGCCTACGCGTTACGTCGTGCTCCAATAGGGCCTCGCACGCAGGCGCTCGAGCCAGGCCTTGATATTCTTGTAAGGCGACAGGTCGATATCGAGATAATCGGGGCCGCGATCCAGCCGCGCGCCGATGACGAAGTCGGCGATGCTGAGCGGGCCAATGACGAAGTCGCGTCCCTCGAGCTGGTGGTCCAGCACCGGCAGGAACCGCGCGAGGCGCGCACGCGCTTCGGCCATAATGGCGGGGTCGTTGCCGCCTTTCTGCAACACCTTGGGCTTGATGATGCGCTCCCAGAACAGCATCTCGATCGCGGCCTCCGCACCGCCCACCCACCAGAACAGCCATTGGTCGACTTGCGCCTGGTCTTGAAGGCTCGCGCCGTTCAAGCCGCGCTCGGGATGTTTGGCAGCGAGGTATTTCAGGATGGCGGCGGACTCCCAGAGGGTGAAACCGTCCTCCACAAGCGTGGGCACGCGGCCATTGGGATTCAGGACAAGATAGTCAGGCGTGTGCGTCTCCCCGATCCGCGGGTCACGGGCGACCAGATCGAGCGGGATGCCGAGCTCGGCTGCCAGCAGGCGCACTTTGCGGGCATGGGGTGACTCGGGCATGTCGTAGAGGGTGATGGTCATGGCTCGCGCTCTTGTTGCAGAAGCGGGGGTCGTCTAAGCGGCACATCGCAGCACATGTTCAAATCTGGCGCGAACGTTAACGCTGCGTCGCGGCCCAAACGTGGCATTCGAGCCAGTTTTCAAACCCCTCCGGGGCTGCTATCCGATAGGTCGAGCCCTTCTTGAGGGCGCAATTTCGCCCTCTCCCACGGCTAGAAGTCCGTGCTCCGATCGTCGTCGTTCTGTCACGGGGCCTGGGCAACAACCTTAACAGTCATGATCAAACGCTTTCTCATCGCTGCCGTCATCATCGGCCTGTTCCTCGCCGGGGTCGGGTGGTTCAACCTCATCTTCAAGCCGAAGATGATTGCCGACTTCGTGGCCAAGATGGCCCCGCCCGCCGCCACGGTGACGGCGGAGCCGGCCAAGCTCGAGAGCTGGACCGACCGTGTGCACTCGGTGGGAACGCTGCTTGCCATCCAGGGGGTCGAGGTGGCGCCCGAGGTGGGCGGCATCGTCAGCGACTATTACTTCGACAGCGGCCAGGACGTGAAAAAGGGCGAAAGGCTCGTCCAGCTCGACATCTCGGTCGAAAAGGCGGACCTCAAGGACAACAAGGCGAAGCTGAAAGAAGCGGAGCTGAACCTGGAACGTCAGTCGAGTCTCTTGAAGCGGCAGGTGACGTCGCAGGCGACGCTGGATACGGCGACTGCGAATCGCGACTCCGCACAGGCAGCCGTCCAGCGGATCGAGGCGCTGATCGCGCAGAAGACCATCACCGCGCCGTTCGCCGGGCAACTCGGCTTAAGGCGCGTCGAGAAGGGGCAGTATGTCTCGCCCGGCCAGGCGCTCGTCTGGCTCCAGGCGCTCGATCCGATCTGGATCGATTTCCCGGTGCCCGAAGGCGAGGTCGCGGACTTCAAGGTCGGCGCCAAGATCGAGCTGACCGTCGATACGTATGATGGTCAGGTCTTCGACGGTGACGTCGAGGCGTTCGATGCCCGCCTCAGTCAGGACAGCCGCACGCTCATGGTGCGCGGCAGGCTCAAGAACCCGGATCGCAAGCTGCTGCCCGGCATGTTCGCGCAAGTCGCGGTGCTTGCCGGCGCGCCGAAAGAGCTGGTGACGGTGCCACGCACGGCGGTGACCTATAGCCTCTACGGCGACAGCATCTGGGTGGTGAAGGAGGGGACGGCGCCGGAGACGCCGACCGCGTCCGCCGACGCTGGCGCGGCCGTGGCCGCCGATGCACCGCCGCAAGAGCCGGCGCTCACCGTCGAGCGCCGCTTCGTGCATGTGGGGCCGACGCAACAAGGCCGGGTGGCGATCCTCGACGGCGTGAAGGCTGGGGAGCAGGTGGTGACGAGTGGCCAACTGAAGTTGCATCCCGGCGCCGCGGTGAAGATCGACAACGCCGATGCTTTGAAGCCGCCGGCAGAGATGCCGAAGCAGTAGGCGCTGATGAGCTTCACCGATCTCTTCATCAAAAGGCCGGTGCTGGCCACTGTCGTGAGCCTGCTGATCCTGCTCGTCGGCGCACAGGCAGGGTTCAAGCTGCCGATCCGGCAGTATCCCGAGCTGTCCAATACGACGATCACGATCATCACGACCTATCCGGGCGCCAACGCCGATCTCATTCAGGGCTTCATCACGGTGCCGATCCAACAGGCGGTGGCGAGCGCCGAGGGCATCGATACGCTGACCGCATCGTCGACGCAGAATGTCAGCACGGTCACGCTCAATCTGAAGCTCGATGCCGACCCGGACCGCGCCATGACGGACGTGCTGTCGAAGGTCGCCCAGGTGAAGAGCATCCTGCCGCGTGAGGCAAACGACTCCATCGTCACCAAAAAGACGGGGGAGGGCTACGCGCTGCTCTATCTCTCGTTCAACTCGAAGGTGATGAGCTCGTCGCAGATCAGCGATTATCTCCAGCGCGTGGTGCAGCCGAGGCTGCAGACCATCAACGGGGTTGCCCAGGCGGAGATGCTCGGCGGCCAGGTGTTCTCCATGCGCATCTGGCTCGATCCCGACCGCATGGCGGCGCTCGGGGTGACGCCGCTCGATGTGCGAAAAGCGCTGGCCGAAAACAACTTCACCTCGGCGCCGGGCCAGGTGAAGGGCGATTTCATCCAGACAAATATCGACGCCAAGACCTCTCTTAGTGATCCCGACGCGTTCGGGCGGCTCGTCGTGCTGACCCGCGGCGACTCGCTGGTCCGCCTGAGCCAGATCGCCGATATCGAGCTTGGGCCCGAAAACGCGGACTCCTCGTCGGTGTTCGATGGGCTGAAGGCCGTGTTCATCGGCATCTACGCCACACCGACGGCCAATCCGCTGACGGTGATCAACGACGTGCGCAAGGCGTTTCCGGAGATCCAGAGCGAGCTGCCGCCGGGGCTTGACGCCGCCATCGCCTATGACGCCACCAACTTCATCCGCGCCTCGCTGTGGGAGGTGATGAAGACGCTGGGTGAGGCGGCGATCATCGTGATCGTGGTGATCTTCCTGTTCCTGGGCAATCTCAGGTCGACACTGGTGCCCATCGTCACCATTCCGCTGTCGCTGGTTGGCGTGCTCGCCCTGCTTTTGGCGCTCGGCTACTCGATCAATCTGATGACGTTGCTCGCGCTCGTGCTCGCCATCGGGCTCGTGGTCGACGATGCCATCGTCGTGGTGGAGAACATCTACCGCCATATCGAGGAAGGAAAGCGCCCGTTCGAGGCGGCGCTCTTAGGTGCGCGGGAGATCGTCTATCCGGTCATCGCCATGACTATCACGCTCGCGGCCGTGTTCGCGCCCATCGCGTTCGTGTCGGGGCTGACCGGTGCGCTGTTCCGCGAGTTCGCCTTCACGCTCGCCGGGGCGGTGATCGTGTCGGGCATCATCGCGCTGACGCTGTCGCCGATGATGTGCTCCAAGCTGCTCAAGTCTCAGGCGGGTGGCGCCGGCCCTGGCGGCCTCACAGCTTGGCTCGATCGCAGGTTCGAAAGCCTGAAGAACCGCTATCAACGGCGGCTGCACGGCACGCTCAACTATCGCCCGGTCACCGTTCTGGTGCTGCTCGGCGTGATGGCGGCGACCGGGCTTCTCTACATGACGACCCAGCGCGAGCTCGCACCGGAGGAGGATCAGGGCATCCTGTTCACCCTGGTGAAGACGCCGCAATACGCGAACCTCGATTATCTGGAGGACGCGACCCAACAACTCTATCGGGCCTATAGCAGCGTGCCGGAGAAGGACCACGTGTTCACCATCAACGGCATGGGCAACGTGCATCAAGGTTTCTCCGGCCTCCTGTTGAAGCCGTGGGGCGAGCGGGATCGTAATCAGAAGCAGGTGCTGCAAGAGCTCTCGCCGCGCATCAGCAAGCTTGCGACGGCGCAGGCGCTGTCCTTCTCGCCGCCTTCCCTGCCGGGCTCGGTCGGCGGGCCGCCGATCCAGTTCGTCATCACTACGACCCACGACTTCGAGCAGCTCGCCGACGTGCTCTCCGACGTAGAGAAGGCGGCAAAAGCAAGCGGCATGTTCATCTTCACGGACTCCGATCTGCGCTTCGAGACGCCGCAAGTCGAGTTCCATATCGACCATGACAAGGCGAACCGGCTCGGCATCACCATGGCCGATGTCGGCAATTCACTCGCCACGCTGCTCGGCGGCAACTACGTGAATCTGTTCGACCTTTACGGTCGGAGCTACCGGGTGATCCCACAAGTGCCGCGTGAGTTCAGGGACACGGACGATTGGCTGACCCGGTATCAGATCCGCACGAGCGCGGGCGGTCTCGTGCCGCTCTCGAACGTCGCGTCGGTGACGAGGGTGGTGCAGCCGAATTCGCTGACCAATTTCCAGCAGCTCAACTCGGCGACGCTGACGGCGGTGCCGTTCCCGGGACGCACGGTGGGCGAGGCGGTTGAGTTCCTGAAGAAGCAGGCGGAGAGCTTCCCCGAAGGGTTCACCTATGATTGGCAAGGCGAGAGCCGCCAGTTCGTGCAGGAGGGCAACACGCTCGTCTACACGTTCATCTTCGCGCTGGTCATCATCTATCTCGTGCTCGCCGCGCAGTATGAAAGCTTCCGCGACCCGTTCATCATTCTGATCGCGTTGCCGACGTCGATCTTCGGCGCACTTCTACCGATGAACGCAGGACTCGCCACCATCAATATCTATACTCAGATCGGCATGGTCTGCCTGATCGGACTGATCGCCAAGCACGGCATTCTGATGGTGGACTTCGCCAACAAGCTTCAGGAGCACGAAGGCTATTCCCGCGCCGATGCAATCGAGCATGCCGCGGCCATTCGCTTGCGGCCGATCCTGATGACCACAGCGGCGACGGTCGTGGCCATGGTACCGCTCCTCATCGCTGCTGGCGCGGGTGCCGCGGCGCGTTTCAATATCGGCGTGGTGATCGCCGCCGGCATGACCATCGGCACGCTGTTCACCCTGTTCGTGACGCCGACGATCTACACCTATCTCGCCCGCGACCATCAAAAGGCGCGGGCGAAGCTCGAGGCCGAGGCTGCCAAGTCGGGGGCCGGGGCGCCTCCGCCTGAGAAGACGCCGACCGCGAAAGAGATGGCGGAGTTCGACGCTGAAGCCGAGGCAGGCGTGCAGTTCCCCGCCGATGAGGAGGAGCCGGAGCCTGCCGAGAAGGCCGAGGGTGCCGG
>Ga0307436_1001490_pt1 | contig 10342 bp, 9 predicted proteins | sample SalMarWE160440MG_FD_202513 | JGI IMG/M metagenome (GOLD analysis project Ga0307436, IMG submission 202513) | Salt marsh sediment microbial communities from the Plum Island Ecosystem LTER, Massachusetts, United States - WE1604-40 | ecosystem: Environmental > Aquatic > Marine > Intertidal zone >...
AGGCCTTTCGGGTCGCGCGCTTCGCAAACCTCGAGCGGCGTATCGACGAAGATCTCGATGAACTCGCCCTCGCCGACGAGTTCACGCGCCATACGCCGCTCCGAGCGGAACGGCGAGATGAACGAGACCATCACGATGAGACCGGCATCGACGAACAGCTTGGCCGCTTCCGCTACGCGTCTGATGTTCTCCACGCGGTCGGCATCGGTGAAGCCGAGATCCTTGTTGAGACCGTGACGGACATTGTCGCCGTCGAGCATATAGGTGTGGCGCCCCAAAGCATGCAGGCGCTTCTCCAGCGTATTGGCGATGGTCGATTTGCCGGAGCCCGAAAGGCCGGTGAACCACAGCACGCACGGCTTCTGGCCCTTGAGACCGGCGCGGGCCATCCTGTCGACGAAGAGCTCCTGCCACTGGACATTGGTCGCGCGGCGCAAGCCAAACTCGATCATGCCGGCAGCCACCGTGGCATTGGTGAAGCGATCGATCAGGATGAAGCTTCCGCTCTCGGCATTGTCCTTGTAAGGATCGAAAACGAGTGGCCGCACCATGCTGAGATTGCATAGCCCAACCTCGTTCATTTCCAGAGTCTTGCCGGCTACGTGGTCGAGATTGTCGACATTTAGCTTGTACTTCAGAGCCGAGACCGTGGCCGTGGTGGTCTGGCCCCCGCATTTCAACGTGTAGGTGCGGCCCGGAAGCATGGCCTCATCGTCGAACCAGATCACCTTCGCGGCGATTTGATCGGCCACCGACGGCGCGGACTCCGGCGAGGCAACGACGTCACCCCGGCTGGCATCCACCTCCTCGGCGAAGGTCAGCGTGATGGCGTCGCCCTCATGCGCCTCGTCGAGATCACCGTCGGCCGTGACGATGCGGGCCACATGCACCCGCTTGCCCGACGGATGAATGACGACCTCGTCGCCCGGCTTGATGCTGCCGCTTGCGACCGTGCCCGCATGCCCACGGAAATCGAGATGCGGCCGGTTCACCCACTGCACCGGGAACCGGAACGGTCCGTCCGCAGCCTTGCCGCTGACGTCGACTGTTTCCAGATGCCCGAGCAGCGTAGGCCCGTGATACCAATGCATATGGGCACTCGGGCTCGTGACGTTGTCGCCCTTGAGCGCCGACACTGGGATTGCGGTAATGGACTCAAATCCAAGCGGCTCCGCGAAAGCCTCGAACTCCTCGGCAATCGCCTCGAACCGAGCCTGATCGAAATCGATCAAGTCCATCTTGTTGACGGCGACGGCGACCTTCTTGATGCCGAGCAGCGACAGGATACAGGCGTGACGGCGCGTCTGGGTCAGAATGCCCTGCCGGGCATCGACCAGCAGCACGCCAAAATCGCAATTCGACGCGCCCGTCGCCATGTTGCGCGTGTACTGCACATGGCCCGGCGTATCCGCAACGATGAACTTCCGCTGCGGCGTCGAGAAGTAGCGATAGGCCACATCGATGGTGATGCCCTGCTCACGCTCGGCCTGAAGGCCGTCGACGAGAAGCGAAAGATCGAGCTCCCCCGCACTGTTGGCGCTGGGACGTTTGGAGTCGCGTTTGATGTTTTGCAGCTGGTCCTCGAACACCAGCGCAGAGTCGTAAAGCAGGCGGCCGATCAGCGTGCTCTTGCCGTCATCGACACTGCCGCAGGTGAGAAAGCGCAACAGACCGCGATTCTCCTCGGCGACGATGCGCGCGGCCAGCCTGTCGCTGGCGCTCTCCTTCTCCTTGCCGACAACGCTCAACTGCGGCATCAGAAGTAGCCCTCCTGCTTCTTCTTCTCCATCGAGCCCGCCTGATCGTGGTCGATCACGCGCCCCTGACGCTCCGAATGACGTGAAGCGATCAGCTCCTCGATGATCTCAGGGACCGTTGTGGCATCGGACTCGATGGCGCCCGTGAGCGGATAGCAGCCGAGGGTGCGGAAACGCACCTTCTTCATTTCGGGCATCTCGCCGGGATCGAGCGGCAACCGCTCGTCGTCGACCATGATGAGCGTGCCTCCGCGCTCGACCACGGGCCGCTCCGCAGCGAAATAGAGCGGCACCACGGGGATGTCCTCAAGGTAGATGTAGGTCCACACGTCGAGCTCGGTCCAATTGGACAGCGGGAACACCCGCATGCTCTCACCCGGCTTCACCCTGGTATTGGCGAGATGCCAAAGCTCGGGACGCTGACGTTTCGGGTCCCAGTTGTGGGCGGCATTGCGGAACGAGAACACGCGCTCCTTGGCGCGCGATTTCTCCTCGTCGCGCCGTGCGCCACCGAACGCTGCGTCATAGCCATGTGCGCTGAGCGCCTGCTTGAGCGCCTCGGTCTTCATGATGTCGGTATAGAGTGCGCTGCCATGAGTGATGGGCGAGATTCCGTCACGCGCGCCATGCTGGTTGATATGCTCGATAAGCTCGACGCCCAGCCTCTGCGCTTCGCGGTCGCGAAACTCGATCATCTCGCGAAACTTCCACGTGGTGTTCACGTGCAGAAACGGAAATGGCGGCTTCGCCGGATAGAACGCCTTCATGGCGAGGTGCAGCATCACCGAAGAGTCCTTACCGATGGAATAAAGCATCACCGGATTGCGGAACTCGGCCACGACCTCGCGCATGATGTGGATGCTCTCGGCCTCGAGCTGCCGGAGATAGGTGGAAAGGCGTTGCTTCATGATCCAGCACTCAAATGCGTAGACTCGGAACTCTCACCCGTGGGCTCGCCTTTTCGGGAGCCCTTACCGTTCTGGGCCTTGGCATGCTCCTCGGCCTTTCGCTTCGCCGCAAGATAACGATAGGCGCTGACAGGGATCAAACCCAGGTAAACCACTGATCCAGCGCCAAGAGTGAAGGATGGATAGGTCAAAAGCAGGGCGATGAAAAGCGCCGCCAGCACAAAAAGCGGCGGCACGTACTCCCGGGGGACCCTCTGCCCGATCATCTTTATGGAGAATGTCGGCACATTGCTGACCATGAGCAGCGCCACGCCAAGCGTATAGATCAGGACCAGTGGCGTGAGGCTCGGCAGATGCAAGCCGAGATCCTGGGCGTAGATCGGCAAGAGCAAGATGATGGCACCCGCCGGGGCCGGCACGCCGACGAAGAACGCACTCTTCCACGCCGGCAAGTCGGTTCGGTCGAGCGACACATTGAAGCGCGCAAGCCGCAGCGCCGAGCACACCGCGAACACGAGCACGGCGATCCATCCCAGGCTGCGCAAATCCTCTAACGCCCAGTTGAACATGATGATCGCCGGCGCCACGCCGAAATTGACGAAATCGGCGAGACTATCGAGTTCGGCGCCGAAGCGAGACGAAGCTTTCAACAGACGGGCGACGTGGCCATCGATGCCGTCGAGGAACGCGGCGAACACGAGCGCCGCTACCGCCAAGTCCCAGCGATGCTCGATCCCCATGCGGATCGCGGTCAGCCCGGCGCACAGACCAACCAGCGTAAAGATGTTGGGAACGAGCACCCGGATCGGCACTTGGCCGCGGGCGAAAACGAATTGCCGCCGTTTGCGTTCGTCTCTGTCCGGATCGAAGGGAGGAAACATGGTCGCTACGCCTTACCTGCCGCAGATGTACCATCGCCCGCATCACCCATGAGCACCGCAAGCGCCGTCTCGCCGCCGATCGCCGTCTGCCCGACCTCGGCGAAGAGCTCGACCCCGTCAGGTAAATAGAGATCAACCCGGCTGCCGAAACGGATCAAGCCAAGGCGCTCACCGCACTCCACGCTAGCCCCCTCGCTTACGAAAGTCACGATCCGCCGCGCGACGAGCCCAGCGATCAGAACCACGCCGATCTTGACCCCTGACTTGGTCTCGATGACAAGCGCTTGACGCTCGTTGTCCTCACTCGCCTTGTCGAGATCGGCATTGAGGAAGGCGCCAGGCACGTAGGTGCTGCGGATCAGCCGGCCGCCGACGGGCGCGCGAACGATATGCACGTCGAATACGGACAGAAATACGGAGACCCGGGTCAACGGCTCATTCCCGAGCCCGAGCTCCCGCGGCGATGTCACGCTCTCGACCACGACCGCGACCTTACCGTCGGCGGCACTCACGATTAGACCCGGCCGGTCAGGCGTGACCCGTTCTGGATCGCGGAAGAAATAGGCGCAAAACGCCGTGGCCAGCGCGGCAAGCCAACCGAGCGGCGGCGCCACAAGAAAGAGGAAAAGTGTGGCGACCGCAGCTGCGGCCACGAATTTGTAGCCGTCCCGGTGAATGGGGACGAAGGCATTGGCAATGGTGTCGAGCAGGTTGTGCCGGTCGTTCATGATGTTCCTTGCGTTCGGGATCAGTTTGAGGCTAGCGCCTCGTCCTCCAGACGCTCGGCGGCGCGGGAGGTGTGAACGTCTTCCTCTTCCAGGGCATGGGCCAGCCGCTCGCGGGCCTCGTCAGCCTCGCGCTGGCGCGTCCACAGACTCGCATAGAGGCCGCCTTTGGCGAGCAGCTCAAGATGTGTGCCCTGCTCGACGATCTCGCCGTGGTCGAGCACGATGATGTTGTCGGCATGCACGACCGTGGACAGCCGGTGAGCAATCACCAAGCTTGTGCGGTCGCGCGCGACGCGCTCCAGGGCATCCTGGATATCTTTCTCGGTATGACTGTCGAGCGCCGAGGTCGCCTCGTCGAGCATGAGGATCGGCGGCGCCTTGAGAATGGTGCGGGCGATGGCGACGCGCTGCTTCTCGCCGCCCGAGAGCTTCAAGCCCCGCTCGCCGACGAGCGCGTCGTAGCCTTGCGGCAACGTCATGATGAAATCGTGGATCTGGGCGAGCCGCGCCGCCTCGCGCACTTCCGCGGAGGTCGCCCCCGGCCTGCCATAGCGGATGTTGTACTCGATCGTATCGTTGAACAGCACCGTATCCTGCGGGACCATACCGATCGCCGCGCGAAGCGAGTCTTGCGTCACGTCCTCGATATTCTGGCCGTCGATGGTGACGACACCGCGCGATAGGTCGTAGAAGCGGAACAAGATGCGCGAGATGGTGGACTTGCCGGCGCCGGAGGGCCCGACAATGGCAACCATCTTCCCGGCGGGAACATCGAAGCTCACATCTTTGAGGATCGGGCGCCCGGGCTCGTAAGCAAAGGAGACATGGTCGAACTTGATCGCGCCCTTCTCGACGTGAAGCGGTTTGGCATCCGGACGATCCACGATCCCTGCCGGCTCGTGCAGCAGGGCAAACATGGTCTCGATGTCGACAAGACCCTGCTTGATCTCACGGTAGACCATACCCATGAAATTCAGCGGCATGAACAGCTGGATCAGGATCGCGTTGATCATGACGAAGTCGCCGACAGTCAACACACCGAGGCTGACATCGCGGGCGGCAAGCAGCATGCAGACCACCATGCCGACGCTGAAGATCACCGCCTGACCCGAGTTGAGCACGCCGAGCGAGGTGTAGGTGCGGATGGCAGCCTTCTCGTAGCGCGCCATCGAGGCATCGAAGCGGCGCGCCTCGAGTTCCTCATTACCGAAATACTTCACCGTCTCGAAATTGAGCAGGCTGTCGACCGCCTTGGAGTGCGCCTCGGTGTCGCTCTCGTTCATGTCACGGCGAATGGCGATGCGCTTCTCCGAGGCGAAGAAGGTGAACCACACATAGAGCGTCACCGTGACGAACACGACAGCCACGTAGACCCACCCAAAATACCAGGCGACAAGCCCTGCGATCATGATGAGCTCGATCGCGGTCGGGATCGAGTTCAGCACCGCCATGCGCAGAATCGTCTCGACGCCGGTGACGCCGCGCTCGATGACGCGGTTCAGCCCGCCGGTGCGCCGCTCCAAATGGAAGCGCAAAGAGAGCTCATGCAGATGGCGGAAGGTACGGTTGGCCAGCTGGCGCACGGCATTCTGCGAGACGACGGTAAACACCGCGTCGCGGACTTGCGCAAACAGCACCATAAGGATCCGACCCACGCCATAGGCCACGATCAGCATGGCGGGTACAGCGGCGAGTCCGAGGAAGGTGACGCCCGGGGTTGGGCCGGTGGCAGCCTCTCCGGTGAGATAATCCACCACGTTCTTGTAAGCGATCGGCACCGCCAAGGTGACGACCTTGGCGAGCACCAGAGCGACAAAGGCCACGATTACGCGCACATGCAGGTCCCAGCGACCCTTGAGCCAGATATAGGGAAGCAACTCGCGCAACACCGCGAACTCTCCCGTCCGCGCCTGAAGCACGGCGTCGCTTCTCGAATGCGGCAGCCGGTCTTGCATGAAAGGTCTTTTCTATCAGTGCGCTAGCGCACGGCAAAAAGGGCAGCGTCGAACGCTGCCCCTGAAATCTCCTCAAACGATATAGTCCTCCGAGGCGCCCACGCCAAGCTTGGGTAAACGCGGGCGCGGCCTATCCGGAGTGCCGCACAATACGTGCCCGGGGGAGGTTGGGCACCGAACGGACATTGCCGCGGATCAGTTTGGCTCCCCAGCGGCGCGGGCGGCGTTCGGATTCAAGTCCTCCGGCTTCGGCTTCGTCAGCGAGATATTGAACATCGCCCGGCCGGCCAGAATATGCGTCGTCTTGTCGAACTGCTCGACACGAACCTGATGCACCGCGTCTTCGAGGGCCGCCTTGTCCTCGACGCTCCATTTGCCGTCGCCGTCGGGCTCCACCTCGGCGAAGGGCTTGCCGTCCACGTAGATATAGACGGTGTTGCCGACGATGCCCGTGCCGACGAGCTTCAAGGTCCCCGGCCCCTCTTTCGCCTTTTCATAGTCGACCACGCTCACCCGGATTGGCGATCGCGGTGACGGCGACGATGCCTCGCCATTCACGTCCGCAGATCCATTCTCCGCAGCGGCCACCGGCGCGAGATGAGACACGCCGAAGATGATCGCCAACGTGGCCGTCCAGGCCAGAAGTTTGCTGCTCATCATCTGTCATTCCTCTACTGAACTTGGGGTCCTTGATATCACGCGGAAGGCAGGGCTCCGCGGATTGCCGGAACCCTATCGGATCACCACGGCCCCTGCCAGGGGCTTGACCAAATAGGGTTGCTTGACGCCCGCGGAAGCCGGGTGGCAGATGAAGCCATGAACGACACCCACAACCGGCCGGTGCTCCAAACCATCTGCGTCTATTGCGGTTCCGGCGCGGGCCAAAATTCGGCCTTCGTTGAGGCGGCCCACAGGCTGGGGCAAACCCTTGCCGCCGCCGGGATCGGCCTCGTCTATGGCGGCGGCGATCTCGGCCTCATGGGCACGGTCGCCCGCGCGGTGCTGGAGCATGGCGGCCACGTCACCGGCATCATCCCGGGCTTCCTCAGCGAGCGCGAGGGCATATTCATCGAGGTGCAAGAGCTGATCGTGGTCGACGACATGCATCAGCGCAAACATCTGATGTTCGAGAGGTCCGACGCCTTCGTGGCGCTCCCCGGCGGGATCGGGACGCTGGAGGAGTTCGTCGAGCAGCTCACCTGGACTCAGCTCGGCCGCCACATGAAGCCGATCGTGCTCGCCAATATCGAGGGATTCTGGAACCCGTTGCTCGAACTGTTCGATCGCATGGGCGCGCAGGGGTTCATTCGATCTGGGCTCGAGCTCAAGATGACCGTGGCCGACCGCGTCGAGGACATCCTCCCCGCCATCGAGAGCCGGCTGAAGCCCTATCCCGAGGAACTCGAGAGCGCAGCGGAAACCGAGATCGCCGAGAAGTTCTAATCTAAGGCGCCGGCGCGCCGTCGCGGATCAGCTTGTAATTGATGGAGTCGAGCAGCGCCTCGAACGAGGCATCGACGATATTGGGCGACACGCCGACGGTGAACCAGCGACGCCCCTCCCCGTCACGGCTCTCGATGAGGACGCGCGTCACAGCGTCAGTTCCGCCCGTAAGGATGCGCACCTTGTAGTCCACGAGCTCGAGGTCATCGATATAGCGCTGATACTGACCCAGGTCCTTGCGCAGCGCCATGTCGAGCGCATTGACGGGGCCGTTGCCCTCGCCCACCGACATCACCGTATTGCCGTCGACGCGCGCCTTGACCGTCGCTTCCGAGACGGTGACGAGCTCGCCGAGCGCGTTGTGCCGCCGCTCCACCAAGACGCGGAAGGAATCCACGTCGAAGAATTGCGGGACGTTACCGAGCAAGCGACGCGCCAACATCTCGAACGAGGCTTCCGCCGCCTCATAGGCATAGCCCACCGCCTCGCGCTCCTTCACCACCTCGAGGAGACGCGCGACGCGCGGATCGTCCTTGGGCACGGCGATGCCGATGCGGTCGAGCTGCGCCATGATGTTCGACCGGCCGCCCTGGTCGGAGACGAGCAGCCTGCGCACATTGCCGATCGCCTCCGGCGGCACGTGCTCATAGGTGCGCGGATCTTTCTGAACGGCCGAGACATGGATGCCGCCTTTGTGGGCAAAGGCGGACTCGCCGACATACGGCGCATGCCGGCTCGGCGCGCGGTTCAGAACCTCGTCGAGAATGCGCGAGGCATGGGTCAGCGTTCTGAGCTTCTCCGGCGTCACGCGGGTCTCATAGCGCTCGGCATAATCGGTCTTCAGCATCAGCGTGGGGATGATCGACGTCAGGTTAGCGTTGCCGCAGCGTTCGCCAAGCCCGTTCAGCGTGCCCTGGATCTGCCGCGCGCCGGCGCGCACCGCGGCAAGCGAATTGGCCACACCGTTATCGGTGTCGTTATGCACGTGGATACTGACATGGTCGCCGGGCACGTGCTTCACCACCTCGGTGACGATCGCCTCCACTTCCTCGGGCAACGTACCGCCATTGGTGTCGCATAACACGACCCAGCGGGCGCCAGTCTCGTATGCGGCCTTGGCACACGCCAACGCATAGTCTGGGTTCGCCTTGTAACCGTCGAAAAAATGCTCGCAATCGAGCAGCGCCTCGCGGCCGGATTTCACCACCGCGGCGACGGACTCCTTGATAGCCTCGAGGTTCTCCTCGAGCGTAGTGCCGAGCGCCACATCCACATGGAAATCCCACGTCTTGCCGACGAGGCAGATAGCATCGGCCTTGGCGGCAAGCAGCGCCTGAAAGCCGGGATCGTTGGAGAGCGACCGGCCCGGCCGCTTGGTCATACCGAAGGCGGTGAGCTTCGCCCCCATCGGGCGCGACTCACCGAACAACCGCGTGTCGGTGGGGTTCGCGCCGGGATAGCCGGCCTCCACGTAGTCGAGACCGAGCCCGTCGAGCTGCTCGGCGATGAGCAGTTTGTCCTCGAGCGAGAAATCGACCCCTTGCGTCTGCGCGCCGTCCCGCAATGTCGTATCGTAGAGGGAGAGTTGTTCGCGAGCCATGACCTACACCACGCCAAAAAAGAAGTGCAACGCCAACAGCACGGCTAGCACCAGCACTAAGAGCTTGATCACCAGGTAGACGCGCCGTGAACCTTTGAACGGCACATCTTGCAGAAACGGTTTCATCGCACGGCCTCCTGACCGGCAAGCGCCTTTTTCATCGTCGTATTGGCCAGCCACTCGTCGCCGCGGCGGAGGCTGTTGCGCTGCTGCGCGACATAGCCCCGCTTGGCGAAGAATCCTGTGGCCGTATCACTGGCATCGACGCTCAAAGCTTCGGCGCCGCGCGCGCCGGCAAGCTTCTCCAAGGCGTCGGCAAGCATGGCCCCGACCCCGTTCTCAACCGCCGCCGGGTGGACGTAGAAGAACCCGATCTTGTCGTCTCTTTCGAGCGAGGCGAAACCGACCGGCGCCCCGCCCATCGTCGCGACAATCGTCACCTCATTCCCCAAGCGCTTGGCGAACGCGGCCTCGTCGTCAGCCGCAGCCGCCCATGCCTCCTGCTGCTGCTCCGTGTAATCGTCGCCGGTCAGCTCCATGATGCTCGCCCGGAAGATCTCTCCAAGCAGCGGCGCCTCGTTCGGCAGCATCGGCCGCAGCGCCAGCGCAGGACTTGCTTGCGCGTTCATCGGGCGACCTCCCACGTGGTGACGAGCTCACCTGTCTTTGGGTCCTTAGCGTCTTTGACGACGATGCCCCTCGCCGCCAGCTCGTCGCGGATACGGTCGGCCTCTTTGAAGTCCTTCGCTTGGCGCGCGGCATTACGGGCAGCGATGAGCGCATCGACCTCTCCCGGGTCCGAAGCGCTCCCGGTGAAAGTCGCTTTTGTCAAACCGCTAGCTACGAACACTGCATCAGCAAATCTCTTGATGTTGGCCCGCTCCCCGGAGAACCCGAGAAAGCCGAGTGCTGACCGCAGCTCCTCGAAATGGCCGGCGCCATAGAGCTTGTGCAACTCGGCGATAGCCTTAGGCGTGTTCAGATCGTCCGTAAGCGCCTCAAGCACCGCGTCAGGCACGTTCGGCGCCGGTGTGGCCTGTTCCACGTCGCCGTACCATTCCCACAGCGTC
>Ga0307436_1001491_pt1 | contig 10340 bp, 15 predicted proteins | sample SalMarWE160440MG_FD_202513 | JGI IMG/M metagenome (GOLD analysis project Ga0307436, IMG submission 202513) | Salt marsh sediment microbial communities from the Plum Island Ecosystem LTER, Massachusetts, United States - WE1604-40 | ecosystem: Environmental > Aquatic > Marine > Intertidal zone >...
TTTTTATGATGTCATCGACACTCGTGACCGGATAGCCCTGAGCCAGCATCAGTTTGCGAGCGGCTTGGACGAGCTTCTCCTTCGACGTACGCTTCGCCCGCCGTCGTGCGGACGCCGTAATGGCAGCTTTGGTCTCGGCTTGACTCATGGCCGGATATATAGACCGACCAGTCGGTTTAGTCAAGACATCTATTTCTGCGGCTTAGGACATACTCCGGGTCCCCCCGAAGGACTTCCACTAATCGTTCGGGTCGGGGGTATATAGAACGTAGATGGATGCCCGGCTGGTGCGACTGAGATCGTAGGCCGGACCTTGTCCCCAAATCGCTCCTCGGGCCGTTTCGGAGGTAGCTTCATGCGAAGGGAGTGGCTTAGTCCGCTGCAAAGGTGTCTTTGCTCTGCTCGTCATCCTTGAGCAATTGACAGTCAATATTTTTGGAGCAGAAGGCCGCCGCATTGGCACGTCAACTTGCGATCTCGCAAAGCCCGGACTCTGAGTCTTAGCTGCGGTCGCAATGACGACCGAGAACAAGATGGCCGCAAGGAACAGGGCCATCATATGTTGGCGCCCACTCATGGGCTGCAACATCGAACCCAGGAACTGAAAATTGAGTTATGGACGGGCGCCTGATCGGCCTTATCGTCCAAGATGGTTGCCGAGACCTTTCTTAGGCGAGGTATGACGGCCCTCGGAAAGCATCTGGCCCAAGAAGCAGGGTGTCTGCTTGACTTGCCAGGGTGGCGGGAAACGGCGTGATGTCATGGGAGCCTCTCTCAAGGGCCCCGCGCTAGTCATGTCCGCAGGGAGCCCCCTGCAATGCTACATCCGCGATTTATCTACAAAGCACCTCTAAAGGAATGGCTTTGCTAAGGCCGTAATTAGCCAATCTTGCTCCATAGGCGAGGCAGGAGCAAATGCGAGCGGCTATCCTCCAGCTCAGCTAGGCGGGAGACCATGCTAGGAGAACGTGATGCGTGAGCTAACCAGACAGGAGCTCGACTTTGTGTCCGGTGGTCTAAGAAGCTCCCCGGGGAAGATAGACCTAAGGGCAGCGATCAGAGAGCGGATCGCTAGCATTTTCCGGAAAATCGCCGACAGGCTTGGCGGTAGGAAACCCGCTGAGGTGAAACTGACCTGATCGGCCCAGGCGGTAAGATTCTAAGAAGGCGGCGCGCACCGGCCACACTCCGCCATGCGCGTCGTCCTCTCAGTCGCGCGTGGAGTGTCAGCGTCGCGTGCACGTGTGGTCCGTAACGGTAAAAGCGGATGTGAGGCTGGGCCCAGCCGTGCAGGTCCGCAGTCATCAATTAGGCTGGTGGCACCTAACCCGTTCCGAGCACGCATGTGCCCAAAACGCCTGCGCCTTGCTCACCGACCCAACTGTGCCCTACGGCGGTCAACCTCGGCCTGCGAGACAGCGCCAACTTGAATCAAGCCTTTGATGCATCGATGGCTCAGATAGTCCCCGTGACGGCGCATGCAGTTCTCAAGCCCGCGGGTTTCGAGGCCCCATTGGCTGCAAAACCTGCGGTAGTCGTCAGCGCACTGCCGTTTGCCTGCCTGGGCAGGACTGATGGCACACGCAAAGGTGACAGTTAGCGTAACGAGCATGAAAGCGACAAAGCGAAAATTCTTCGGCATTTGGTTTGACTCCAAGATGATGCAACCGAGGACCTTATAAGCCATTCGGGGGAACTCAACACCATGGTAGGAGCCTGCATCAACCAAGTCTGGCGTCTTATCTCAGCTGACGCGGACTCCCTTTGGCGCCCTTTTTTCGCGGAACGTTAGTTGAAGTCGATTCGGATCGTGTACGGTCTGCCCCTGAGGCTCTCCGGTGGGCTAGCGAACGGCGCTGCGGCTCGCACCGTCCTTAGCGCGAGTTGATCAAGCTTCAAGTTTCCGCTCGATCTGCTGACCTGCACGAACGAGAGCCCTCCTCGGGCATTTATTCCGAAGCGGACGGTTGCGCTGCCCCTTTGGCCTACCCTCGGCTTATGGCGCGCAAGTGCTGACCAGACCCTCATTTTGTAGCCGCTGACGCTTGAGCTGTGGTTAGCCATGGTTTTCGCCGGTCCGAGGGACATTGGCTGATGTCTAGCCTGTGGCACATTCCCCGGCCTCGATGTGCGGGTTTCGGCAGATGCAGTGGTCGGTAATCTTCGCACGATGGGCTTACGGAGCGGAATCGGGGGAGGTGCGGGCGGTGGAGTCGCCTCCTCCGCCCGCCGGCTGTCGCCGTGATTGGGCTGCTCCGAGAGGTCGCTAACAGGAGCCTCTTCGGGTGAACGAGGCTCAACCGCTGCTGTCTGGGGACGCTCTCCGAGAGCAGGCTCCGAGAACTGAGTTGAGCTGGGCGGCTCGGCCACTTCTGCAGGCTCATCTATACTTGTCTGCTCGCCGAGCAGAGTCGTCTCTGGCTCCGGAGTGTAGTGGGAGTCGGTGAAAAAGGCCTGGGGCGGCTTTTCCTGTTCGTTCGATGCGTCGAGAGGGGCGCTGTTCGGAATCGTTAGCGCATCGCCGAGGGTGATAGATCCTGTTGGATCCTCAGGAAGTGCGGAGCTTGAGCTGTGCTTATGGCCGTGGCCCGCTTCGGGCGGCGCGGTACCGCTCACGCCGGAGTTGGAGCTCGCTCCCAAACCGTAGAGGGCAGCACCGACAAGTGCCGTGCCGACCGCAATTCCAAGAAGCCGGTGGGTGCCTGAAACGTCTGCCACTTGAGCGAACCTCTCGACCCAAACGACAGCAACACGGTTAACGAACCATTAACAGGCGCCTCGGAGGGAGGCGTCTCTTCGTTAAGTGCCTCGGGCTGTTGCAGTTTTGCCACCAAATTCGACGCGAGATGTGTTCTCGTTGGGGGGTAAGGTACTGCGTACAGGGGGCTGCAGTAATGCGTACGATCGCCATCTTGGCGGTCCTGGCGTCATTGATGGCGCTTGGGGGCTGCTTTCACCACAACCAAGTCTACACTGCTGAACCAGTGGCTTTACCGCCGTTGAAGTAACAGTCTGTTCAAAAGCCCGCGATGCGGTGTCATCTGGCTTTCGACATGATGGTCTAGGCTTGGGTCACCTTGTAATGACCGTTGTGCTCCGGAGAGAGGCGCTGATCTTGGCGCAGAATACGTTGTTACGTTCGGACTTGACACGAAGCAGAAGTCGACGCTGACGCGTAACATGTCCGCCAATGGGGCAAAGCGGAGGTCCCATGCTAAGGTCAGCCTCTGACCCCTACCGGACATGACGGGAGTGACAGGCATCGCTATAAGGGAGTCCGGCACGGAAATACTTCAGTTAGTGGGGCCCCTTAGGCAGTGACCTCGATATTGAAGATTCCATGGGTGCGAAAACTGAAACTGCGTATGCGGCGCCCTTTGCAAATTGCCGCAGCGCCTGTTCTCGCTAATTACATCAAGCTCGCCGTCAACACTTCGACTGTTGTCTCCGATCCTCGTGACTGGTTAGCGCGAGCGCAAGAGCTCCATCCATCGATTATTGCCCTCTGGCACGGACAATTCCTGTTACTCCCTGGAATCTACCCGCCAGTGATCCCCGGGCGGGCGATGATCGCGCGGCATGACGATGCCGAAGCACTTGCACGCGTGTTGCGACGCTTCGGCCTTGGTCTCATTCGGGGGGCAGGCGCTGGCAATCGACGGCGCGATCGGGGAGGCGCTGAGGCAGCTCATGGAGCGGTCGCCTCGCTTAGGGAGAATTTCAGCATTGCCATGACCGCCGACATCCCTCCGGGACCCGCGCGTCAATGCGGGCTTGGCATCGTGATGATCGGAAGCCGTTCCGGCCGCCCCATCGTTCCTTTCGCAGTGGCCACCTCGCGCTATCGCGTAGTCAATTCCTGGGACCGCATGACGATCAATCTCCCCTTCTCAAAGCTTGGAATTGTCATGGGGAATCCCATCGAGGTGCCGCGCGAGGCAGGCGCGCGTGAGCTGGAAATCTATCGGCAGCGCGTCGAGGCAGCGTTGAACGAGACTACGGCCAAGGCATATGACTTGGTGGGCGCCGATATCACTCGCACAATTCCTTCTCGAAGGTGAAATCGTTCTGGTAGCAACCGATCTTTGGGTTTGCCCACGCGCCATGGTCATCGCGCGGAAACAACTTTAGTCTCTTCGGCTCGTTGGCCGCTCGATAGATGCGCCGATCCACCGGGCTTACCTCATGCTGCTCTCCATTGAGGACGAGCACCGGTGCCGTTACGGCACGCGGGATCAGGAGCGTGGGCGGGTCCAACCAAGACGGTCGTTCAAAGACTGGCTATCGTTGCTTTGGTCGACGTGCCTTTGTCGGGTTCTCGGGGAGGGTGAGCCACTCAACTTGGCAGCTTCGGCCTTCGACTGAATTCATGGGCAATGGTGACGATGGCAAAGGCCACGGCGATCCCTGTCAGATCGGCCAGCCAATCGCGAACATCCCCATCGCGCCCAAACAGCGGCAAAGGCTGCACCAACTCGATGGCAGCACCCAGCGCCGCGAGAGCGACGAACATGATGGAGCTTCGCGTCGACACCCAGCCGAAGCCAAGGATGCCGAGCGCCAGGAAGCTCGCAAAGTGTTGCAGCTTGTCATGCGGCAACGCTGGAAGGATGTTGCTTGGCATAAGAGTGAGCGCGAGCAGCACTAAGATGCCGAGATAGAATGCAGCTGTAGCGGTGCTACGAATGGCGCTCTCCACGCTTAACATGCCAACTTTGGCGTAGCCGACATCGAGGCGAAATTACGGCTGGAAGTCTGTAGCCTCCACGTTAGCTATGATGCATAGGCCGTGCCAGAAGATTGACATCGAACCGTAAACATTGGCCTCGGCTCGCGCGCTGCGGCATTTGGCCGAGGTTCCCACTCCACGGGAGCTGTGTATGGTCCGAGCTCCGGCTTTCGATCCAGCGACGTGTCGATGCCAGCGAGTCTCTCAGTGCGTGTCCGAAGAAGCAAACGAACGCTCGTCGAGCGTGCTTTGGGTTGGGAGCGCGCCTACGAGGGTGAGGCGACGCTTGGATTCCAATCGGTGCATGCACGCGGCAAGTCGGCGTCCGAGGCGGAGGCTTCGGCTATCGCGAAGTGGGAGCGGCAGTACGTCGCCGATTCCGAGCGCTCAGATCCCGAGACGTCGTGAGCGACATTAGTACGCCTCGCTTTGCGACGGAGTTTTTGCCGCGAAATCCTACGGCGCCGTTGGGGCGACGGCCGTCTCGGGCAACGTGACGGGAACGGTTCCGCCCATGACTTCGAGCAGCACCCGGACGCGGCCGGAATCGTCGAGGCGCTCTAGCCTTCCGATGAGGTCAGCGAAGGGGCCCGCGGTCACCCTGATGGCTTGGCCTTCTTCCAGCGAGTGCCCGAGCCGGACGACGCCCTGCGGCTCGGCCGCCGCAACGAGGTGCTCAACGAGCCCGCCGGGTACCGCCTCGGGAAGCCCGCCGCGCATCAAGAGGCGGTCGACGCCATATGTCGCGTTGATGCTGCGCCAGCGATCCCGCGTCAAATCAAGCACCACGAACAAGTAGCGCGGGAAGAGGGGCGCCAGCACCGTCTCGAACTTCCGCGCATGTCGCCGGCTCTTATAGAAGCGCGGAAGAAACGCACGGTAGCTCTGGTTCTTGAGGTGCTGCGCCGCTTGCGCCTCACGATGCGGCTGCGTCCGCACCACATACCAACGTTCACTCCCCACGAGCTCCGTCGCCTCGGGGCACCCCGCAAGAGACTCACCAAACGCCACCTTCATCTCGCCGACCACCCTCAATGTCTGCCAGGGGTGGCTAGGTTTGCAGGAGGATGGTGTCTCGTAAAAGAGCGGAGGTATTCTCATAAATATATTGCGAACGGAGACGCAGAGATCCAAACGCAATATGCGCGCGGTCCGCCTAAAGAATTCGGTGGAGCGAAAGTGAACCTCAGGGGCTCGCTGGTTTCGGCTTGCCGCCGCCCCCCTCATTGTTGTTTTTTGTCAGCGCAATGATGCCGACGGTGATGCCGGCAACCGCCGCGCCGCCTAGCAGGTAATTGCGGAGCCGGTGTGGGTGGCCGCCCTTACAAGGCGACTGCGATCGAACGGGGACTACGGTGCCTGGCCTCACCTCAACCACGCAGCCATCGGCGTATACGATTTTGCCGCTGCCGCCGGGGCTCGCCATGACGAGATCGCCGGAGTTTGCGGCGGCGACCGCTGCAATCGGCCTGTAGCCATCGCCCTGATTTAGAGAAAGCTGCCCTTCGACAGTCTCTACCGTCGCAGCAGAAGCCGCCGAACTCACGAGGAACGCCGCCAGGAAAACTGCCGGAGCGGTTCGACCCATTATGTCCCCCATCGGTCCGCCGTCGCAGATGCCTAAATCGCACCAGTGCCGGCGCCTCTCTTATTCTTTTAGCCGGCTCCTTTTAATGGCCGGCGTCCCCGTACGTGGCGTCGCGTAACGCGTCACCAAGCTCAACTTCAACCTATCCGAGAGATCGAGCACAGAAAACAAGAAAAAAGATTCTCAGATGGTTTGAGCGAAACCTATTGTTCAGTCGGACACAAGTGGGGCGCCGGTCCCCGACAGCCGCGGAGGTTCTTTAGCAGCCGCTTGATTTACGTGAGCAAAGTAGAAATGGGGTAAAGATGCGTGGCGGCCAAGCCGAGTGCTGCAATCAAAGCTAAAACCTTTGATTCAATTCGAGAGCGGCCTGCGACGAACACTCTGCCGACTTCTTCGCCCGTCTCATCGGCGACACTCACGTAGCGTTCCCACGCGGCCCCAAAGCGTTCTTTCTCAAGCATGTCCGCAAGCTTGAAAGCATGGGCGAGCGCGGATGTGTGTGAATCGAACTCTCGACCGAGGTCGTCCAGAAGGGGTCCGCTGCCGCAGTTCAGATGAAAAAAATAGCGCAAGAAAAGGTCCCCCCCGTTTAGCAACAACAAGTGCGCCCTAAAGTCCCCGGACCGCCCGCTGCTTCGATAGCGAGGAAGCGGCGTTCACTGCCGTCATTCCCCTCCAGTAACAACAAGCGCGGGAGATGTGGTGAGACAGCCGATATTTCAAGAGCTAAATGCGCCTCGGTAGGCGCCGCTGCCAAAATGTCTCAGCAGTCTTGCCGTGCAAAGAGTGCTTATTTCTGCGGTTTTGGGCAACGCAGCGGCTTACCGGCTGCAGGTTCAATATCGCGGTTTTCAGCCCAAAGTGCTTACAACTGCAGCGGGAAATATCGTGGGAACGTTTTGCACGGACCAACCACGGGTGTAGAATTTGGCACTGATTTGGGGAGGCCTGAGCGATGTGTGGTGAGGCTGCTATTGAGTTGAGCGTCGGGCCCAACCTGGGTTGCTCCACCATCGCGCATTTCACCCTGTCAAACTTGGTCCAATGGGGATTGCTTGATGTTGGAATTGCTAGCCAACTACGCAGCGATTTCATGGGTTGAGGCAGAATTTGTTGATCCCGTGAGCGTCCTCGCGGTGGGCGGCTGTCTGGGCGCCGCATTCGGCTTTCCCAGAAAAGCATACAACCAGCTTCGAGCCAGCCACCGTAACGGCGATGGCAAATCTGAGTTTGCGAAGAGTCTCGCCGTCGCCAGGGCTGAGCGCTCGCCGCCCTCTGCGGTCTTTATCCTCGAGATGGGAGGAGACGTGACAGATGAGCTGGTCGAACACTTACGGTCAGAGCTTCTTTCGAAGGTGGGCGACGACCAACTCACCTTTTTCAAGGTGCACTAGGGAAGCAGCTCACTCCAGATACCGATAAAGCGTAGCGCGAGAGATCCCGAAATGCTGCGCCACCTCATCCATTGCCCGGCCTACCTTGATCATTTCCCGGGCCGCCTCGATTTGCTCTGTGCTTAGTGATTTAGGGCGGCCGACACGCCGCGCGGAGAGAGTGGCGGCTTCCATGCGATGACGGGCCTCAAGCTGTTGCTGAAACTGCAGCAATTGGCTGAAGAGGACTTTCGTTGATGCCCTGTGTTTCCCGTGGGTGTCGAACCCCTCAGCGAGGGACTGCAGCCGCAGGTTCTTGGCCTCCATCTCGAGAACGAGGTCGACGAGTTCTGGCATGGAGTTCGTCATGGAATCCAGGCTCAAGACCACGAGAGCGTCTCCCGAAGACATGCGGCTGATTAGCGCTCCTAGCATTCCCTCGCGAGGGCCTGAAACAGCGCTGTTGTCCACGACGATGCGCTCACAGCCTGCCTTTTCGAGCTTGGCCATTTCCTCCTGGAGGTCTTCTGATAAATCCGTATTGCGCAGAAATCCGACGTTCATTCCGTGCCAGCCACCCCTGAATCCCGGTTTCGGTCCCCCACCGACCCGCGGGTTTCTTGAGGGGACTGACGAGTGCTTGCGCCAAGATGCTCAGAATTGATCCCTGTATAACCAGGCGTCCGTGATTTCAAACAGTGATTCGCGCTATGCTATTTGTGCAAAATATTCTGATAAAAATTTTCGAAGCAAAAGAGCAGCGAAAGTGCTTGCGGTTCTGACGAAGGCTAGGACGTCGTGACTTGGAGCCGACCTCAAGGACTGGCCGGTTTTTCCTTAGCGCCGCCGGCATTGCCGCCGCCGTTGTTATTGGTGAGTGCGATGATCCCAGCCGTAATTCCGCCGATTGCTAGTCCCCCGAGCAAGTATGCACGGCGGTGATTGCGGAAGCTGAAGCGTCCAGAATTACATGGCGACTGAGCCTGAACTTTTGCCACGTCTCCGGGGACAACGGGTACGCTGCAGCCGTCTTCGTACACGATGGCCGCGCGGCCATCAGGGCGGACCACGACGAGGTCGCCAGCTTCGCCCCACGTTGCGGAGCCGACGACCTTCTGAAATCCGGCTCCGCCGTGGTTGATGAGGGTCTCCCCTTTGATCGCCTGGATGGTCGCTGCCAAAGCCGGCGAGCACGCAAACACGGCAATGCAGAGCCCGATCAGAAAACTCCGAATCATGGATGTCCCCCGGCGCGCCAGTTGTTTTGTCTGGCGGCTTAATTTTGATTCTTAAGTTGACACCTTAAATGGTAGAAGGCAATTGTGCAACCATACTGCACGCGGATGCGAAGCCCGTCGCAAAACGAACCCAATTTTTCTGATGTAATTCAGATGCCTGCGACCTTGCGCCGCCTAGGCGCGCCGTGCAGTAGCAAGCAAGCGAATGGAGTGGCCCGCAGGAGCGAACCTGCCCCTGCTCGGTGGCGCCAGATTACGGCTTCTGCCTTGAACATCGGAGCCTAGATCCGCGCGTGGCTCACGTCGCGCGGTAAGATACCTTTGAGATCGTAGATGAGCCCGCCAGGTGCCAGGAGCGCCCTAATACCCCTTTCGCCCAATTCAGCAATCGGCGTGTGCTTGACCGCCAGGATGATGGCGTTGAACTGCACCTCCGGCATCTCATTAATGATGTCGATGCCATATTCGTGCTCGGCAAGCGCGATGTCGGCCATGGGGTCGTAGACCACCACCTCGGACACGAAGTCGCGCAAAACGCGGACGAGATCGACTACCTTGGTATTGCGGGTGTCGGGTACGTTCTCCTTGAACGTGAAGCCCATCACCAACACGCGCGCGCTGTCGATCGGTTGCTTGCGCTTGAGCATGGACCTGATGACATCGTTGGCGACGAAGGCGGCCATGCCGTCGTTAATGCGGCGCCCAGCGAGGATCATCTGTGGGTGGAAGCCTATCTGCTCCGCCTTATGAGTGAGGTAGTAGGGATCGACGCCGATGCAGTGGCCGCCCACGAGACCGGGACGGAAGGCTTGGAAGTTCCACTTGGTACCGGCGGCCTCGAGCACTTCGAGCGTCTCCAGGCCGAGCTCCTTGAACAACATGGCAAGCTCGTTGATGAGCGCGATGTTCACGTCGCGCTGGATGTTCTCGATGACCTTGGCGGCCTCGGCGACGCGGATAGAGCTGGCGCGATGGGTGCCGGCAGTGATGACCTTGGCGTACACCGCGTCGACGAGGTCGGCGACTTTGGGCGTCGAGCCGGACGTAATTTTGACGATGTCGCACACGCGATGGGTGAGGTCGCCGGGATTGATGCGCTCGGGGGAGTAGCCGGCGAAGAAGTCCTGGTTGAACTTCAGCCCCGAGGCCTTCTCCAGCTCCGGCACGCAGATCTCCTCGGTGGCGCCGGGAAACACAGTCGACTCATAGACCACGACATCACCCGATTTCAGCACCCGGCCTACCGTGCCGCTTGCGGCGATGAGTGCCGAGAGATCGGGGCGCTTAGCCTTATCTACCGGCGTCGGCACGGTGACGATATAGAAATTGCAGGGCCGCAAAGCCTCCACGTCGGCGGAGTAGGTCAGCGCCTTCGCCGTGGCGAACTCTGCATCGGTCACCTCGTGGGT
>Ga0307436_1001492_pt1 | contig 10334 bp, 6 predicted proteins | sample SalMarWE160440MG_FD_202513 | JGI IMG/M metagenome (GOLD analysis project Ga0307436, IMG submission 202513) | Salt marsh sediment microbial communities from the Plum Island Ecosystem LTER, Massachusetts, United States - WE1604-40 | ecosystem: Environmental > Aquatic > Marine > Intertidal zone >...
CGACTTGGCTTCCGACTGCGACGAGGCGAAGCCTTCGGCGACCTCTTTCTGGCTGTAGGCGATGCGCATGCCCTTGCCGCCGCCGCCGGCCGACGCCTTGATCATCACCGGGTAGCCGATCTCATCGGCGATCTTGGCCGCCTCCTTGGCGTCCTTGATGACGCCGAGATAGCCCGGCACCGTGGACACCTTGGCCTTGGCCGCGAGTTTCTTGGACTCGATTTTGTCGCCCATGGCCTCGATGGCGCCTAGGTTCGGCCCGACGAACACGATGCCGGCCTCTTGGAGCGCCTTAGCGAAGGTGGCGTTCTCCGAGAGGAACCCATAACCGGGATGGATCGCCTCCGCGCCTGTCTCCTTGGCGGCGGCAATGATCTTGTCCGCAACGAGATAGGAGTGGGCCGCGGGGGCTGGGCCGATCGCCACTGCCTCGTCGGCCATGTCCACATGCAACGCGTCGCGGTCCACCTCTGAATATACGGCCACGGTCTTTATGCCGAGACGTTGCGCGGTCCTGATGATGCGGCAGGCAATTTCACCGCGATTGGCGATTAGAAGCTTCTTGAACATGCGGTCCCCAGCCCGTTTTTGCTGAGGCTTTCTAGTGGGAACCCGGGAGCGAGTAAACTAGCGAGGGGGCTTTGGGAGCGCCTATTCCGCTGCGTCCGGCAGGTCTTTCCGTCCGTTCCGGCGCCCTCGGAGCTTGCGCACACGCGTCTTGACCGGCAAGGGAGTGGGCTTGGCCTCCTCCGCCACCACGGCGACCTGGGCCTTCTCGGCGGTAGGCTCCGGCTCCTCCTCGTCGGCTGGGAACTGCACGCCGGCCCCGGCTTCGGCGTCGAGCTCCGCCATCTCCTCCGCGGTCGGCTTCTTCTCTGGCGGAAGCGCGCCGGCCCCCGACTTGGCGGCCTCGGCCTCGAGCTTCGCTTTGGCCTTCTGATGATCGCGCGCGAGATAGGTGTAGATCGTCGGCGTCACGAACAGAGTGAACATCGTGCCGATGGTCATGCCGGCGGCGATCACCACTCCGATATTGAAGCGCGCCGCGGCGCCGGCACCTGCGGCGATAAGGAGCGGCACCATGGCCACGACCGTCGCCGCCGTGGTCATCAGGATCGGCCGCAAGCGAATGGCCGCGGCATGCTCGATCGCATCGGCGCGCGAATAGCCCTCGTGCTCTTGGAGCTTGTTGGCGAAGTCCACCATCAGGATGCCGTGCTTGGCGATGAGTCCGATCAGGCAGACCAGCCCGATCTGGGTATAGATGTTGATGCTGGCGAGGCCGGCGTTCATCGGTAACAGCGCGCCGAACATCGATGTCGGCAGCGCGACCAGAATAATGAACGGATCGCGGAAGCTCTCATATTGCGCGGCGAGCACGAGATAGATCACCACCAGGGCGAAGACGAATGTGTAGACGAGCGTGTTGCCTTCCTGCACGAACTGGCGGCTCTCGCCCTGCCAGTCATAGGTGAATCCTTCCGGGAATTTCTCTGCCTGCTTCTTCAGAAAGTCGATTGCCTCGCCCACCGTGCGTCCGGGGAACGGCACCGCGGTCAGCGTCGCCGAGTTGAGCTGCTGGAAGTTAGTAAGCGAATTCGGCTGCACCACCTTCGTCAAAGAGGCGACGTTGGACAGCGGCACGAGCTGACCTGAGCTCGTGCGGATCTGATAGCGCGTCAGCCAATCCTCCGTGTCCCTGTATTTGCGCGGCACTTGCGGAATGACCCGGTAGCTGCGCCCGTAGAGATCGAACAGATTGACGTAATTGCCGCCGAGCAATGTGGCGAGCGAGTTGCCGACATCAGCCATGCTGATGCCGAGCCGGTTCGCCTTGTCATGATCGATATGGACCTCGATCTGCGGCGTCTGGAAGCGCAGATCCGAGTCCGAGAAGATGAAGAGGCCGCTCGCTTTGGCCGCCTTCTCCACGCCAGCGAGGACGTCGGCGAGCTGCTTGAAATCGTGAGTCGTGGTGATTACGAACTGAACCGGCGGCCCCCCGACCGATCCCGGCAGGGAGGGCGGCGAGAAGGCGATGGCCTGCGCCGTCGCAATGTCGGCGATCTTGGGCTGCAGCTCCTTGAGCACGGCCTTCTGGCTGCGCTTCCGCTCTCCCCATGGCTTCAGCAGAAGGCCGGAAAAGCCCTGATGCATATCCGGCATGCCATTGATGGTGAACACGTGGTCTTTCTCGGGCACGCTGCTATAGGCCTCGTACAGCTGACGGGTCGCGTCCTCGAGGTAATCGAGGTTCGCGTATTGCGGCGTCTTTACCAGGGTGAAGAGGATGCCCTGATCCTCCTCAGGCGCGAGCTCGCGCTGGGTCGTCATATAGAGGAGCCCGGTCGCCGCCATCACGCCGACCAGCACCAGAATGGTGACGGGGCGATATTTGAGCGTCCCGTGCAGGCGCCGTTGATAGCGGTTCTTGAGGCTCTCGAACCGGCGGTCGAGCCACGCCGTGAGTCCGCCGCCGCCTTCCGCCTGGCCCTTGAGCAGCTTCGAGCACATCATCGGCGATAGCGTCAGCGCGATGACGCCCGACACGATCACGGCCCCGGCGAGGGTGAAGGCAAACTCGCGGAACAGCGCGCCGGTCAGCCCCGACACGAACGCAATCGGCGCGAACACCGCGGCGAGCGTGATGGTCATGGCGATGATGGGATAGACAATCTCCCGCGCGCCGAGGAGCGCCGCCTCGAATGGGCGCTTCCCCTCCTCGATATGGCGGTAGATGTTCTCCACCACGACGATGGCATCGTCGACCACGAGCCCGATGGCAAGCACGAGCGCAAGCAACGTCATCAGATTGATCGAGTAGCCGAGCGCCAAAAGCATGGCGAGAACGCCGATCAGCGACAGCGGAATGGTGACGATCGGAACGAGCGTCGACCGGAGATTGCCCAGGAACAGGAAGATCACCACGATCACGATGATCGCCGCCTCACCGAGCGTCTTCATCACCTCCCACAGCGAGGCGCGGATGAAGCTGGTAGCGTCATAGGCGATCGAGGCCTCGAGCCCCGGCGGCAGCTCGTTTTGGATCTCCGGAAAGGCCTTGCGCACATCGCTGATCACCGTCAGCGGATTGGCCGTCGGCGTGGCGTAGATGCCAATGAACACGGCCTTCAGCCCATCAAACACCGACGAGGAATCCGCGTTCTCGGGCCCGAGCTCGATATCGGCGATCTGGCTTAAGCGGATCAACGAATCGCCGCGGGTCAGCACCACGAGCCGCCCAAACGCATCGGGATCGCTGAGCGAAGTCTTGGCGTCGATATTGGTCTGGGTAAAATCGCCCTTCACCTGGCCCGGCGCCGAGGTGAAGTTGTTGTCTGCCAGCGCTCTTCGCACATCGAGCGGCGTCACCCCGAGCGCCGCCATGCGGTCGGGATCGAGCCAGATGCGCATGGAGAACACCTGGCCGCCGAGCATCTGCGCTTGGGCAACCCCATTGATGGTTTGCAGCTTCGGCTGCACCACGCGCTGGAGATAATCGCTGATCTGCGACGAGCTCATCACCTTCGAGTTGAAGGAGAGATAGAGCAGCGCGTAGCCCTCGCCGGTCTTCTTGGTGACGATGGAGTCGTTCGCCTCGCGCGGCAGGATGCTCTTCACCTGGGCAAGCTTGGACAGCACGTCCGTCATGGCGCGGTCCGGATCGGCGTCGAGCTTCAGATTGAGGGTGACCGTGCTCACATTCTGCGTCGATGATGCCGTCAGCGTGTCTATGCCTTCAGTGCTCGCCACCGCCTGCTGGATCGGCACGGTGATGAAGCCCTGAATGAGATCGGCGTTGGCGCCCGGATAGGTCGTGATGATCGTGATCGTCGTATTGGACAGCTCGGGGTATTGCCGGATCGGCAGCTTGAACCCGGCCTGCGCGCCGACGAGCAGGATCAGCAGGCTTACGACGGTAGCCAGCACCGGCCTTTTGATGAAGAGATCGGTGAATCTCATCAGCGCCTACTGCTTCGGCATCACCGCCGGCGGCTTCAAAGCATCGGCGTTATCGATCTTCACCGTAGCCCCCTGGTGCAATTTCAGCTGGCCGCTCGTCACCACCTGCTCCCCGGCCTTCACGCCATCGAGGATCGCCACCCGACCTTGTTGCGTCTGCCCGACATGCACGAAGCGGCGCTCGACCGTGAGCGCCGGCTCTTGCGGCGGGGCTTCTGCGGCAGCGGCGGTGCCCGCCTCGGCGGATGCGGTTGGCATAGCGGATGGTTTCGCCGGTCCCTCTTTCACCACCCACACGCTGTCGCCATAGAGCGTATAGGTCACCGCCGTACGCGGCACGGTCACCAGCTTCTTCGGCGCGCCGGCAACCACGGCGACTTGCGCGAACATGCCGGGCAGCAGCTTGCGATCCGGATTCTTGAGCCGGCCCCGGACCATAAGTGTGCGGGCGTCTTGGTTGAGTCGGGCATCGAACGCCTCGACCTCGCCGTCGAAGACCTGTTTGTCATAGGTATCGACCGTCAACTCGATCTTGGCACCCACTTTGAACTCGGCCACTTCGCCCTCGGGCACCGGGAAATCGATCCAGATCGGGTCGAGCGCCTGAAGCCAGACGAGCGACTGGCCAGGCGAGACATACTGCCCCTTCTCGACCCGTCTTAAGCCGAGCTGTCCGGAGAATGGCGCCGTGATGGTCTTCTGCGCGATCAGCGCCTCGATGCGCTCGACATTGGCCTCCGCGGAATCACGCTTGGCCTGTGCCGCATCCAACGACGCCTGTGACGTGACCTGCCGCTTCACGAGGCTCGACTGGCGTTCCAGGTTGAGCTCGGCCTCTTTCAACTGCGCCTTGTTGTCCGCGAGATCCGCCTTCTCCACCGATATATCGAGCTGGACGAGTTTATCGCCCTTCTTCACGTCCTGGCCGCTGTCGAAGTAATAGTCGCTGACGATGCCACCCACCTGAGGCGCCACCTCGACGCCTTGGATGGCCAGCAGCGTACCGACCGAGTGCACCCGGTCGGTCCACATCTCGAGCTTCGCTGGTTCGGCGGTCACCGTAGCGACCGGCGCCCCCATCTTGGCGACGAAATCGGCGATCATCTTCGGCTTGAAGATGAGGTTGAACCAACCGACACCTGCGAGAAACAGGCCGATAACGATGGCGGCGATGATGAAACGTTTGATCATGACCGTTAAGGTTGTTGCCCAGGCTCCGTGACGGAGCGACGACGACCGGAGAACAGGCTTCTAGCCTCTGGAGGGGGCAAAAATGCGCCCTTGAGGCGAGCAGCCCTATCGGATAGCAGCCCTGGAGCGGTTTGGAAACTGGCTCGGACGCCACGTTTGGGCCGCAACTAGCGTTAACGCTCGCGCCAAATTTGAACCAGCGCCACGATGTGCCACTTAAGACGTACCACTCAAGAGGAAGACCTGGATTTCAGGGAAGGACGCGAGCCATGACCGCCACGCTCTACAACATGCCGGAGTCACCCCATGCTCGCAAAGTCCGCTTGCTGGCTGCGGAACTCGGTATTCCGCTTGAGCTGGTCGATCGCGACCCGCGCATTGGCGAGACGCGCGGGCCCGACTATCTTGCGCTCAATCCCAATGGCCGCGTGCCGACATTGGTGGAGGACGGCTTCGCGCTTTGGGAATCCCCCGCCATCCTGAAATATCTCGCGGCGAAACACCCCGAGCGCGGCTTGAACGGCGCGAACCCTCAAGATCAGGCGCATGTGGACCAATGGCTGTTCTGGTGGGTGGGCGGTGCGGAAGCCGCGATGGAGAGGCTGTTCTGGGAGCGTATCATCAAGCCCAAGGTGTTGAAGACGGGCGGGAACGACCCCAACATCATGGCCGACGCCTACGCCCGGCTGGCGCGGTTTCTGCCGGTGCTGGATCGCCAGCTCAAGGGACGCGAATACGTCATCGGCCCGCTCAGCATTGTCGACTTCGTCATTGGCGCACGGCTCGACCGCGGCCCCAACTATCTCGACATCGACCTCTCGCCTTACAAGAACATCAACGCCTGGCTCGAACGCCTGCGTGCCAAGCCCTATTGGAGCACGACGTAGGTTCACGTCCCTGAGTCCCGAAGGAGACGGCGAGTCTCTCTGTTTGAGCTCGGCTAATTGTCGAGGAAGCCGACGGCACGCGCAAAGCCGCTCCTATCGGGGCTGCTGGCGGGCCTTGCAGCGACGCTTCTGTCTTTATGCTCAGGTTCCGGCGGCGGCTCCGGAAAGCCCTTGGCATCGCCGAATAGCGCAATCGCCATCTTGCGGTCGATCCCATAGAGGTCGCCAACGGTCGCAACCTTGCCCTTGTCGTCGACCACCGCGGTGAAATAGGTCGTGTGGACCGGTGGCCCATTGTCGAGTTCCACGCGGTTGTCGGCACCCTTGTCCCAAAGCTCCCGAACCTTGCTTGCCGGCCAATCCTTGTCCTCGGCAAGCAGCAGCTCGGCGAGCCCCTTCGGCTTCTGCATGCGCACACAGCCGTAACCGATGTCGCGCTTGTCCTCCTTGAAGACCTTCTGCCAATAAGGAAGCGTGTCGTGCATGTAGACGGCATGCGCGTTGGGATAGAGAAACTTGACCTTGCCGAGAACGTTCTTGGGCCCCGCTTTCTGAGTGAACGTAAAATGGTGGATGTCCACGCGGTTCCAGTCGACCTTGGTCGGATCGATGCGCTTGCCTTGATAACTCACGAGCAGCTTGTTCGACTTGAGGATGCTGTAGGACTTCTCACGCAAGGCCGGCAGCAGCTTGTCCTCCAGGACCGATGGCGGTGCGGTCCAGTCGGGATTGAAGACGATCGTTTGCATGTTCGCGCTGAAGACGGGCGTCGGGTTGCCGATCGTGCCGACGAGCGTCTTGTCTTCGAAGATCGTCTTCCCATCCTTGATCACGTAGAGCATGAACTCAGGCGTGTTGAGCCACACGTAAAGCCGACCGAGATCCTCCGGCATCCACCGCCAGCGCTCCATGTTGATGATGATGCGCCGGATAGCCGTCTCGTCGGTCTTTGCGCCTTCTTCCTCCTTCTTGCGGGACTTGAGCAAAGCCTGATGCAGGCGCACGAACTGCTCGTGGTGCGGGTGAAGCGACCGGAGATAGACGTCCGGCGCAGCGATCACGGCGATTTCGGTCATCAGCTCCTTCGGATCGCGCAAAGGCGGCGTCTGGTCGACCACATCGCTGATCTCGGACGGCGTGAACCGGCCGCCGCGGGCGAAGCGCGCATATTTCAGGATAGCGAGGTCGAGCTTGATCTCGGCCGAAGCCTCGGCCTCGTCGTCGGCCGGCAGCGCGCTCGGATCCGGCAGGGCGAAGGCCTTGGCGTCGAGCCCCCAGTCGTCTGCCTTCTCGATCTCGAATAGGACGGACTGGCCCCTGGCCGAGAATCCCATATCAGTGATCCAGAGCGGCGGCCTGTTCCATCCGCCGTAGAACGCCCCAAGCGCCGCCACATCCTCAGGTTCGGCGTCCTTCTCGAAATCGGCGCTGGCGAGCTTGTGGCGGATGATCGCCACCACGCGGTGCGATACGGGAGGTGTCGCTTGAGCCTTTTTGGCGTCGTTCGCCTCCGCAGGGGCCGTGGCGCTCTGCGGCGACGGTTCGGACGGTTGAGAGGATTGCGATGGTGTCGCCTGCGGCTCCACAGGCTTTTTAACCCTTTCCCACGGCAGCACCGAGGACGCATCCTCGGCACGCGCGGAGCCACTGGCCGCCAAGCCCGCAAGCCCGACCAAGCAGCAACCCAGGGCGGTGATCAGGAAGGTTCCGCGCAATCCCCTATCCCCCAGAGACCGCCCGGAAATTTACGCGAGACGGCTCTGTTCGGCCACCCCTGAGGCGACTGAGATCAGCCGAATGCAGTCGGCCCTGCCTCTTGCGGCATCGCCTCCGCACGGGCCGGGCTGGTGTTGAGGATCGCCGCCAATTCGTCGAGCGCTACGAGGATGTCGTTCAAAGCGCCCGTCACCTCCTCGCTCTGCGCCACGGCGATGTCCTCGCCGAATGAATAGTCTTGCAGGACTTCGAGCGCCCGCTCCAGGAAGCGGATCGACTCCTTGTGCTTCTTGATGTGGTTCTTGATCGCGAGCTCGTGCCAATCGAGCACCCGCGCCACCAAGTTGCCCTCGCCTTGGGCTTTGCGCTTGGTCCGGGCGCGAAGCTTCGCCAGCCGCTCGCCAGCCCGCTTCTGATGCACCACGCTGCCTTTCCGTGCCGCGATGTCGTCACGGATGGCCTGCTCGATCAGCGCACCGACATCCATGGTCTCGAGATCGTGCTCCGCATGGATGACGAGGCCGAGCTTCTCGGCAATGATCTCGATGGCGCCCCCGTCGAAGTTGTCGGGCCGCGGCAGATCGATCTCGCCGGTCTCGTCATATTTCGTGCGGCGGTCGGCGTCCCACAGGACGGAATAGGCCGTGACCAGCTCGTTGAAGGCCTCCACCGAACCGCCACCATCCGGATGCGCGGTCTTGGCCTTCTTCCGATAGGCCTTGTGGATGTCCTTCGCGGGCGCCGTACGCTTCACGCCCAGAGTCTTGTAGAGGTCGGTCACTACCCTCTTCCCCGCCGCATTGCGCCGGCCGCCCCCCCGGCTCCCACGAAGCGAGGCGGCCACGCGCTCCCTCAAAGTCGTGAGTCTGTCATGGCAATGGTTTGTGTCCTGCTAATGGCAGGGCTTTTTTGACACTGTGTGGCCCTTGCAGCCGGGACTCTCAGGGCCTTACTCATAGGAAGGCCTCAAAAATCACTGGCTCCAGGAATGCACCGGGACCACGTCCGTGAAGCTCGATCGGGAATCCGAAGCGCTGATGCATTGGGCAACGTCCTCGCCCGCCCCGCCGCTTTGGACACTCACGCCTGAGGCCGCCCGCGAGGAGTATCGCCGCTCGCTCGCCAAGACGGAGATCGCCCCGCCTCCTGTCGGCGCCGTGACCGACCTGTTCGTGCCAGGCCACACAGGGCCCTTGCGGGTGCGGAAATACGAGCCTGCCGAGGCGGGCGGCGGACCCCAAGCCGCCATCCTGTTCCTGCATGGGGGCGGCTGCGTCCTTGGCGACGTGGAGAGCCACGACGTCCTATGCCGCACGCTCTGTCACGACACGGGCGCTGTCGTGTTCTCGCTCGACTACCGCCTCGCTCCGGAGCACCCCTTCCCCGCCGCCGTGCAGGATGCCGTTACCGTACTGACTTGGCTCTCCCTGGAGGCCGAATCCCTTGGCCTCGATCCCAAACGCATCGCCATCGTCGGCGACAGCGCCGGCGGCGGCCTCGCGGCCATCGCCCTGCACGAGACCAAGGGCCAGCTTGCAGCGCCGGTGCGCGCCCAAGCCCTCATCTACCCGGCTCTCGACCTGCGCGGCCGGCTGTCCTCGCGGAAAGAGCTCGCCGAGCACTTCCCGATCCCACGCGACATGATCGACTGGTTCTTCAACCACTATTTCGGGATTGCCTGGCCATTCACCGACCCACGCGCCATCCCTGCCCTTTATGAGGACTATTCCGGCCTACCCCCGGCCTTGATCATCACGGCCGGCCACGACCCCTTACGCGACGAAGGCGCCGAATATGCGGACGCTCTGGCGCGGGCGGATGTGCCTGTCGACTACGAGTGCCTGGAAGGCACGATTCACGGCTTCATGAATATGGGCCGCGTATTACGCAAGGCGCACGGCCACGGCCGAAATCGCCTTGGGACGTGGCTCGCCGAGCGGCTCCGCGAGGGCTAAGGGAACCCGCCTTGTGCTACTCGCGTTCGTAGGCAAATCTCGACGGGTTTCCGATAGAATTGGCCGTGCTCGTGCCACGCTTCCGAGCCATACTCGAACGCAATACAGACTAACGTGGGGGCACACGTTGGATCTAGTCGTTGCCGGCATCGTTGTTTTTGCCCTTCTGCTTGCGTCCTACAGCACGCGCGGGGATTGGGTCGCGCTCGGCTCGACCGCACTCTCGATCGTCTTGATCGCCGGCTTCTTCTTTCTGTCCACCGCAGGAGAGCCCAACCCCTTCCGCGATGAACTCACGGGTCTGGCGACGAAACTCCCATCCGGCTGGAATCAACGCGCGCTGAACCTTGCCAATGTCATCGAAGAAGTCTCAGCTGCGTCAGCGGCCGCCAGGAAGCGGGCAGCCGAACGACCGCCAGAGCCCATCCTGGCAGGACCATTCTCGGATTGGTTCTCTTGGGAGTCTTGGTCCAGGACCGAGCCCGAAGCTGAGCCAGCGCTGAAACCCAAGCCCGCATCCGAAAGCCGCGCAGGGGTGCCAATCAAGTGGTTGCTCGATGAACCCGCCACAAGCCAGATATTCGCGCTCAGCGGCACCAATGTCTCGGATCAGCCCTTGGCA
>Ga0307436_1001493_pt1 | contig 10333 bp, 10 predicted proteins | sample SalMarWE160440MG_FD_202513 | JGI IMG/M metagenome (GOLD analysis project Ga0307436, IMG submission 202513) | Salt marsh sediment microbial communities from the Plum Island Ecosystem LTER, Massachusetts, United States - WE1604-40 | ecosystem: Environmental > Aquatic > Marine > Intertidal zone >...
TGGCCACGTAACGGATTATGCGGTTGAGCATGAATTCGGTCACGTCGACGATCGGCATGTGCGCTAGCACATCGCTCACTGGATAGAACCGCAGCTCGCTGAGTTCGCCCGAGCCGGTGAGCTCACCTTGCAATGCTTCCGCCCGCGCGATGAAAAAGCGGGCGTGATAGCGGATCGGGCTGACCGGCGACGTTATGGCGCGACCGAAATAAACAAGGCGATCAAGTTGTGGGGCGAGGCCGGAAGTCTTCCAATGCGCCCACTTCGCGTTTGCCAACGCGCCGATGTTGCCGCTGCCGCCTAGCAGCAGACCGGTTTCCTCAAAAGTCTCGCGCACGGCCGTGATGGCGAGAGCGGCGGCCCGCGAGAAATTGCCGCGTACCCCCATGCGCTTGACGGCGGAGCGATCAAGCGGTGTGGCTGGCCGGACAGCGTAGTCGTCGGGATCGAGGCGCCCACCAGGGAAGACGAAGAAATCCGGCACGAAGGCCGCACCGCGCAAGCGCCGACCCATCAATACCTCCGCGTCATCGCGACCGTGACGCCAGACGATCAGCGTACTGGCGTCACGCGGCTTGACCGGAACATCAGCGGGATTCACGCGCCCGTGCCCTAATGCACCGCGCCGCGGGTAAATGCGAAGGGACGACATTTGGGCCTCAAGTGGCGACTAAAGCTTCGCTGGTCTCAGGTAACGATGTGAAGCTTAAGCTGGCGAATGTTGAAACTTATTGCAAATGCGTGCGCCATGTGCGCGTGACGATAGACCATCCGCTGCGCCGGACCTGCACATGCCATTGCCCGGGACTTTTTTCTCGAATGGTCGCCATGAATATTCTCCTCGCGCTAACTTCGCCAAAATTGTGCCAACTGATTGCTGGAAACTGCAATCTTGGCCGTTCCACAATCCACCGCTTTGATTTTGTAGGAGAATTTGGCGCGCCCGAGACGATTCGAACGTCCGACCTTTGCCTTCGGAGGGCAACGCTCTATCCAGCTGAGCTACGGGCGCGTGATCAGCCTTCCATAAACGAAACGGCGCCAAGCGGCAACGCTGGCGGGGTTCTACAAGATACCGCCCCATTCTGCGACGTTCCTGTGGCTAAGCCCGTCGCCAAGCCTTGTAGCGCCTTGCGCTGGCACACGAATCCCTTAGTGCTGGAGGCCTCGCGCACTGGGCGCACAAGGGAGTTATTTCAATGGCAGCGACCGCAGCCAAGCCAAAACCCGTCACCACCCGTCACCTCGCCGCCGCCTTGTCGGAACAGCATCAGCTGACCAAGAAGCAGGGCCTGGAGATGCTGGAGGATCTCATCGGCATGATCACCAAGCACCTGAAGAAGGGCGAGCGCGTGAAGATCGCCGGCCTCGGCATCCTGGTGGTGCGCAAGCGCGCCGCCCGCATGGGCCGCAACCCGGCAACCGGCGAGGCGATCAAGATCAAGGCCTCAAAGAAGGTCGCCTTCCGCGCCGCCAAGGACCTGAAGATGGCGATCTGAGCGTCCGTGCGATTTCGGCTTCGAAGACCCCGCCGGTTCCGGCGGGGTTTTTGTTCGTGCTACCCTACTCTTGTCCGGCCTCCGGCCGGTCTATAATGAGCGCCGAGCAGGTCCCCGGGGACGTTCCCAAGGAGGTCACATGTCGCAAGCGGCCGAGAAACGCGGCGCCAAGCCGGCGATGCTGAAGGACACGGCGTTCGATTGGCAGGACCCGCTCGGCCTCGAAGACGAGCTCACCGAAGAAGAGCGCATGGTGCGCGACTCGACGCGCGCCTTTGCGCAGGAACGGCTGATGCCGGGCGTGGTCGCGGCCTGGCGCGAGGAAAAATACGATCCGAACCTGATCGGCGAGATGGGCAAGCTCGGACTGCTTGGCTGCACGATCCCCGAGGAATACGGCGGAGCGGGCCTCGGCTACGTCGCCTACGGCTTGATCGCGCGCGAGCTCGAACGCGTCGATTCGGGCTACCGCTCCACCATGTCGGTGCAATCTTCGCTGGCCATGCACGCGATCTATGCCTATGGCAGCGAAGCGCAGCGCCGCAAATACCTGCCCAAGCTCGCCAGCGGCGAGATCATCGGCTGCTTCGGGCTGACCGAGCCCGATCACGGCTCCGACCCCGGCGGCATGGTCACGCGCGCTGCGAAGGTCGACGGCGGCTACAAGCTCAACGGCGCCAAGACCTGGATTTCCAACGCGCCGGTCGCCCATGTCGCGGTGGTGTGGGCGAAGCTCGACGGCGTCATCCGCGGCTTCCTGGTCGAGCGCGGCGCCAAGGGCTTTTCCACGCCCAAGATCGAAGGCAAGCTCAGTTTGCGCGCCTCCATTACCGGCGAGATCGTGCTCGCCGACTGCGTCGTGCCGGAGGAGAATCTCCTGCCGAACGTGAAAGGCCTCGCTGGCCCCTTCGGCTGCCTCAACAACGCGCGCTACGGCATCTGCTGGGGCGCCATGGGTGCCGCCGAGTTCTGCTGGCACCGCGCGCGCCAATACGTGCTCGACCGCAAGCAATTCGGCCGCCCGCTCGCCGCCAATCAGCTGGTGCAGAAAAAGCTCGCTGACATGCAGACCGAGATTGCGCTGGGCTTGACCGGCGCGCTCCGCCTCGGCCGCATGCTGGAGGCCGGCAAAGCGGCGCCGCCGTCGATCTCGCTCATGAAGCGCAACAATTGCGGCAAGGCGCTCGAAGTCGCGCGGCTGGCCCGCGACATGCACGGCGGCAACGGCATTTCCGAGGAATATCACGTGATGCGCGTGCTTTCGAACCTGGAGACGGTCAATACCTATGAGGGCACGCATGACATCCATGCGTTGATTCTGGGGCGCGCGCAGACCGGAATTCAGGCATTCTTCTGAAATCGGTGCCGGTCATTCATCCGCTCGTCCCCGCGTAAGCGGGGACCCAGGAGAGGATCGCGCTAACGCCGCGGCCGTGGTCTGGATTCCCGCTTACGCGGGAATGAGCGGGGATTTCATCAACGCAATGGCGCTTCAGTTTATCCTGCTGCTGATCGGCGTCGGCGTGATTGCCGGCATCATCGCCACCATGGTCGGTGGCGGCGCGGTCGTGATTTATCCGGTGCTGCTCGCCTCCGGCGTGCCGCCGCATTTGGCGGTGGTATGCATTCTCGCGTCCGTAGCGCCGGCGGCCATGCTGGGCGCCTTGTCGGACCACTCACAATTGCCGCCGGTCAACCGGGCCTTCGTCGGGCTCATCGCCGCATCGATCGTCGGTGCCGGCATCGGCGCCTCGCTGCTGCTGCTGACGCCGGAGCGCATGTTCGCGCAGCTGATGCCGCTGCTGATCGGCTTCGCCACGCTGCTGTTCGCCAATTCCGAACGCATCAGCGCCTGGCTGCGCGCGCGCGCCGCCGACCGCGGCCACGACATCACCTTCAACGTCGCGAGCCTGAAGGTGCTGCTGCCGGTTTCGTTCTATGGCGGCTATTTCGGGGCTGGCGTCGGCATCATGATGCTCGGCGTGTTTTCGCTGGCGACCGGCGGTGATTACCGCTCCGCGAATGTCGCCAAGAATTTCGTCGCCAGCCTCAATGGCATGACCGCGACCGTGATTTTCGCGACGCACGGCGCCGTGCTGTGGCCGCAAACGCTGGCACTGATGGTCGGCACCATCGCCGGCGGATTGATCGGGGCCTATGTGGCGCGCGTCATTTCGCCCCGTGTGGTCCGCGTGCTGATCGTGTTCGTGGGGGCGGGCTTAACCGTCGCGCTTGCCCGCCGCTACTGGTTCTAAACCATGGCCTTGCACGCCATGCTGCTGCTGTTTGCCGCCGGCATCGCCGGCGGCATGCTCACCGCGCTGGTCGGCGGCGCCGCGGTGGTGACCTATCCGGCGCTAATCGCCGCCGGCATCCCCCCGCTGCCGGCCACCACCTGCAATCTGACCGCCGCGTTCCCGGGCGCGCTTCTGGCCGCGCTCAGCGACCGCAAGCAATTGCCGCCGTTCAACCGCGCCTTCGTCGGCATGGCGCTGGTCTCCATGCTCGGCGCAGGCGCAGGCGCTGTGCTGTTGCTGGCGACGCCCGAACGCTTTTTCGAGATCATGGTGCCCGTGCTGCTGGGCTTTGCCACTGTGCTGTTTGCCTTTGCACAGCCGGTCTCCGACTGGCTGCGCGCGCGCGCCAAGCGGCGCGGCCGCGACATCGAATTCAGCGTCACCAGACTGAAGATACTGCTGCCGGTGTCGTTCTACGGCGGCTATTTCGGCGCCGGCGTTGGCGTCTTGATCCTGGGCGTGATGTCGATCGCCACCGGGGGCGACTACCGCTCCGCCAACGTCGTCAAGAACCTGGTCGCCAGCCTCAATTGCGCTGCCGCCGCAGCGGTCTTTGTCGTGCGCGGCACCGTGGTCTGGCCGCAGACGCTGGCGCTGATGGCGGGAACCATTGCCGGTGGCATCGCCGGCGCTTCGCTTGCCCGCATCATCCCGCGCGAGGTCATGCGCGTCGCCGTGGTTGTGGTCGGCGCGCTGCTGACGGTGTTCTTTGCCCGCCGCTACTGGTTCTAGGGCGCGATCGCATCGACGCTGTGGGCGAGGTCGGATACGCGCCTGGTCATCGCGCTGCCGGGATCGGTCAGCGCATCGACGACGGTGAAATGATTCTTGCCAGCAACCTCCTCATAGCGGGTTTGCGCCATGCCTTGGCGCCAGGCTTCCGCGATGGTGCGGCTTTGCCGCAAAAATTCGCTCGATTCCAGTGCGCCCACCACGGCGTCGAACACGCGGCCGGGCGGCACGCGCCAATAAAGCGGCGAGACCCGCCGCGCTTCGGCGGGGTCGAGCTTCAGGTCCTGGTTGACCGAAATGTTCACGAGTGGGGCGAGATCGAACACGCCTGAGATCGCGTAGGCGCAAGGCACCAGATCGGCCGGCGCGTCGGAGGCGAACGCCTTCCATTCCTGCGCCAGCATGCAGGCGGCGAGATGTCCGCCGGCGGAATGGCCGACCGCCAAGATGCGCTTGCGCCGCTTGCGCCACAGCCACAGGCAGGCGGCGCGCATCTGCTCGATGATCGCGGCAATCGTCACCTGCGGACAGAGATCGTAGCCCGCAACCGCGACGGTGACGCCCTTGGCGTTCAACCCGGCCGCCATCTGGCTGAACATCGAAGGTTCGAGCGAGCGCCACCAGCCGCCATGGATGAACAAAGCAAGCGGCGTCGAGGAGTCGTCGTCCTTGGCGGCGAACAGGTCGATAATCTGGCGCGACGAGGGGCCGTAGGACGCGCCCAGCTCGGCGTCGCGCGCGGCGGTACGATAGGCCGCCGCCGCGCGCTCCCAGCGCGCGAAAATTTCCGGATGCTCCGGCACGCGGCCCCGGTTGTCGTATTCTTTTTCGTAGTCGATGGGCAATTTCGCTGCTCCCGCAGGCGCTACAATGCGGCAGAGCGGAGCGGCAAACAAGGCGGGTCGTTCCGGCCGAGCGCAGCGAGGGCCCGGACCCATACTCCGCAGCTCTCGATAGGCTGCGGAGGATGGATCCCCGCCTTCGCGGGGACGACAGCGGAGAGGAAAAACGCTATCTCTTGCACCATGAAAATTGACGGCAAAGACACGCGCACGGTCTGGGTCGAGAACGGTGGGCAAGGTGTCGGCATCATCGACCAGACCCAGTTGCCGCACCGCTTCGTCACCGCGCGGCTTAAGACGCTCGCCGACACCGCGCGCGCGATCAAAACCATGCAGGTGCGCGGCGCGCCGCTGATCGGGGCGACGGCAGCCTATGGCGTCTGGCTTGCGATGCGCGAGGACGCTTCCGACGAAAGCCTGGATCGCGCCTGTTCAACGCTCATGGCGACGCGGCCGACCGCGATCAATCTGCAGTGGGCGCTCGACGAGATGGTTGCTGCGGTGCGCAACCGCGCGCGCGGCGAACGCGCGGCGGCCGCTCTCCGCCGCGCCGGCGAAATTGCCGACGAGGATGTCGCCATCAATCAGGCGATCGGTCGCCACGGCCTCAAGCTGATCGAGGATATCGCCGCGCACAAACAAGGCGAGCGCGTCAACGTGCTCACCCATTGCAATGCCGGCTGGCTGGCGACGGTGGATTGGGGCACGGCGACAGCGGCGATCTACATGGCGCACGACAAGGGGCTCCCGGTGCACGTGTTCGCCGACGAGACCCGCCCGCGCAACCAGGGCGCTTCGCTCACCGCCTGGGAGCTTAGCCGTCACGGCGTGCCGCACACGGTGATCCCCGATAATACCGGCGGCCATCTCATGCAGCACGGCATGGTCGACTTGGTGATCGTCGGCGCCGACCGCGTCACCGCTGAAGGAGACGTCTGCAACAAGATCGGCACTTACCTCAAGGCGCTCGCCGCCCACGCCAACAAGGTGCCGTTCTATGTGGCGCTGCCGTCGCCGACCATCGACTTCACGGTGAGCGATGGGGTCGCCGAAATCCCGATCGAGCAGCGCAGCCACGACGAAGTCGCAACCATGACCGGCAAAACCAAAGACGGGCGCATCGAAACCGTGCAAGTCATCCCGGACGGCTCGCCCGTCGCCAATTACGGCTTCGACGTCACGCCGGCGCGCCTGGTCGGCGGGCTCATCACCGAGCGTGGCGTGATCGCGGCCAGCCGCGCGGGACTTGCCGCCGCCTTTCCCGAGCGCGCCGGAAACCGTGATAAGGTCGCCTCATGACGCTCGCCGCCAGACAGCCGCTCGAATTGCCCGTCGACGGCCGCCAGTCGGACACCGCGCTGGCGGTGGCGCGCGGCGCCGCCCGGCTCTTGCATGCGCATGGCTTCTGCGTGGTAAGCGAATTGCCGCTGCCGTCCGGCCGGCGCGCCGACCTAGTGGCGCTCGATTCAGGCGGCGCAATCTGGATCGTCGAGGTCAAGTCCTCCGTCGCCGACTTCCGCGCCGACCAGAAATGGCAGGACTACCGGTTCCACTGCGACCGGCTGTTCTTTGCCACCACGGTCGAGGTGCCGTGCGAGATCTTCCCGCCCGACGCCGGCTTGATCGTGGCCGACGCCTACGGTGCCGAATTCAGATGCGAGGCGCCCGAGCACCGGCTCACCGCGGCGACCCGCAAGGCGATGATGCTGATATTCGCGCGCGCCGCCGCGCTGCGGCTGCAATCGCTCGCCGATCCGAACGGGCCTTATGGGGACGTAGGCTGATTAAAGCGGCGCGCGCTTCGCCAGAATCCGCTGTAGCGTGCGGCGGTGCATGTTGAGCCGGCGCGCGGTTTCCGACACGTTGCGGCCGCACAATTCGTAGATGCGCTGGATATGCTCCCAACGCACGCGGTCGGCCGACATGGGATTTTCCGGCGGCTCGACCTTGCGGTTGTCCAGCGCCAGCAGTGCCGCCACCACGTCGTCGGCGTCCACCGGCTTGGCGAGATAATCGACCGCGCCCATTTTCACCGCGTTCACTGCGGTGGCGATATTGCCGTAGCCGGTGAGAATGATGCCGCGGGCATCCGGGCGGCGCCGTTTGAGCGCGGAAATCACGTCGAGGCCGTTGCCGTCGCCGAGCCGCATGTCGACGATCGCGAAGGCGGGGGTCGACTTTTCCACCTGCAACAATCCTTCCGCCACCGATTCGGCGGTGGTGACGGCAAAGCCGCGCTGCTCGAGCGCCTTGGCCAGCCGCTGCAGGAACGAGCGATCGTCCTCGACGATCAGCAAAGACCGTTCCCTGGGGACTTCTGCCGCCGACTCCGCGACGTCGTTCATGGCGATATCCATGCTGTCACCCGCATCCGTTCATCGTGCAGCATCTTAACGCTGCCGCGCGTAAAGACTAATACACAACATAGTTACCGCGCCGCGTAATCTCAAGCCGCGGTAAAGGGCAATGGGCGCTCGAAATCGCTGCGGCTCCAGCGCAGGCGCACGATGGCGCCACGCTCGGGAAGCGCGCGATTCTCGAAGCTGAGCGTCGCGCCCGCGCGCTCTAGCAGCGTCTTGGCGATGAAGAGCCCCAGTCCCAATCCGGCCGGCTCTTCGGCGGCTTCCGCCGGATTGCGGCGGCGGCTGCTGACGTAAGGTTCGCCGATGCGGTCCATGATTTCTGGCGCGAAGCCGGGGCCGTCGTCGCTGATGGTTACTTCGACCGCATCCTCGGTCCACTGCGCAGCAACCACCACGCGTTCGCGCGCGAAATCGATGGCGTTTTCCAGAAGATTGCCGAGGCCATAGAGGATCGCCGGATTGCGTGCGCCCACCGGTTCGCCGCCGCGCTCGGCCGGCAGCGACACGTCGATCGAGACGCCGAAATTGCGGTGCGGCGCCACCACTTCCTCGATCAGCGCGGTGAGCGGCATGTGCTCGAACGGCTCGCCGCCGCTCGACGACAATTCGGTGAGCTTGGCGAGGATATCGCGGCAACGCGTGGCTTGCTCGCGCAAGAGCCGCACGTCGTCGCCGTGCGGCGCGTCGGCACGAATCGCGTTTACCAGTTCCTTGGCGATCACCGAAATGGTCGACAGCGGCGTGCCGAGCTCGTGTGCGGCGGCGGCGGCCAGCCCGTCAAGCTGCGATAGATGCTGCTCACGCGCCAGCACCAGCTCGGTGGCCGCGAGCGCGTCGGCGAGCTGGCGCGACTCCTCGGTAAGCTGCCAAGCATAGACGCCGATGAAGCCGATGGCGAGCAGGATCGAGAGCCAGACGCCCATCATGTAGATCGGCGGCAGTTGCAAGGGATCGTCGGTGTCCCACGGCAGCGGATAATGCACGAACACCAGCACGGTGGCGCAGGCGACCGCGAAACCGCCGAGCATGAGCGTGAAACGCGGCGGCAGCGCAGTCGCCGACAGCAGCACCGGTGCCAGGAACAGGAAGGCGAACGGATTCTGCAATCCGCCGGTCAGGAACAGCAGCACCGCCAGTTCCGCGATATCGAATGCCAGCAGCCAGGCAGCGCGGTCGGGCTCGAGCCGCTGCGTCATGTGGAAGCGCAGCCGTAGCGCCACGTTGAGCCAGGCCGACAGCGCGATCACCGCCAGACACGCATAGACCGGCAGCGGGAAATCGAGCCCGTAATGGACCACCAGCACGGCGGTGGTCTGGCCGATGACCTCCAGCCAGCGCAACCGCACCAGTGTGTCAAGGCGCACGTTGCGGCGTGGATGATTCTGGGCGAGGCCAAGCGCGGGCATGAATCGAGTGTAAGCCAGCGTCCCGGCACCTCAAAATTGACGATCCCGGCGGGGGCTTGCGCTTCGTGGCGCACGGCGTCACATCTCCCTGCAGCATGGATGCCAGCAATACCAGCGCCGTCAGCGTCGATCGGCTCGTCAAGCTCTACAAAGGCGTGGCGGCGGTCGACGGCATCTCGTTTCGGCTGCCCGCAGGCACGATTACCGGCTTGCTCGGCGGTAACGGCGCCGGCAAGACCACGACCATTGCGATGATCATGGGCCTGGTCACGCCCACCGCCGGCCGCGTCACGGTGCTGGGCGCGCAGATGCCGAAGGAGCGCTATCGCGTGCTGCACCGGATGAATTTCGAGAGCCCCTATGTCGATATGCCGACGCGGCTGACGGTGCGGCAAAACCTGTCGGTGTTCGCGCAACTTTACGCCGTCACCGATATCGAGGCGCGCATCGCCGAGCTCGCCGCCGATCTCGAGCTCACCGAATTCCTCGACCGGCCCAACGGCAAGCTCTCGGCCGGGCAGAAGACACGGGTCTCACTCGCCAAGGCGCTGCTCAACAAGCCGGAAATACTGCTGCTCGACGAACCGACGGCCTCACTCGATCCCGACACCGCCGACTGGGTGCGCTCGCGGCTCGAACGCTACCGCCGCGACAACCGCGCCACCGTGCTGCTCGCCTCCCACAACATGAACGAGGTCGAGCGCTTGTGCGAGCGCGTCATCATCATGAAGCGCGGCCGCATCGAGGACGACGACACACCCGCGCGCTTGCTCGCACACTACGGGCGCGAAACCTTGGAAGAAGTGTTCCTCGACGTCGCGCGCGGGCGCGGCCACCAGCGCGAGGCGGCGCAATGACCGGCGTCGACTCCGGCTTTGATTTCTCGCTCAACCGCGTCGCCGCCATGGTGCGGCGCTACTGGTATCTGCTGCGCTCGTCCTGGCCGCGCATTCTCGATCTCATCTACTGGCCGACTGTGCAGATGCTGATGTGGGGCTTCCTGCAGGTGTATGTCGCTCAGAACGCCGGCTTCTTTGCGCGCGCCAGCGGCGTATTCATCGGCTCGGTGCTGCTGTGGGACATTCTGTTCCGTGGCCAGCTCGGCTTTTCCATTTCGTTTCTGGAGGAAATGTGGTCGCGCAATCTCGCCAATATCATGATGTCGCCGCTGCGGCCGGTGGAGTTCATCTCCGC
>Ga0307436_1001494_pt1 | contig 10329 bp, 8 predicted proteins | sample SalMarWE160440MG_FD_202513 | JGI IMG/M metagenome (GOLD analysis project Ga0307436, IMG submission 202513) | Salt marsh sediment microbial communities from the Plum Island Ecosystem LTER, Massachusetts, United States - WE1604-40 | ecosystem: Environmental > Aquatic > Marine > Intertidal zone >...
TCATCGACGATCAGCACGTCGAGCGCCATGTCCGTCCCCTACTTGCCCGCCACCAGTTCCTCGGCGCGCCGCTCTTCGCCGGCCCCCTCGGGCCGCGCGCCGGCTTGCGCCTCCTTGGGCGCCGTCGCCGCCGCCTCGGCCCCTGCCCGCGCCAGGGTGAAGGCGAAACAGGCGCCCACCTGGCCGTGCGCGTCCGCTGCGGCGTCGGTCAACTCGACCGTGCCGCCATGCTGCTCGATGATCTTCGAGACGATCGCCAGCCCCAGCCCCGTGCCCTTCTCGCGCGTCGTCATGTAGGGCTCGAGCAGCCGGTGCCGGTTCTCCTTCGGCCAGCCGACACCGTTGTCCGAGACGGTCACCAGCACGTCCTCGCCCCGCTCCTCGAGCTTCACGCGGACGGTCGGGTTCCGCACCTCGCCGCCGGCGGCCTCGAGCGCCTCGGCGGCGTTCTTGATCAGGTTGGTCATCGCCTGGGCGATCAGCCGCTCGTCGAAGGGCACCTCGATGGCGCTATCGCTCTCGTCGACGAGGATCTGGATGTCCGGGTGCCGCACCCCTTCGAGGAACGCCGCCTGCTTGACCGCGTCGGCCAGGTCCCCCGGCGCGATGGCGGCCGTCGGCATCCGCGCGAAGGCCGAAAATTCGTCGACCATGCGCCCGATGTCGCCGACCTGGCGGACGATGGTGGTGGTGCATTTGTCGAACACCTCGAAATCGTCCGCGAGCTTCTTCGAGTAGCGGCGCCTGAGCCGCTCGGCGGAAAGCTGGATGGGGGTGAGCGGGTTCTTGATCTCGTGCGCGATCCGGCGGGCGACGTCCGCCCAGGCGCTGGTGCGCTGGGCAGCGACCAGATCGGTGATGTCGTCCAGGGTGATCACGAAGCCCTTCGAATCGGTGACCGTGCCCTCGCGGGTAATCTGGACCTGATAGGTCCGCTCCTCGCCGCCGCGGTCGAGCGTCACCTGCGCCTGCACCTGCCCGCGCCGCGCCTTGGTGGCCTTCTCGATCACCTCGGCCAGCTCCGGCACCGCCCGGTCGAGCGGCGCCCCCACCAGATCCGGCTCGGTCGAGGCCAGGATCGTGCCGGCCCGACCGTTGAGCAGCGTGATGCGCCCGAACCGGTCGAGCCCGACAACCCCCGCCGAGACGCCTTCGAGCACCGCCTCGGTGAACTGGCGGCGCTGGTCCATTGTCTGGTTGGCCTCCACAAGCTGCTGGCGCTGCGAGGCGATCTCGTGCGTCATCTGGTTGAATCTGATCGTCAGGTCCCGCATGTCCCCGGATCTGTCGAGGATCGGAACCCTGGCGTCGAGGTCGCCCTGGCTGACCCGCCCGGAGGCGACCATCAGGTTGCGGATCGGGGCCACCAGGCGGTTGGCGAGTGCGATCCCGACCCACACCGCCGCCAGCAGCAGGACCAGCGCCAGGCCCACATACATGATCGCGAAGGTCGCCTGGAACACCGGCCGCGAGGACTCGTTCTGGCGGTACTCGGTGACGTTCTGGTCGATCAGCCGCATGTACTCGATCACCTGCGGGTCGACCGGACGGGAGACGAACAGAAACACCCCGTTGTAGCCCCTGAGCCCCACCACCGCGCCGATCAGGTTGGTGCGCCCCGGCGCGATCAGCGTCGGCACCCCCACCTCGACCTCGGCCAGCCCGTTCTCGGTAAGCTGCGGGTCGGGACCCGGCGTGTTGATCTCGGCCCGCATCACGATGTTCTGGTCGCGGTCGAGCAGGAACGCGTAGGGCAGCGCCCGCTCCTGGGCGATCGTGGTGAACACGCGCCGGAAGGTGGCCGGGTCGTTCTCGAAGGTCGACCGCGCCTGTTCGAGCTCGTTGGCGACCCCGATGATGTCGTCGCGCAGGGTCTGGGCGTGTTCGAGCAGATACGAGCGCGCCACCAGCCGCGAGCTCTCGACCATCGCGCGGGTGCGCTCGGAGAACCACTGGTCGAGACCCTGGTTGAGGGCGACGGTGGCCACCACCGCCACCACCAGCGCCGGCACCAGCGCGGCCAGCGCGAACATGCCCACAAGGCGGGTGCGCAGCCCCGAGCCCGCCTGCCCGCGCATCCGCGAGCGCACCAGCAGGATCGCCTCGGTGAGCACCAGCGCCACCACCAGCAGCACCAGCACGATGTTGACGATCCAGATGATCGCCACCAGGTCGGGAGACGGTTGCACCGGGGTCAGCCCGGTCAGAACCATGAACGAGCCGCCCGCCGAGATCACGGCGGCCAGCACGACCACCAGCCCGAAGGTCCGCAAGGTGCGGTTGGACCCGAAGAACGCCCGGCGCACGCGCTCCTGGCCGGAGGGCGCTTCGGAGGCTGCGGCGGCGGTGTCCTGCATCGGCGGGCCGGATGACCTGTGGTCAAAATAACACTATCGGCGAGTCAGCCTGACGGAATTGCCCCAGTGGTTCAACAAGTTTGTTGCCGAAATGTGACTCTCCGGGTCGTGGCGGTTAACGGCCCCGGATCGGGCGCGGTCGCCCCGCGTTGCGGGGCGGTGGCGATCTTGCGAGAGTGCCAATTCGAATCCGAATCGCGGAAACCGGATCATGAGAACCTGCAGAACTCTTCTGGTCGCGGCGGCCCTGGCGTTGGCGCCGTCCCTCGCCGCGGCCACCGACTTCATGGATACCTCCACTCCCACCCCCATGTACGGCGCCGAGCCCGGCTTTTCCTGGGACGGGTTCTATGCGGGCGTGCTCGGCGGCGTCTATTTCGAGGGCACCGATCATGCGTTCACGGTGAGCAAGCTGATCGGCTTCAACATCGTCAATGGCCAACTCCTGATCGGCGCCGAGGTCGAGGGCCTGGGCGGATTCGGCTGGACCGGAGGCGGCCCCAGCAATTTTGCCGTATTTTCCGGCGGCGGACGCGTTGGCCTTCTCGCCAGCGACGACGTGCTGATCTACGGGTCCGTCGGCTTCGACAAGTTCAACACTTCCCCCAGCGTCGATGTCAGCGTCGGCGCCGGTGCCGAATTCGCCCTTGCCGACAGCGCCACGGCCCGGCTCGATTTCGAGGGGCTGGCCTATGGCGGCAGCTTCTACGCGTTCCTGGCCCGCGGCGGGTTCATCTGGCACTTCGATTAGCCCGCTCCCGACCGGGTCCGGCCGAGGCGCACCCTTACCCGGACCCGGCGCGGCGCCGCGGCGTGATGTCGCGTACGTGACCGCGCGGCGGCATTTGATTGGTGATTGGTAACGTTTTTGGGTGCAGGCTGCGCTCAACGTGATTCGATCTGGGGCCATCCTCATGAAAACGCTTAAATCCTTGGCGCTTGCCGCCGCCGCGACCGCGGCGCTCACCGGCGCCGCCTCCGCCACCGACCTGATGATGAGTGAGACGCCGGCCATGACCCCGGCGATGGCCGCCGACGGCTTCGACTGGCAGGGCTTCTACGACGGCATTTATGGCGGCGGCTTCGATCTGACCGGCGGCGCCTTCGGCATCGTCGGCGGCTGGATCGGCTACAACTTCATGCTTGGCGACCGCTGGGTGGCCGGCGTCGAGGCCGACGGCCTCTACTACCTCAACGGCTCCGGCGGCTGGGAAGTGTTCGCGAACGCCCGCCTGGGCTATCTCGTCACCGACGACGTGCTGCTCTACAAGATCGCCGGCATCGGCCGCTACAGCGGCGGCGACATCCTCTACCAGTTGGGCGTCGGCGCCGAATTCGCCGTCACCGACAACGTCACCGTCCGCGCCCAGGTGGCCGGGCACCAGGCGATTGGCGCGCCGTTCAGCACCGGCTACGTCGTCGGCACGCTCGGCGCCGCGCTGCACCTCTAGCGGCCCCCGGTTTCCTCAGGTTTCCAAGCCCCGCCTCGGCGGGGCTTTTTCTCATCCGCCGTTGCATTCGCGCGACGCTCCGGGGTTGCCCGCGACCGCCGAATGCGAGAACATCCCGGCGGCACGGAGGGACCTGCCGTGAAGCTCAAACCCATCGTCATCGGCCTGGCGGCCGCCGTCGCCATCGCCGTTCCCGCCTCGGCCACCGACCTGTTCATGGCCGACCAGACCCAATACGTCGCGCCGGCCGAGCCCGGCTTCGACTGGCAGGGCTTTTATGTCGGAGTTTACGGGAGCCACATTCCCGTGCTCGGCGAAACCGCGGTCGGCAAGCTCGTAGGCGGCAACATCGTGCTGAACGACCTGATTTTGTTCGGTGCGGAGGCCCGGGTCGGCGCCGTATTCGACAACGGTTCCAACTACTCGGAGGTCGCTGCCCTCGGCCGGGCCGGCGTGATCCTTGGGGACCGGGTGTTGCTTTACGCGATCGGCGGCGTGGACCGCCTGCACCTGGGCGGCGGTTCATACGTCGTCTATTCGGTGATCGGCGGTGGCGGCGAGGTCGGTCTGGGCGAGAACTGGAGCGCCCGCGCGGAGGTCACCCGCCAGGAGTGCATCGGCACCATCTGCCCCCTGTTGCCGCTGGGCACTCAGATCATCCGTTTCGCGGGCGCGGCGATCTGGCACTTCGATTAGCCGCGCCGAACGGCTGATCGCGCGTGGCCCCGCCCCGGCGGGGCTTTCGCTTTTTCCATGCGCTGTTGCGCGCACGACGCGCCCCGGACTTGCCGGCGCTGTGCGATTCCGGCAAACTGTGACCTTCCAGAGCGGAGGGAATCGCCGTGAACCTCAAGAGCATCCTGTTCGGCCTCGCGGCCGCCCTCGCCCTGCCCGGCGCCGCCTCGGCGACCGACCTGTTCATGGCCGAGGATTCCTATGTCGCGCCGGCTGAAGTCGGTTTCGACTGGCAGGGCTTCTATCTCGGCGTCTATGCCGGGATCGAACACCTGCCCCAGGGTTTGGGGTTCGGGGATACCGGAGTTGGCAAGGTCGTCGGGTTCAATCTGACGGCTGGGGACATGTTCCTCGTGGGCCTTGAGGGCCGCGCCGGCGCTTATTTCGACGGCGGCTACGATTTCCCCACTGTGGTCGGGTCCGCCCGGGCCGGCTTCGTTCTCGCCGACGACTGGCTGATCTACGCCACCGCTGGCGGCGCCTACACGGATTTCGGCGGCGGCGCGTGGTTGGTTGAGTCCCTCTTCGGCGGCGGCGTCGAATACGCCGTCGGCGACCACGTGACCGTGCGCGGCGAGGTCACACACCGCGAATGCGTCGACGGCAACGTCCCGTGCCTGGTCGGCGGCATCAATCATATCGATGGCGCGGTGCTCTGGCACCTGAACTAGTCCCCACCAACCGCACCAGAATGGCCCCGCTTCGGCGGGGCTTTTGTTTGGCGGGCGCGCCGATTGCCGCCTACTCCCTACCCCTTGCGCCGTGACTGCTTGACGATCTCGATGCCGTGCTGGCGGATTTTCTTGCGAAGGGTGTTGCGGTTGACCCCCAACAGCTCGGCGGCCCGGATCTGGTTGCCCCCGCACATATTGAGCGCCATCGAAATGAGCGGCACCTCCACCTGCTCGATGGTCCGCTGATAGAGCCCCGGCGGCGGCAGCTGCGGTTCGGCGTCCGAAAAAACCCGCGCCAGATGCGTCTCCACCGCCCCCGACAGATCCACCGGCCCGGCAAGCGGCCGGAACTCCGCCTGTTCGCCCAGATCGAGCTCGTGCTGCACGATCTCGGCGGTGATCGTCTCCTCGGCGTAGAGCGCCGTCAGCCGCCGCACCAGGTTTTCGAGCTCGCGCACGTTGCCCGGCCAACCGTAGCGCCGCATTAGCTCCAGCGCTTCCGGCGCCACGTCCTTGGGCGGCTCGTCCTCTGGCCGCTCGGCGCCCAGAAAATGCATCACCAGGTCCGGCAAATCGTCGAGCCGTTCCCGCAGCGGCGGCAGCCGGATCGGCACCACGTTCAGCCGGTAGAACAGATCCTCTCGAAAAAGCCCCTGCCGGATCAGCTGGCCGAGGTCGCGGTGCGTGGCGGCGATGATCCTGACGTCGGTCTTGATGGGCCGGCGCCCGCCGACCATCGTGTATTCGCCCTCCTGCAGGACCCGCAACAGCCGCGTCTGGGCGTCCATCGGCATGTCGCCGATCTCGTCGAGAAACAGCGTGCCGCCCTCGGCCTGCTCGAAACGGCCCGACGAGCGCGCCGTGGCGCCGGTGAAGGCGCCCTTTTCGTGCCCGAACAGCTCCGCCTCGATCAGGTCGCGCGGGATCGCCGCCATGTTGATGGCCACGAACGGCCCGTTGCGGCGGCGCCCGAACTGGTGCAGCGCCTTGGCCACCAGCTCCTTGCCGGTGCCGGATTCGCCCTCGATCATGACCGTCAGATCGGTCTGCATCAGCCGCGCCAGGGATCGGTAGATTTCCTGCATCGCCGGCGAACGGCCGATCAGCGGCATCGCCTCGCCGCCTTCCTTCGGCCGGGGCGGCGTCTTCCGGTCGGCCCGCGATTCACTGAGCGCCCGGTCGACGATTGTGGTGACTTCCGTCAGGTCGAACGGCTTGGGCAGGTATTCGTAGGCGCCCGCCTCCGAGGCCCGGATCGCGGTCATGAAGGTGTTGTGGGCGCTCATCACGATGATCGGCAGGTCGGGCCGCATCTTCTTGATCTTCGGCATGATGTCGAAGGCGTTGCCGTCCGGCATCGCGACGTCCGTGATCAGGAGGTCTCCCTCCCCGCGGCTCACCCAGTTCCACATCGTCGAGATGTTGCCGGTGGGCCTGACCTCGTAGCCGGCCCGGCTCAGAGCCTGGTTGAGGACCGTGCGGATGGCCGCGTCGTCGTCGGCCAGAAGCACCGTCTGCTGGCTCATGTCGTCACCTCCTCGACGGCGCCGGCGCTTCGTTCGGCCGCCCGCCGCTCGGCCGCCTCGGCTACCGGCAGAAGCACCCGGAACCGCGTCCGGCCCGGCCGGCTGTCGCAGTCGATGACCCCGCCATGGTCGCCCACGATCTTGGCGACCAGCGCCAGTCCCAGGCCCGACCCGGAGGACTTCGTGGTCACGAACGGATCGAACAGATACCCGATCACGTCCGCCGGCACCCCCGGCCCGTTGTCCTCGACGACGATTTCGAGCGGCAGCGAGACCCGTTCGGCCACCCCCGGCACGGCAATCCTGATGCCCGGCCGGAAGGCCGTCGACAGGCGAATCTCGGCCTTGTTGCGGCCCTCCAGCGCCTCCCCGGCGTTCTTGACCAGGTTGAGGAACACCTGGATGAGCTGGTCCCGGTCGCCGCTGACCGGCGGCAGCGACGGGTCGTAGGTCTCCGAAAACGCGATCCCCGCCGCCACTCCGTTCTGGGCCAGCAGCTTCACCCGTTCGAGCACCCGATGGATGTTGATCGGCTGGCGCTCGATCGGCCGGTCGTCGCCGAACACCTCCATGCGCTCCACCAGCCCCACGATGCGGTCGGTTTCCTCGCGCACCAGCCGCGCCAGCGCCCGGTCGTCGTCGTCCCCGGTCTGCTCGAGCAACTGCGCCGCCCCCCTGATCCCGGACAGCGGGTTCTTGATCTCGTGCGCCAGCATCGACGCCAGCCCGGTCACCGAGCGCACCGCCCCGCGCGAGATGAGCTGCCGGTCGATCTTGTCGGCCATCGAGCGCTCCTGAATGACCAGCGAGACCAGATCTTCGCTGTCGGGGACCGGCGAGCCGTAGACGTCGACGATGTGGTCCTCGCCCATCCTGACCGAGCCGATCGGCACCCGGTATTCGCTGGCCGGCGCCCGCCGCTCCAGGACCTTGGACACCAGCCCCAGCACCGGCGAGCCGAAGGCGATGAAGTCGTCGAGCTTCTGCCGCGTCAGGATCGACGCCGAAGCCGCGAAAAAGCTCTCGGCGGCGTAGTTGACCATGACGATGGAATTGTCGGCCCGGCACACCACCACCGGCTGCGGCAGCGACTGCAGCACCGCCGGCGGCAATTGAGCCTCGCCCCCGCTCATGCCGCTGCCCTCAGTTCGTCCGCAAACAGCTCTGCGATCAACAACGTGACCCGGTCCGGATCGGCCTCGGTCAGGAGCGCCCGGCGCGCTGCCGGCGCCACCGGCGTCCCCATCGCGTCCAGATACCAGCCCAGATGCTTGCGGGCGCATCTGACCCCCAGCGCATCGCCGTATTCCACCCGCATCATCTCGAAATGTTCGAGCACGAGGGCCCTCAACCCCGCCCCCGTGGGCGCCGGCGCCGCCGTCCCGCCCGCCAGGACGGCCCCGATCTCGCCGACCCGCCACGGCCGGCCGTGGGCCGCCCGGCCCACCATCACCGCCGCCGCGCCGCTGAGCTCGAGGGCTCGTCGCGCATCCGTCGGGCTCGCAATGTCACCATTGACCACGACCGGCACCCCCGCCGCCGCGACCACCTCGGCGACCGGCGCCCAGCGCGCCGCGCCCTTGTAGAACTGCTGCCGGGTGCGCCCGTGCACGGTGATCATCCGCGCCCCGGCCTCGGCGGCCCGCCGCGCCAGGCCCGGCGCATTGAGGCTCTGGTCGTCCCAGCCCAGGCGCATCTTCACCGTCACCGGCAGATCGACCGCCGCCACCGCCGCCTCGACCAGCCGCACCGCCATCTCGGGGGCGCGCATCAGCGCCGAGCCCGCCGTCCCGCCGGTCACCCGCTTGGCCGGGCAGCCCATGTTGATATCGATGAGGTCGGCCCCCGCGTCGGCGGCAATTCGCGCCCCTTCGGCGATCCATTCCGGCTCGCAGCCGGCGAGCTGCACCACATGCGGCAGCCGCTCGGGGCGGCGCAGGCGCCGCAACATGTCTTTTTGCCCGCCCGCCAGCGCCGCGCTCGCGATCATCTCGGAGACGACCATGCCGGCCCCGAACCGCTCCGCCAGCACTCTGAACGGCCGGTCGGTGATCCCCGACATCGGCGCCAGAAAACTGGCGCCGGGAAACGTCAGCCCGCCGATCGTCAGCCCGTCCACCCGCATGGAACTGCCCTGAATTTACGCAAAAGAGGCCTTCTGCCCGACTATTAGTCAAATCCACGCCGGCGTTCAACGGCGTTGCGCCATCTCGGGCACCGCATCGGCGTCACCGCAACGCCGACCCGCCGCCCGCCCTGTCTCCGGCAAAGGCGCTCTTTCTTCTTCTTCGTCACCCTCCTTCTTCTTCGTCACCCTCCTTCTTCTTCGTCACCCTCGGGCTTGACCCGAGGGCCCATCCTGCGTGCCAACGCGGAAGCGGCTCCTGGCCCGGTTTCGTCAAGCGCCACGAACGCCGTCCGTCTCGCGCCGCTTCGTGGCTCTTGCCGCCACCACTCCGCGATCTTCTCCCTCCCCCGGAAAGAGGGAGGGTCGGGGTCGGCCAACTCCGCCTTCTCGCCGCAATCCGGCTTGCCGCGTTCGGCGCTCAAGGCTAGACCAGCGTCATGCGCGCCGCCCGACGCCAACCATGACCGATACCGTCGCCGCCATCGTGGTGGCCGCCGGGGCCGGCGAGCGCGCCGCCGGCGACGACGCCCTCCCCAAACAATACCGGCCCCTGGCCGGCCGGGCGCCGGTTGCCCGCGCTATCGATAATCTGCTTGAGGAACCATCCGTAACCGCGCTTGTTCCAGTCATAAACGCCGATCACAAAAGCCGGTTCTTTTCGCTCGGATTCGCTGACCCACGGCTGCTGCCGGCCGTCTTTGGCGGTCCCACCCGCCAGCAATCGGTCCGCGCCGGTCTCGAGGCGCTGGCCGACATCGCCCCTGGGATCGTCCTCATCCACGACGCCGCCCGCCCCTTCGCCTCCGCCGCCCTCGTCGCTAGGGTCGCCGCCGCTGCCGCCGACGGCGCGGCGGTGCCCGTCCTGCCCGTCACCGACACCGTCAAGCGCTCGACCGACGGGGTGACCGTCGAAGCGACCCTCGATCGCCACGAGCTCTTCGCGGCCCAGACCCCCCAGGGCTTCCGCTATTCGAAAATCCTCGCCGCCCACCGCGAGGCCGCCGCGGCCGGCCACGCCTTCACCGACGACGCCGCCGTCGCCGAATGGGCCGGCATGAGCGTGCGGCTGGTCGCCGGCGACAAGGCCAATTCCAAGCTCACCTTCCCCGAGGATTTCGCGGCAGCCGAGCGCCGCCTCGGGGGCCAGCGCCCGCCGGCCGAAATCCGCGTCGGCTCGGGCTTCGATGTCCACCGCTTCGGCACCGGCGACCACGTGGTGCTGGGCGGGGTCAAGATCGCCTACTCCCACGCCCTGATCGGCCATTCCGACGCCGACGTCGGATTGCACGCGCTCACCGACGCCGTTTTCGGCGCCCTGGCCGAGGGCGATCTGGGCACCCATTTTTCCCCCGCCGATCCGCAATGGGCGGCCGCCGATTCCGCGCTGTTCCTCAAGGCCGCCGCCGACCGCGTCGCCGCCCGCGCCGGCCGCATCGTCCATCTCGACCTCACCGTGGT
>Ga0307436_1001497_pt1 | contig 10322 bp, 11 predicted proteins | sample SalMarWE160440MG_FD_202513 | JGI IMG/M metagenome (GOLD analysis project Ga0307436, IMG submission 202513) | Salt marsh sediment microbial communities from the Plum Island Ecosystem LTER, Massachusetts, United States - WE1604-40 | ecosystem: Environmental > Aquatic > Marine > Intertidal zone >...
CTTTGCGCCCGGCCTGCCGGCAGGCGCTGATCGATTCCGGATATGAGGCCAACCTGGACCCGGGTCCGCTCGGGGTTCAGATCCACCTGCGCTCGCGCGACATTCTCAGCAGTCTTGTCGCCACTGGGAACACCTATGTCGGCCTCGACGTGGCGCGCATGCGCCGGATTGCCGCCCAGGCGGCGCACGATCCCGCGCGCGCCGATCCCTTCACCAGGCCGCCTCTGTTCGAGCAGCTCGACAAGCTGCCGCAGCTGACCATCGCTATTTATTTCGACTTCAATTCGGCGCGCATCAAACCGAAGTCGTATCGCTCGATCGGGCTGATGGCCGACGCGTTGTATCATCCCATGCTGTACGGCTATTGCTTCCTGATCGTCGGCAACACCGACGCCACCGGCCGCCGCGAGTACAATCTCAAGCTCAGCGACCGTCGCGCCGAATCCATCCGTCAGGCGCTCATCAATCCGTTCGGCATCGGCCGGCTGCGGGTCGACACGCTGGGTCTGGGCGAGGAGCAGTTGCTCAACCGGCGCAATCCCAAGGCGGCGGAGAACCGGCGCGTCCAGTTAATCAATGTCGGCCAGTTGCCCAACAACCCGAACTGTCCCGTCGTTGGAGCGCAGGATATCAAGTAGAAGCGTCGGGATTTTGATGTTCGCTTCCGTTGTCCGGCCGGAACGTAGCCGGGCAATGAACGGCGCTAACCACAATGGCCCTTTGGCCTGAAGCAGACGTGACACGCGCGCTTAGGAATGTCCGCTGTCAGGAGCCAAAGCGGACATGGCTTTGGCGCATCCGTATTAAAGGCTATTCGTGAGAGAAAGACGACCGGTCGGGATTATCGATTCAGCTTCTTGAGCACCGCATCAAGCTGATCGAGGTCCTTGTACTTGATTTGCAGCGTGCCGCCTTTGCCGCGGTGGTCGATGCTGACCTCAAGCCCGAGCGTGTCGGACAAGCGCCGCTCGAGCGCGCGGGTGTCGGCGTCCTTGGCCGTCGTGCCCTTGCCCTCGCGCTTGACTGCGCGCGCCTGGGCGGCGCCGGCCATGCGCATGTCGTCTTCGAGCTGGCGCACGCTCCAGCCCTTAGCGATGATTTCCTGCGCGATCGCTTCCGCATTGGGCTCACCGACCAAGAGGCGCGCGTGGCCGGCGGTGAGCTTGCCCTGGCGCACCAGTTGCTTCACCGGCTCCGACAGCTTCAACAGCCGCAGCGTGTTGGCCACGTGCGGCCGGCTCTTGCCGACGATCTGGGCGACGTCGTCCTGGGTGCGGTTGAAATCGTCCATCAGCGCCAGATAGCCGTTCGCCTCCTCGATCGGATTGAGGTCGGCGCGCTGCACGTTTTCGATGATGGCGAATTCAAGCGACTGCGCGTCGGTCGCATCCACCACCGCGATCGGCACCTCGTGCAGGCCGGCGCGTTGCGCCGCGCGCCAGCGCCGCTCGCCGGCGATGATCTCGAACGTGTTAGCGCCCGCCTCGCGCACCACGATCGGCTGGATGATGCCGCGTTCCTTGATCGAAGTGGCAAGCTCCTCGAGCTCAGCCTCAGTGAAATTACGGCGCGGGTTGCGCGGGTTGGGCATCAGGCTTTCGATCGGCGCGCGCCGCGGCTTGCGCCCTTGCTCGACCGGCGCGTTTTCCTCGCCGACGTCGCCGATCAGCGCGGCCAGGCCGCGTCCCAATCGCCTTTGCTCCGCCATCGCCGCCGCTCCTGACCCTCTCGCCACGCCTCGCCTCTTTAGTTTTTGGTTCGCTGTTTTGTTTCTGTCATGCGCGGGCTTGTCCCGCGCATCCCGCTTAGGTTGGCAATGCCGTAGCGTCCCTTATCGGGATGGCCGGGACAAGCCCGGCCATGACGGTCGTTAGCTTGCCTTCAATTCCTTCTCGCGCTGGATGATCTCGGTGGCGAGCCGCAAATACGCTTCGCTGCCGACGCACTTCAGATCGTAGACCAGCACCGGCTTGCCGTAGGACGGCGCCTCCGAGATGCGCACGTTGCGCGGAATGATGGTGTCGTAAACCTTGCGGCCCATGAACTGGCGCACGTCCGCGACCACCTGGTTGGAGAGATTGTTGCGCGCGTCGTACATGGTGAGCACGACGCCGTGGATTGACAGTTTCGGATTGAGGCTGTTCTTCACCTGCTCGACGGTCTTGAGCAGTTGTGACAATCCTTCGAGCGCGAAGAACTCGCATTGCAGCGGCACCAGAATCGAATCCGCCGCCGCCATGGCGTTGACGGTGAGCAGGTTGAGCGACGGCGGGCAATCCACCAGCACGTAAGTAAAATCGTGAGTTCGTTCGCCGGCGTTGAGGGTGTTGAGCGCGCCGCGTAGACGGAAGGCGCGGTCGCGCGCCCGGCCGATCTCGAGCTCGAGCCCGGAGAGGTCGAGCGTCGACGGCGCGATATAGAGCTGCGGCACCGCGGTCGGCAGCACCGCGTCGCGCATCGGCGCCGCGCCCGTGAGCACGTCGTAGGTCGAGGTGCGGCGCGAGCGGCGGTCGATGCCGAGTCCGGTCGAGGCGTTGCCCTGCGGGTCGAGGTCGACGATCAGCACCTGCTCGCCGATGGCCGCCAGCGCGGTGCCGAGATTGATGGCGGTGGTGGTCTTGCCGACGCCGCCCTTCTGGTTGGCGATCGCCAGCACGCGCGGGCGCGGTGCCGGCTCGGGCCGGACAGGCGGTTTGTTGAAGGGGACGATTTCAGGGCTGTTGGTTTGCGAATCGGTCATAGCTGGACATTCCGCGCTGGTATCTGCCGCCCGCCGGCCATCCTCGGGGCATCCTCGGGGTATCCTCGGGGCCGTTCGGAGCGTCATCGGGGCCAAGCATCGGGGCTTCTACGAGCATGAAGGCCCCGTATGACGACGATGCAGCCCTCCGGGCTGGTCTTGCTGGGCACTTTTGAGGCCTCGATGCTCCAATATTTAGCGGCTTCAGTCAATTCAGCATCTACATCTTGGCCTTTCGGGAACAAGCCGATAGCGCCGCGGGCCAATAAAGGAAAGGCTTGATCGCACAAGGTTTTCAATGGCGATAAGGCCCGCGCCGTGACCACTTGCACGGGTTCTGCACAGCTTTTCGCAAAATTCTCCGCCCGCTCCTGATGGATGACCGCCGGCACGCCGGTCACCCTCACCGCCTCGCGCAGGAACGCAGCTTTTTTCCCGTTGCTTTCAACGAGATGGACTTTAGCGCCGGGTGTATCGGCAAGCGCGCAGGCGACGGCCAAGCCAGGAAAGCCGCCGCCCGATCCGAGATCCACCCACACCCGCGCCTGCGGCGCCAACGGAATGAGCTGCAACGAGTCGGCAATGTGCCGCGTCCACAGCCGAGCAAGCGTCGAGGATGCCACGAGGTTGGTCGTTTTCTGCCAGAGCAACAGCACGTCTACGAACCTGTCCAAGCGCTTTTCCGTTTCACGTGAAACAGGCGTGAGCTTCAAAGCGCGCGCTTTGTCGGCGGCGAGATCGAGCGTGCCCTGCCCGCGCCTGCTCAAGCGGACTTCGCCGCCGGCTTCTTGGCGCGGCGCACATGCGCAACCAGCAATGTCAGCGCCGCCGGCGTCACACCGTCGATTCTACTCGCGTGTCCGATCGTGCGCGGACGATGCGTCTGCAATTTCTGTTTCACTTCGTTCGACAATCCCGCCAGCGCCGCGTAGTCGAAATCGTCCGGCAACGCGAAACTTTCATCGCGCCGGTATGCCGCCACATCCGCCGCCTGGCGCGACAGATAGACATCGTACTTGGCGTCGATCTCGATCTGCTCGCCGATTTTCGGCGCGAGTTCGCCGAAGCGCGGCCAGATGCGCGCAAGATCCGCAGTTGAAATATTCGGATATGAAAGCATTTCGAATGCGGTGCGGCGCTGGCCGTCCTTGTTGAGCGCGACGCCGTGGCGCTCGGCTTCTTTTGGCGTGAGCGAAACCGAATGGGCGAACTCGCGCGCCGCCTTTAACGCTGAAGATTTTTCGGTGTGCACGCGCGCGCGCTCAGGTCCGACGCAGCCGATCGCGATGCCTTTGTCGGTCAGACGCTGGTCCGCATTGTCGGCGCGCAACTGCAAACGATATTCGGCACGCGAGGTAAACATGCGGTAAGGTTCGCTGACGCCGCGGGTGACGAGGTCGTCGATCATCACGCCGATGTAAGCGTGCGCGCGATCGAGCACGATATCATCGCCGCCACCGGCCATCGACGCAGCGTTGAGACCTGCAAAAAGTCCCTGTGCCGCAGCCTCTTCGTAGCCTGTGGTGCCATTGATCTGGCCGGCCAAGAACAAGCCGCGCAAGCGCTTGGTCTCCAGCGTCGGCTTGAGCTCGCGCGGATCGACGAAATCATATTCGATCGCGTAACCCGGTCGAATGAACTTCGCTGTCTGCAATCCGGGAATGGTCGCGACCAGCGCATGCTGCACATCTTCCGGCAGCGACGTGGAAATGCCGTTTGGATAAACCGTCGTGTCGTCGAGACCTTCCGGCTCCAAAAAAATCTGATGGCCGTCGCGTTCGCCGAATTTCACGATCTTGTCTTCGATCGACGGACAATAGCGCGGCCCACGGCTTTCGATCTGGCCGGAATACATCGGCGAGCGGTGCACGTTGGCGCGGATGATGTCGTGCGTCGCCGCGACGGTGCGCGTGATGCCGCATTCGATCTGGCGGTTATCAATACGCGTCGTCAAAACGGAAAACGGTTCGGGCGGATCGTCGCCAGGCTGCATGTGCAATGCGGACCAATTGATGGTGCGGCCATCAAGACGCGGTGGCGTGCCGGTCTTCAAGCGACCGAGCGCGAAGCCGCTATATTCGAGCGTGCGCGACAGTCCCATAGCTGGCGCTTCGCCAACGCGGCCGGCGGGAATTTTCTGCTCACCGATGTGGATGAGGCCGCGCAAAAAAGTGCCCGTGGTTAGCACCACCGCGGCGGCCGAAATCGTGCGACCGTCGGCGAGCTTGATGCCGGTGACGCGGTCATTGACGATCACCAAGTCGTCGGCTTCGGCTTCGATCACTTGCAGATTGGGCGTGGCGCGGATCGCGGCCTGCATGGCGGCGGCGTAGAGCCTGCGATCGGCCTGGGCGCGCGGCCCGCGCACGGCCGGGCCTTTGCGGCGGTTCAAGACGCGAAACTGGATGCCGCCGGCGTCGGCGACGCGGCCCATGAGGCCGTCCAAAGCGTCGATTTCGCGTACCAGATGGCCCTTGCCGAGGCCGCCGATGGCGGGATTGCAGCTCATGGCGCCGATGGTGGCGAAGCGATGGGTGACCAGGGCGGTGCGGGCACCCATGCGGGCGCTCGCCGCCGCGGCCTCGGAGCCGGCATGGCCGCCGCCGATGACGATGACGTCGATGGAATCCATAATCGGCGCGTTGTAGCCGAGGGGGCGGGGCAGGTCAAAATATCGCGGTTTTGCGGGATGTTTCACGTGAAACATCGCCGAAAAAGGTGCCGAAATACCAGTGATTTGCGAATCCTCGGCCCCGGACGAGCCTTATTCGGTCCCGAGGCCGCCATCCTCGGACGCCGACGATGCCGGCTTTGGTGGATTCATGGCCTAACGGGTAGCGTGGGTCACAGTCGTCGGTGGCTTGGCCTGGTCGTGGCCGTTGCCGCCGAAATACAGCGTCCCGATGCCGATGGCGATCACCAGGATCATCAGCCCAATCCAGCCGATGGCATTGGGCTCCTGCAGAACCTTTTTCCATTCCGGCGTGTCGGCCATGTCGCTCTCTCACTGGCCCCGCGCAGCGGCGCTAGGCTCGGACAAACCGGCCGCCAACGCCAGACGACCCGTTGCCACGGCGGCTGTTTGCCACAGCGAAACCTCCCCCCGCGAGCGGGGAGAGGGTGGCGAGCAGCGACGCTGCGAGCCGGGTGAGGGGCTCTTTCCGCGATTCCGAGCCTACAAATAGGCCCCTCATGGTGAGGAGGCGCCAACGGGACCGCGCAAGCGCAGCCCGATGATAAACTCCGTGCCGTCTCGAACCATGAGGCCGCCCCATCCTTCGAGACGCGCGCCTATGGCGCGCTCCTCAGGATGAGGCGGATATCGGCTATTTGCCGATGCAGAAGTCGCGGAAAATCACGTCCAGGATGTCCTCGACATCGACCCGGCCGGTGAGCCGCCCCAACGCGCGGGCGGCGAGGCGCAGCTCTTCGGCCAGCAGATCCTCGCGGCCGGCCAATTCGGGCTTCAGCGCCCGCCTTAAGCCCGCCAGGGCATCCTCCAGGGCCCGCCGGTGGCGCGCGCGGGTCACCAGCGCCGGCTCGGCCCCGGCCAAGAAGCCGTCGGTATGGCGGGCCAACTGGGCGAGCAGGGCGTCGAATCCTTCGTCGGTGACGGCCGATATATTGAATATGTATTCATTTTTAGTGGATTTGGATTCATTTCTTTGTGGCGTGTCCGCTAACTTTTGCTTAACCATGTCTGTTAACGATTCGTTAGCCATAAATGTGGCTTCACTTCTATAATCGGGATGCAATTTTGATTCAGTTCTTTGATCGGCGCGTTCAACCAGGTCGATCTTGTTGCGAATGATCCAGACCGGCGCCCCGGACGGCGGGGCGGCGGTGTTCGCTTCGCTGGCATCCACTACCCACAGCACCAAGTCGGCATTCGCCGCGCGCTCGCGGGCGCGCCGCACGCCTTCCATTTCGACCGGGTCGTCGGTGTCGCGGATGCCGGCGGTGTCGAGCAGCGTCACCGGAAAGCCGCCGAGATCGAGATGCACCTCGATCACGTCACGGGTGGTGCCGGCATAGGGCGAGACGATCGCGGCCTCGCGCCGCGCGATGCGGTTGAGCAGCGTCGACTTGCCGGCATTGGGCGGGCCGGCGATGGCGACCACCAGGCCTTCGCGCAGCCGCTCGCCGCGGTGACCGTCGGCGAGCGCGGCTTCGATCTCGCTGGCGAGCGCGCGCGTCGCATGAAGAGCCGGCGTCACCAGATCCGCCGCCACGTCGGCCTCGTCGGAAAAATCGATGCGCGCCTCGATCAGCGCCAGCGCGCGGATCAGCCGGTCGCGCCACGTTTCGGCGCGGTTGCCCAGCAGCCCTTGCATCTGGCGCAGCGCCTGGCGGCGCTGGCCCTCGGTCTCGGCCATCACCAGGTCGGCGAGGCCTTCGACGGCGGTGAGATCGAGCTTGCCGTTCTCGAAGGCGCGGCGGGTGAACTCGCCGGCCTCGGCCGGACGCAAGCCTTCGATCGCACCGAGCGCGGCCAGCGTGGCGGCGATCACCGCACGGCCGCCGTGCAGCTGCAATTCGGCGGTATCTTCGCCGGTCTCGCTGTGGGGCGCCGGAAACCACAGCGCCAAAGCTTCATCGATCGGCTCTTGCGTTTGCGGATCGCGCAGGCGGACCAACGCCGCCTTGCGCGGCTCCGGCATTTTGCCGACGAGGGCTTTGAGCGCCTCGCCGGCGCGCGGGCCCGAGATGCGCACCACCGCAATCGCCGCCGGCGGGCGGCCGGACGAGAGGGCGAAAATGGTGGCGCGTGCTGGCTCAGGCATGGCGGCGCAACCGAAGCGCCGCGGGGAGGGCGGGTCAAGGGGCGGATTTCAGCGGAGCTTTTCGAAAATCGCGCCATAATGATACGGCGGCAATTCGACGAGCTGATGCAAGCCGAAACCCGCCGGCTCGACCGCCGCCCGCACCGCCTCGGGCGTCATCCGCAGCTCGCTCGCCGGCCCGCGCGGCTCGCCCAGGATCGACGTTTCTTCGCGCGGCCGCGCATGCCAATTCACGATGGCAAAGCGTCCGCGCGGCGCCAGCGCCTGCGCCACCGCGCGGGCGAGGCGGGTTTTCTCCGGCACGCCGTGAAATACGTTGGCCATGAACACGAAATCGACCGGCTGCGCGACCAGCTTGTCAACGTCGTAAGCATCGCCTTCGACGAAGTCGCAGTTGCTGACGCCGGCTTCGGCCAGACTCATATGGGCCACACCCAGCAGCTCGCGGTCGATGTCGATGGCGGTCACGTGGCCCGCCGTTTTCGCGATAGGCAAAGTGAACCAGCCGTCGCCCGCGCATAGATCAACCACTTCCATGCCGGCCGCGATGCCGACCCGCGCGACCACCATCGCCGGATCGGGCCACAGCGCCTCCCACCAGCCGGCGGTGGGCATTTCCGTTCCTTTGAAGAAACCGGGGAGGGCCACGTCTGCATTTCCTTGGTGTACGATATCCTGGTGGCCATTATAGGACGCCGGGATGCCGCCAGCCGACGATAACCGAAAGGGCGCCGCCGCGCCCATCCTGGATCATAAATTGCCGGCGGCAGCATCGGTATTTAGCCCCGATGCCTTGTTGCGCGAAGCGCGGCGGCAAAAGGGCCTGGCGCCGCTCGACGTGCCGGCCGTCTGCATCCTCGATCCCGACGGCGACATTCTCCGCCGTCTCCGCAAATCCGGTCGCGCCGCGCACTTCGACGCCTGGCCCTGCTACCACACCGAGCTCTATACGTTTGCTCTGGCGGGGCAAACGGTCGGGATCATCGGCTGCGTGGTCGGCGCGCCCTTCGCGGTCTTGATCGCCGAGGAACTGTTTGCCTGCGGCTGCCGCTTCCTGCTCAATCTGACCTCCGCAGGCCAGATCAATGCCGCCGGCCCGACGCCGTATTTCGTGGTGATCGACCGCGCGCTGCGGGACGAGGGCACCAGCTATCATTACGCCGCGCCCGCCGCGTTCGCCGAGGCCGACCCGCAACTCGTCGCCAAGGCCGCCGCGGCATTGCAGCGGGCCGGCTTGCGCGTTCTGGTCGGCGCAAGCTGGACCACGGACGCGCCGTTTCGGGAAACAGCCGAAGCGATCGCGGCCGTGCGCGCGAAAGGCATACTGGCGGTGGAAATGGAGGCGGCGGCGCTCTACACATTCGCGCGGACGCGAGGCAAGTCCGTGCTGTGCCTCGCGCATGTCACCAACACCATGGGGCAGGCGGAACGGGATTTCGAAAAGGGCGAGTCCGATGGCACGACCGATGCGTTGCAGGTGCTCGCGGCGATCGTGCAGGCAATAGCGTAGCAATTCCGCGTGGTTCAAAAAATCACCACTTTCTGTCGTGCTTTGCCGGCAATGACGGCATCCGCCAGCAAAAAGATCGTGACCTGCGCCGCGGCGCTTTCGATGAGCGCCTGCGCGAGCCGCAGCGCGTTATAGACGCGCTCGCTGCCCTAGGGCGGGTCGTTGATGATGAAAAAGACCCTCATGAAAACATTGGTATGAGGGACCGGTCGCCGCCGTCTTAATGCCGATCAAATGCGATCCGCCTGCTCGTTGATCGCCGGCTTTCCGTGCCCAAAAGCCCATAGGCACAGGGCCCAAAGAAAGACAGCGAACAAAAGGTGCGGAACCGCCGCGCCAACGATCAGTTTCGGGCTGACGCCGAGCCCGAAAAATCCCCAGCCGACGACGGGGAAGAAGACCACCAGCACGAGGAGCCAGAGCGCGGCGCCGAGCCAGAGCGCGCGCATGAAGGTCAGCGCGTCGCGGAAGAAGCCGATATAGGCCACGCAAAACGCCGTGGTCCAGACCGTGTGGAACAGCAGCCCGACCGGCAGCGGCAGCGGGCGCCGCAAGACGGTTTCCGCAAAGGCGAGGCCGAGCGATTTCGGCAACGGCGACACGCCGGCCTTTATGGTTGCGACCATGAAAGCCGCGGTGAGGATCGACACGCCAATGCCGACGCCAATCGCTCTCGCCCAATCCGCTCTGTCCAGCGTGTGCCATTTCATCGTCAGTCTCCCTTGGCTTGTTGCGGACCGCAGCAGCCGCAGCCTCCAGTGTCGGCTCCGCCGCTGCGCTGCGCCTGCACCGGCGGGCAGGGTACCGAGCCGTAGGAGCAGAACACGCAGCAGTCGCCCGGTTTGGGCTTGAGCCGGGCGCCGCAGCCGGTGCAGTCGTAGAAGAACTGGCAGGCGTCCGTGGGCATCCGCTCAAGCTTGGTGGTGCCGCAATGCGGGCAAGTAATCAGCGATTCTTGAATCATAGGAACTTGCCCCAAGTGCGTTCCGTCAGCTCTTCGGCGCGGACGGATAACCGGCGTTGGTCGTCGCGGTGGTCAGCGCCTTGGTGTCGGTCTTGGCGTCGTCATAGCTCACGGTCGCGGTCTTATCCGCAAATGAGACAACTACTTTGCTGACACCCGGCACGGCCTGCAGGCTCGCTTTGACGGTGTGGGGGCAGGCCGCGCAATACATGTTGTGAACCGCCAGCGTGACGGTTCGCTCCGCAGCAAGACCATGCGACGAAACGACGAGGGCGAACCCGAATGCGAGGCAGGCGATGAATCTGGACATTAGGTTTCTCCATT
>Ga0307436_1001498_pt1 | contig 10316 bp, 9 predicted proteins | sample SalMarWE160440MG_FD_202513 | JGI IMG/M metagenome (GOLD analysis project Ga0307436, IMG submission 202513) | Salt marsh sediment microbial communities from the Plum Island Ecosystem LTER, Massachusetts, United States - WE1604-40 | ecosystem: Environmental > Aquatic > Marine > Intertidal zone >...
ATCACGGTCGCCACCGGATCGTCGCGCAGCGGATCGGGCGAGGGCTTGACCGTCAGCGACGGGCAGCCCGACAAGCGGATGCAGGAATGGTCGCCGGTGCAGATCTCGTCGTCGACGCCGTAGCGCGCGCGCACCACGCGTTTTCCTCGGCTGAGCTTGTCGGCGTCCTCGGCGCGCAGGCGGCGCTGGCGCGCCAATTGGCATTCGCCGTCGGCGATGATCACCTTCAGGCCGCGCTCGGCGGTTCTCATCGCTTCCTTCAGCGTTTTGGTCATCACCGCGACGCTGTAGCTGCGGACCGTGCGCAGCCATTTCACGCCCATGGCGCGCAGCGTCTGCTCGATGCTCATGGCGGACGCCGGGCCGTCGCGGCTCACCACGCTCGAGGGGATGTATTGCTGGCCGGTGGCGGAGGCATAGCCGTTTTGCATGACGATCAGTACGCCGTCGCCCTTGTTGAACAGGTTGGAGGCAACGCCGGTGATCATGCCGTTATGCCAAAAGCCGCCGTCGCCCATGATCGCGATCGGGCGCTTTTCCATGTTGGGCCCGACCGCGGCGGCGCTGGCGAGCGACATGCCGTAGCCGAGGATGGAATTGCCAAGCGAGAATGGCGGGAAGGTCGCGAACGAATGGCAGCCGATGTCGGTGCTGATGTGGGTCGGCCCGAGTTCGCGCTGCATCAGCTTGATGGCGGAAAAAACCGGCCGCTCCGGGCAGCCGGTGCAGAAGCTCGGCGGGCGCGGCGGCAGGTTGGCAAGCGCCGAAGCCGCTTGCTGTTTGTGCGTGATCAGCCCGCGCGCCTGTTCCGCTAGCGTGTCGGCATCGATGGCGGCCGGCTTGGCGGCTTGCAGAAAGGCGGCCACGCCCTCCAGCAACACCTCGGAAGAATATTCGCCGGCTTGCGGCAACGGGCCCTTGCCGAGCACGCGCGTCGGCATGTCGGCGTGCCGTAATTCGACGTTGACCGCGTCCTCGATATAGGCGGGATAACCTTCCTCGACGATGAGCACGGCGCGTTTGCCCGCGCAGAAGGCGCGGATCTCCTCCGGCACCAGCGGATAGACCACGTTGAGCACCAGCAGGGGCACGCGCGAGGCGCCGAACACGTCGGCCAGCCCCACGCGCTCGAGCGCGCGCAGCACGCTGTTGGTGAGCCCGCCCATGACGATGATGCCGATGTCGTTAAGATCGCCGTCGATCGTCTCGTTGAGCTTTTGCTCGCGGATGAAGGCGCGCGCCGCCGGCATGCGCTCCTCGACCTTGAGCTTCTCCTGCACGAAGGTCACCGGCGGATGCGACAGCCGCGCGTAATTGAAGCGCGGCGGGCCGGTGAGCGGATTGAGCGCCGAATAGGCCGCCTTGACATTATCCTTGGCAGCGAATTCGCCGGTGACGTGGCAGGCGCGGATGCGCAATTCCAGCATCACCGGGGCGTGGCTCGCCTCCGACAATTCGAAGCCCTTCTCCACGATGCGCACGATCGTGGGCAGGTCGGGGCGCGGATCGAGCAGCCACATCGAGGATTTCAGCGCATAGCCATAAGAGCGTTCCTGGATGACGCTGGCGCCTTCGCCGTAATCCTCGCCCAGGATGATCATGGCGCCGCCGATGACGCCGGGCGAGGCCAGGTTGGAGAGCGCGTCGGCGGCGACGTTGGTGCCGACGATCGATTTCCAGGTCACCGCGCCGCGCAAGGGGTAATTGATCGAGGCGCCCAGCATGGCGGCGGCGCTGGCTTCGTTGGCGCAGGTCTCCAGATGCACGCCGAGCTCGCCCATGATGTCGGCGGCATCCACCAGCACGTCGAGCAGATGAGACACCGGCGCGCCCTGGTAGCCGCCGACGTAGGAGACGCCCGACTGCAGCAGCGCCTTGGTGACGGCCATGATGCCTTCGCCGCGGAAGGTCTCGCCGTCCCCCAGCTTGAGCGCCTGCACTTCCTTCTTGAACGAGCGTTCCATGGGTCGAGTCTATGGTTGGGGTCCCAACTATTATACCGCGTCCCCGCTACATATGCGAGGGCAGCCAGGTCGCCAAAATCGGGAAGGTTATCATGATGGCAAGTCGCAGGATATCGGTCAGCACGAAGGGCATCACGCCGTAGAACACGGTCGATAGCTTCACTTCGCGGATCACGCTCTTGATCACGAACACGTTCATGCCCACCGGCGGATGGATCAGCCCGAGCTCCACCGTCATCACGATGATCACGCCGAACCAGATCGGGTCGAAGCCGAGCGAGGTGATCACCGGGAACACGATGGGCACGGTGAGGATGATCATGGCCATGGCGTCCATGATGCAGCCGAGCACCAGATACATCAGCATGATCAGCACCAGCACGCCGTAAGAGCCGATGCCGAGCTCGGTCAGGAAGGCGGTAAGCTTCTGCGGCACCTGGGTGATGGTGAGGAAATAGCCGAAGATCAGCGCGCCGATCAGGATGGTGAACACCGCGGCGGTGGTGCGCAAGGATTCGATCAGGCAACGCCAGAAATCCGCGCGCGACAGCTTGCGCCGCACCAGCGCGATGATGAAGGCGCCGGCCGCGCCCATGCCGGCGGCCTCGGTAGCGGTGAACATGCCGGCATAGAGCCCGCCGATGACGAAGATGAACAGCAGCACCACCGCCCAGATGTCGCGCACCGAGGCCACGCGCTCGGTCCAGCTGTGGCGCGGCGTCTTGGGCAGGAAGCCCGGGCGGAAGAAGGCGATCAGGTTGATGGTGGCGATATACATACCGACCGCGATGATGCCGGGGATGATGCCGGCGATGAACAGCTTGCCGATGTCCTGCTCGGTGATCAGCCCGTAGACCGCGAACACGGTGGAGGGCGGGATCATGATGCCGAGCGAGCCGCCGGCCGCGATCACGCCGGTCGAGAAGCTCTGCGGATAGCCGAACCGCCGCATCTCCGGATAGGCCACCTTGGAGAAGGTGGCGGCGGTGGCGACCGAAGAGCCGCAGATGGCAGCGAAGCCGCCGCAGGCGGCGATGGTGGCAACCCCCAAGCCCCCGCGCAGATGGCCGAGGAAAGTATTGGAGGCGCGGAACAATTCGCGGCTCATGCCGGAGGCGGAGGCGAAGGCGCCCATCAGCAGGAACAGCGGAATGACGGCGAATTCCGCGTCGGTCGCGGTTCGGATCGGCGACTGCGACAGCAGCTTCAGCGCCGGCGTGATGTCGCCGATCATGTAGCCGAAGCCGAGCACGCCGACCGTGCCCATGGCGATGCCGACCGGCACGCGCAGCATCATCAGCCCGAACAGCGAGACGAATCCGAGCAAGGCGACGAAATCGGTACTCATCGTTGCATACTCATTGCGATCTCACTCGCCCCATTGCGCTTCGTGCGGCGGCGCAAGCTTGTCGGGTGCGATCACGAGCCGGACCGTGCGCAGCATCAGCAGCAGCACGGCGGACCCCAGCCCCAGCCAGGCGACGAGATAGTAGATCCAGACCGGCTCACGCAGGTCGAAGGTGCCGATATGGTCGGCACGGATGTCGATCACTTTCTCGGCGAACATCCAGGTAAAAGCGGTCATGGCGACGAGCGTGACCAGCGCCGAGAACACGTCGATGGCGCGCTGCGCCGGCGGCGGCAGGGCGCCCCACAAGAGGTCGACGGTGATGTGGTCGCCGCGATAGCTCGCCACCGCCATGCCCCAGAAGATCAGGATGCCGAGCAGCAGGCAGGTGAAGTCGTAGGAATCGGGGATCGCCCAGGAGAAGAAATAGCGCAGGAACACCGATACGAAAGTGAGCAAGGTGACGATGGCGAGAAATCCCGCCGCCGTCACCTCGATCAGATCGATGAATTTATCGACGGGACTGCGTCCCCTCGTTGCGCCATCCATCAATAGGCCGCGCCCTCCTTCTTCAGGTCGGCCTTCAATTCGGCCAAGGCCTTGGCGGGATCGACGCCGGCCTTCTTGGCGCCCGCGGCCCATTTGGCCTCGAGCGGGGCGGCCGCTTTACGCCATTCGGCGAGCTGCGCCGCGCTGATCGTGTAGACCTCGTGGCTTTTCTCGGCCTTCAGCTTGGCGATGCCGTTATGCTCGAAGTCGGCCCAGGGCGCGGCGATCTTCAGCGCCCATTGGCTGTTGCAGTGGTCGTCGATCACCTTCTTCTGCTTGGCGTCCATCGCGTTGTACTTGGCCTTGTTGAACACCAGCGCGAAGGTCGTGGTGTAGAACGGCATTTCCAGGTCGTATTTGGTGACCTTGTCGATGCCGAACAGCACGATCGAGCCCCACGGGAAGGTCACCGCGTCGGCGACATGGCGCGCGAGCACGTCGCGCACTTGCGGCGCCGAGGCCTTGACATTGGTGCCGCCGAGCAGCCGCACGAATTCGGCGATGGTGCCCTGCGCGGGGCGGATCTTCATGCCCTTGATGTCGCCCGGCACCACAACCTTCTTGTCGACCGAATGGATGGCGCCGGGGTCATGCACGAAGGCGAGGCAAAACTTGACGTCCTTCATCTCCTTGGCGGCATATTTGCGGTACCAATCGTCGAGCGCCACCGTGCCGCCCTTGGCGTTCGACATCAGGAACGGCAATTCGCCGGCGGCGATGACCGGAAAGCGGCCGGGCGTGTAGCCGGGATTGATGTAGGTCATGTCGGCGATGCCGTCGCGCGCCATGTCGTAATGGTCGAAGGCCTTGCCGAGCTGCTGCGAGGGATAGACCTTGTAGTGGATGGTGCCGCCGGAATCCTTCTCCACCGAGGCGCCCCACTCCTCGAGCGCCTTTTGCAGCGGATGCGACGGCGGCACCCAATGCGAGATCTTGAGATCGAAGGTCTTTTGCTGCGCCTGCGCGACGGCTCCGCCGCAGAGCAGGGCGGCGGCGGCCGCGGCTGCGAGATAGCCGGCAAAACGGGTTTTCATGGGCTTCCTCCCTCGGTTATGTGTTGGCTACCATGCCCAACGTTTGCGGCAATTGAGCCGGATATCGGCGGGATTGTAAAGTTGGTTTGAAGTCAAACTAAATGGTTCCGGTGGGCCCGCGGGCCTGGACCGGGGCTTGGAGGAAACGCGGTTGAACGAGCGCGCGCGACGCATCCGGCGCGGCAGGAATGGCGAAGCCGTTGCCGGGCCGATCAATTTCGGCCCGCTGGCGAACTGGATCGGCTTCAACCTGCGGATGGCGCAGGAAGCGACCTTCCAGGCGTTCTCGCGCCGTTCGCAGGAAATCGGCGAGAGCCCGGGGCGATTCGCCGCGCTGACGCTGATCGCGCGCAACCCGGGCATCAGCCAGACCGAATTGTCGCAGGCCAGCGGGCGCGACAAGTCCAGCGTCACGCCGGTAGTGGAGGACCTGGTGCGGCGCGGGCTCATCGAGCGCCAGCGCGTGCGCAGCGACCGCCGCGCCTACCGGCTCAACCTGACGCCAGCCGGCAAAAAGACACTGCTCAGCCTCACGCGCATCGCGCGCCGGCACGAGGTCAATCTTGACCGCATCATCGGCGGGAGCGAGCGCAAGCGCTTTCTGGCGATTTTGAAGAAGATCGCGGCGGAGATCGAGTAGCTCTTTGCGGCTGTGCGCTGGTATGCGACCGCCGCTCCGTTGTCGTCCCGAGTCTCACGCGCTGCGCGCTCGCCCGGGACGACAGTTATGGTCCGAATTTCATCAGCACGTCTTCCGGAACCGGCTTCGACTTGAGGCCGCCGTCAACATCGCGCACCACCCAGACCCGCGTCTCCAGGCATTCCGCGCAAATCTCGTCGTTCAGGCTCAGCCGGTGCTCGACTTCGAAACTGGCGCGGCCGAATTTGATGCGCGAGTCCACGACCACGTCGTCGCCGAAGCGTGTGACTTTGAGAAAGCGCGCCTGCGTGCGCACCAGCGGGAAGCCGCCGAACGGCAGTGCCTTGAACATTTCGAACTTGGTCAGCCCCAGCGCGCGCTCGAACAGCGCGGTCGTGGAGGCGTCGAAGATCGCGAAATAGCGCGGATAGAAGATGATGCCGGCGGGATCGCAGTCGCCCCACTCGATGTGCACCTGGCGGGAATTGGTCAGCATCGTCACGTTGCCACACTCCATTCCGCTCGTCCCCGCGCAAGCGGGGACCCAGGGCGAAAATTTCCGAATTCAATGGATCTGACTATGGATTCCCGCTTGCGCGGGAATGAGCGGGATCTAGGGCGAGGCTGGTGGAACATCGATTATCGCGGCGCCAAGCGCAGCGCGCCGTCGAGGCGGATGACCTCGCCGTTGAGATAGCTGTTGTGGATGCAATGCATCACCAGCGCCGCGAATTCGCGCGGCTCGCCCAGCCGCTTGGGGAACGGCACCGCGGCGCCGAGCGAATCCTGCGCCTCTTGCGGCAGCGCGCGCAGCATCGGCGTGCTGAAAATGCCGGGCGCGATCGCCAGCACGCGGATGCCGAATTGGGCGAATTCGCGCGCCGCCGGAAGCGTCAGCGCGGCGATGCCGCCCTTCGACGACGAATAGGCGGCTTGCCCGATCTGGCCTTCGAAGGCCGCGACCGAGGCGGTCGAGACGATCACCCCGCGCTCGCCGTCGGCCATCGGTGCCAAGCCCTGCATGGCGGCGGCCGCGAGCCGCATCATGTTGAAGGTGCCGATCAGGTTGACGCGGATGACGCGCTCGTAGTCTGCGAGCGGCATCGGCCCGTCGCGCCCGATGATGCGCTTGGCCGGGCCGATGCCGGCGCAATTGACGAGAATGCGCGCGGGCCCTTGATCGGCGGCGGCTTTTTTGATCGCCGCCTCGGCCGCCGCGCTGTCGGCCACGTCGCAGGAAATCGCGATGCCGTTGACGTCGATCGCCACCTCGGCGGCGGCCTTCTGGTTGACGTCGAGCACCGCCACCTTGGCGCCGGCGGCGGCGAGCGTGCGGGCGGCGGCGGCGCCCAGACCCGAAGCGCCGCCGGTGACGATAGCCGCCTGTCCTTTGATTTCCATGTCAGCAGCCTCCAGGTGGTTGGCAAAGCGTGGTTGAGCGGGCGGCGAAATCGTTGGCGGGCGCATAGGTTCCCGTCAAGGGTCCACCCCCGCGGGCCGGCTATGGTTTGGCATCCCACTATTTCACAGGCTGCGGTGGGCCGCATCGGTGCTCCGCGGCTTCGGCGCATTTGACCCTGCCTGTGCGCAGCCGTAAATACGGTCCCGCAACCGGGAAGCTCAACCGCATGACGCCTATTTCCGCCCTTGCCGAGGCCATCGGATCAACCGTCCGTGACGCGACCGAGAACGGCTGGCCGCACGAGCGCCAACGAGCTCGAGGTGCTGCGCGATTGGCAGGCGCGCACCGAGCGCGCCCATGCCGAGGCGGCGTGATGAAAGTAAAGGTACACTACTCTCCGTCATCCTGAGGTGCGAGCCAACGGGTCCGCGCGAAGCGCGGCCCGATGATAAACTCCGCAAGCCTCGAAGGATGACGGATTAAGGAGCGCCATGAGCGAAAAAATACGTGAAGTCTTCCTCTGCGACGCGGCGCGCACCCCGATCGGGCGCTTTGGCGGCGCGCTCGCCAAGGTGCGCACCGACGATCTCGCCGCGGTGCCGATCAAGGCGCTGCTCAAGCGCAACACCCATGTCGACTGGGAAAAGCTCGATGAGGTCTATTTCGGCTGCGCCAACCAGGCCGGCGAGGACAACCGCAATGTCGCGCGCATGGCGCTGCTGCTGGCCGGCCTGCCGCCAAGCGTGCCGGGCGTGACGCTCAACCGGCTGTGCGCGTCGGGCATGGAGGCGGTCGGCAGCGCGGCGCGCGCCATCCGCGCCGGCGAGATGGAGTTCGCCATTGCCGGCGGCGTCGAATCGATGACGCGGGCGCCCTTCGTGCAGGGCAAAGCGCAGGAAGCCTTCTCGCGCAAGGCCGAGATTTACGACACCACCATCGGCTGGCGCTTCGTCAATCCGCTGATGAAGGCGCAATACGGCATCGATTCCATGCCGGAAACGGCTGAGAACGTGGCGGAGGAATTCCAGATCAGCCGCGCCGACCAGGACGCCTTTGCGCTGCGCTCGCAGCTGCGCGCCGGCGAAGCGGAGGGCCGCGGCTATTTCACCACCGAAATTGTCGCCGTCGAGGCGCCCGGCGGCAAGGCCGGCCCGGTGCTGGTCGACCGCGACGAGCACCCGCGTCCCGACACCTCGATCGAGCAGCTTGCCAAGCTCAAGACCCCATTCCGGAAAGACGGCACGGTGACGGCGGGCAACGCCTCCGGCGTCAATGACGGCGCCGCGGCGCTGATCGTCGCCTCGGAAGCGGCGGTGAAGGCGCACGGCTTGACGCCGCGCGCGCGTGTGCTCGGCATGGCCTCGGCGGCGGTGCCGCCGCGCGTCATGGGCATCGGCCCGGTGCCGGCCACCCGCAAGCTGATGGCGCGCCTCGATCACAAAATCAGCGACTATGATTTAATCGAGATCAACGAAGCCTTCGCCTCGCAGTCGCTAGCCTGTCTGCGGCAGCTTGGGCTGGCCGACGATGCCGCGCACGTCAACCCGCATGGCGGGGCGATCGCGCTCGGCCATCCGCTCGGCATGTCGGGCGCCCGCCTGGTGCTGACGGCGGCGCATGGGTTACACGAGCGCGACGGCAAGCTGGCGCTCGCCACCATGTGCGTCGGCGTGGGCCAGGGAGTGTCGCTGGCGCTGGAACGGGTCGTCTAGACAAAAAGGACAAGTATATAATGGCGCTGATCTATCCGCGGGAAAGCCTGAGCGTTTTTCCCAAGCACCTGAGCCCCGAATACCGCAGCACGGTCAAGCGCTCGCCCTCGCAGCCGCTGATCCTGATGCCGCACACGCTGTCCGAGCTCTCAGGCCCGGTCTACGGCCATAATGCGGTGCAGGAGGGCGACGCCGATCTCACCAAGCAGCACAAGGGCGAGCCCTTGGGCGAGCGCATCATCGTGCACGGCCACGTCTACGACGAGGACAAGCGCCCGGTGCCCGACACGCTGGTGGAAATCTGGCAGGCCAATGCCTGCGGCCGCTATGTGCACAATGTCGACCAGCATCCGGCGCCGCTCGATCCCAACTTCACCGGCTCCGGCCGCACCGTCACCGACAAGAACGGCTATTACCGCTTCATCACCGTGAAGCCCGGCGCCTATCCGTGGGGCAACCACCCCAACGCCTGGCGGCCGAACCACATCCATTTCTCGGTGTTCGGCCACTCGTTCCTGTCGCGGCTGGTGACGCAGATGTATTTCCCCGGTGACCCGCTGTTCCCCTTCGACCCGATCTTCAATTCGGTCACCGACGAGAAGGCGCGCCTGCGCATGGTCTCGACTTTCGACCTGGAAAACACCATTCCCGATTGGGCGCTTTGCTTCCGCTTCGATATCGTGCTGCGCGGACGCGAAGAGACGCCGCCAGATAAGCACTAGGGCAAGCATTAAATGTCAGACATCACACCATCGCAAACCGTCGGTCCTTACTTCGCCTACGGCCTCACGCCGCACAGCCGCTGCAACTGGAGCCCGGACCAGAAGGTTTATGATTGGAAAGAAACCGTCGGCGCCAATCTGGTGACGCCGGACGCCACCGGCGAGAAGATCCGCATCGAGGGCCGCGTCACCGACGGCGACGGCCTGGCGATCAACGACGCCATGATCGAGATCTGGCAGGCCGACAGCCAAGGCCGCTACGCCAGCCCGGCCGACAAGCGCGCGCGGACCAACGCCCTATTCAAGGGCTTCGGCCGCTCGGCCACCGACAAGGAGGGCGGCTACTCGTTCGACACCATCAAGCCGGGCGCGGTGCCGGGGCCGAACGGCAAGCCACAGGCGCCGCATATCGTAGTCTGCATCTATTCGCGCGGTATGCTGCGGCAGGTCTATACTCGGCTCTATTTCTCCGACGAGGCGGCCAACGCCGGCGACGCCATCCTGGCACTGGTGCCGGAAGAGCGGCGCGGGACCCTCATTGCCCACAAGGAGAGCGGCAAAGGGCAGACCGTCTACCGTTTCGACATCCGTGTGCAGGGCGAAGGCGAGACGGTTTTCTTCGATATTTGAAGACGCTAGCGTCCGGGGCCGATTGCCCACCGCTGCCCATATTTGTGACAAATATGTGGGTTATTTCCCACTATTTTGGAGGTTGCGCTTCTATCCCGCGCCAAAAATGGAAATTCGCTAGATATTTCAGGTTGGAAATGGCCCACTCACTTTGCCCATCTTTTATAATCCGACTTTTTAATTGACGTCCGCCCGCGGACTTGGTTCCTTGCGGCACCAGCGGCTGCCTGAGAGCCGCGCCGGCCGGGGGAAGCGTCCGCATGAACGAGCAAATCCTTCAGGAGATCAGTGAATTCTGCCGCCAGCGGGGCTTGG
>Ga0307436_1001501_pt1 | contig 10301 bp, 9 predicted proteins | sample SalMarWE160440MG_FD_202513 | JGI IMG/M metagenome (GOLD analysis project Ga0307436, IMG submission 202513) | Salt marsh sediment microbial communities from the Plum Island Ecosystem LTER, Massachusetts, United States - WE1604-40 | ecosystem: Environmental > Aquatic > Marine > Intertidal zone >...
GGGTTTTAAACAACAAAATATATTTTTTCTCTGTGCTCTCTGTGTTTTCTTTTTTTCTCTGTGAACTCTGTGGCAATATTTAGGATTTTGGATTTGGGGTTTGGGATTTAGTTGAGACTCTGGACGTTGGACATTGGACTTTGGACTAATAAAAATCTCCGTGGGGAGTTTTTATATTTTATATCTTGACATTATAATCTTACAGGGTTATAATGAAGGTATATTATGAATATAGATAAAGAAAAAATGTATTCTGTATTATCTGGGGACCTGGTTGGGTCTTCCAAACTGGATGAAAAGGAGAGGAAGGAAATCCTTCCCATTCTGAAAGATTCTTTTAGGCTGATTGCCTCGATTTATCCCGGAGCGGTGAAATCTAACTTTGATATTTACAGAGGAGATAGTTTTCAGGGTATTTTATGCGAACCGGGTTTTTCTCTCGGGGCAGCTGTTATAATAAGGGCTTACCTGCGTTCTAAAATAGAACGTAAAGCGGATGCCCGTATCGCGATCGGAATCGGAAAGATAGATTATTTGCCGGAACATATTACAGAAGGATACGGGGAAGCTTTTAGTCTTTCCGGAAAATTGCTGGACGAAATGAAGAAAAGCAGATATAACTTGCAAATCAAAACCCCTTCTGAAGAAATAAATAATGAACTAAAAGTAGAATTTATTATGCTCGATTTCGTGATATCCAGATGGTCTTCTGAACAGTCCGAAGCGGTAATAGAACATTTAAAAGGATTTACCCAGGAAAAAATCGCTAAGAAAGTTAATATCTCACAACCGGCAGTTCATAAACGCCTTGAAAACGCGGGCGTCTGGCTGATAGATAAAATGCGCTATAGATTCGAAAAACTTATTTCGGAATTATAACCTCTAAAAGTTATATAATTAATTTATAACCTTTTAATATTATAGGATGGATTATTATGGATGAATTGAGTTTAATATTACTTTTCAGAATATTGGCTGCCCATTTTCTCTTGGACTTTTTATTTATAGGGGAAAGTTGGAAGAGTGAAATATCCCGAAAAAGGTGGAAATCCTATAAGCTATATATCCATGCCGGATTTTCGGCTCTTTTAATTTTCTTATTTTCGACTCTTTTCGGTGTATTGTGGTTTCCTGTAGTTGTTTTTATTTCTCGTATTTTATCGGGCGGCTTAAATTTCTCAAAGGAGGATGAGGGGAAGCGGATTTTATTAGGGCAATCGGTCAAGCTTGCTGTTTTGTTAGGGTGTTTTATCGTATTTGTAAATACCGGTTTAAGCCGTTATATTATGCTTTTCATGTCTCCGGAATCGAGTTTTAAGTTCTGGCTTATCGCGTGTTCTTATATTGCTATATTCTGGCCTGTTGGTTTTTTAATAGGGCAGATGACGGAGCAGTGGCGTCAGCAAATAAAAAAGGAGTCTTTAGAAGGTTTAGGGAAAGCCGGTTTATGGATTGGCAGATTGGAGCGGTTGTTGATTTTAACTTTTGTTTTGATAAACCGTTTCGAAGCAATCGGTTTTTTGATTGCCGCGAAATCGATTTTTAGAATCGGAGAAATCACCAATTCTAAGAATAGAAAGGTCGCGGAATATATTCTGATTGGTACTCTGCTCAGTGTGGTAAGCGCGATATTCCTGGGAATAATTGCAAAGTGGCTTTTATCCCAGCCCTTTTCTAATATTTACATGTAAAAATTTAACCGTTAGGCCGTTAGACGGAAATCTTAGTTATCGGTGAATTGGTAAATTATATTATCAGTAAAAACGGGAAGGGATTGGGACTAATTCACTGATATACTAATATACCAATCTGAAAGAAACACTATTTAACTGAGATTCTCCGAATCTCAATGCCTTGACAAATGTTCTTTATATTTTTATCTTCAGCATAAAGGGAGTTTTTATGGGGTTTTATAATAGGGTTTTGATTGTATGTTTGGTAATATTGCTTGCTGCTTGTGAGGCTAATGTTAGGAAGCAGGGGATAAGGGTGCCCGAAAGATATGGTGCTTCGAATTATTCGGACTTATCGCAACAAGCGAAGCGTAGATTCTTAACTGAAAATTATTTCTTTTCCGATATGGTAATAGACGCGATTATAAATGAAAAGATTTTCAAAGGTATGACTACCGATATGGCTATATTTAGCTGGGGGCAACCTGATGAAATCGAACAAAGAGAAGGTTCCTGGGGATCTGTAGAAAAGTGGATGTACGGTATAACATCGCAAGGGGAAGGTTTTAAATATCTGCATTTTAAAAATGGAAGATTGGACGATTGGAAGGATTGAATCTATCTAATTTTAGATGCGTTCGATAGTCTAAATTCTATTATTAATTTAGTAGAACAAAAACAGTTTTGACGAATGAGAATTTTACTTATAAATCCGCCTATTTATGATTTCGCGGTTTATGATTTCTGGATGAAGCCTCTCGGGCTTTTATATCTTTCTAATATACTAAAAGAAAAAGGGCATAAGGTTTATTTGTTGGATGCTGTTAACCGGTTCGATTCCTATTTTAAAGATTCTAAAAGTGACGCGTTTGGCAGAGGGAAAATCAAGTATAGAAAAGTTAAAAAACCTGAAGTATTAAAGGATGTTCCCGGAAGATTTAAACGATATGGGTTACCAACTGATGTTATAAGAAAAAGGATTAAAGAAATTAATCCTGAAATTATAATGCTCAGCTGTAGTATGACTTACTGGTATCCGGGTTTAATCGAGATAAAAGAAATCATTAAAGAGCTTGGGTTAAAATCTGTTTTGCTTCTTGGCGGAATATACGCGTCTCTTCTGCCCGAGCACGCGAAAAGTATTGGTTTTGATATAGTTTATTCGGTAAAGGAGAAATATATTAAGGAATTAGATGTTAAGGTCCCTTTGAATTTTAGAGATTTTCCTCCCCCAGATTACTCGCATTATTCTAATATTGGTTATGCCTGTCTCTGTACTTCCCTCGGTTGTCCTTTTGATTGTCCTTACTGTGCTTCTTCTTCTCTGTACGGAAGAAAAGAGAATAAAGAGGAAGGGCAGATTGTTGAAGAAATAATTTATTTATATGAAAAGGGAATAAAGAAATTTGCCTTTTACGATGACGCGCTCCTGTTTCCACAGGAAAGATTTATAGATTTATGTGAAAAAATAGCTGAAAAGAAGATGGACGTTTCTTTTTTTACTCCGAATGGACTTCATTCTCGTTTTATTTCCGCGGATGTGGCAAAAATGATGTATAAAGCAGGATTTAAGGAACCGAGGATTTCACTTGAAACATCCGATGAGAGTTTACAGAAAAAACTTTATATGAAAACTTCGAATCATGAATTTATTAGAGCGGTTCGTAACCTGAATAAAGCAGGGTATGAGAAAAAAAATATTTTTTCCTATCTTCTTGCGGGAGTTCCTGAGGTAAGTTTCGATTCTGTTGAAAAATCGATTTGTTTTGTCGCCGGGCAAGGGGTTAAGATATCTCTCGCGGAGTTTTCTCCCATACCGGGAACAAAAATGGAAGAGAAACTGCCGGATCCTCTTCTCGCAAACAATACGGTATTTTATCATTATAATAATATGGCGAAGGAGATGATAAGAGTAAAGCTGTTAGCTCAAGAGGCGAATGAAAAGATTTTCTAATTGATCCCTAGATTCGGGAAACTTAAACTTAGCTACCAGGTCTCAGGTACTAGGTCCCAGTTTTGAATAGTTGGTTCGTTGGATCGTGGGGTCGTTGGTTCGGATTTTCTAAAACCACCTAACGATCTAACCATCTAACGACCTAACGGTTAAATTTTGTCATATTACAAATAAGGTTCTCTGACAATATTAAACTCTTGACAATTAAGGCATTTATTGATAATTTAACATTACATAAACATATGGAAGCGAATGATACGGTTAAAGAATATATAGATAAGTTAGAGGATTTATCTAAAGATACTCTATTATTGTGGAATCAACTATCAACAAAACAGATGGAATCTTCCGAGGGGTTGTCTGAGATTAGAGAAAAGTTAAAAAATCTGTATGCTTCTATGTATGTTATATATGAGGGTTCGGATTCTTTCAGGGTTACGGTAAGGAAGAGCGAGGAGTTATTGTCTTTCGGACTCAGTCTTATTGGTGAGGTGATGAGTCGGATTCGCTTTTTTAATGACAGTACTGTCGTTCTAAGCAAAAGATTAGAGGAATTAATAAGTAAAAGAGAAGAAATAAACGCGATTGTATCAGATTTACAGGAACTTAACGAAACCTCCGGAAATACAGCAAGGAATGCCGAGATAAAAGCGTATCAGGCTGGAGCTTCAGGTAAAGGGTTTGAGGTTGTAGCGGAAGAATTGGGAAGGTTGACAGGTGGTTCATTGGAAATTGTACGGGATATGGTAGGCAGCCTCGAGTCTCTAAAGGAAAGATCAGAAGAAGCAACCGAAAAGTTCGGATCTATAAGCGAAAGTCTTACTAATTTTGTCGAAAACGCAGACGAATTAAAAGCTAGTTCAGATGAAGTTAGAGATAAAATTTCTCTTATTATGGATACTTCCGATAGGTTATTAAATTTATTTGAGGCTATAGATATAAAAAGACGAGATATTGAAGAAACTGCTAATTTTTTACTTACATTGTCCAGAGAAACCTTATTGAAGTTGGAAGAAATAGATCTTTTTTTCACGCAGAAGGACACAGTTAGGGAAATCCTTAAAAACCATATAGATATTTTCAATCGTTTGTTAGAAAACAAATCGGGTCTTCTTCCCATAAATATTTCCCATATAGACCTGGCTCTGGAAAATATCTCTAACCTCGATCGTTATAGTCAGCTTAGTGTGGTGGCTCTGTCTTCGACCCCGCCGTATGGGAATATTAGTTTATCTGAACTTAGTAGTATGAAAAAAATGTTGGGTATGATCGGACGTGAGATAGAAGGAGTTAAAGAAATTATTAAGGAGACACAGTATCAAGCAAAGATCTGTTTAAACAATATAGATAATGTTCAATCTTTTATCGAAAAAGAGTCGAAAGTTATAGATGAAGTGGTGCATATACAGTTGAACTTATCGAGAGTTTCTTCAGGCCTCGGAAGATTGGTTGAAAATGCCGGAGATTTTACCGAACAGTTAAGGGTTATTTCTCTTTATGCTAAAATAGAAGCTTCGAGAATTCCCGAAGATATTGCCGGTCTCCCTTCTATTGTAGAAGAGATGCAGAAACTTTCCAATGATTATTCGAAATTGGGAGATAAGTTGTGGAGATTTTTCGATCCGGTAAATGACAAAATAGAGGATTTAAAAAAGACGACCTTAATCCTTGAAAATACTATTGGCAGATTAAAAGATATCGTTAAGGAGAGTAAAGTCGCGTTCGAGGAAAACAAAGACCAGATCGAAACTTTGACGGAAGTTTCTGCGAGTATCCGTCCTTTTATAGATAAACAAGAAGATGTGGTAGGGGAAATAAGTTCTTCTTTTAGTTTCGTGGTTGACGCGTTGAAAGAATATACGGAAAAGGTTGAAGCGCTCGAAGAAAGTCTGGATAAAGAAAAAAATCTTACCGATAACCTTTCTCAGGACCAGCACTGGAAAGATTTAAGCCCTTTAGAGATTGTTACCGAAGGAAAGACACCCCCTTTGAGAGTTAATCTCGGGAGGGCCGCTTTAACTTTAGATCCTTACAAAGAAAGAGATCCGATATCGGATGGGATAATTTACAACATTCATAGAGGCTTATTTGATTATGGTTTTTCGGGTAAGGTATATCCTCTTTTGGTAGAGAGGTGGGAATTGTCGGAGGATGTCAGGAGATGGGATTTTACTATAAAGGAAAATATCAGAACTCATAAAAATAAAAATATCGAAGCGGAAGATATAAAATTTATGCTTGAGAGACTAAAAAAAGATAATAAATTAAACTCTTTAATTCAGATTGAGGATGTTGAAATTACTGGGAAATATTCATTTTCGGTAAAATTGAAGGATAATATAACTTCTTTTCTTTCCAACTTAGCCGCGATTCATTCCTCTGTAATTACAAGGACTTCTTCCAGTGATAAAGTCGACGGTGTGGGGCCTTTTAAATTGAAAGAATGGAAAGAAGGAGAGAAAATAGTTTTGGAGCCGCATTCCGGTTATTTTATGGGGAAGCCTTATCTATCGGAATTAGTTTTTTATGTAGTGGATAATCCGATGGAGGAATTTAAAAGGGGAATGCTTGATATTGCAAAAATCGATTTGGAAAGAGTTTCTACTATTAAAAAAGATGATGTTTTAAAGGGTAGCTTGGTTTCAAGTAAAAATTCTAATGTAAATTATCTTGGATTTAATTTTAACATGAAAGAATTACCTTTTGCGGATAAAAAAGTTCGTCAAGCTTTAAATTACGCTCTTGATAAGAAAACCATGGTAGAAGAAACTTCTTTGGGTTTTGGGGAAATTTATAAAGGTTTGTTTTCTACTGAATTATACGGGTATGATTCTGGGGCTATAGGGTATGAATTTAATTCGAATAAAGCCAAAAAACTTCTTGAAGAAGCTGGTTTCGAGGGAGGTTTACCCGAAACATATACATTACTTGTATCTGATTCTTCGGTTGAAGTAAAAAGAGCAGAATTTATAAAAGAAGCTTTTTCGCGTATTGGTGTTAAAATAAAAATCCAGAAGAAACCGTGGGAAAAGTTTATAAAACAAATAAAACAAGGAAAAGCTGAATTGTTTTTAACTTCCTGGATTCCTGATAATATTGACCCTAATGATTTTTTATTTCGTCTTTTCCACTCATCCTCGGCTGGCAGCGATAATTTGACTTTTTATTCTAACAAAAACCTTGATAATAAAATAAGAGAAAGTTTACGGGAAATAAACCCCATCCGAAGTAGGAAATTACGTGGGGAGGTGGAGAAAACAATAATAGAAGAAGCTCCCTGGGTTTTTCTGGCGCATGATAGAAATTATTTTTTAATTAGCGACAGAGTCTTTGGATTCGAGCCAAGTTTACTGAATCGTACGCATTACGAATGGGTAGGTATCGAATAATGGAATTTTTAAGTTTTACTTTAAGTGATAAGTTATTCGGTATACCACTCGCGAACGTAAAGGAAATTGTAGAAGAAAAAGAAATAACACCTGTACCGTTATCCAGTGATTATATCGAAGGTGTAATGAATCTTCGCGGAGATCCTGTTACGGTGATTAACTTAAGAAAAAAAATAGGTTTTGATGGATCTTCTGTCTCCAGGGAGATCATATTATGTTTAATAGATGATATAATAATAGGGCTAAGGCCGGATAGTGTACTCGATATTCACGAGGTCAAGGAATCGGAATTGAAGAGTGTTCCTTCCAGCTTGAGGGGAGAAATAGAATCAAAATATGTGAAAGGAATTGTGAAAATAAAAGAAAAGTATATAATAGTTGATATAAAAGAATTAATTTGATGTAAGGAGGGAAAAATGAGCGCAAGGATTTTAGTGGTGGATGACGCGATTTTTATGCGTAAAATGTTGGCAGATATACTTCAGAAAGGTGGTTATGAAGTTTGCGATGAAGCTGGCAACGGTAGTGAAGCCGTCCAGAAATACGAAAAACAGCATCCGGATCTTGTTACAATGGATATAATAATGCCAGATATGAGTGGTATCGACGCGATTAAGAAAATTAAGGGATTGGATTCCGAAGCGAAAATCGTTGTTGTTAGCGCTATGGGACATCAGAGTTTGGTGGTCGAAGCTATTCAGGCTGGAGCAAAAGATTACGTAGTTAAACCTTTTCAACCTTCGAGAGTTATAGAAGCGGTTCAGCGAGTTTTGAAGTTATAAGAATGATATAAACTTATAAGCTTCATTTTAAATATGGAAGATCAAAGAAAAGAATATATAAAATTATTTAAAGAAGAAAGCAGTGATTATTTAAACAGGCTGAACAAAATAATAGTAGAGCTTGAGAAAGACCCGAATAATAAAAAAATAACTGCTGAAATTTATAGGATTTTTCATACACTTAAAGGTATGTCTGCTTCGCTTGGCTATAATGAAATAGAAACAATCTCACATGATTTGGAAGAAAAGCTGGAGCTTTTTAAAGACGAACAGCAAACGAAGGTTAATGCCGAAGTTATAGACGAGGTATTTAAAGGTGTCGATAGAATTGAAAGTCTTCTTGCTACATTAAACACGAAGGTTAAAAAAGATGAAGAGAAGCCGGATGAGGGAGATAAGGAAAGTTTTCCCTGGGTCGAGATTTTGCTTAAAGAAGATGTATCTCTTCCCGCGGCAAGAGCAGCTGTGATTATACAGAGGATAGAAGAAAAAGTTGAGATAAAAGATATCGATCCTTCGTATGAAGAAATAAAATCCGGTGATGTGGGAAGGATTTTAAAAGTAAGTTGTGCTGAACCGGAAAAGATTGTAGATATGATTGCTTCAACCGATGAAGTTGAAACCGTGAAGGTGGAAGATCGAAAGGGAGGGAAAGGAACTACTGCGACTGGTTTTGAAGGAATAAGAGTAAACGTTGGTATGTTAGACCGTATGCAAAATCTCGTTGGTGAGTTGGTTGTTACTACTTCTCAATTGTCCGGTATTATAAGAAGTTTTGGTGAAGAAAAATTTGAGGATATTTTGGAACTTCATAACAGGAGTGTTAAAGAATTGCAGGAGGTTGTTACAAACATTAGATTGGTTCCCCTTTCATTAATTTTTAATAAATTTCCTCGTTATGTTAGAGATTTGAGTAGAAAATTAGGTAAAGAAGTAAGTCTTGAAATTTTTGGAGAAGATATTGAAGTTGATCGTTCCCTCCTGGAAGGAATCGGAGATCCTTTAATTCATATTATTAGAAATTCAATTTCTCATGGTATTGAAACTCCCGAGGAAAGAGAAAAATTAAAAAAATATAGTGCCGGAAAGATAACTGTTTCGGCTAAAAGTATGAAAGGGGATATTTTAATCCAGATAAGTGATGACGGAAAAGGAATAAATACAAAAGATGTGTTTCTTGCCGCTTTCAAAAGAGGATTGGTAGAAGAAGAAGAATTTGAGTCCCTTTCAAAAGCGGAAATCCTTAGATTTTTATTCACGTCTGGTTTTACAACAAAAGAAAAAGCGGACAAAGTTTCCGGGCGAGGGATAGGGTTGGATGTGGTTAGAAAACTCGTTCGTTCTGTAGGAGGCAGCGTTAACATAACTACAGAAAAAGGTAGAGGTACTACAATATCTATGAAATTACCTCTTTCAATGTCGATAATTAAGGTTTATTTATTAGGTTTGAATAATCAATTATTTGCTTTACCTATGACGTTTGTTGATGAAACTTTAACAGTATCACGGGAAGCCGTCTCGAGACTTATGGGGAAAGAGGTCATGCTGCTTAGAAGAGAAATTCTCCCGATCTATCATCTTTCCGATATCCTTGAACAGAGTTTTTCTAGTAACGGAAAGCAAAACAGTCCGTGTGTGGTTGTGGAAATTGAAAATGACCGTTTCGCTATCATGGGGGGGACTTTTCGGGGTAGTACTGAAGCAGTTGTTAAACCTTTGCCTTCCCCTATAGATAAAATTAAAGGATATATAGGTATTACTATTATTGGGAATGGAAAACCTTGTTTAATTTTGGATTTACCCGCTCTAAGGTATAGGAGGAGTTATGAAAATACAGGATCTTAAAGAGTTGCAATTAGATGGAATAAAAGAGGCAGCCAATATTGGCGGAGGACATGCTGCTACAGCTTTAAGCCAGATGTTAAATAAAGAGGTTGAAGTAAAGGTTCCGGAGATCGAAATCTTTCCGATCGAGAAGACTTCTGAAATATTAAACTTGAAAGGAAATATTGCTGTCGCGGCGCTTACGAAATTTTTTGGTGATGCCACAGGTAGGAATCTTGTAGTATTGGATGATAAGGACGCAAAACTTCTTGTCGGTATTTTACTGGATAAAGAGATATCCGATTATTCGGAAATAGATGAACTTGGAATTTCGTCTATTAAAGAAGTGGCTAATATTCTCTGCAGTTCTTACCTGAGCGCGATATCTGAATTTCTTGGTTTAATGCTGTTACCTTCGGTTCCGACGATTGTATGGGATGATTTTCGGGCGATAATTTCGAGCGCCTATTTGGAATTCACTGCGGGAGAAGAATTTGTCTTTTGCGTAAAGAGTTTATTCCATTTTAAAAATACAGATAGCCATCTTAAAACCTTTCTTCTTTTGATACCGGATTCTGAGAGTTTAAGCAATATTTTGAAGGCAATGAATCTTTTATAAACTTTAATTATGGCAATATCAGAGCAAGAGAAAAAACTATTAAAACTATTTTCTAAAAAA
>Ga0307436_1001503_pt1 | contig 10294 bp, 9 predicted proteins | sample SalMarWE160440MG_FD_202513 | JGI IMG/M metagenome (GOLD analysis project Ga0307436, IMG submission 202513) | Salt marsh sediment microbial communities from the Plum Island Ecosystem LTER, Massachusetts, United States - WE1604-40 | ecosystem: Environmental > Aquatic > Marine > Intertidal zone >...
CAGCGCTTGGGCGCCCTTTCGGCAACGATGTTGGCGCCATGCTCGGCAAGCCGGCGATGGGCTTCGGCCGACGTCAGGCCAAGCGGCAGCGCGGCCGCTGCCGTGACGTTCGAGACGTCAATTGACGCTGGCTGTGCCATGTCATGCGCGATCAGCGATCGCCGAAAAACCCCTGCGCGTAACCGTCTAATCGTCCACGATTAGAGCCATGTCTTGTTGATTTAACGCAAAAGTCAATTTTGACATGCACCAGGGCTGCAGCAATTCGCGATCAGGTCCAACTGTAGACCGGCTGCTTGAGGAAGGCCTGTTCAATCTTTGATGAGCGTCCCGCTGCGCCCGCGCCCCGGCTATTCCGCTCGGCGCTCAACGAGAAACCCCGGCCGCGCTGCCGGGGTTTTCGCTTCGGGGGCGCTGCTTGCGGCGCTGCCTGTTTTGGTGGCAATTTGAGCAAAACAGCAAAACCAGGGAGGGCGCGTCGATGGACATTGTTCCGCTCGGTCCGGGCTTCGCGGCCGAATTGCGCGGCGTCACGCTGGCCGATGTCGCGCAAGGCGACGCAGCCTTTGAGGCGACGCGCGCGCTGCTCGACGAGCATTCCGTGCTGGTGTTGCGCGATCAGGACATCAGCGACGACATCCAGCTTGCCTTCTCGCGCCGCTTCGGGCCGCTGGAAGTGACCAAGGTGGGCTCGCAAGGCGCGGGCACCAATCTGGTGATCCTCACCACGATCGGCCCCGACGGCAAAGTGGCGGCGCCCGACTCGCGCATGGCGCTGCGCAACAAGGCCAATCGGCTTTGGCACACCGACTCGACGTTCAAGCGCGTGCCGGCGTTCGCTTCGGTATTATCGGCGCGCATCATCCCGGGGCAGGGCGGCGAGACCGAATACGTCTCGACCCGGCTTGCCTTCGAGCGGCTCGACCCGGCCTTACGCCGGCGGCTGGAAAATTCGTTCGCCTGGCACGACTACGCCCATTCGCGCGGGCAGATCGCGCCCGATCTCGCCTCGCCCGAAGTGCGCGCGGCGCTGCCGCCGCAATGCTGGCGCATGGTGTGGAAGAACCCGGCCAACGGGCGCAGCGCGCTTTACCTTGCCTCGCACGCCTATGCGATCGAGGGCACGGAGAAAGATGAGGGGCTCGAGCTGCTCGGCGAACTCATGGCGGCGGCGACCGCGCCGGGCACGAGCTACGTGCATCGGTGGCGCGCCGGCGACGTGGTGATGTGGGACAACCGCGCCACCATGCATCGCGGCCGGCCGTGGCCGGCGCATAAGGCGCGGCTGATGGTGCGCACGACCATCTCGGCGACCGCGGCGGATGGATTGGAGAGCATGCGGCCGCCCTCGCAGCAGGCGGCGGAATAGGCCGGCACGCACGTAACCGTTTCCTTGTTGTTATAAAGGCCGGCTTGCCATGACGGCGCCGTCAAACCTTGCGCACGCCGAACACACGTTCGGACATCCCGGCGACGGTACCCAACCGCCGATCGACGACTATGCCTTGATCGGCGATTGTCATGGGGCCGCTCTTGTGAGCCGGTCGGGCAGCATCGATTGGTGCTGCCTGCGCCGGTTCGATGCCGACCCCGTCTTCTTTCGCGTTCTCGATGCCCGCCGTGGCGGCTTCTGGGACCTGATCCCTGAAGACGTCGTCGAGACGTCGCGCTCGTACCTGCCCGGCACCAACATTCTGCGGACCGTTTTCGTCACCAGAACGGGAACCGGCGTCGTGACCGACTTCATGCCGGTTGGACGCAGTCGCGATGCCGGCGTGCACGACTATGTCTCGCTCAACGCGCCTAGTTGGCTGGTACGCCGCTTCGAAGCGCTTGACGGTCATGTTCGGTTCACGACCCGTATCCGGCCGCGCGGGCCGTGCTTTGCGACCGAGCCTCTCAAACTGAGCTACGACGGGCAGGCGTTGAGGACCAAGGGTTTCAGCATCTGGTGCGGTGGAGCCGTCGAACTCGGCGATGACGGCGCCGATATCACCTTCGATCTGTCCGCCGGCCAGATCGAAAATGCCGTTCTGGCCCAGATCGAGCCATTGACCGATCCAAGGCGGCACGGCGATCGGATGTTCAATACGACGCTCTCGTTCTGGCGGGAATGGATCGAATACAGCCGCTACCGCGGCCGCTATGCGAGCGCGGTAACGCGCAGCGCGTTGGCGCTCAAGCTGATGACCTACGCGCCGACCGGCGCGATCGTGGCGGCGCCGACGACCTCGCTACCGGAGGAAATCGGCGGCGAGCGCAATTGGGACTATCGCTTCTGTTGGTTGCGCGATGCGAGCTTTACGCTGTATTCGCTGGGGGTGCTGGGCTACTCGGGCGAGGCGAAAAGTTTCGCCGAGTTCCTCACGCGGCGCTGCCTGCGCGAAGGCGTGACGCCGCACATCATGTACTCCATCGAGGGTGAGCCCTTTCTCCCGGAGATGATCCTGGATCACCTGGCGGGCTATGCCGACAGCCGCCCCGTGCGCATCGGAAACGGCGCTTTCGATCAAATTCAACTCGACGTGCATGGCGAAGTGCTCGATTGGGCCATGCTGCGACGCGCCCTTGGGGGACGGTTGCGGCGCGATGAGGTGAGCGCGCTGCGCGCTACCGCCGACCATGTTTGCCGGACTTGGCGCGAACCCGATCAAGGCCTGTGGGAATCGCGTTCGGAACCGCGGCACTTCACCCACGGCAAAGTCATGGCCTGGGTCGCCCTCGACCGCGCCCAGAAACTGCTCGGCGACAATCCGGCTTGGCGCCGCGAACAGGATGCGATCCTTGCCGCTATCTTGAACGAGGGAATCGCCGGCGATCCGCCGTATCTTGCCCAGGCCTTTGGATTGGAGGAACTCGATGCCGCGCTCCTGCAAGTCCCGTTATACGGCCTTCCAATTTCCCGCGATCTTCTCCAGCAAACGGTAAAGCGCATCGAGCTGGATCTGAGGGACGGCGATTTCGTCCGCCGATACCGAAATGAAGACGGGGTTCGCGGCGGCGAGGGAGCGTTCCTTATCACAAGCTTTTGGCTGGTCGACGCCCTGCTCGTCATGGATCGTGCCGCCGAGGCGCGCGATCTGTTTGAACGTCTGCTCGGCCATGCCAACGACGTCGGCCTTTACGCGGAGGAGATCGATCCGCAGTCGGGCGCGCATCTCGGCAATTTCCCGCAGGCGCTCACGCACCTTGCGCTTATCTCGAGCGCGACGCTTCTCCACCTTTACGGCATTGCCGGCGCGGCAGGCCTCAACGGGACCCATGCCGACCGCGCCAGACGCCTGGTGGGAGCAACGGAAGGAAAGAAAGCACTTCTTTACGCGTTGTGGCGAAACCGCGGCGTGCGGCTGTTCGGATCGTCCCGTTCCGTGCTCGATCTCGGTTGAACGCGATCTGCACCGTTCGACAGGCGGTCGCCCCGGCGCGCGACGAAATCCGAGCCGGGAAGCGCTCCGGCCCGCTGCGTCCGCCGTCGCAGCAGGCGGCGGAATGGGGTTCCCGCCGCCCTCGCGTCCATTCAATCCTTGATGAAGGTGCCGCTGCGGAGCTCGCTGACGGCCTGCTGCAATTCAGCCTGCGTGTTCATTACAATCGGGCCGTACCAGGCGACCGGCTCCTGGATCGGCTTGCCGGAGACCAAGAGGAAGCGGATGCCGTTGTCGCCGGCCTGCACGGTGATCTCGTCGCCTTTATCGAACAGCACCAGCGAGCGGTCGCCGACCGGCTCGCGGAACAGGATTTCCTCGCCGTCGATCTGCTTCTCGGTCAGCACGCCGAACGGCTTGGAGGAATAGGCGAACTTGCCGTCGCCCTCGAACACATAGGCGAAGGCGTGGCGCTCGACCTCGACGGCAAGCGTCTTGCGTTTTCCCGCCGGCACGAACACGTCGAGATAGCGCGGATCGGCGGCGACGCCGTCGACCGGGCCGCGCTTGCCCCAGAACTCGCCGCACACCACGCGCACCCGCGTGCCGTCGTCGTCGACGACTTCGGGAATCGCGGCGGCTGCGACGTCCTGATAGCGCGGCGCCGTCATCTTGAGCGAGGAGGGCAGGTTGGCCCAGAGCTGGAAGCCGTGCATGCGGCCCTGCGCGTCGCCCTGCGGCATTTCCTGATGCATGATGCCGCGGCCGGCGGTCATCCATTGCGCATCGCCGGAACCGAGCGTCCCGCGATTACCGAGACTGTCGCCATGCTCGACGCTGCCCGACAAAATATAGGTCACGGTTTCGATGCCGCGGTGCGGATGCCACGGGAAGCCGGCGAGATAATCCTGCGGGTTATTGTTGCGGAAGTCGTCGAGCAGCAGGAACGGATCGGTCTCTTGCGTGTCGCCGAAGCCGAAGGCGCGGCGCAATTTGACGCCGGCGCCCTCGATGGTGGGCTTGGCCTGCACGATGCGCTTGACGGGGCGGATGGACATGGGCGTCTGCCTTTTCGTTATGCGGCCGCGACGGCGGCGGGTTGCGCAAACCGGCCCGCAAAGCCGGCCAACTGATCGAGATAAGCCTTCAGAAACTTGCGGACCGTTTCGTCGGTTACCTCGCTCTGGGCGTCGATCAGATCGGGCTTGAACTGAATATAGGCTTCGCCGCCCATCAAGTGCAGACCCTGGTTGCCGAGCACGGCGCGCAAATGCTGCTGCGCCACCGCCGTCGAGATGGCGCCGCCCGATGTGCCGATGACGGCCGCCGGCTTGTCCGGCCAGGAGGTCTTGCCGTAAGGGCGCGCGCCCCAGTCGATGGCGTTCTTGAGCACGGCGGGAATTGAGCGATTGTGCTCGGGGGTGACGAAGAGCAGCGCGTCGGCGGCCTCGATCTCCGCCTTGAAGCGGGCGACCGGCTCGGGAACCGGCTGTTCTCGGTCCTGGTTGTACATCGGCAGATCGTCGATCTGGAAGAACTTGGCCTCGAAGGCGCCGGCGCTAAGCCGGACCAGCGCCTGCGCCAGCTTGCGGTTGATCGATTCGCGCCGGTTTGAGCCGACGATGACGCCGAGCTTGTGCTTTGCCATGGGAGCCTCTAACTCTGTCCGTGGTTACGAATTGTTACCTGGGCTAGATAGATGACCAAGAAAAATGCGCAAGACGGCACACGTTTGTTACCCGGTAACCTGCATGAGCCTGAGGACTGCCGGGCGGTGAGCGAGGTGCTGGCGCGCGTCGGCGACAAATGGACCGTGCTGGTGGTCTCCACGCTGGGCGACGGTCCCAAGCGCTTCAATGAATTGCGCAAAGGTCTGGGCTCGATCTCGCAGCGCATGCTGACGCTGACGCTGCGCGCGCTCGAGCGCGACGGGCTGGTGACGCGCACGGTGTTCCCGACGGTGCCGCCGCGCGTGCAATACGCGCTGACCCGGCTCGGCCGTTCGCTGCTCGAGCCGGTGAGCGAGTTGAGCCTGTGGGCGCGGAAAAATCGCGCCGCCATCGCGGATGCGCGCCGGCGCTTCGACGCGGGGCTGGTGCAACGCGCGGGTTGACACGTCGCCGTTCCCTGGACGTCACATCGGCCGGCCAGGGACAGCGAAGAACAGGGCAGGACGCTGTTCAAGATAGGCTTCGACCTGCGGCCGCTGACGGTGCGCGCAGAAATCTGAGCCGGCGGCGTTGTTGGCGGTGCGGCTCCTGGCTCAGCCGAGCAAAGCCGCCGCCATCATCACCAGACAGCTCAAAAATCCGGCCGCCGGCACCCAGAGCGGCATGCGCACATGGGCCCCGGGGGTCTGCACTTTGCGCTGGCGCAGCCGCAGCAGCGACAGGTTGACGAGCGCGAACACCAGCAAAGTGGCGAGCGAGGTGCTTTCCGCCAGCCGCTCGAACGGAACGAACAAGGCCAGCGCCAGCGTCGCCATCACGATCATCGCGGTGGCGAGGATCGGCGTCGCGGTTTTCGGATGGACCTGGCCGGTAAAGCGAGGCAACTGACCCTGACGCGCCATGCCGTAGATGACCCGCGCGGCCATAGAGATCTGCGCCAGGATCGTATTGAGCGTCGCCACGATCGCGATGACGCTGATGGTCAGGGGGCTGACGCCGGCCACCGCGCGGAAAACCAGGCTGAGCGGCGCGCGCGAGCCGGCGAGCGTCGCCGCCGGCACGGCGGTCACCGCGATCGCGGCGACGGCGACATACAGGATCGTGGTGATTATCAATGTGAGCACCATGGCGCGCGGAATGTCACGGCGCGGAGCCTTGGCTTCTTCGACCACGTTGGCGAGGTCCTCGAAGCCGATGAAGGCGAAGAAGGCGAGCAGTGCGGCATAGGCGATCCCCGACAGCGCGGCGGCATCAAGCGGCGGCGGCTGCATGAGCGGCGCGGCGAAGGGCAGGCCGGCATGAACGGCGGCGCCAATGATCACCAGCAGGCCGCCGGCCTCGATCAGCGTGAACAGGCTGGCGAGCAACACCGATTCCAAAATGCCCCAGGCGGCGACCGCGCCCAGCACGGCGAGCACCATGAGCACGATCGCCCATTGCGGCCATGCGACGAACTGGCCGATATAGCCGGCGGCGCCAAGGGCGACCGTCGCCGATGACACGATGCCGATCACGATGGTGATGAGGCCGGTCGCCGTGGCGGCGAGCCGCGAACGGAAGGCCGCGTGCACATAGGTCGCTTCCGCGGCGCTCACCGGAAAGCGGGTGGCGAGCTCGGCATAGGAGCCGACGGTGAGCGCCATGGCCGCGGCGGCCAGCACGAACGACCAGGGCGCGGCGCGGCCGGCATGCGCGGCGACCGCGCCGATCAGCACGTAGATGCCGGCGCCGATGGTGATGCCGACGCCGTAGAGCGTGAGCAGCGTCAGGCCGAGCCGGCGGCGCAGCGCGGTCGGCAGCGGAAGGGCGGGCGTGCGGTCCATGGGCGGCAAACTAGCCGGCGCCGGCCGCCGGCGTCTTGCGTGGGGGCCAAAACCCGCGCGGGCGAGGCAGCGCGCGGTAAGCCTTCACTATGCATAAGCGCATGATTGCGATTCGTTGCCGCGCCGTGCTGGCCTTGCGCCGCGCCGGCGGCAAATGCAGCTGGTTCTGACGGGACGGCCCCCGTGCCGGCCGCGGCGCCACAACCCTTTGATCGAGGGCGGAAAAGCCGCGCGGGCCGGGCCTGGAAAAATTTCTTTAAATTCCTAGGAAAAAAGTCTTGACAGCGTGACGCTGCTCCGCTAGAAAGACCGCACGCTGCCGAATTGCGTTAAGGCGGCAGGCGCGGGCGGTGTAGGTCGATTGTTTACCTAACGGGCCCATCATCGGCGCCATGACGCAAACGCCCGAACCCGTGCCGGAGCCGCCCGAGGGCGGTACCGATGTCGACCGCGCCGGCAGCCCGAAGATCCAGCCGGTGCTGGTGGGATTCGTGCTCGCCGCCATCATCGCGATGATCACGATCCTGGCGTTCTGGAACCGCTGACCGCCCGCGACGCACATTCGATTTGATTTCGCGCCGGCAGTCACGCCGGCGTTTTCGTTTTGCGGGGGAGGTTAACCGATGGCCACGCCGAAAATCGAAGTTGCGCCCGAGCGCATCGCCGAGGGCAAGCGACTTTACGAAGAAACCGACATGCCGCTGCATGAGATCGCCGCGCGCATGGGTCTTCGGCGCCGGACCTTGAACAACCGCATCGTCGAATGGAATTGGACCCGGCGCCGCTACACCCGCGGCGGCAGCGAGGCGGAGCAGGCTGCCGCGGCTCTGGCGCCTGCCGCCGGCGAGAGCGCCGTTGCAGCGCCGGCGGGCGAAGGATCGCCGGCAGAGCCGGCTTTGCCTTATGCCGTGCGCCTGCAACGCATTGTCGACGGGCAGTTAGCCGTGATCGAACGCACGCTCAAGGTGATGGGGCCGGCGAATTCGGCGGAAGCCGAACGCACCGCCCGCACGCTCGCGACCATTTCGCGCACGGTGCAGAAGATCAAGGCGACCGCCGAGGGACGGATGTCATCCGATGAAGCCGACGACGACCCCGTACCCCACGATATTGACGAGTTTCGTCGCGAGCTTGCACGACGAATTCGAGGATTTATCGAAGCTCGACGAAACGGCGCTGGCGGCTTTCCTGGCGAGCCGCAAACCCCGTTGGATTGAGGCGATCAGCGCCGATTTTCCGCTCCTTGCCCACGACCACCAGTTGCCGCCCGAACGCGCCAACAGCGGCGAGGAATGGACCACTTGGCTCTTGCTGGGCGGGCGCGGCGCCGGCAAGACGCGCGCCGGCGCCGAATGGGTGCGCCAGCTTGCGCTTACCGACCCGCAGGCGCGCATCGCGCTGATCGGCGAGACCGAGCACGAGGCGCGCGAGGTGATGGTGGAGGGCGTCTCCGGGCTGCTGGCCGCGCACCGCCGCGGCGAGCGCCCCGAATGGATTTCTTCGCGGCGGCGGCTCGAATGGAAAAACGGCGCGGTGGCGCAGGTGTTCTCGGCGGAAGAGCCGGACGCGCTGCGCGGTCCGCAGTTCTCGGCCGCCTGGCTGGACGAGCTCGCCAAGTGGCGTCATGCCGAAGCAACCTATGACATGCTGCAGTTCGGGCTGCGCCTTGGCGGGCGGCCGCGGCAGGTGATCACCACCACGCCGCGGCCGATCGCGCTATTGAAGCGGCTGATGGACGATGCGCGCACGGCGCTCACCCACGCCGGCACGCGCGCCAACGCCTTCAACCTGGCGCCGGATTTCGTCGAGACCGTGCTTAAGCGCTATCACGGCACGCGGCTGGGGCGGCAGGAGATCGAGGGCGAGATCATCGGTGAGCGCTCCGATGCACTGTGGAGGCGCGCACAGCTTGAGGCTTGCCGCGTAGCGGTAGCGCCGGGGCTCACGCGCATCGTGGTGGCGGTCGATCCGCCCGGCTCGGCGCGCCAAGGCGCCGATGCCTGCGGGCTGGTGGCGGCGGGTCGCGCCGCCGGCGGCGTGATTTACGTGCTGGCCGACGAGAGCGCGGCGGGACTGTCGCCGCAGGCCTGGGCCACCAGAGCGATCGCGCTGTGGCGGCGGCTGTCCGCCGACGCGCTGGTGGCGGAGGTGAATTTCGGCGGCGACATGGTGCGCGCCGTCATCCGCGAGGCCGATGCGAACGTGCCGGTGGCGACGGTGCGGGCGACGCGCGGCAAGTTTTTGCGCGCCGAGCCGGTGGCGCAACTGTACGAGCAGGGCCGCGTGCGCCACGCCGGCGTGTTCGCCGCACTGGAGGACGAGATGTGCGACTTCGGCCTCGACGGCTTGAGCTCGGGGCGCTCGCCGGACCGGCTCGATGCGCTGGTGTGGGCGGTCACCGCTTTGAGCTTTGGTGCGCGGGGGGAGCCGCGGGTGAGGGGGTTGTAAAACGCTACTTTAGGAAGCTCGCGTCGAGACTAGGCGTTGGTCTATCTTGCGCAAATGCTTCCAATTCACGACGTATCCGACTGGATCGCGGAGCGGCCCGAAGCGCTTGGGTCAAAGGAGAAATTTTGGCTTCTTCCCCCGCCTGAAAGCCAATTCGGCGAGACGCCTTGCCTATTCAAAGTGGGTCGGCCAGATACCGGGGAAAATTGGGCCGAACTAGCGTGCTGTGAATTCTTGAAAAGCCTTGAAATTCCATGCGCCAACTATCATTTCGCAATTTACAATGGCCGGCGCGGCGTCATTTCAGAGCGATTTTTTGCACGCGGTGGGTCGTTTATCCCCGCGAATATGATCTTGTCAAAATTAGATCCGGAATACGACGGATCCATTCGCTTTAAGCAGGCGCGCTACAAAATTCTAACTGCTGTGGGCATGCTGAGAAACATGCACCTTCGAGCTCCATTGGAGTTTCAAGATGTATATCCACACTTGTCCGCGCACGGCTTCTTTATTGGCTACCTGTTTTTCGATGCACTGGTAGGCAATACAGATCGTCATCACGAAAATTGGGGGGTGATGGTGGTCCCCGAAGGCGGCCGCGCGATTTTTAAGCTGGCGCCAAGCTTTGACCACGCATCAAGCCTTGGTCGAGATCAAACGGACGAAACGCGCCGAGAGCGCCTAAATACGCGCGATTTACGTTATTCTGTCGAGGGATACGCCGAAAGGGCCAGATCAGCGTTTTATGGGCTAGGTCGGAGCGGTAAAGCGCTCAAGAGCCGAGAAGTTGTTACTATTCTTGCAGATAGCTTTCCTGATCCATCGGAATTTTGGGCGGAAAAGTTGACAGAAGTGGACCTATCAGAGGTGGTCCCGGTTTCCGGGACAGTTTGGCGGCTTGGCTAAGATGGATTCTGGGTTTGATTACGCCGCCAGTTTCTCCTGCTCCATGTCGATAGCATAGGCCTCGTCGGGTGTCCTGCCGGCG
>Ga0307436_1001505_pt1 | contig 10292 bp, 6 predicted proteins | sample SalMarWE160440MG_FD_202513 | JGI IMG/M metagenome (GOLD analysis project Ga0307436, IMG submission 202513) | Salt marsh sediment microbial communities from the Plum Island Ecosystem LTER, Massachusetts, United States - WE1604-40 | ecosystem: Environmental > Aquatic > Marine > Intertidal zone >...
CCGACTTTTCCAGAAGATGCAGGACCTCGCTCGCCCGCTCCACCACGGCGGGTGGCAGCCCCGCCAGCCGCGCCACCTGGATGCCGTAGGAGCGATCGGCGGCGCCGAGTGCCACCTCGTGCAGGAAGATGACCTCACCGTTCCACTCGCGCACTGTCATGGTGACGTTGGCGAGACCGTCGAGCCGCCCGGCCAGTGCCGTCAGTTCATGGAAGTGGGTGGCAAAAAGCGCCCGGCAACGGTTCACTTCGCTCAAATGCTCCACTGCCGCCCAGGCTATGGACAGGCCGTCGAAGGTGGCGGTGCCGCGGCCGATCTCATCCAGGATCACCAGCGAGCGCGGTCCCGCCTGGTTGAGGATGGTGGCGGTCTCGACCATTTCCACCATGAAGGTCGAACGCCCGCGGGCGAGATCGTCGGCCGCACCAACGCGGCTGAACAGGCGATCGACGATGCCGATACGCGCCTGCCGGGCCGGAACGAAGGAACCCATCTGCGCCATCACCGCGATCAGCGCGTTCTGGCGCAGGAAGGTGGACTTGCCGGCCATGTTGGGTCCGGTCACCAGCCAGATGCGCGCCTCGCCCTCATTGGCGCCGAGCCGGCAGTCATTGGGGACGAATGCAGCCTCGCCGCCGCGCTTGAGAGCGGCCTCGACCACCGGATGCCGACCCTGGATGATGGTCAGTTCGACGCCGTCATCAATCTCGGGGCGGACATATCCGTCGCGTTCGGCGAGTTCGGCCAGCCCGGTGAGCACATCGAGCCGCGCCAGTGCTGCCGCGCGCTCCGCAATGGCGCCAGCGGCGCCCGTGACCTCGGCCACGAAGGCATCGAACACCTCAAGCTCAAGCGCAAGCGCGCGCGAGGCCGCCAGCGAGATGCGGCTTTCGAGTTCGTTCAGTTCCGCCGTGGTGAAGCGCATGGCGTTGGCCATGGTCTGGCGATGAATGAAGCTGGCGGCGTGGGGCGGCTTGAGCAGCGCCGCGCCATGCTGCTGGACGACCTCGATGTAATAGCCCAGCATGTTGTTGTGCCGCACTTTGAGCGTCTTGATGCCGGTCTCGCCGGCATAGCGGGTCTGCAGTCCGGCAATGACGCTGCGGCTCTCATCGCGCAGGGACCGCTGCTCATCGAGTGCTGCGACGGCGCCGGCGCACACGAAGCCGCCGTCGCGGGCATTGAGCGGCAGTTCCTCGCTGAGTGTGTCAGCAAGCCGCCGGGCAAGGCCGGCGTCATCGCGCGCGGTGGCCTCGGCGATCTCTGCGATCAGGACGGGCGGCGGATCGAGCGCTTCTGCCTCGGCCAGCTCTGCGGAGATCTCCTTGGCAACCGCCAGACCGCGCCCTGTAGCGGCAAGGTCGCGCGGACCGCCGCGCCCGACGCTGAGCCGCGCCAGCGCCCGATCAAGATCGGGAGCGCCCTTGAGCATCTGGCGTAGGCGGACGCGCCGTTCCCCATGCCGCACCAGCCAGGCGAGCGCATCGAGCCGCGCCTCTATTGCCTGCCTCCGAGTGAGCGGGCTTGCGAGCCACGAGGCGAGAAGGCGCCCGCCAGCGCCTGAGACAGTCAGGTCGATACCCTCGAGCAGGCTGCCGCGGCGTTCACCCGACGTGGTGCGCACCAGCTCCAGATTGGCGCGCGTTGCGGCATCGATCAGCATGGTGCTGCCGCCGGCCGAACGGCGTGGCGACCGGATGACCGGGAGGTGCCCCACCTGCGTCAGGAGAACATAGTCGAGAAGTGCTCCTGCCGCCGCCGTCTCGGCCCGGGTGAGATCGCCGAAAGCCTCAAGCGCGGCCACCGCGAAATACTCCTTCAGGCGCCGCTCGCCTACCGTGCTGTCGAAGCGCGATGCAGGCAACTGAGTGAGGGCCGCGCCCTGCTCCTTCAGCACCCTGATGATCGTGGTCTCATTTCCCAGCGGTTCGGAAAAGACGATCTCACCCGGATCTAGGCGTGCAAGTTCGCTGGCGAGGTCGTTTTGCGTAACCGGCGCCACTTCCAGATCGCCGGTGGAGATATCCACCCACGCCAAGCCCAGCGCCTCCTCGCGGCGCACCCGTGCCAGCGCCACGAGATAGTTGTGGCGATCGGCATCGAGCAGGCTGTCCTCGGTGAGGGTGCCTGGCGTGACGATGCGGGTAACAGCCCGCCGCACCACCGACTTGGCGCCGCGCTTTTTCGCCTCGTCGGGTGCTTCGGTCTGCTCGCACACGGCGACCCGGTGGCCGGCGCGGATGAGCCGTTGCAGATAGTCGCCGGCTGCATGCACCGGTACCCCGCACATGGCAATGTCCTCGCCCAGATGGCGGCCGCGCTTGGTCAGCGCGATGCCGAGCGCCTTGGAGGCGATTTCCGCATCGTCGAAGAACAGCTCGTAGAAATCGCCCATGCGATAGAACAGGAGACAGCCGGGATGCGCCCGCTTGATCTCGAGATACTGCGCCATCATCGGCGTGGCGCGCTCGCTGCCGCCCCTGTCGGACATGGCGTCGATGTTTGCCCCTCTGCTTACCGCTGGAGTGCGCCCGAACCTAGCAAAGCCATGCGCCCCTGTCGCGCCCGGTGACCGCTTCATCCACATCGAGGGGAACGTGTCTGTACAATAAGATTGCCCGTTGCTGCCGCCGTGGAATTGCCGTTGAATAGGTCCCTTGTCCGGAGTGCACCGGACATAAGCGTTATTGTATCACGATCAAGGACCAGGCAGACCCCATGGCGCGCAGCAGTATCCCGGCCCGGCGCCCGAGCTTTACCGAGGAGGAAGCGCTCGGTTTTCATGCGCGCGGCAAGCCCGGCAAGCTGGAGATCAGGGCCACCAAACCGATGGCGACGCAGCGCGATCTGTCGCTCGCCTATTCTCCCGGCGTTGCCGTGCCGGTGCGCGCCATCGCCGAGCGGCCAGAGCTTGCCTATGACTACACCGCCAAGGGCAACTTGGTGGCGGTGATCTCCAACGGCACCGCCATCCTCGGTCTCGGCAATCTCGGCGCCCAGGCCTCCAAGCCGGTGATGGAGGGCAAGTCGGTCCTGTTCAAGCGCTTCGCCGATGTCGATGCCTTCGATCTGGAGGTTGAGACCACCGATGTGGACGAATTCGTCAATGCGGTGCGCTACCTGTCGCCCACCTTCGGTGGGGTCAATCTGGAAGACATCAAGGCGCCCGACTGCTTCGTCATCGAGGAACGGCTGAAAGACCTGATGAACATTCCGGTCTTCCATGACGACCAGCACGGCACCGCCATCATCGCCACGGCCGGCCTCATCAATGCCTTGCGCCTCACCAAGCGCGACCTCGCCAACACGACGCTTGTGTGCAACGGCGCCGGTGCCTCGGCGATTGCCTGCATGAAGCTTTTGGTGGCGCTCGGCATGCCGACGAAGAACATCACCCTGTGCGATTCCAAGGGAGTCATTTATCGCGGCCGCAAGGAGGGCATGAACCAGTGGAAGTCGGCCTTTGCTGCCGACACCAAGGCGCGCACCCTGGCCGATGCAATCAAAGGGGCCGATGTGTTCTACGGGCTGTCGGTCAAGGACGCTGTCACCGGGTATATGGTGAAATCGATGGCCGCCGATCCCGTCATCTTCGCCATGGCCAATCCCGATCCGGAGATCGCGCCGGAGGATGTCTTTGCCGTTCGTGACGATGCCATCATGGCCACCGGACGCTCCGACTATCCCAATCAGATCAACAACGTGCTCGGCTTTCCCTATATCTTCCGCGGCGCCCTCGATGTGCGTGCGCGCGAGATCAACGACGAGATGAAGATCGCCGCTGCCGAGGCCATCGCCATGCTGGCGCGCGAAGATGTGCCCGACGAGGTGGCCGCCGCGTATCACGGCAACCGCCTGCATTTCGGCCGCGACTATCTGATCCCCGTGCCCTTCGACCCGCGGCTCATTTCCACTATTCCGCCGGCGGTGGCGCGGGCGGCCATGCGCTCCGGCGTCGCCCAGCGCGAGATCGTCGATTTCGAGACCTATGTCGACAAGCTTTCGGCGCGCCTCGATCCCATAGCCGCCTCGCTGCAGGGCGTGCTTGCCCAGGTGCGGCGGCAGCCGCGGCGCATGGTCTTTGCCGAGGGCGAGGAGGACCGAGTCATCCGCGCCGCACAGATGTATGCCAGCAATGGCTTTGGCGAGGCTATCCTCGTCGGCCGCGACGAAGCGATCCGCCTGGCGATGGAGGCCTCGGGCGTCGAGATGCACGCCGGCGTCACGGTTCTCAATGCCCGCCTGTCGGACCGCATCGGCGACTATGCCACGTTCCTCTATGAGCGCCAGCAGCGCAACGGCCTCCTGGCGCGCGATTGCCAGCGTCTCGTCAATAATGACCGCAACGTGTTCGCCGCCTGCATGGTGGCGCTCGGCGATGCCGACGCGCTCGTTACCGGTATAACCCGGAATTACTCGGTAGCCCTGGAGAACATCTGCATGGCCATCGACGCGCGCCCCGGCCATTGCCGCATCGGGGTGTCGATGGCGCTGTGCGAGGGCCGTACCATCTTCATGGCCGACACCTCGATTCTGGAATTGCCGAGTCCGGTTCAGTTGGCTGACATCGCCGAGGAGGCTGCGGGGGTTGCCCGCCGCTTCGGCCACACGCCGCGGGTGGCCTTGTTGTCCTATTCCACTTTCGGCTATCCGAAGGGCAAGCGGGTGCAGAATACCCGTGACGCAGTGGCCGAGCTTGATCGGCGCAAGCCCAATTTCGAGTATGACGGCGAGATGGCGCCCGATGTGGCACTGTCGCCGGCGGCGATGGCGCTTTATCCGTTCTGCCGCCTGTCGGGACCGGCTAATGTTCTGGTGATGCCGGCGGCCCATTCGGCCAGCATCTCCACCAAGATGCTGCAGCAACTGGGCGGCATTACGGTCATCGGCCCCTTGCTTGCCGGTCTCGACAAGCCGGTGCAGATCGCCTCCATGTCGGCGACGGCCTCGGACCTACTCAACCTCGCAGCGATCGCCGCCTTCGACATCAACGGCTAGAGCGCGATCCGGTCAGGCCACGTTGCGCTGCATGAGTTCGGTGATGGCCTCTTCCAGGTTGGCCCGGTCGAAAGGCTTGGCGAGATAGTGGTCCATGCCGGCTGCCATGCAGGCATCGTCGTCCTCGCGGGCGGCGTTGGCGGTGAGCGCCAGAACCGGCAGCGGGCGCACTTGGTGCTCCGCCTCGAGGGCACGGATGGCGCGGGTGGCGTCCAGTCCGTTCATGACCGGCATCATGATGTCCATGAGCACGAGGTCGAACTTTTCCGCCTCCCCTTCGAGGCTCGCGCGTATCTGCTCGACCGCTTCGGCGCCGTTGGTCGCCAGAATGGCGCGATGGCCAAGCTTTTCGAGGATGGTGCGCGACAGGATGGCATTGATGAGATTGTCCTCGGCGAGCAGGACATTGAGCTTGCGTGCCGGCTGAGCGCTGCCTTTGCGTGCGGCGCGGCGCAAGGCGGCGGCCGCCCGGGCGATCACCACGCTGTCTCGTTCGGCTAGCTGGGCGCGCACGGTGGAGCGACGGAAAGGCTTGAGCAGATAGCCCACCGCATGGCTGGCGATGAGATCGCGGAACTCGCGCCGTTGCTCCGGCTGCAGCAGCAGCCACAGATGCACATGCGGCGAGCGCTCGCACAATCCGGTTTCCACCTCGCTTGCGAGGATAGCGGCGAATTGTGCATCGCAGATGAGATCGACTCCGCCCGGCGCTTGGGTCGGCGGCTCGGCGAGAAAGGCTTTCAGGCCCTCGGCCTCGGTGAGCCGGCTGACGTCTGCGCCGTAATCGGCAAGGCACAACTCCAGGAGGTCGGCGACCGGGGCCGGCGGGGCGGCGATCATCACGTCGCGGCCTTCCAGCCCGGCCGTTTCGGACGCCTCGCTGTCCGGATTTACCGCAAGCCGCAAGCGGAAGCGGAAAGTTGCGCCCTTGCCAAGCTCGCTCACCAGTTCAAGCCGGCCGCCCATGCGCTCGATGATCGAGCGCGAGATCGCAAGGCCGAGGCCGGTGCCACCATACTTCCCCTTGGCGCCCAGCTCGGTCTGCTGAAACAGCTCGAACACGCGCTGCTGGTCGGCCGGCGCGATCCCGGGGCCCGAGTCGATGACGGAAAAGTCGACGCCGAGCGTGCCGTCATCGCCCGGCACGGCATTGTCTTCGGGCGGGCGCACCACGAGCTTCACCCCGCCCTTTTCGGTAAACTTGATGGCGTTGCCGGCGAGGTTTAGTAGCACCTGGCGCAGACGCGCCGCATCGGCTGTGAAGGTGCCGGAAAGGCGCGAATCGACCAGCGCGGCGATCTCGATGCCCTTGGCATGGGCGCGCGGAGCAAGAAGCTCGCTCACCCCTTCGACCAGCTCGGCCAGGTCGAAGTCGACCGGCTCGATGTCGAGCTTTGCCTGCTCGGCCTTGGAGGTATCGAGGATTTCGTCGATGATCGACAACAGCGCTCTGGCCGACATGTCCGCGGTTTCGGCGTAGCTGCGCTGTTCGGGCGTGAGCTCGGTTTCCAGGAGCAGGCTGTTCATGCCGATGACGCCGTTCATGGGGGTGCGGATCTCATGGCTCATGGCGGCCAGAAACTGGCTCTTGGCGCGGCTGGCGCTTTCGGCCTGGGCACGTGCTTCCTGCAGCTCCTTCATGGCGCGTTCGAGCGCGAGCATGCGGCGCTGGGCGGCCTTGAGGATGTAGATCGACGCGCCGCCAGCATAGACCGAGAAGATGACGCCAGCGAGGCTGGTCAGGGCCTCCAGGGCAGAGATGAAATAGGCGGCAACGAACAGGAAGACGGTAGCGGCAGCCGACATGCCGATGCCGGCGGCAGCGATGCCGACATCCAGTTCACTGGCCTTTTGATGGTCGACCTCAGCCGCCCGGTCGGGTCCCTTGGCTTGCGTTTCACCCTTGTCCATGCTGCGCCCTTCATTGAAGGTGCAGAACATCTCATGGCGACCTTAAGAAGCTTTCATTGCAGGCGGTGCGACGCCACGGGCGCGGTATGAATGGTTAATGAGCGGTAAAAGCGCTTCTCAGCGTCGCCGGTAGGTGCGGCGTGCCGGCTGGCCGGTCGATGCGCGCTCGTCCTTGTGGCGATAGATGACGCGGCCCTTGTCGAGATCATAGGGTGTCATCTCAATGGTCACCCGGTCGCCGACCAGGGTGCGGATGCGGTGCTTCTTCATGCGCCCGGCGGTGTAGGCGATGATCTCGTGGTCGTTGTCGAGCTTGACGCGAAAGCGGGCATCGGGCAGCACGTCGATCACCACACCCTCGAATTCAAGCAGTTCTTCCTTGGCCATGTGTGTTTCTCCTCTCACGCGAAGGGGCAATGCGGGCCGAAGCCGCTGGAGGTGCCATACCTCAGCCGGCGCCTGCCGGGTGAAGGTGTTTTCCGGATGACAGGCTTGGGGCGACGCGCCGAAATCCTTAGCTCCCGGCCCCTCGGCGCGCCCGGGCGGAAACCTGTCGTAGCTCCGAAATGGGCCGCGACGGACAAAAAGTCAACCGGCGGCAATCGGCACGTCTGCGTGAGGGTGGCCGGAATCCGGCCGGCCGCACGCGATCACGACCATGCCTGTGTGAGAAATGCGGGCTAGGCTACGGCCCCGAGGGGCCTTTGTGCCCTTGCGGGATTGCAAGAGGTGTTGTGGCTGCGCTGGCCTCTTTCGACGACCTGCAGCGAACCCGCGTTGTGGCAAAGCCTGTCGTCGTTGCCGCGCGGCCGCTCTCGCGATTTTTTTGCGCGAAGGCAGTAAATCGCCAACACATTTTGCAGATTGCCGCCAGGGAATTCTTGAAGCCTTGCCAAGTCAAAAACAGGGTATTGTGAAGTGGCGTAGGGGGAAGTTGAACTTCATCGACAACAGCCTATTATACGTCGCTCACGGGAGGGGCGGCGGATCAAATCGCTGACATTTGAAATGGGCCAACCAAAACCGACATTCGACAAACTTTGGTCCCACTACCCGACCGGCCTGCACGACTTCGGCACGGACGGCCGGATCATCAACAACCCGGCCTACGACGGCGCTACCTGTGCGCTCAGGCTCTCGGCTGCGCTGCAATATACCGTGCCCGGCTTTCTTGCCCAGTTTGCCGCCTTTTCTCGCGGGGGATATCCGACGGCCGTGGACCTCAGGGGCAGGCCCGGGCACTACCATCGTGTCCGCTTTGCATTTGTGCGCGGTGCGCCCGCACTCGCCCGCTACCTGAATTCCCACTACGTCGGTTGGTTGCATCGCATTCTGCGCGGCCGGCCGGAAGCCGAGAACGTCGGATCGCAAGGTATCATCTTCTGGGATACGACGGTCGGAATGCCGCATATCGACCTTTGGGACCCTGTCATGCGGGCGCTACCGACGATTCATCACGTCGGGAAGCACGATGTGGGCTACTCGATGCTATGGGTACCTCCGGCGGGTCACGTGCGGCATGCCTGGTTCTGGCAGCTTGACCGCGGCGCCGCTGTCAGTCCTCCGCCCGCGCCGCAGCCGCTACAAAGCGTGTAAGTCCGGCAGGACTGTCGGGCAATAGTCAAAGGCTTGGCCGGAGGCGGCGTCCATGGAGAGAGCGGCCTGCGCTCTGAAACCGGCCCTGGCGGCCGCGACGTCGACTACCGGTGCCCGCTCAGGCGGCCTGGGAAAAGGCCGCGAGGCGCTGGCGATAGCCGAGCGCTTCGGCCACGCTGAGGCGCGAGACGGTCTCGGCGCCGTCGAGATCGGCGAGCGTGCGCGCCACCCTGAGCACACGGTGATAGCCGCGCGCGGTCAGGCGCATGAACTCGGCCGCTTCGCCGAGAAGCCTCACCCCCGCCTCGTCGGGACGCGCGATCTCCTCCAGCAGTTCGCCATCGGCCTCGGAATTGGTGCGCAGATGGCCGACCCCGAGGCGTTGGAAGCGCTGCTTCTGGATGGCGCGCGCGGCCGCCACGCGGGCCGCGACATCGGCGCTCGTTTCCTTGGGCGGCGGCAGCGCCAGGTCGGATGGTCTCACCGGCGGCAGTTCGATCTGGATGTCCAGGCGGTCGAGCAAAGGGCCCGAAATGCGCGCCTGATAATCGCTGGCGCACCGCGGCCCGCGCCGGCACGGTCCCGAGCCGTCGCCCAAAAGGCCGCATTTGCACGGGTTCATGGCCGCCACCAGTTGGAAGCGCGCCGGATAGGTGACATGGTGATTGGCCCGCGCGATCACCGTCTGCCCGGTCTCCAGCGGCTGGCGCAATGCCTCCAGCGCGCGCGACTGGAATTCCGGCAGCTCGTCGAGAAACAAGACGCCGTGATGGGCAAGCGCCATTTCTCCGGGCAAGGCTTTGAGGCCACCGCCGGCCAGCGCCGCCTGGCTGGCGCTGTGATGAGGCGCGCGGAACGGGCGTCGTCTCGACAGCTTGCCGCCGGCGAGTTTGCGCGCCACCGAGGCGATCATCGAGACGTCCAGCATCTCCGGCATTAGGTAGCAAGCGCATAAACCCTAATGCCGCCCAACCGGAAAGGGATGGGCGATGAGCATGCTTGATGAAGTTTCTTGGGGCGGCGTCAATTTTTCGGCTAGCATCGGCTCGAATATTTTTAAGCATAGGATAACTGCGGAATGGCATTGCTGCGCGATATCGGTCGCCACATTAGCGCTGACATTCTGGCTAGCGTTTCAGCTTGGCATCGGGCCGAGGCCATGGGCACGTTAGTCGGCGCGCTCATTGCGCTTTTCATCACCATCGCTGGTCTCAGCGGGATCGAGGTTGTTTTTGCGCCACAAAGTCCACGTTTTTGGGCCATAGCTATAGGTGCTTATTTTTTGTTTCTCTGCTAGTTGTGACGCCTTTTCGTCTTTGGCTTAGCCAACAGAAGCAAATCGAACAATTAAAAGAGCGCTTACTCCCAAAACTCGAAATAAGTGATTCAAGAGAATCACATATACATTGGTATCAACCGCGTGACGAACATGCAAAGATGCGCCGGCGGTCGGTTCGAGTAACTAATATATCCGAATCGGATATAAATAATATATCTGTAGAAGAATACGAATTTACAAATGCTTATGGTCATACGGCCGCAGAAAGTGGGCGCTGCTTCCGGTTGGCCTCCGAAAAATTCGGAACAGGTTCACATTCGTTTAATAAAACCTTTAATCTTCGTGGGTATGGCGCGCATCGTGATATCGATATATGTGAGATGAATGAAATGGAGCCAAATTCACCGGTTCACATGACCTATGCAACCGATCCTGGGGCTCCGCAAAAGGATAATATTTCGCGTGGTAAATTGTGGCCCCACACACTGATATTGAGGGTCACAGCGAC
>Ga0307436_1001506_pt1 | contig 10289 bp, 9 predicted proteins | sample SalMarWE160440MG_FD_202513 | JGI IMG/M metagenome (GOLD analysis project Ga0307436, IMG submission 202513) | Salt marsh sediment microbial communities from the Plum Island Ecosystem LTER, Massachusetts, United States - WE1604-40 | ecosystem: Environmental > Aquatic > Marine > Intertidal zone >...
CAGTAGAAGGCCGACGAAGAACAGCGCCACGAGGCTTGCGAGGATTGTCGCCCTATTGGTCATCGATGAGAATGCCGTAAGGAACCCTTCCGACCGGAATGGACACGATCGGCCTGTCGCTCGCGGTATCGATCACGGTCACATCGTCGGACAGGCCGTTGGCCACGTAAAGCTTCTTTTCATCGGCCGTGAGCGTGAGGCCCCATGGCCGCTTGCCGACCAGGATGTAGTCTAAGACATCGTGGGTTTTGACATCGACGACCGCCACATGGTTGGCATGCCCGAGGGTCACATAGGCTTTCGAGCCGTCGCGCGTGATCGTCAGGCCGACCGGTGTCACCTGTTCGCGCCGCATGCCCTTGGGCAGGAACGAGATGTGGGCGACCGGCTTGAGTGTGTCCGTGTCGATGATGTCGACGATGCCGGCGATCTCGCATGACACCCAAAGCTGGCTTTCGTCCGGCGTCATGGCGAAACGCCGCGGCCGCGCACCGACCGAGATGTCCTTGATCACCTCGCCCTTCACGGTATCGATCACGTGCACGAGGTTGGCGGCTTCGGAGGTGACGAACACGAGCCTGCCGTCCTTCGTGATCTTGACCCCTTCCGGCTCGGCGCCGGTATCGTAGGAGGCAACGATCCTGCCGGTCGCAACATCGACGGCGCTCGCTTCCGAATCGTCCTCGTTCGAGGTGTAGAGGTACTTGCCGTCGGGCGTGAGGTCGAAAGTCTCGGGATGCGGAATGTTGCGGATGCGCTTGACCAGCTTGAGGGTGGAAACGTCGTAGGCCGCGATGGTGTTGTCGTCGGCGCAGGCCACATAGAACCTGGTACGGTCGAGGTTGAAGCGCATGCCACGCGGGCGGGCGCAGGCCTGGATGGTGTGAACCACCTTGTTGTCGGCATTGAGCACGGTGATGGTGCTGCTCTTCTCGTTGGAAACGAAGATGAGCCCGGTGCCGCGCGCCTCGGCTCCACTTGCCGCTGCCAGCCCCGCCAGCGCCACGAGGACCGGCATCACCAGCCTGATCGGCCTCAACCGCCACCAACCCTTCATCCGAGACGTCCCCTGCGCACCTCTTGTGCTTGTGTTTGAGGTTAGCCAAAGCCGTGGCGCAATCATAGCGCTCCTCCTGCGACGGCTGGCCGCTTGCCAAGCGCTCCCGGCACGGGCATCGTTGCCGGCGACAGACTATTGACAAGGCACAGGGGGGAGACATGAGCGGGTGGCCGCGCTTGAGTGACCGCTTCGGACTGGTGACGCCGGTGGCGGTGATCGTTGTCTGCCTTACGCTCGGCAGTGCGCTTCCGGCCATGGCCGGCACGTTCGAATGCCAGAACCTGCGCAACCAAATTCAGCAAAAGGGAGACAGGCTCGAATACTCCGTGCTGGAATCCTTCCTGTTTCAGGCCGCCGATGATGATTGCGTCGCCATCGGCGAAAAGCTCCTTTCCGAAGGGGCAAGGGCCGACGGACGGCGGATGAACGGCCAGACGGCGCTGCACCACGCGGCCAAGGCCGGAGCGGCGGATTTTGCCGCCATGCTGATTGCCCATGGCGCCCCGATCGACAACCGTGACCTCAAGGGGGCAACGCCGCTCTTTCTCGCCATCGAGGCCAACCGCAGCAAGGTTGTAAAACTCCTGCTCGAAAAGGGCGCCGGAGTGGACGCGCCGGGGCGCAGCAATGTCGCGCCGCTGGCAGCGGCGGCCTTCGTGGGCGCAGACCCGATCGTCGACCTTCTCATTTCCAAGGGTGCCGACATCAATGCCGTCGACTCCACCGGCAAGGCGGCCATCGTCTATGCGGCGGCACGCGGCTTCACCAGCATCGTGGAGACCCTGCTGAAGGCCGGCGTCGACGTCAATCGCGGCTACGGCAACGACCTGACGGCGCTGATGTGGGCAGCGGGCTATTCCAACGACGTGCCCGAAGCCGACGGGGTCTCGACCGTCAATCTCCTGATCGCCCATGGCGCCCGTCTCGACGATGCCGACAACCGCGGGCGCACGGCCTTGATGACAGCCGCCGAGTTGGGGCATGCAGGCGTCGTCAAGCGCCTGATCGCGGCCGGCGCCAACGCGGGATTGCGCGACAGGCAGGGCAAGACGGCGCTCGATCTCAGCACGGATGCGGCCGTGAAGGCGGCATTGAGCAAGCCCTGAGGCCGGCATTTCGTCTATTTGTTCACGTGAATGCCGGCGAGGTAACGCGCTGTGGCCTCGAGGTCGGCTTCCGAGAACGAAACGAGCTGGGCCGTCATGGACGGGTTGTTGGCCCGTTCGCCCGTTTTCAGCGCCACCAGGGTCTTTTCCAGGTAGCTGACGATCTGGCCGGAGGTGCGCGGCGTCACGCCCTGGCCGACGAAGCCGCCGAGGTGACACTCGGTGCATACCCCGGCCACGGCGACCCGCTAGCCGATCTTGATGTCCTCGGCACTGGCCTTGTACTGGGTCCGCGGCCACGGCTTCTTGGTGAAATAGTGCGCCAGCGCCTTCATGTCGTCGCGCGACAACCCTGAAGCGATAGGCTGCATCTGCTCGCTCTTGCGCAAACCGCTATTGAAGTCCCGGAGTTCGATGTAGATGTAGCCCTCGTTCTGGCCCCAGATGATCGGCGCATCGGGATTGGTCGGCATGCCGTTCTCACCATGACAGGCGGCACACACTTGCGCCTTTTCGGCCACCGTATCGGCACTGGCAGTAATAGCGACTGCCATCGGCAGCGCCAGTGCGAGCACAAGGCGCAGAGCAATTGCAGACTTCATGGATTCTCCGGCTGGCTATCGGCGGCGACCTGGGACCAACGCACACTATCTGGGCAAGGCAAGGGCGAGGCCCGTTCGGGTCCCGCCCTTGCCGTTATCATCAATCAATCACGACGCAGGTCAATGTGGAAGCGTGAAGGCAATGATGGTGTTGCCGCGCTTGTAATCGAGCTGCGTGTTGCCGCCGGCGGCGACCACGATGTACTGATGGCCATCGACGGTGTAGGAGGCCGGCGGCGCGTTAACGCCGGCGCCCGCCTGGAACTTCCACAGAATGGAACCGGTCTCGGCGTCATAGGCCTTGAAGTAGCCATTGCCTTCACCGGTGAAGACGAGGCCGCCCGCGGTGGCGAGCACGCCGCCGATCATCGGCTGCGGGGTCTTCACCTGCCAGCGGATCTTGCCGGTGTTGTAGTCGACCGCGGTCACGTTGCCCCATTGCTGTTCGGAGGAGATCACCGTGAAGGCGCCACCCAGCCACAGCTTGCCGCCCGGATAGGGCGTGCTGGCCACGCTATAGGTCATCGGCTGGTTCAGGTTGATGGCATAGGTGAGGCCAAGATGGGCATTGACGGCCATCGGCGACCACTCGACGCCGCCATTGGCGCCCGGCAGCATGCGTGCGCCTTCCTTGGTCGGCAGCGTCCACATGTTCTCCTGCGGCACCATCGCTTCCGAGAAGCGGATGAGCGAGCAGTCGTCACGCTTGTTGACGTAGACATGGCCGGTCTTGCCGGCATGCATGACCGCGTCGACCATCTTGCCGTCCTTGTCCTTGGCCCTGACCAGGACCGTCGGGCTCACCGCGTCCAGATCCCACACGTCGTGCGGAATATACTGGAAGTGGCAGACATACTTGCCGGTGTTGAGATCGACCGAGACGAGCGAGTCGGTATAGAGGTTGTCGCCCGGCCGCAGCGCGCCGTCGAGGTCCGGCGAGGGGTTGCCGACCACGAAGTAGATGCGGTTGCGCTTGAGGTCCACCGACGGGTTCTGCCACACGCCGCCGCCCAGCGTCTTGTAGGGATCGCCGTTCTTGGCAAGCGCGGCCTTCTCGGCAGCTATGTCGCGATGCAGGTTACGGCCGGTGGCATCGTCGTTGGCCCATACGCCGACCGAGCTGTCCGGGATGGTGTGGAAGGTCCACAACAGCTTGCCCGTCTTGGCGTCGAAGGCTTTCACGAAGCCGCGGATGCCGTATTCACCACCGTTGGTGCCGATCAGTATCTTCCCGTCGACGGCGGTCGGCGCCATGGTTTCGGAATAGCCGAGTTCGGGATCGGCAATCTGCTTGTTCCACACCTGCTTGCCGGTCTTGGCATCGAGCGCCACCAGATGGGAATCCAGTGTGCCGAGATAGACCATGTCCCCATAGACGGCGACACCGCGGTTGTTGGGTCCGCAGCAGGGATTCGTGATCGGCCCCATGTCGTACTTGTAGTGCCAGAGCTGCTGGCCGGTTCGAGCATCGAGTGCATAAACGTGATCGAATGCCGTGGTCACGTACATGACGCCGTTGACGATGATCGGCGTGGTCTCCATCGTCTCCTTGACCGCGGTCTGGAAAATCCAGGCCGGGCGCAGCTTGCCGACGTTGTGCACGTTGATATGGCGGTTGGGATATTAACGGGTCTGGTGATAGTTGCCGTTGGTCTGAAGGAAGTTGTTTCCGTCGCTGGCGGAGCGGTTGAGCAGGTCCTGCGTCACCGCGTTCATGTCGCCATATTTGGTAGCGTTCTGCGTCTCGTCGGCGCGAGTGGGCGCAACGAGTGCCCAAGCGCACACTCCGGCCAATAGCCCTACGCTCAGGGCGGCCTTCAGTCCCTGGTACATTTCCTGAGTCCCTCCGAGTTTACGCTCTCTACGAAGCGTTGACGCCGATATCCGGCTCGCGCTCATTACACCCGCACATGATTCTAACAGTCAATTGCAACAGGCACCTTTTCATTCCACGCGGGGAGAAAGATGGATTGCTGATCCACCCAATTTCACCCTACGGAATGCGCAGGGCAACTTCCGCACCGCGATATGGTCGAATCGGCCCTGCTGGCCGCCACTCGGCCGACTCCGGGTAAACCGTATCGAGCGCGAAGATGACGTCAAAAATTCCACCCCGGTCAAGGACAGCGCATGGTGCCGCCCATGTCGCCTTGGGCGCTGGCCAGCCGCCGGGTGCTGCTGCATGGCGTGGGGATCCGCCTGGAGGCCTGGGGCCCGCAACTGGCGGCACTGGCGGAGACCCATCGCGTCATCGCCGCCCAAATCCGCAGCGGTCCCTTCGACTGCGACGCGCTGTTGCGCCGCTGGTTCGGCGACGACGACAGCCCCGCCCGGCGCGCCACCGCCGAGTGACTGGCCGGCGTCGACAGGCATGCCTATGCCACCGCCTATGACGCTTTCGCGCATGGCGACGATGTCTTTGCCGGCCGCATCGGCGGGCTTGCCTGCCCTGCCCTCTTCCTCACCGGCGAGGACGATCCCAATTCGACCCCGGCGATGTCGCGCGCCATGGCCGAACTGGCACCGCGCGGGCATGCTATCATCGTGCCCGGGCATCGCCACATGGCGGGCCTGACGGCGCCGGAGCGCGTGAATGGGGCATTGAAAGCCTGGCTGGCCGAACCTCTCAACCGAGCGTCTGCAGCGTCTCGGCGGTAACAGAGGGCCGGTCCGGGGCGATCCGCGCCCAGGCCGGGCGCTCGAACAGCCAGCGCCCATGGCCGCTCGCTTGCGTCACGAGGTAGACAATGACCGGGCTTGCCGTCGCCACCACCAGGACGGTGAGGCTCAACAACCCTGTATCGGTGATGAACCCGCTTTTCAGCGCCACGGCACGAGTGAGCGACATGGGGATGGTGAAGGCCACATAGACAACCAGCGAATGCTCGCCCAGCCAGCGCAGCCATTCCAGGGCTGCGAACCGCGACAGAAGCGCGCCCATGATGCACAGCGCCAGCGCCCCCATGACGGCCAGTGCCAGGTGAAGCGGCGGCCAGGCCGCGAGCCCCATCTTCGTCTCCGTCGGCAGCACCTCATACCCGGGTGAAAAGACGAGCATGCCGTTGACCGCGGCCCAGACAGCAAGGGTCGTAATGGCCGCTACAGTGTGGCGCTCCATCCAGGCAACCAGCCGGAACACCAACGGGGCGGCAGCATAACCGGCGTAGAAGAAAAAGAAATAAGCGCAGAACTGGGTGACAATGTAACTTTGCGATGCGATCTGGTCCATCTGCAAGGCGGCCGCCAGGGGCAAGACGGCATAGTGCGGGATCCGTCCCTGCCACAGGAGCTTTGCAGTCAGGCCGAACACGCCCAGCATGTAGATGAACCACAGGACGCCATAGGGCTCCACCAGGGCAAGTCCCAGCGACTGTGCCATTTCCACAGGCGCACCGGCATAAAGGCCTTGCTTGAGGGCGATCATGAAGAGCGCCCAAAGGCCGTAGAAATAGAAGTAGTGCACGACCCGCCGGTCGGCATAGCGGCGCCACGGCCGAGCGATCACCTGCGACAGGAAGAGGCCGGAAATGAGGAAGAATTCCGGCATGCGGAAGGGCGTGGCAAAGCCGATGACATAGTGCAGAAAGCCCGTCTCACCAGTATATTTGCCGGTGTTGTAGGCGGCGTACATCAAAACGACCAGAATGATCGACAGGCCCTTGGCCACGTCCACCCAGGTCATCCGCTGCGTCTTGCCCAAAGCCCGATCCTCGCTGCTGCCGAAGGCGCCCTGTGCGCCCGTCCACTCGCCGGACGGCCATGCAACTTCGATGCCTCGTGCAGTCAATCGGGCCCGATTCAAGATGAATCCAGATCACATTGCAGTGAACTGATTCCGTCGACTAGTCGACGTCGGCGACATCTTCCGGCCCGCCGCCATGAACGCGCTGGGCAAGCGAGGCCTCGATGAAGGCATCGAGATCGCCATCGAGAACGGCGGCCGGGTTGGTGCTTTCGGTGCCGGTGCGTAGGTCCTTCACCAGCTGATAGGGCTGCAACACATAGGAGCGAATCTGGTTGCCCCAGCCGATGGCGCTCTTGGACGCGGCCTCCTGGGCGGCTTCTTCCTCGCGTTTCTGCAGTTCCTGCTCGTACAGCCGGGCGCGCAACATGCTCCAGGCGGTGGCGCGGTTCTTGTGCTGGGAACGCTCGTTCTGGCACTGCACCACGATGCCGGTGGGCAGATGGGTGATGCGCACCGCCGAATCGGTGGTGTTGACGTGCTGGCCGCCAGCGCCGGAGGCACGATAGGTATCGATGCGGCAGTCGCCCTCGTTCACCTCGATGTCGATGTTCTCGTCGACCACCGGATAGACCCAGACGGAGGCAAACGAGGTATGGCGACGGGCATTGGCATCGAAGGGTGAGATACGCACCAGCCGGTGAACGCCCGATTCGGTGTTGAGCCAGCCATAGGCATTGTGGCCCTTGACCTGCAGGGTGGCCGACTTGATGCCCGCCTCTTCGCCGGCGTGCTCCTCGATCACGTCCACCTTGAGCCCATGCTGCTCGGCCCAGCGCAGGTACATGCGCTCCAGCATCGCCGCCCAGTCCTGGCTTTCGGTGCCCCCTGCCCCGGCATGGATTTCGAGGAAGGCATCGTTGGCATCGGCCTCGCCCGACAACAGTGTCTCCAGCTCCAGCTTGGCCACCTCGGGCCTGAGGGCCTCGATGAGCCCCTCGGCTTCGGCGACGATGGCCTGATCGCCCTCGGCCTCGCCCATCTCGATGAGCTCGACATTGTCGGCAATGGTGCGTTCGAGCCGCTCGACCGTCTTGATGCGCTGGTCGAGGTCCTGGCGCTTGCGCATCAGCGATTGCGCCTTTTCAGGATCGTTCCACAGGTCCGGGTCTTCGGCCCTGGCGTTCAGCTCGGCCAGCGTCTTGACGGCGTTGTCCCAGTCAAAGATGCCTCCTCAGCAGTGCGATCGACTGCTGTATTTCATCGACGATATGCTCGATTTCGGCGCGCATTTGCTGATTTCCGTGTGGGGCCGCCGCGGCGGCGTCCTCCTATAGTCAGGCTTTGCAGGCCTGTAAATGGGGCCGCTCAGTAGAGCCCGCCGGTGCCGGTCGTGAGAGCCCCCTCGAACACGGACGTATCCCCGTCGACGGGTATCTGGCCGGTGCCGATGACTTTGGTATCGCTGGGCGGCTCGTCGCCGGGCTTGAAGGCTTCCAGGAGCATATCCTTGGCGCCATAGGCGACCCGCTGGCCGGTGGCCGGATCGATGGGGATGAGCTGGATGCCGGGGGGCACGCGGAAGGGCGTTGCCGGCTTGCTGGCAAGGGCTGCCTTCATGAACTGGGCGACGATGGGCGCGGCCAGATGGCCGCCGGTCGCCGTCCGGCCCATGGAGCGCGGCGTGTCATAGCCGACATAGACGCCGACGCAGAGGTCGGGGGCAAAGCCGATGAACCAGGCATCGCGTTCTTCGTTGGTGGTGCCGGTCTTGCCGGCCACCGGCTTGCCCACGATCTTGAGCGCCCTGCCGGTCCCCTCCCGCACCACGCCTTCCAGCATGGAGGTGATCTGGTAGGCGGTATAGGTGTTCATCACCTGCGGGCGGTTGTCGATGAACTGGGGCTCGGGCTGGTTGTGCCATTCCTTGGCGTTGCAGCCGATGCACTCGCGCTTGTCGTGGCGGTAGATGGTCTTGCCGTAGCGGTTCTGGATGCGGTCGATGAGCGAGACGTCGATCTTCTTGCCGCCGTTGTCGATCATCGAATAGCCGGCCACCATCTTGATGAGGCTGGTCTCTCCTGCCCCCAACGCCATCGCCAGTTCATGCGGCATGTGGTCGTAGATGCCGAGCTTTTGCGTCATCTCGGCCACTTTGGAGATGCCCATGTCGTCGGCCAGCCTGACGGTCATGACATTGCGCGACAATTCGATGCCGCGCCTCAGCGTCGAGGGACCGTAGAACTTGTTGGAATAGTTCTTCGGCTTCCACACCTTGCCGTTCTTGAGCTTGATCTCGAGCGGAGCATCGAGGACCACCGAGGCAGGGGTGTAGTTGTCATCGAGCGCGGCGGCATAGACGAAGGGCTTGATCGCCGATCCAGGCTGGCGCATGGCCTGGATGGCGCGGTTGAACTGGCTGATGCCATAGGAAAAGCCGCCCGTCATGGCGAGCACCCGCCCGGTATTGGGGTCCATGGCGATGAGCGCTCCCTCGATCTCGGGGATCTGCACCAGATGATACTCGCCCGCGGTGCTTGAGGGCGCGACATAGACCACATCGCCAGGCTGCAGGATATCGGAAACCTTTTCCACCTTGGGCCCGAGCCTGTCATGGGCCAGAGCCTTTCTTGCCCACTGCATCAGGGCGAGCGGTATGGTGCCGGTATGAGGGGGAGCTTCGGTCCTGGCCCCGCGCCTGCGCTTGGGCCTGAGGCCGATCGTGGCGCTTGCGTCGCCGGCCTCCAGCACCACCGCCAGACGCCATGGCTGGAGATCGTCGGGCCCCTTGATGGCCCGCAAGGCCGCGCCCCAGTCGCCGGAAATGGCGATGCGCTTCACGGGGCCGCGCCAGCCCTTGGAGCGGTCGAACTTGATGAGGCCGGTGGTGAGCGCCCGGCGCGCGAGTAGCTGCAGCTTGGGATCGAGCGTCGTCCTGATCGACAGGCCGCCGGTATAGAGCTTCTTGTCGCCGTAGATCTGCGTCACCTCGCGCCGCACCTCCTCGGTGAAGGATTCGGCCGCGAACAGGTGAGTGCCGAAGGTCCGCATGGTGGCCTTGAGCGGCTCGGCCACGGCGGCGTCATGCTGGCTTTGCGTGATGTAGCCGTTCTCCAGCATGCGATCGAGCACCCAGTTGCGTCGTTCCGCGGCCCGCTTGTGATGCCTGATCGGGTGATAATTGTTGGGCGCCTTGGGCAGGGCTGCGAGAAAGGCGCACTCGGCCACGTCGAGATCGGTCAGCGACTTGCCGAAATAGTTGAGCGCGGCGGCCGCCACGCCGTAGGAGCCGGCACCGAGAAAAATCTCGTCGAGATAAAGCTCCAGGATCTTGTCCTTGGAAAAGGTCCATTCGATGCGCCGCGCCAGAAGCGCCTCCTTGAGCTTGCGCTGGATGGTGCGGTCGCTGGACAACAGGAAGTTCTTGGCCACCTGCTGGGTGATGGTGGAGGCGCCGATCAGCCGCCGGCGGCCGCCGCGCACAAGGGTGAAGACGTCCTGCGCCGCGGCGCGGGCGAGAGCGCCATAGTCGAGGCCGGAATGGTGGTAGAAATTCTTGTCCTCGGCCGATATGAACGCATCGACCAGGATCTTCGGGATCGTGTTGATGGGTACGAACAGGCGCCGTTCCTTGGCGTATTCGGCCAGGAGTGTGCCGTCGGCGGCATGCACGCGCGACATCTCCGGCGGCTCGTACTGGGCAAGCTGGGTATAGTCGGGCAGCGTCCGCGAGACATCCCAGATGAGATAGCCCGCGGCCACCGCCAGCGCGCAGGCAAGCATGAACCCGGCCGCGAACAGCATTCCCAGCACTCTCAGCATGATGCGGGACAAATCCT